>JADHEF010000417.1_pt1 | contig 45928 bp, 41 predicted proteins | sample 8952391 | NCBI WGS metagenome assembly JADHEF01 (sample SAMN16124439, study PRJNA663245) | bioreactor sludge metagenome | isolation source: sludge (nitrite) | place: India:Bengaluru | collected 2019-02-28 | reverse complement strand
CAACATCGCTGACCACCTGATAGAAAAGAGGCCTGCATCTGCAGGCCTCTTTTTTTCATGCCGAAGGGGAAATCAACCGGCGTAGAGGACGTTGATCTCGTTGGCCAGGATGGCGATGCCGCGACGCACCAGATCTTCGCTCTGGGCATAGTTGAGGCGGATGCACTCCTGGCTGTGGCGCCACTCGGGGTCGTCGATGCCGGGGAAGAAGTAGTGGCCGGGCACGATCAGCAGGTTCTTCGCCTTCAGTCGCTCATACAGCTCCTGGCAGTGGATCGGCAGGTCTTCGAACCAGAGCCAGAGGAAAAGGGCTCCCTCCGGCTTGTGGATGTGGAAGCGCGGGTCCGGAATAGCCTCGCGCAGCAGCTGGACCGCGAAGGTGGCTTTCTGCTGGTAGAAGGGTTTCACCACCTGTTCGCTCAGGGTGATGATGTCTCCGCTCTCGATCATCGGAATGGTGATGGCCGGACCCAGGCTGCCCGGTGCCAGATTGATGATGCCGCTCAGGTTGGTGATGGCCCGGATGATCTTCTCGTCGGCGATGACGATGCCGCAACGGGTGCCCGGCAGGCCGAGCTTGGAGAGGCTCATGCAGAGGATGGTGTTGGCGTTCCAGAACGGCTTGGCGTCGCTGAAGATGATGCCGGGGAAGGGCACGCCGTAGGCATTGTCGATGAGGAGCGGGATCCCCTTGTCACGGGCGATCTGATCGAGGTGCTCGATCTCCTCGTCGGTGAGCACGTTGCCGGTGGGGTTGGTCGGCCGGGAGACACAGATCACCCCGATGTCGTCGCCCACCTGCAGGCTTTCGAAATCCACGTGGTATTTGAACTGGCCGTCGGGCAGCTTCTCGATGGTGGGCTTGTAGGCGACGAAATGATCGTCCGAGAGGGCCGAGTCGGCATAGCCGATGTATTCGGGGGCCAGGGGGAACAGCACCTTCTTCTTGCGACCGTCGGCGAACTCGCCGGCCAGCAGGTTGAACAGATAGAAGAAGGCGTTCTGGCTGCCGTTGGTCAGGGCGATGTTGCGGGCGGAGATCTCCCAGCCCAGCTCCTTGCTGAGCAGGGCGGCCAGCGCCCTGGTGAACCTGTCCTTGCCCTGGGGGCCATCGTAGTTGGCCATGGCCTTGATCAGTTCGCCGTTGTCGAGCAGGGTATTGGCCTCGGCCTGAAAGCGTTCCAGCATGGCGGGGATGGGGGCCGGATTGCCGCCTCCCAGCATGATGGCGTCGGGATTCAGCAGCCCTTGATTGAGGTCGTCCATGAGTTGGGTAATACCGGCGTGGCGAGTGAACTTCTCGCCGAACAAGGAGAATTCCATTCGGTGGCAAATCCAGAGTCAGTTAAGGGGGGAGCTAGCACCATAGCTCACTTCAAAAGCGGGTGTCGATCAAAAAAACGGGGCGTTTCACGTGGAACAGGGTTGCCATGATGGAGGTGGTAAAAAAAACCATTTATAGGTTTTAAAATAACCAATATTCGATTCAGGAAGGGGGGTGGCAGCATCAAAAAATTATTTATATCAATAAAATCATGCTGTTATAAATCTGGCACAACTATTGGAATAGCTATCTGGTCATCTCAACCACACCGGAGCACGCCAGATGAAGATCCTGATCGCTACCCTGATTGCCAGCAGCCTGAGCCTGAATGCCATGGCCGCCGAGAACCCCAGACCCGAGCTGGACAGCGCTGCCCTGCAACAGGAGATGCTGGCCTTGCAGCAGCAGGCTTCCCATGACGTGGTGGCAGAGGCCATTCAAAACCTCAAGCCGCTGGCCCTGGAGACCCTGGTGGTGGAGGCGAGCTCGGCCGATGCGACTCATCCTGAGAGCTGAGGTAGCGCAAGGGGGTCTGCCCCGTGTGCTGCCTGAAGAAGGCGATGAAGGCGCTGTCGCTGGCGAACTCCAGGGCAGCGGCCACCCGGCTGATGGGCTCGGCTTCGGCCAGCAGTTCCATGGCCCGCAGCAGTCGCCACTGCTGGCGCCAGGCCTGGTAGCTCATGCCGGTCTCCCGCATGAAGATGCGGCCTATGGTCTTGTCACTGGCACCCACCCGCTCGGCCAGCCGGTTGAGCCGATCGGGCAGGGTGTCACCCCGCTTTATCTCCTGCAGCCAGCCGGTCAGACGTCCGTCTGACGGCAGCGGCAACTGCCAGGATTCCCGCGGCGCTTGCGCCAGCTCTTCTTTCAATAATGCCAGTGTGCAGGTTTGCTCTGCTTCCGGCTTGTCCCTGGGCCAGAGCGCCATCCGCTCGATGATCTCCCGCAGCAGCGGGTTGACCGACAGCACCGCCATCTCGTTTGGCAACGCGGGCTCCGGCTGGAAGTAGAGGGAGCGATAGGCCACTACCCCGCGCATCAATACCCGGTGGGGCAGGCCTGCTGGCAACCAGGCCGCTCGCGTCGGCGGCAGCAGGCAGACCTGATCGTCCAGCTCTATGGTCATGCAGCCTGCCTGGGCGAACAGCAGCTGGTGGCGCTGGTGCTGATGGCGGCCGGAGTCGTGCCAACCGAGGGCGGCGGCAATACCGATGGCGCTGCCATCGTGCTGGTCCGGATCAAAGGGGGTGATCGGGAAGAATAAAGGCCATGTGTCCGATTCTTGCTGTTTATAGTCCGCCTTATTGTAATCGGACATGTTATCCCTCTCTAGAATGGCGACCTCTTGTGAAGGAGGTGTGTCATGAACAACAGGTTGCCACCGCGCTGGCTGGTGGTCGGATTGATGATGTTTCCCCAGATAGTGGAGACCATCTACAGCCCGGTGCTGACCCATATCGCCACTGAGTTTCGGGTGAGCGAGGGGCAGGCGTCCCAGACCCTGTCGGTCTATTTTCTGGCGTTTGCGGCGGGCGTGGTCTGCTGGGGCCGACTGTGCGATCTCATCGGGCGGCGTCCCGCCATGCTGGCGGGGTTGCTGACCTATGGCACCGGCACCCTGCTGGCGTTGCTGGCCACTCAATTTGAAACCCTGCTGCTGGCCCGGGTCATCGCGGCCTTCGGCGCCGCCGTGGGTTCCGTGGTGACCCAGACCATGCTGCGCGACAGCTATCAGGGCAGCGATCTGGCGCGGGTCTTTTCGGTGATGGGCATCGCACTCTCTCTGAGCCCGGTGCTGGGGCTGGTGAGCGGTGGCCTGCTTGCTGATGGCTTGGGTTATCTCGGGGTATTCGGCGCCCTGCTGGCGCTGGCAATCGGCTTGTTGCTGATGGCTTGCTGGCAACTGCCGGAAACCCGCCCGGCCACCACCCAAAGGGTCGCACTCTGGCCGCTGGCCTGACGGATGGTGCGTGATACCGGCTTGTGGCGCCGCGCCGCCCTGGTGGCGCTGTTCAACACCATGCTGTTCGGCTACTACAGCCTGGCGCCGTTTCTGTTTGCCAGTCTGGGGCTGAGCGCGGGGGAGTTTGGTTACTCCGGCATCGTGCTGGCGCTGGCGACCCTGGTGGGCAGCCTGCTCAACAAGCGCCTGCTGGGCCGTGGCTGGACGCCTGCCTCGTTAATACGGCTCGCCGCCGTGCAGGCGTCGGGTTCGAGTTGGCTGGTGTGGGCCAGTCAGACTTCGCTCTGGTTTCTGCTGCCTATGACGGGAGTTGTGGTGGCGTTCGGGCTGGCTATCCCCAATGTGCTGAGCCAGGCGCTGCTGGCCTACCGGGAGGTGGCGGGCAGTGCCGGGGCCCTGTTCGGGCTCGGTTACTACCTGCTGCTCAGCCTGGGGTTGGCGGTTGCCGCCAGCTTGCAGGATCTCGGGCTGCTGCTCGGGGGATGCGGTCTGCTGGCCCTGTGCTGCGGTTGGCGTCGTTCCACGTGAAACATCAGCTGCCGATAAAGCGGTAGCCGATGCCGGATTCGGTCTCGATCAGCGTGGGTTGCTGGGGGTTATCTCCCAGCTTCTTGCGCAGGCTGGCGATGACGATGCGCAGGTAGTGAGTGTCCTCCTTGTGGCTTGGCCCCCAGATGTCGATGAGCAGCTGGGTCTGTTGCACCAGCTTGCCGGGGTGGCACACCAGCGCCTGCAACAGGGCGAACTCCTTGCGGGAGAGGGGGATCTCCTCGCCCTGCAGGGTCACCTTGTGGCTGCTGCTGTCCAGGGTCAGGCCACAGTGGGGGAAGTGTCGACACTCGCCGCTGGTGGCGCCGACCCGCTGGCGCAGCAGTACCCGGATACGGGCCATCATCTCCCCGACGCCGAACGGCTTGCTCATGTAGTCGTTGGCCCCCGCATCCAGCAGCCGCACCTTCTCCTGCTCCGAGTCCCGCGCCGAGAGCACCAGCACGGGATTCGCGTGATGCTCGCGGATGGCGTGCAGGATTTGGATGCCATCGCCATCCGGCAGGCCCAGATCCAGGATCACCAGGTCGGGGTTGAGGTGGCGATACTGCGCCATCCCCTCGGTGACGCCGACCGCCTCACTCACCTGATGTCCTTCAGCGATCAGGCTGATCCGCAAAAAACGGCGGATGGCCGCCTCGTCGTCGATGACCAGTATGTGAGCCATTCAGCCTCCCGTTTGCTGATTGAAAAGGGCGGCGACCATCAGGCCGCCGGTGCGTTGAGGGCCAGCGGCAGGGAGATGCGCATGCAGGTGCCGTTGCCGTTGGGGCCGGCGAATGCCCAGATGCGGCCGCCGTGGACCTCTATCATAGCGCGGGAAATGGCGAGGCCAAGCCCGGTGCCGCGGCTGCCGCAGTCACCGACCGGCTGGGTGTAGAACAGATTGAAGATCTTGTCCCGATCCGACTCGGCGATGCCGACCCCGATATCGATGATGTCGATGATGAGGTCGGGGTCCGCCAGCATCACCTTGAACTCGATGGGGGTGCCGGCCGGTGAGTAGCGGGAGGCGTTGTCGAGTATGTTGACCAGCACCTGCTCGATCAGGGCGCCGTGCACATAGAGCCGGGGGATCTGCTGATCGAAGTGCACCAGCAGCTTGTGCTGGCGCCAGGAGGAGTCGAGCCGGCGGCGGGCGCTTTCCACCAGGTCCGCCAGGTCGACCCAATCCCGTTTCAGCTGGAAATCCGGTGAACCGATGCGGGTCATGTCCAGCAGGTTCTGCACATAGCCGTGCAGGCGGCGCGCCTCGTCCTGCACCGAGTGCAGCAGTTCGATGCGGTCCTCCGCACTTATCCGGTCCCCGTATTCCAGCAGGGTGCTGCCGGCCCCCATGATGGTGGCCAGCGGCGTCTTCAGGTCGTGGGAGACCGAGGAGAGCAGGGCGGCGCGCATCCGGTCGGTCTCCGCCTGCAACTGGCTGTCCGCCAGCCGCTCGTTGAGATCGATCCGCGCCAGGGCGGCGCGGATATCGGTGAGCAGGGCCTGCAGCTGGTGCTCGGCGGCGGAGGTGAGCGGGCTGGCCAGCCGGATGCCCAGCACCAGGTCATCGCCGAGGTGATGATACTGGGCCTCGGCGGCGTTGAGGGTGGCGGTATGGGCACCGGCGCTCTGCTTCTGGGCCAGGCACCAGTCAATGGCGGCCTTGTCGGTCTGGCCCGGCCCGGTCTGGGTGTCACCGGCCCGGTACTGGTAATCCCCATCGAGCGCGAACACGGGCTGCCCAAGGGCGAGGGCGATGGCCTGGGTTCCCTGTCTCAGCACGTCCACCGGGCTGCTGGCGGTGGCCAGTCCCTGGCTCAGGGAGAGCAGGGCGTTACCGAGCTGCTGGGTCTCGCGCAGGCTGACCAGCTGCTGACGCTGGCGGGAGGCGAGGCGCCCGGCCGCGATGCCGACGATGAGCAGCACGAACAGGGTGAGCAGGTCGCTGTGGCTGGCCACGCTCAGGGAGAAGTAGGGGACGGTGAACAACAGATTGTGGCCGACGAATCCCAGCACGGCGGCCAGGATGGCGGGGACCAGGCTGGTGGTGAGCGCGGTGGCCAGTACCCCCAGCACGAACAGCATGGGCAGGGAGGCGGGGGGCAGCCAGTGGGAGAGGGCCCAGACCACGGCCGAGGTCCCCCCCATGATGGCCACCGCGAGCAGGCTCTGGCGAAGCTCACCCGGGCCTGCCGTAGGTAGGGTCAGGCCGGGCTTGCGCTTCTCGGTATCCACCAGCGTGATCTCGAATCCCTGCGCCTGTTTGAGCAGGTGCTGTACCAGGGATCGACGCCAGGGCGGGTTGCGGGATTTGCCGAGCAGCAATTGGGAGACCTGCTGCTGTTCGGCGGTTTCCAGCAGGGCATCGGCCACGGCCGGGCTGGAGAGGGTCAGCACCCTGGCACCTAGCTGGGAGGCGAGGGCCAGCGCCTGCTCCAGCTCGGGGGAGCGTTGCCCCTTGCTGTCGATGTGCACCACCAGCCAGGGCAGTTGCCTGCGCTGGGCGAAGCGGTGGCCGTAACGCACCAGAGCGGCGCCGTGCTCATCCCCGATGCAGACCATCAGCTTGCCCCGCAGCGGCAGTGTGGTCTTGCCGGCGGCCTGCCACTGCAGCTGCAGATCCCCCTCCACATGGCTGGCGGCGGTCTGCATCGCCAGCTCGCGCAGGGCGGTCAGGTTGTTGAGAGAGAAGAATGACTGCAGGGCGGCCTTGGCCTGGTGGGGCACATAGACCTTCCCCTCCTTGAGACGGCCGAGCAACTCCTTGGGGGGGAGGTCGATCAGCACCAGGCTGTCGGCCTCCAGCAGCACCTGATCCGGCAGGGTCTCCTTGACCCTGACCCCGGTCAGCTGCCACACCAGATCGTTGAGGCTCTCCAGGTGCTGTACGTTGAGGGTGGTGTAGACGTCGATGCCGGCGCCAAGCAGCTCCTCCACATCCTGCCAGCGCTTCTCGTGGCGACTGCCGGGGGCGTTGCTGTGAGCCAGCTCGTCCACCACGGCGATGGCGGGCTTGCGGGCCAGCAGGCCGTCCAGATCCATCTCCTCCAGCCGCTGCTGGCGGTGCAGGTGCAGCTTGCGCGGCTGGATGGCGAGCTTGTCGAGCAGGGCCAGGGTCTCCTGGCGGCCGTGGGTCTCCACCACCCCGATCAGGATGTCGACTCCCTCCCTGGCCTGCTCCCGTACCGCTTGCAGCATGGCGTAGGTCTTGCCGACACCGGGGGCGGCACCGAGAAACACCTTCAGCTTGCCCCTGTGCTCCTGTTCCAGGCTCGCCAGCAGGGCGTCCGCCCTCACCTCATCACGCATCCCCGTGCTCCCGTTGCATCGGCCGAACCGCGGCCGTGACCTCATTGCTCATGCTTGTCCCCGTTGTCGAAAGGGAGCCTGTCCCGAACGGCAAGGAGCGCCCTCAGGCGCCCTTTTGATGATCGAGTTGCAGGTTCAACTGGAGAATGTTGACCACCTGCGGGCCAAGGATACCAGCTTGTGCCGCCGACTTGACCTGCTCCGTCAACTGAACGGGATCCAGCCCCCGTTGCCCGGCGACCCGCGCTACCTGAGCCAGGGCTGCATCGATCGGCAGATGGGGATCGAGGCCGGAGGCGGAGCGGGTCAGCAGGGCGGGGACCCTGGCTTCTGGCTGCGCCCTGGCCGCCGCGGCGGCAAACTCGGCCCGCAGCGGCGAGCTCATCCCCAGGTTGCTGGCACCTCCGCCTATGGTGGCGAAGTCGCTGGCGGAGGGGCGGGAGTGGAAGTAGTCGGCCCGCTCGAACTTCTGTGCCAGCAGGGCGCTGCCGACCACCTGCTGTTTGGCGTTGGTGAGCAGGCTGCCGTTGGCCTGCCAGGGGAAGAGCAGCTGGGCCAGCCCGGTGACGGCCAGCGGATACGCTACCCCCAGCAGCAGGGTCAGGGTCAGCAGGGTTCTGATTGCTATCATGATTTTCTTGCTCCAAATGCGTTGGGTGGATGCGGGTCTGTCCCGCATCCGGTGATGCCGTTACACCAGCCCCAGGCCGGTGATGACCAGGTCGATCAGCTTGATGCCTATGAAGGGCACTATCAGGCCGCCGACGCCGTAGATCAGCAGGTTGCGGCGCAGCAGGCTGGCGGCCGAGCCCTGCAGGCTGACCCCGCGCAGGGCCAGCGGCACCAGCGCGACGATGATCAGGGCGTTGAAGATGATGGCCGACAGGATGGCGCTTTCCGGGCTGCCTAGCTGCATCAGGTTCAGCACCCCCAGCTGCGGATAGGCGGCGATGAACAGGGCCGGCAGGATGGCGAAGTACTTGGCCACGTCGTTGGCGATGGAGAAGGTGGTCAGGGCGCCACGGGTCACCAGCAGCTGCTTGCCCACCAGCACCACGTCAAGCAGCTTGGTGGGGTTGGAGTCGAGATCCACCAGGTTGCCCGCCTCCTTGGCGGCTTGGGTCCCCTCGTTCATGGCCAGGCCCACGTCGGCCTGGGCCAGCGCCGGTGCGTCGTTGGCGCCGTCCCCGCACATGGCGACCAGCCGGCCGTCGGCCTGCTCCTGACGGATGTAGGCCAGCTTCTTCTCCGGCGTCGCCTCGGCGATGAAGTCATCCACCCCGGCCTCGGCGGCGATAGCGGCGGCGGTCAGCGGGTTGTCACCGGTGATCATCACGGTGCGGATCCCCATGTGGCGCAAGATCTGGAAGCGGGCCTTGATGCCCGGCTTGATGATGTCCTTGAGGAACACTACCCCCAGCAGCTTCTCGTGGGTGCAGACCAGCAGCGGGGTACCGCCCTGGCGGGCGATGTTGTCCACCGATTTGAGGATGAGCTCGGGCACCGCCTTGCGATCGAGCGAGAGGTAGCGCAGCACCGCGTCCACCGCCCCCTTGCGATAGTGATGGCCGTTGCGATCCAGCCCGCTCAGCCGGGTCTCGGCGCTGAAGGGGATGAGGATGTCGCTCTCCAGCTGGCTCGGCTTGGTGTGGCTCTTGCCCGCCAGGGTCAGGATGGATTTGCCTTCCGGCGTGTTGTCACCGAGCGAGGCCAGCATGGCGGCTTGGGCCAGCAGGGAGGGGTCCACGCCGGGGGCCGGGATCAGCTCGTCCGCCATCCGGTTGCCGAAAGTGATGGTGCCGGTCTTGTCCAGCAGCAGGGTGCGCACGTCGCCGGCGGCTTCCACCGCCCGGCCCGACTTGGCGATCACGTTGAGCTTCACCAGCCGGTCCATGCCGGCGATGCCGATGGCGGAGAGCAGACCGCCGATGGTGGTCGGGATCAGGGTGATGAACAGCGCCAGCAGATAGAGCCGGGGCACCTGGGTGCCGTTGTAGTCGAGGAACCAGGGCAGGGTGGCCACTACCAGCAGGAAGATCAGGGTCAGCCCCACCAGCAGGGCGTCCAGCGCCATCTCGTTGGGGGTCTTCTGCCGCTTGGCTCCTTCCACCAGGGCAATCATGCGATCCAGCGTGCTTTCGCCCGGGTTGTTGCTGATGTGCACCCAGATCTGGTCGGAGACGACGGTGGTGTTGCCGGTCACGCCGCTGCGGTCGGTGCCCGACTCGCGGATGACGGGGGCGGATTCGCCGGTGATGGCCGCCTCGTTGACCGAGGCGATGCCGGCGACCACTTCGCCGTCGGCCGGGATCATCTCGCCGCTGCGCACCAGCACCAGATCGCCCTTGAGCAGGCTGGTGGCCGGTACCCACTCGCCCTTGTCATCCTGCGGGCTGGTGACTCGACGTGCCTTGAGCTGGCTCATGCCGGCCTTCAGGCTGTCGGCCCGCGCCTTGCCGCGCCCCTCGGCCAGGGTCTCGGCGAAGTTGGCAAACCAGAGGGTGAGCCAGAGCCAGGCGGTCAGCTGCCAGGCCAGCGAAGGAGCGACGTCGGAGAGCGGTTGCCCCAGCAGCGACTCCAGGGTCGCCATCACGGCCGCCAGCCAGAGGGTGAACAGGATGGGGCTGCCAAACAGCGCCCTGGGGTTGAAGCGATAGAGGGCTTCCACCATGGCCTGCAGGATCTGTGATTTCTGTTTCTTGCCCTTCACCTGAATGGTGTCGGTGCTCATTGAAGCGGACTTGCTCATTGGAAAGCTCCCTGCATCGAATAGTTGGTCACGCAGATCAATCGGGTGTGCAGCATCAGAAGGCACCTCCCAGCAGGCTCAGGTGTTCCGCCACCGGGCCCAGCGCCAGCACCGGCAGGAAGGAGAGACCCCCCATCAGCAGCACGGTGACGATCAGCAGGGTGATGAAGAGCGGGCCGCTGATCGGGAAGTCCCCTTCGCTCGTCTCTTGGCGTGGTGCGCGGGCCAGCTGGCCGGTGATGGCCAGTACCGGAATGATGTAGCCGAAGCGGCCGAGCAGCATGGCCAGCCCGATGGCGATGCACTGCCAGCTGTCGGCGGCGGCAAAGCCGGCGAAGGCGGAGCCGTTGTTGCCGGCGGCCGAGGCGTAGGCATAGATCAGCCGGGACAGGCCGTGGGGGCCGTCGTGTCCGATGACGGTGGCGGAGTCCGGCATCAGCAGGGTAATGCCGCCGATCACCAATACCCCGATGGGCATCACCAGCATGCTGGCGACCACCCATTTCATCTCGGTGATGCCGAGCCGCTTGCCCAGATAGGTGGGGGTGCGCCCCACCATCAGGCCGCACAGGAACACGGTCAGCAGCACGAACAACATCATGCCGTAGATGCCGGCCCCCACGCCGCCGAACACCACTTCACCCAGCAGCATGTTGATCATGGCGACCATGCCGCCGAGGGGGGTGAAGCTGTCGTGCATGGCGTTGACCGAGCCGTTGGAGGCGGCGGTGGTGGCCACTTCCCAGATGCTGGACAGCACGGGGCCGAGGCGGCTCTCCTTGCCTTCCCAGTTGCCGGCTTCGCTGGTGAGGTGGGCGAGGGCGGGATCCGGCTTGAGCTCTTGGCCGATGGCGAGGCAGAGCCCCAGCACCAGCATGATGGTCATGGCGATGAGGATGGCGCGGCTGTGGGCCAGATCCTTCACGTAGCGCCCCAGGGTGCAGACCATGGCGGCGGCCAGCGTCAGCAGGGCGACCATCTCCAGCCAGTTGGAGAGGGCGGTGGGGTTTTCGAACGGATGGGCCGAGTTGATGCCGAAGAAGCCGCCGCCGTTGGAGCCGAGCTGCTTGATGGCGATCTGGGAGGCGGCCGGGCCGAGCGGCAGCAGCTGCTCCTGGCCTTCCAGGGCGTGGAACGGCAGGTAGGCAGACAGGCTCTGGGGCACCCCCTGCCAGACCAGCAGCAGCGCCAGGATCAGCGCCATCGGCAGCAGCACGTAGAGACAGAAACGCACCAGATCCTGCCAGAAGTTGCCAAGGTGGGTGGTCTGCTGGCGGGCGATGCCGCGAAACAGGGCGATGGCGACGGCGGCGCCGGTGGCGGCGGAGACGAAGTTCTGGGTGGTGAGCCCCACCATCTGGCTGAAGTAGGAGAGGCTGGCTTCGCCGGAGTAGGCCTGCCAGTTGGTATTGGTCATGAAGCTGACCGCGGTGTTGAAGGCGAGTTGCCAGTTCAGCCCGGGCAGTTGTTGCGGGTTGAGGGGCAGCAGCCCCTGCGCCATCAGGATCAGGAACAGCAGGCCGAAGCCGGCGCCGTTGAAGGCCAGCAGGCTGAGGGCGTAGGACTTCCAGTCCTGCTCGCGCCCGTCCGTGCCGCAGCAGGCCAGGGTGGCGCGCTCAAGCGGGGCCAGCCAGCGACTCTTGCCTTCAAACACCCGATACAGGTAGTTGCCAAGCAGAGGCGCCGGCAGCAGCACCAGCAGCACGAACGCGACGGGATAGATGATCTCTTGCCACATATCCGGTTCCTCACTCATGAGTGCGCGCGAGGGCGCGCAGCAGATAGCCCGCGAGGGCGAGGACCAGCAGCAGATATAGCCAATTCATAACGACTCCGTTGAGGTAATTAGCGTCAGGGATCGATGCATATCCGTGTCGATCCCATAGGTCTCATTGACGCTGAAAGGGTATGTAAAACGGGCGTAAAGGCGCCATAAAGCCCAATTTGGCTGGCGTAAAATCGGCGTAAAGAAGGCGGGTTTTGCCGGCTGGTGGACGGGCAAGGCACAAAAAACCCGGCCTGGGCCGGGTTTGGTAGCAAGTTGCTGTGACTTTGATATGCGGTTAGCGCATGGTCACAAACTCTTCCGCGCTGGTGGGATGGATGGCGACACAGTTGTCGAAGTCCGCCTTGGTGGCGCCCATCTTCATGGCGACGCCGAAGCCTTGCAGGATCTCGTCCATGGCGAAGCCGATTCCATGCAGGCCGACTACCTTCTCTTCCGGCCCGACGCAGACCAGTTTCATCCGGGTGGGCTGGCGATGCTGGGTCAGGGCCGAGTACATGGCGGTGAACTGGCTGCGGTAGACCTTCACCTGATCTTCCCCGTACTCGGCAACGGCTTCCGGCTCGGTCAGGCCGATGGTGCCGATGGGCGGGTGGCTGAACACCACGGTCGGCACCAGATCGTAGTTGAGGTGCTCGCCCGGCTTGTTGTTGAACAGCCGCTCCGAGAGGCGGCGGCCTGCCGCGACAGCCACCGGGGTGAGCTGGATGCGGCCGGTGTTGTCACCGACGGCATAGAGGTTGGCGACGGCGGTGTTCTGGAACTTGTCGGTGGGGATGAAGCCCTTCTCGTCCAGGGTGATGCCGGTGGCAGCCAGATTGAGGTTGTCGGTGGCAGGCTCGCGACCGATGGCCCAGATGAGGCAGTCCACGGTGAGGTGGCGACCATCTTCCAGTTGCAGGGTCAGGCTGTCGTCGGCGTTCTTGATGACGGCCTTGGGAATGGCGTGGGTGTGCAGCTTGGGCCCTTCCTGCGCCATGATCTCCACCAGGGTCTCGTGGATCATGGGGTCGAAGTTGCGCAGCGGCGCATGCTTGCGCACCACCAGATGGGTCTCGGAGCCAAGGGCCTGCATCACGCCTGCGATCTCCACGGCGATATAGCCGGCACCCACCACGGCAACCCGTTTGGGCTGGCTTTGCAGGTCGAAGAAACCGTCGGAGTCGATACCCAGTTCGGCGCCCGGAATGGTCGGGACCTCGGGGCGGCCGCCGGTGGCAATCAGGATGTGATCGGCGCTGTAGTGCTCGCCGTTCACCTCGACGGTATGGCTGTCGACGAAGCGGGCGAAGCCCTTGATGACAGTGATCTGGTTCTTGCCCAGCACGTTCTGGTAGGACTGGTGAATGCGCCCGATATAGGCCTGACGGGATTCGACCAGCTTTGCCCAGCTGAAGTGGTTGAGCGTGGTGTCGAAGCCGTAGTCGGCGCCATATTTCAGTGCATCGGCGATCTGGCCTGCATACCACATGGCCTTCTTCGGTACGCAGCCGACGTTGACGCAGGTGCCACCCAGCTCTTTGGCTTCGATCAGGGCGACTTTCTTGCCGTACATGGCTGCCCGGTTGGCCGAGGCGATGCCGCCGCTGCCGCCACCGATGGCGATGTAGTCAAAATGCTGTGCCATTGCGAGGTTCTCCGCTCGTTAAGAATGCAGTCACAGCATGATGGGGACAAAGCGGCCGGCCCACAAGAGCCGGTGCTCAGTTCTGCTGGATGGGCAGACGAATGTGGAACTGGGCACCCTGGCCCGGTTCGCTGGCGCAGTGGATGCGGCCGCGCAGCAGCTGGACCACCAGGTTGTAGATGATGTGAGTGCCGAGCCCGCTGCCACCTTGGCCCCGCTTGGAGGTGACGAAGGGATCGAAGATGCGCGGCAGTATCTCCGGGGGGATGCCGCGGCCGTTGTCACTGTAGTCGATGACCAGCTCGTCTCCCTGCTGCGCCACCTGGATGGTGATCTTTCTGGGCCTGTCCCAGCCATCGAAACCGTGATGGATGGAGTTGAGGATCAGGTTGGAATAGATCTGGGTGAAGCTGCCCGGGAAGGAGTAGATGCTCAGCTTGGGATCGCACTGGGCCTTCTTGAGCTTGTAGCCGAGGGAGACCACCACCTGATGCAGGTTGTCGGCGAGGCTGAAGTTGTATCGGGCCTCGGAGGACTGATCCACTGCCACCTGCTTGAAGCTGGCGATGAGCTCGGAGGCGCGGCGCAGGTTGCCTTGCAGCAGTTGCATCGACTCGTCGAGATTCTGGGTGAATTCGTTGAGGTAGGTGCGGGAGAGCTGCTTGGCCTCGATATGCAGCTTGAAGTCGGCCACCCGCTCCTGCAGGTAGGAGGAGGCGGTGACGCTGATGCCGATGGGGGTGTTGATCTCGTGGGCCACGCCGGCAACCAGGGAACCGAGGGAGGCCATTTTCTCCGACTCCACCAGGGTCTGCTGGGCCTGCTTGAGATCGTCATAGGCCTTGCCCAGCTGGTCGTTGGCATCGCTCAGGCTGCGGGTGCGTTCCGCCACCTTGCCTTCCAGCTGCTCGTTGAACAGGGTGATCTCCCGCTCCACCTTTTTGAGGGGGGTGATGTCATAACCAAAGCCAATCAGGTACTTGAGGTTGGGCCCCTCGTAGAAGGGAGCGAAGGTCCACTGCAGTACCAGCTCGTTGCCCTGCTGGTCGTGCATGGTGATCTCCCTGTCCTCCAGAGCGCCCTGCTCGGCCAGGGTGGCGGCCAGCTCGTCACGCTGCTCCTTGCTGACGAAGAGATCCAGCCAGTTGTGCTGCAACAGCTCCTGGTGGTGATAGCCGGTCAGCAGGATGGCCGCCGGGTTGATGCTGGCGATGTTGAGGTCCGGCTCCATGCAGCAGATGACCATGTTGGCGGAGTTGATCAGGGTGGCGGAGAAGTCCCGCTCCTGCTGGAGCTGATCGGCGGCCTGATGGCGGGCGGTGAACTCGTCGTTCAGCCGGGTGCGCATCTGGTTGAGGGTGGCGGCCAGGGTATCGAATTCGTCAGGGAACTTGCGGGGCAGGGGGCGACCTTCCAGGGTCAGCTCTACCGCGAGGCGATCCAGGCTCAGTTTCTGGGCATAGCTGACGATGCGGTTGATATGACGGATCACCAGATAGTAGATGATGACCAGGATGCAGAACGAGACGACCAGGGTCTTGATGGTCTGGCTGACCAGGATCAGCACGGATTTCTCGATGAGGCGCTGGTAGACCTGCTCCAGGGAGGCGGCGACGAACAGCTTGCCGACCACTTCCCCCTGATAGCTCAGGGTGAACTCGCGGGAGATGTCGTATTGGGGCTGCTCCACCCCCTGGGTGAGCAGGGGCACTTCCGAATTGCCCAGCATCTCCTTGACCATGACGAACTGCATGTTGGGCAGGTTCATGATGCCCTCGATCTGCACCTTCACCTGCTCTTCATCCAGATTCCAGAGACTGGCCGAGATGGGTTGCAGGAAGGAGGCCTCGATCTGGCCGATGCTGGCCTCGATGACGGTCACATCCTTGTTGTAGTCCCAGGCGAGCTGAAGCACGGTGATGAGCAGTGCCAGCACCGTACTGCAGATCAGAATGTAGGAAAGCAGACGATAAGAGAGTCCGTTAAGGCCGACGGCCTTGGAGAAGATTCCTGACATGGCGTCCTTGCGGTCTGGATTGAGTGCGGTTTAGTTTAACTGCTTCATGGACTTATGTCGTGTGTCATCCAATGGATAAAAATAAGGCCCCTTTCGGGGCCTTTTTTGTGTGGGCTGGGATCAGTGACCACCCTTGGCTTTTGCCGGGATGGATTCGTCGAATTCCGGCAGCGGCTTGTGTTCGGATGCCAGGAAGGTGTAGATGACCGGCAGCACGAACAGGGTGAACAGGGTGCCGATGGCCAGACCCGCCACGATGACGATGCCGATGCTGAAGCGCTGTGCCGCCCCCGCACCCGAGGCATAGAGCAGCGGGATGAGGCCTGCGATCATCGCCGCCGTGGTCATCAGGATGGGGCGCAGACGGACCTTGGCAGCCTGCATTACGGCTTGCATCCGGTTCAGACCATGGAGCAGCTGCTCCTCCTTCGCCACCTCGCAGATCAGAATACCGTGCTTGGTAATCAGACCGACGAGAGTGATGAGACCGACCTGGGAGTAGATGTTCATGGTGGCCATACCCCACGCCAGGGCGATCAGCGCGCCACTGATGGCCAGCGGCACCGACACCATGATGACCAGCGGGTCACGCACGGATTCGAACTGGATCGCCAGCACCAGGAAGATGATGGCCAGGGCCAGGGCGAAGGTGGCGTAGAGCGCATTCCCTTCGGTCACGAACTGGCGGGCTTCCCCCATGAAGTCGTAACGATAGCCTTGGGGCAGCTTCTCTTCCGCGGTCGCCTTGAACCAGTTGATCGCATCCCCCATGGCCACGCCCGGTGCCGGCACGGCGCCGATGGTGGCGGAGTTCAGCTGGTTGAAGTGGGGCAGGGCACGGGGCTCTCCCTTCACTTCAATCTTGATCAGGCTGCCCAGCGGGATCGACTTGCCGTCGGCGGCACGCACGTAGTAGCCCTTGATGGACTCGGGGTTGAGACGGAACTTGCGCTCCACCTGCGGGATCACCTCGTAGGAGCGGCCATCCAGGTCGATACGGTTGACGTAACCGTCCGCCATCATGGTGCCCATGGTGATGCCGATGTCCTGCATGGTGATGCCGTAGGCACCCGCCTTGTCCTTGTCGATGCTGATCTTCATGGTGGCCGAGTCGTAGTTCAGATCGAGATCCGAATAGACGAACTGGCCGTTGGCCTGGGTTGCCGCCAGCATCTCACCCGCGATCAGGAACAGGCTCTCGAAGCTGTTCGGGGTGGTGATAACGAACTGGATGGGCAGACCGCTCGACGCCCCCGGCAGTTCCGGGAACTGGAAGGTGGTGATGGCCATCCCGGGGATGTCCTTCACCAGACCGGCGACCCGATCCAGCACCTCTTTCTGGCTCGCTTCACGCTGGCTCCAGGGCACCATGGAGGCGATACCGAACGCCTGATTGGAGTTGAACACCCCCGAGAAGACCTGGGAGTAAGCGATCTCCGGCTGGTCGTCCAGGACTTTGTTCACGTCCGCCATGGTGTTTTCGATGTAGTCCAGGTTGGCGTTGGAAGGCGCCGTCCCCAGCACCGCCATGACGCCTTTGTCCTCGGACGGGGCCAGCTCGCTCGGAATGAACTTGAACAGCAGCGGCAGGCTGGCGAACACGATGACGGCAAACAGGATGACCACGATGCGCTTTTGCATCACGGCATGGAGCATGGCGTCGTAGCGGGCCGTCATCCGGTCCAGCAGATCGTGCACGGTACGCTCGAACTTGCCGGGCTCCTCGTTGGCCCTGAGCATCTTGGCGCACATCATGGGCGACAGGGTCAGGGCGATGATGCCCGAGACGAACACGGCTCCTGCCAGGGTCAGCGCGAACTCCTTGAACAGGGAGCCGGTGATGCCCCCCATCAGGGCGATGGGCGCATACACCGCCGCCAGGGTGACCGTCATGGCGATGACGGGCACGGCGATCTCCCGGGTACCTATGATGGCGGCCCGGAACGGCTCTTCCCCTTCCTTGATGTGACGGTCGACGTTCTCCAGCACCACGATGGCGTCATCCACCACCAGACCGATGGCCAGCACCATCGCCAGCAGGGTCATGAGGTTTATGGAGAAGCCGAACATGTCCATCATCATCACCACGCCGATGAGGCTCAGGGGAATGGTGATGATGGGGATGATGACCGCCCGGAACGAACCGAGGAACAGGGTGATCACCACCAGTACGATGGCGGCCGCCTCCAGTATGGTCTTGATGACCTCGTGGATGGATTCGTTGATGGCGATGGTGGAGTCATACAGGATGTTCACCTGCATGGTGCTCGGCATGTTGCGCTTCAGGCTCGGCAGCAGCTCCAGCACATCGTGGGCGATGTTGATGGGGTTGGCTGTCGGGGCTGCGTTGATGGCCAGAACCACGGCTTCGCGGCCATTGGCGCTGGCGCGATAGATGTCGTGGCTCTTCTCCAGGGAGACCTTGGCGATGTCGGAGAGACGGATCACCTTGCTGTCGCGGGTGGCGACCACCAGGCGCTTGAGCTCTTCGATGTTGCCGACCTGGGTCTCGGCGTTGCCGTTGAACAGGGTGAAATAGCCGGTGGCCTGGCCGGTCGCGGACTGATAGTTGTTGCTGTTGAGCACCGTCATCACGTCGCTTGAGGTCAGGTCAAAGGCGGCCATCTTGGCCGGATCCAGCCACACCCGCAGGGCGAATTCGACCCCGCCATACAGATCCACCTTGGAGACCCCGCCCACGGTAAACAGCTGGGGCTTGATGACCCGCTCCAGGTAGTCGGTGATCTGGCTGGAGTTGAGCTCCGGGCTGGTGAAGCCCATGTAGAGCACCGCCGTGGTGGAGCCGGTGGAGGAGGTGACCGAAGGGTCTTCCGCCTCTTTGGGCAACTGGGAACGCACCGAGTTGACCTTGGCCAGGATGTCGGACAGCGCGGCGTTCGGATCGGTGTTGAGCTTCATGTACGCCGTCACCGTGGAACTGCCCAGCTGGCTCGAGGAGGTCATGAAGTCGATGTTGTCGGCCTGGGCGACCGCCTGCTCCAGGGGCTGGGTGATGAAGCCCTGGATCAGGTCCGCACTGGCGCCATAGTAGCTGGTGTTGACCGTGATGACGGTGTTGATCACCTCGGGGTATTCACGCACCTGCATCTTGAAGATGGCCTGGAAGCCCAGCAGGGCTATCAGGAAGCTGAGCGAGATCGCCAGCACAGGCCGTTTTATGAATATGTCAGTAAATCGCATCGCAGCTCTCCGCGCTTACAGCATCGGGGTTTGTGCCGGAACGGCAAGGGCATCGTTCTCGACCACGTGCACCTTGGTATCGTTGCTCAGGCGAACCTGACCCGACAGCACGATTTGATCGCCAGCCTTGATGCCGGACAGCACATGGACATCGTTGCCGCGACGCTCACCTGCCTTGACCACCACCTGCTTGGCACGTTTCACGCCGTCAGCCTCGTGAATGACATAGACGTTCTCGCCATAGAGGGTGAAGGAGATGGCGGACTGCGGGATCACTATCTGGTCTTTCACCGTGGGCAGTATGATGCTGGCGCGGGCGAACATGCCGGAACGGAGCTGGCCGTCGTTGTTCGGAATGTCTGCCTGCACCTGGATCAGGCCGCTCTGATAGTTGACCGCGGGCTCGATGGCTGTGATTTGGCCGTCAAACTGGGTCTGGGGATAGGCATCCACGTTGATCTTGATGGTCTGTCCCAGGGTGATTTTGGAGATGTCGGTCTGGGGCACGGTGAAGCGCAGGCGCATCACGCTGGTGTCTTCCAGGCGCACAATCTGGGTACCCGGTTCCAGATACTGGCCGAGGAAGACGTTGCGCAGGCCCACGGCACCGCTGAAGGGGGCTCGCACCTCACGACGGGCGATGGTGGCCTTCAGACTGTCGATGTCCGCCTCGAGGGAGCGGTAGCTTGCCTCGGCATCATCCAGCTGGTCCCGGGAGATGGAGTTCTTCTGATAGAGGTTCTTGTAGCGCTCGAACTTGGCCCTGGCTGCCGGCAGTCTGGCCTGGGAAGAGTTCAGATTGGCTTTTTCCACACTGGAGTCCAGGCTCAGCAGCAGTTGATCCGCTTTGACATGTGCCCCGGATTCGAACCGGATGCTGTCGATGGTGCCTGACAGCTCGCTGGAGAGGGTGACCCCCTGGTTCGGCTCGATGAAGCCGATGGCTTCAATGGTGGGGACCCAGTCCTGCGCCTTGGTGACCATGGCGGTGACCGGGAACTCGGGCTCGGGCCGATTGGCCATGAACTCTGCAATCTTCTTCTGCTTGAACATATTGAAGCCGATGACACTGCCAAACAGGGCGAGTGCTATCAGCAACATGATGGCCATCCACTTTTTCATGAACAGGCTCCTGTGATGGAAACATTAGGGTTTAAAATGGCATTCCAGCTGGCCCGGATGACCGTCTCCAGCTGTTCCTGCGTCAATTCGAAATCGTGAACCCGGCGCTGCTGTGCCAGGTTGGCCACGCAATCCAGACTCAATGCTTGCAACACCAGAATGGGGAGATCGATGAAGAGTCCCTGTTGGCGTCCTTGCTCAAAGAAGCGCTCAAGTGGCGCCCACGTCGCCATTATGACCGGATCCCGCTCCAATTCAGCCCCCAATGGAGAACTTTCGTACTGCAATTTGCACTTGAGTGCATTGGGGTAGCTGGTGAAGATGGCATCGATGTTGAGCCAGAGGCGTCGATACTGCTTATAGGACACCTCTTCTATCTGCACACCTTCCATGACCAGGGGATGACACTTGAGGGTAGTGTGCTGATAGAGCTGGCGGATCAGGTCATCCTTGTCGCTGAAATAGCGATAGATGGTGCCTGCCGCCACCTTGGCTTTCTTGGCGACCACGGCAATGGAAAGGCCGTAGAAGCCCTGCTCGCCGAGGATCTCGTGAGCTGCTTCGAAAATGCGTTCTTTCTTATCCATGGTTATCAGAGGTCAACGACTGAATGAACGTTCATTCATTCTAGGTGGGCGCAAAGGCAAGTCAAGCATTGCCCATCATCTCTGACCCTATGGGGTGAGGGATTCAAAAAGTAGTGGGGAATTGCTGGATCCAGCCTGAACAAAACAAAAATAGTTGAAAAGGGGCGGAAGTGATTGAAAAACAGGCACTTGATTCTTTGTGTCAAAAAAAGAGTAGACAAGGTCGGCATCATCATCAATAATGCGCCCCGTTCGACAGCGTAGCGCCCGTAGCTCAGCTGGATAGAGCGCTGCCCTCCGGAGGCAGAGGTCACAGGTTCGAATCCTGTCGGGCGCACCATCAAAAGTGCGCCGGTTAAACGGGCGTGTTGAAGAACGAAAACAGCTGTGGTGGCTGTAGCTCAGTTGGTAGAGTCCCGGATTGTGATTCCGGTTGTCGTGGGTTCGAGCCCCATCAGCCACCCCATTTTACAGCTTGTCAGGTACGCGAAGGTGGCGGAATTGGTAGACGCGCTAGCTTCAGGTGTTAGTGCCCCCCGGGTGTGAGGGTTCGAGTCCCTCTCTTCGCACCATACTTGCTGTATGACGAGGATGACCAGATGGTCATCTTTGTGTTTTTGGAATACCCCCTCGGTGATTAGCGCAGCCCGGTAGCGCATCTGGTTTGGGACCAGAGGGTCAAAGGTTCGAATCCTTTATCACCGACCACATTTGAAAACCCCGCTCAGGCGGGGTTTTTGCTTTTTGGCGTTTCTCTTCCGCTTTTTCCTGTCACGTCTTTTTACACTTCTTCAGGCGCCTGTTCGCCACGAGTTCGCTATGCTGGGGCCCGGAGCCGCGAGACAGGGGACGCTCGGGCACGGACCAGATACAAGGCCTATGCATCACCATGTCACTTCTTTTCAACTCTCCGTGCTGGCCATGGCCGCACTGCTGCTGGGTGGTTGCGCCCTGCAGCCGAAACCGGAAGCTCTTCTGATGGGCGCCGCCCCCAAGCCAAAGGCGGAACTCGAGGCCACCTTGGTAACCAGTGGTGGCTTCTGCGTGACCCTGAGCGAGCAGGGCCGTCTGCTGACCCAGCCCTGCGATCAGCAACCGAACCAGTCATTCAGCTGGGATGTCGGCGCCCTGCAACTGGCCGGGGATTGCCTGGTCGCCAGAGGGGAAGATGGTCTGGGGATGGAGGCGTGCCGGGAGGAGAGCCATCAATGGCAGTGGCAGGGGGATCGGCTGTTCAATCGGCAGGTGTCGTTGTGCCTGGATGTGGCGGGTCGCCGTCACAAGCCGGCCGTCCCCCTGCGCCTCGCCGAATGCTATGGCGGCGCCAACCAGAGCTTTGAGTGGACGCCCTCCGGCACGCTGTTGAACCGTCTGATACACCCGGCTCTGGTGTGGTGACAAGAGAGCGAGAAGAAAAAAGGGTGGCCACATGGGCCACCCTTTTTCGATCCGCGATGGGGGTACCGTATCAGCGGGTCTGGGAGGCGAACAGTTTCTCCAGATAGACGGCAACGCCATCTTCATCGGAAGTGAGGGTCTGTTCGTGCTCTGGCAGGGCCAGTTTGAGGCGATCATGGGCGTTGCCCATGACCACGCCACGGCCCACCATGCTCAGCATCTCGAAGTCGTTCATGCCATCGCCGAAGGCCACGGCCTGTGACATCTCCAGGCCGTGCTGCTCCAGCACGGCGCGCACGGCATTACCCTTGTGCACACCGGCATGCATCACCTCGAGGCAGTCAGGCAGGGAGAAGGTGACGTTGAGTCGATCACCATATTGCTGGTTGAGGTGCGCCTCTATCTTCAGCAGCTTGTCGTGGTCGCCGATGTAGAACACCTTGTTGACCCTGTCCATCGGGTGGCTGGCGAGATCCGCCAGACGGTAGCTGAAGCCGGAGTCGTGATGGAACTTCAGCAACCAGGGCAGCTCCTCTTCCACCAGCCACTCGTCGCCGTAGTAGACGTTGATGTGGATGGACGGGTCGCGGTCCATGGCGATCAGCTCGGCCGCCACCGTGCTCGGTAGCGCCTGGTTGTAGACCAGTTGATCCTGCTTGTCGTGTACCACGGCGCCGTTGGAGGTAATGAGGTAGATATCCAGCCCCAGCGCATCGCGGATGCTGCGCACATCCACATGGTGACGGCCGGTGGCGACCACGAACTTGACGCCCTGGTCGACCAGGCGGTGCAGGGTATCCCGGGTGCGGGAGGAGATCTGGTGCTGCCCGTTGAGCAGGGTACCATCGAGATCGGACACAACTACCTTGAACATCATTACCTCGACTTCAATTGAACGCCGGGGGAGTGTACCCCAGCGTCTGCCGTCACCCCATTTATTTAGGGATCCAAAAAATAACCAGCCCCTTCTGGTCGCGTCAGTAGCGCGCGAAGAAGGCCAGGGTCGCATTGAGCGCGGCCTGGCGCTGGGGATCCGCCTCGATGAAGAGCTCGTGCCAGGCCCCGTCGATGCGCAGCGGCTTGCCCCCTTCACATTGGGCCTTGGCGCAGAAGGCCTCCTGGGCGGCGTTGTCCACCACGCTGTCCTCGCCGGCCTGCAGCAGCAGCAGCGGCGTCTTGATGGTGCCTGCGTCGGCTACGGCCGCGTCCGATCCTGTGATGGCCTGATGGATCCAGTGGGCGGTGGCGCCCCCCAGCCTGACCTGGGGATGCTGTTCGTAGATCTGGCGGAAGGCCTGATAACGCGCCGTGCTGTGGGTCAGCTCGTTGTCGGCAAAGCCGTGATCCTCATAGGGTCCCTGACCCGGGCCGTAGGGGGGCTCGCCCACCCAGCCGCCGACCGTGCCGATGGTGGCCGCCAACCCCTTGGCCAGCCACTTGGGCAGGCCGCCGAGGTTGATGCCCATCATGGGGGAGGAGAGCACCGCCGCCTGGATGTCGTTCGGCCAGCGTTCCAGATAGCGGGCCGAGATGGCCCCCCCCATGGAGTGGGCCAGCAGGAACAGCTTGGCAGGCTTGTCCGGTACAATCACTTCGTCATGAAACTGTTTGAGATCGGCGACATAGTCGTCGAACTGGTCGACATACCCCTTCTCTTTGTCGGCCAGCATGCGGTCTGACATTCCCTGGCCGCGATGATCGATGAGGTAGAGGCTGTAACCCTGGCGCCAGAGATCCCAGGCCAGCTCCTGATACTTGAGGTAGCTCTCGACCCGGCCGTTGACGATGAGGATGGCGCGATCGATCTTGGGTTGGCGCAGGGCGGCATAGCGGAGGGTGACCCCGTCCTTGCCCTTGAACTCCCCCTCGACGGCATGCTGGCGCCAGAAGTCGGGCAGGGTCTGCTGATAGAGGGCGGGGATGTCGGCTTCAGTGGTCAGCTGGTAAGGATTGCTCACGGCAAGGGCTCCGGCAGAAAACAGGGTCAGGGCCAGCAGGGAAAGAGAGGCAGGTTTCATCGGGCAAGCTCCTCGCGCCAGTGGTGGTAGAGCGCGGTGATGTCGTGCGAACAGAGCAGGGGCATGGCGGCTTGCAGGCTGGGCAGCGGCCAGTCCCACCACTGCATGGCTTGCAGCATGGCGACCTGCTCCTCGTCAAAGCGGGGGCGGATCGGCCTGGCCGGGTTGCCGCCCACTATGATGTAGGGGGCCACATCCCGGGTGACCACAGCTCGGGTGGCAATGACGGCGCCATCGCCGATGGTGATGCCGGGCATGATCATGGCTTCCGAGCCGATCCAGACGTCGTTGCCGATCCGGGTGTCTCCCTTGCGCAGAAAACCGTCCTGCACGCTGTCACCGAAGCGGGCAGCATCGAAGGGGAAGGTGGAAACCCAGTCCATCCGGTGACCCTGGTTGCCCGCCAGCATGAAGGTGGCGCCGGAGGCGATGGAGCAGAACTTGCCGATGATCAGACGGTCAACTTCCTTACCCCACTGGCCACTGTCCCAGGACTCCCGCGTCGAGCCATCGCCGAGCAGGTAGCGCACGCAATGATCCTCGAACGGCTTGCCGTGGTAGTAGCCGGAGTAATAGCTGTATTCCCCGGCCTCGATATTGGGGTTGGTCAGATGATCCCGTATGACCTGGGATTCCAGCCAGCTGCCGAACGGATTTTCCATCACTGATCCTGCCATTCATCTTCTTCCTGTTGTGCGGCCCATCCTTTGCGGGTCAGCTGCATCTGCTGCCACCAGCGTTCGTCCGCCAGGATCTCGCCGGTTGCGGGTCAGCTGCATCTGCTGCCACCAGCGTTCGTCCGCCAGGATCTCGCCGGTCGGGCCGAGCTGGGGGTAGGGCATCTCTTTCTCCTTGCAGAGCTGGGCATAGACGGGATAGCCCCCCTCGAACAAGATGGTGTTCTGTTCTTCGGGTGTGAGTGGGCAGCCGCGCTGATAACAGCCGGCCAGTTCGCGCTGGCGCTGGGCCTCGTAGAGGATGGCGGCGGCGGCCACCGAGACGTTGAGGGACTGCACCATGCCCACCATGGGGATGACGATATGGTGATCGGCCAGGGCCAGTGCCTCTTCGCCGATGCCGTGCTTCTCCTGGCCCACCAGGATGGCGGTGGGTCTGGTGTAGTCGATGGCGCGAAAGTCCACGGAGCTGTCGGAGAGGTGGGTCGCCAGGATCTGCATGCCGGAAGCCTTGAGTTCGGTCACTGCACTGCCGATGTCCGGGTGCAGCTTCACGTCCACCCAGTTCTGGCTGCCGCGGGCGGTGCCCTTGCGCTTGTGGATCCAGCTCTTGGGCCAGACCGCGTGCACCCGGTGGATGCCGATGGCATCGGCGGTGCGCACGATGGCGGCCAGGTTGTGAGGTTTATGAACCTCTTCCATGCAGACGGTCAGGTCGAGCTGGCGCATGGCCAGCATGTCGGAAATGCGTTTGAAGCGTTCAGGAGTCATGTCGGTTTCTATGTCGTGAGGCCGGTGCATGCAACAAGGCTGGTGGCCTGCGGCATGGGGCCCTGGGTATCTCTTGAAAAGCAGCAGGCGGCTTGCGCCGCCTGTGTTCAGTTTTTCTGTCGGCTCACCCTGAGCACGTTGGGCATGACCCGGATCTTGCGCATGATGTTGGCGAGGTGGATCCGGCTCTTGGTGGTGATGAGCAGGGTGACCACATAGACCCGGCCATCCTTCTCCTCGGTGCTGATGGCGTGGATGTTGGCGCCGGTGGCGGCAATCACGTTGGCCAGCTCCGCCAGGGCGCCCTGGTGGTTGACGATCTCGATGCTGATGCCGGTGCGGAATTCCTGCTCCTGCTCCTTGTCCACCTCCCACTGCACCGGCAGGTATTTGTCCGGTTCGCGGCTGTAGCCCTTGATGTTGCGGCAGGACTCCTGGTGGATCACCAGTCCCTTGCCCGGGCTGATGTGGGCAATGATGGCGTCCCCCGGGATGGGGCGGCAGCAGTTGGCGAAGGTGACCAGCATGCCGTCGGCCCCCTTGATCGGCATCTTCTTGCTGGTGGATTTGGGCTGCTCTTCCGGCGGCAGTTCATCTCCCAGCATGCGGCGTGCCACCATGACGCTCATGGCGTTGCCAAGGCCCACGTCGGCCAGCAGCCCCTGCAGGTTCTCGTGTTTGGTATCGGCCAGCACCTGCTTGACGCGGGCTTCCGGGATGTCTTCGATGTTCTTGGCGCCCAGCGCATGGTTGAGCAGGCGGCGGCCCAGCACCACGGACTCTTCGGTGCGCAGGTTCTTGAGGAACTGACGTATCTTGGAGCGCGCCTTGGTGGTCACCACGAAGTTGAGCCAGGCCGCGTTCGGGCGGGCGCCGGGGGCCGTGATGATCTCCACCGTCTGACCGGAGTGCAGCGGGCTGCTCAGCGGATATGGGTGGCGGTCGACCCGGGAACCGACGCAGGCATGACCGATGTCTGTGTGCACCGTGTAGGCGAAGTCCACCGGGGTGGCGCCGGCGGGCAGCTCCATGATGCGGCCCTCTGGTGTGAAGACGTAGATCTCGTCGGGGAAGAGGTCGGTCTTGACTCCCTCGATGAACTCGAAGGAGCTGCCGGCGCTCTGTTGCAGCTCCAGCAGGCTCTGCATCCAGCGCTGGGCGCGGATCTGGGCCGTGGTGCCCGAGCTGTCCCCATCCTGCTTGTAGGCCCAGTGGGCGGCGACGCCCTTGTCGGCCATCTGGTCCATGAACTCGGTGCGGATCTGCACCTCCACCGGTACCCCGTGGGGGCCCACCAGGGAGGTGTGCAGGGACTGGTAGCCGTTGGTTTTGGGGATGGCGATGTAGTCCTTGAAGCGACCGGGGCGCGGCTTGTAGAGGCTGTGCATCTGCCCAAGCACCCGGTAGCAGGTGTCTATGTCTTTCACTCTCACTCTGAAAGCATAGATATCCATCACTTCGTGGAATTGCAGTTCTTTCTTCTCCATCTTGTTGTAGATGGAGAAGAGGTTCTTCTCGCGTCCGCTTACCTGGGCATCGATACCGGCTTCCCGCAGACGCCCCTCAATCTCGCTCTGGATGGAGTCGATGATCTCGCGCCGGTTGCCACGGGCGCGGCGTACCGATTCCCGCAGTACCCGGGAGCGCATGGGGTAGAGCGCCTCGAAGCCGAGCTCTTCCAGCTCGTTCTTCATGGTGTGAATACCGAGGCGGTTGGCGATGGGGGCGAAAATCTCGAGGGTTTCCCGGGCGATGCGGCGACGCTTGTCCGGTCGCAAGGAGCCGAGGGTACGCATGTTGTGAGTGCGGTCGGCCAGCTTGATCAGGATGACCCGGATGTCCTGGGTCATGGCCATCATCATCTTGCGGAAGTTCTCGACCTGGGCTTCCTTGCGATCGCGGAACTTCAGCTTGTCGAGCTTGGAGACACCGGAGACCAGCTCGGCGACGGCGTTGCCAAACTGCTCGGCAAGATCGTCCTTGGTGACAGGGGTATCTTCGATGACGTCGTGCAGCACGGCAGCCATCAGGGTCTCGTGATCGAGACGCATGTCGCCCAGGATGCGGGCCACGGCAACGGGATGAGTGATGTAGGGTTCACCACTGGAACGCATCTGTCCCTGGTGAGCATCACGGGCTACCACATAGGCTTGCCTGAGCTTCTCAACCTGCTCGGGTGGCAGGTAGGAACTGGCTATTTCTTTAAGATTTTCAAATAAATACAAGACAGTCCCCGCAGCGGTTAAACGGCAATCCGTGAAATTGAGGGTATGCCCTCGAGTTTGCGAGGTTTTCGAGCGGTTGTAAATGGGGAGAACAGCCGGCACCCGGGCGGGCGCCGACTATGGGAAGCGACTGACTTAGCCGCGACCTTCTGCGATGGCAGCAACGGCAGCCAGCTCGGCGGCTTCCTGCTCTTGCTGCTCGTAGCGGTCCTGAGTATCCATCACCTGGTTGTTGACCAGACCCAGTTCGATCTCGCGCAGGGCGATCACGGTCGGCTTGTCGTTCTCTTCGTCGACCAGGGGATCCTTGCCTTGTACCGCGATTTGACGAGCGCGGCGCGCGGCGACCAGCACCAGGTCAAAACGGTTACCTACCTGTTTTACAGCATCTTCTACAGTAACGCGGGCCATGCGGGACTCCAGTGTTTGGGCTTTCTGTGATTGAAAAAGCGGTGTTTAAAAATGACGCAAAAGTTTACTTGTTTTTGGCTTACTCTGCCAGTAGCTGTTTCAGCAAGTTTTGCTGGGCCTGCTGTTGCTGACGCATTTCCAGGCGCTGGCACTCGATGACGGCCCTGAGCTGGAACAGTGCCTGCTCAAAGTCTTCATTGATGATGACATAGTCATACTCGTCGTAGTGCACCATTTCGGCAATGGCTTTCTCCATCCGGCCCTTGATCACCTCGGCGCTGTCCTGGCCGCGGCCGATCAGGCGGCGCTCCAGCTCCTCGCGGCTGGGGGGCAGGATGAAGATGGACTTGGTCGGCATCAGTTCGCGGATCTGGCGGGCACCCTGCCAGTCGATGTCGAGGAAGACGTCGATGCCCTGCGCCAGACAGGCCTCGATGGCGGCGCGGGAAGTGCCGTAGTAGTTGCCGAAGACTTCTGCCCACTCCAGAAAGTCACCGCGCTCGATCAGCGCCTTGAACTCTTCCACCTTGACGAAGTGGTAGTGCACCCCGTGCTCTTCACCGGGACGGGTGGCGCGGGTGGTGTGGGAAACCGATAGCTGCATCTTGCCGGCGGCGTTGTGCTGGGTCAGCAAGGCATTGAGCAGACTGGACTTACCGGCCCCGCTCGGGGAAGAGATGATATAGAGAGTGCCTTGTTGCGCCATGTCTGTACCTTTAAGCGATGATCCGCGCTTTGGTTGTAGCAGAGGCCGCCGTCTTGTGCCCGATAAGGGAGACGGTTGCTCGCAATGCGCGGAGGAATCAGAGTCAGGAGGATGTAAAGGCGGCGAATGTTAGCAGATGGGGGCGGATAAAAAAACGGCCGGAATCATATTCCAGCCGATCAAAATATTCGTAGCTTGCTGCGGGAGCGTTACCCACATTGGCCGTCATTCTGCCTCCGGTGCCGGGGGAGGGCCATCAGATTATCCCTGCCTCATGGCTCGGAATTTCCGAGTTGCCCTGGGTCGGTAGAAGATGCTTGTCGGTACAGAGGCGGTCGAAGGCGGCGATGACCCGCTCGCGGCTTATCTTGGCCATGGCGTCAGGATCCTTGAGGCGGGTGCGCCAGCCGAGCTCGGCCAGCGGCTTGCCGGTCTCCTGCTCAATCAGTTCCTGATAGACGCTGACCAGATAATCCCGGCACAGATAGGGGCCGGTACGGGCGGGGTTGTGGTGGGCGTAGAGGCCGATCACGGGTGTCCCCACCAAGGTGGCCATGTGGGCAGGGCCGGTATCCGGGGCCAGCACCAGGCTCGCCTCGCCAATCAGCGCCAGCAATTGCTTGAGGCTGGTCTGCCCCACCAAATCTGCCGGCTTGCTCTGGCTGAGGCGCTGGATCTCGGCGGCGAGATCCCGCTCCAGCTTGGCCGGTCCGCCGCACAGATAGACCTGAAAGCCCTTGTCTGCGGCGTGATCCGCCAGCGCGGCATAGCCGGTGGCAGTCCAATTCTTGAATGCCTTGCTGGCAGCGGCGCAGATGAGCAGGGTCGGCTTGCCGCCAATTTTCTCCTTCGCCCAGGCCTGGTGCTCGGCGCTGATGGGCAGTTGCCAGTCCGGGGTCAGATCCTTTATCCCGAGCTCTTTGGCGAAGGCGAGAAAGCCGTCCAGCACGTGGGGGGAGGCGGGTGAGGGGACCCGATGGTTGGTGAACAACCACTGACCGTCGCTGGCGCGCTCCCGATCAAACCCGAGTTTGACCTTGGCCTTGATGCCGAGGGTGGCGATGCTGGCGCGCATGGCGGCCTGCAGGTGGAGCAGGGCATCGAACCTGCGCCCCTTGAGGGTCTGCCAGAGATCGCGATAGCCGCGCCACCCCTTGCTCTTGTCGAAGGGAATGACCTCGACCCCAGGCAGATCGGCGAACAGGGTCGCCTCAATCTTGCCGGTGATCCAGGTGATGCGGGTCTGGGGCCACTCCCGCTGGATGACGCGCACCAGCGCCAGCGCGTGGCAGCAATCTCCGATGGCGGAGAGCCGCAGGATGCAGATGGAGGAGGGCGGCGTTTGGAACAGCGGCATGATGTGGCGCAACGATGGCAAAATGGATGGATGGCATTATGCAAACTCCCCTGTGGATTGTAAAATTGCGCCGGTTGCCCGACCGGCACGGCTTTCTGAATGGATGCCCTGCCCCCACTATCGACCGGAATTCTCATCATGCTGACACACACCACCCACAACCAGGTCTGCTGGTATGCCGACGGAGTCTTCCGCGATCCTTCCCCTGCCTTGTTCGATCCTGTCTGGTGGCAGACCCATCGCCAGGTGGTGGGCTCTTCCATCGGCCGCGGGGTGACCTGGTTCGTGAAGGATGAGTCCCGTCACTTGGTGCTGCGTCACTACTACCGTGGCGGCATGGTGGGCAAGCTGGTGCGTGACCGGTTCTGGTTTGAAGGGGTGGAGAGCAGCCGGGCCATGGCTGAATATCGTCTGCTGGCGACCCTGAGTGAACAGGGGCTGCCGGTGCCGCGCCCCTTTGCGGCCCGCATGGTCAAGCAGGGGCCCTTCTATCGGGCCGACATCCTGATCGAGCGCATTCGCGGCGCCAAGGATCTGGTGGCCCTGCTCAAGCAGGGGCCGATCGCCGGTGAGGTGTGGCACAAGATAGGCAAAACGGTGCGCCAGTTGCACGATGCAGGGGTCTATCATGCGGATCTCAACAGCCACAACCTGCTGCTCGACAAGGAGGGCAAGGTGTGGGTGATCGACTTCGACAAAGGAGCCATCCGCTCCCCCGGCAACTGGCAGCAGGCCAACCTGGAGCGGTTGCTGCGCTCCTTCAACAAGGAGTCGCAACTGCACACCAGCTTCCACTTCGTGCCGGAAAACTGGCAGGCCCTGATGGCAGGCTATCAGGGCAAGGTGGCGTGACGTCGGGTTCCACTTCGTAGCTGGAGGCTGGCAGGCCCTGATGGCGGACCACCGGGGGCGAGAGGTGCGAGGCCAGCGATGCTGGCGCGGTTGCTCGGCGCCAGCACCAATGTTACTTATTGAGTGTGATTGCTTGGACAGATATTCAGATCCGGTTTCGAGGCGCGTGATGGAAAGGTATGAGACTCCCGGGGTTGAGGTCACCACTCCCCTTGAGGTGACGCTGATGGCACAGGCCATGGCGATGTTGGAGGCCGGGATCTGGACCTGGTCGGCCGGGCAGGGTCTGAGGCGGGACCCTTCCTGTCTGCAACTGCTGGGTCTGGAGGGGGGCGAGTTGGGGGATCTCGGCTGGCTGGATCGGGTACATCCGGATGATGCTCCCCGTCTGGCAGAGGCCCTGGAGGCCTGTCAGCATGGGCGCAGCAACGGGCTTCGACTCGAGTACCGCATCCTGCACCATCAGGGCCATTACATCCGGCTGGAGGAGCGGGTCCGTCGCGACGAAGGGGGTCAACTGCTGGGGGTGGTTCGCCATCTGGATGCCGCCATGGCGCCCCTGGAGGATCGCCATGACACGGATCCCCTCACCGGCCTCGAGAGCCGCAGCCACTTCGAGCTGTTGCTGGATGAACGGCTGGCCAGCGAGAGCGGCAGTTTCTGTCTGCTGCAGTTCAGCGTGGATCACCGCAGCAAGATCCTGCAGTTGTTCGGGGAGGCGGCCTGCGACGCCATGCTGGCCAAGCTGGCCCGCATCGTGCGCCGCGAGCTGCGCCGGGAAGATCCCTTCGCCCGTTGGGACGAAGACGGCTTCATCCTGATGCTCTCCCAGACCGATCGGTTGAGCGGCCTGGAGATTGCCGAGCGGCTGCGTCTCGAGATCGCCGACGCCAGCCTGCTGCCCCAGCGCCCGGTGACCGTGAGCATCGGCCTGGTGCAGAGCCAGAGTGCCGAGCAGCTCGATCACCTGCTGGCCCGGTTGGCCTCCTGCCACGGTCAGGCGAAGCGGGAACACAACGCCGTGGTCGGCTGACGGCCAGTCACTGTCCGCGTACCCATTGACGCCGATGGACCCATCAGCGTCAATGGTTTCAGTCAGCGCTCACTGACCTGCTGACGCTGGCAGACCCATAGAGAAGCGAGCATCAGCAGGGCGCCCAGACCGAGCCTGAGCAGGTCGGTATCTTTTCCCCAGAGCACCAGATTGACCAGCAGACCCGCGGGGATCAGGGCGTTGTTCATGATGGCCAGCACGCCGCTGCTGACCAGGGTCGCCCCCTTGTTCCACAGGAAGTAGCCGAGCCCGGATGCCCCGACCCCCAGCCAGAAGAGGATGCCCCATTGCAGGGAGCTGGCGGGATATTGAGGTTTGCCCAGCAGCCACCAGGCGGGCAGGGCGATCACCAGGGCGCCCAGATAGAAGCAGCCGAACACCGCCAGCTGGGGCGGCTGCTCAGCCTCCCGGGCCAGCAGCACCTTGTAGCCTACCTGGCCCAGGGCGAAGCAGACGTTGGCGCCCTGCACCACCAGGAATCCCAGTACATAGTTTTCGGTCAGGCCGTCGAAACGGATGACGGCCGCCCCCAGCACCGCCAGCAGAGCCCCCCACAGATAGACAGGCTTGAAGCGCCCTTCCAGCAGGTCGTGGATCAGGGTGACATATATGGGGGTGAAGATGGTGAACACCAGCACTTCCGGTACCGTCAAGAGCAGGAAGGAGTGGTAGTAGAAGAGATACATGATGCCGAGCTGGATGGCACCGAGGGCCATCAGCTTGGCCACCAGATCGGGGCGCAGCCAGCGACGGCGCAGGAAGGGCAGAAACACCAGGCTGGCGAGCACGATGCGGGTCAGTACCGAGAAGTAGGCATCCACCTGACCGGCAAGGTAGACCCCGATCAGGCTGAAGGAGAAGGACCAGAGCAGGGTAACCCCTATCAAGTAGTTCATGTGATTGAATTGTCGTCAGTTGTCAATTTGGAGGGCGCTATGATGGCCGAGTTGGAAGGCGCGATCCAGCGTTTATGGGAAGGGTTGTCACAGATCGGAGCATTTGCCTTCGAGGCGAGCAACGGGGCCGGATCCGCCACCGACTGGTGCGGTCGCGGGGAGGGTGCCGTGGTGGTGACCGATCACCATGGGGGGTGGCTGTATGCCGAGACGGGTCGCTACACCACGCCCCATGGCCGGGAGCTGACCATGCACAACCGCTTCTGGTGGCAGCGCACCGCACGGGGGATCATGCTCTCCCACCTGCGCTACGAGCAGCCGGTGATGTTGTTCGAGCTGTTGCCCCGGGGGGACGGGCACTGGGTCACGGCCGAGCCTCACCTGTGCGGGCAGGATCACTACAGCGCCGAGCTGACCGAAACCGGCGAGGGTTTCCTGCTCGCCTGGCAGATAACGGGGCCGCGCAAGAACGAGCGGTTGAGTTATCGCTACGGACCAGAGGCGCAGAGATAAAAAAACCGGCGCAGGGCGCCGGTAGAGGGGACAAATCGGAGGTTTTGTTAAAACGGTCCCAAAAACAGGAGAGATACACTCTCGTCACACACGCAGAGAGGGTCTTCAGGCATTCAGTGCATAGTTCAGCATGGCTTGCAGCTTGCTGTCGAAGAACCAGGGCAGCAGCACCATCAGCAGACCCAGCACCCCGGCCAGCCGGTGGCGATACTGCCAGCCGGCTATCAGTACCAGACCGCCGCAGAGGGTGGTCAGGATGCCTGACATAGGGCAGCCTCCCGCTGTTGGCGGCGCTGCTGTGCCCACTGGTTGAGGGCGACCGAACCCAGGATCAGGGCCAGCGCCACGCCCGTGGTGGACTGGATCTGCTCGCCGAGGAACAGGGCTCCCAGCATGACGCCGAACAGCGGCACCAGGTAGTTGCTGAAGGAGGCGAAGGTCGGGCCCGCCTTCTGGATCAGCGCCATGTAGAGGAAGTAGACCAGGCCGGTACAGAAGATCCCCAGCATGGCTACGGCGCCCATGGCCTGCTGGCTCGGCAGGGTGAGGGTGCTCAGGTCGGCCACGAAGGGCGCGGCCAGCAGCAGCTGGATGGCTGAGGAGATCAGGATGTTGCGGGCCACGACCACAGGATGGTCCTTGGCGAAGCGCTTGATCATCAGCAGGCCGATGGCGAAGCAGCTGGCACCGAACAGGATGGCCATGGCACCGAGCAGGCCGGCATTCATGCCGCTGGTCAGCTTGGGCCAGAACAGTACCAGCACGCCGACGAAGCCGATGATCACGGAGACGAGGCCGCCCTTGGTGATTCTTTCACCAGAAATAAACAAGGGAGCCGCCAGAATGGTCACAAAGGGGATACAACCCATGACCACGGCCGCGATGGCGCTGTCCACATACTGTTGTCCCCAGGCCACCATGATGAAGGGGATGGTGGCGTCGAGCAGGGCGATCAGCATATAGGTTCGCCAGGGTGTGTGTTCACTCTTGAGGCGCATGAACAGGCAGAGCAGACCCAGGGTCAGGCTGCCGCACAGGGCGCGTCCGGCGGCCACCATGATGGGGGGCAGTTCAGCCACGGCCTGGTGCATGAAAATGAACTGGGAGCCCCACAACAGGCCGATCGCCAGCAACAACAGATAGCTACGCATTTGAATCTCCGATGTAATTCGCCTGCGCATTCTATGCAATCTGCTACTATGCCAAAAATGAATTGTCGTCATTCAACTATGGCCAATATCGATGGAACTGCCCCTCTCCCGCCTCGACCTCAACCTGCTCACCGTGTTCGACATGCTGATGCAGGAGCGCAACGTCACTCGCGCCGCCGAACGGCTGCACCTCTCCCAGTCCACCGTCAGCCATGCGCTGGGGCGCTTGCGCCAGGCGCTGGATGACCCCCTGTTCGTGATGAGCCGGCGCGAGATGATGCCGACCGAACGGGCCAAGGCGCTGGCGAGCCCGGTGCGCCAGGCGCTGGCCATGCTGGAGCAGGGGCTGCGTCAGGCCAAGGGATTCGACCCGGCAAGTGCCCGGCGGATCTTTCGTATCGCCACCCCGGGCTCGGTGGAGCACGGCCTGGTGCCGGTGCTGGTGGAGTGGATGGTGCAGCAGGCTCCCCACTGCCGACTGGAAGTGTGCGAGCTGGCGGACAGCGACTACGAGCGGGAGTTGGAGAAGGGGGAACTGGATCTGGTGATCGGGTTTGCCGGTGCCAACCACCTCTCGCCCCGGTTGTGGCGCGAGGAGTGGTTCAGCAATCCGCTGGTCTGTTTGTCGCCCCTCGGCAGCGCCCTGCCCGACATGCTGGGGCCGGGAGAACTGGTCAGCCGCCCCCATATCCACACCTCCAGCTGGGGCCACAGCCAGGCCATGGTGGATCTCTGGCTGGCCCGTTTCGGGGTGGAGCGGGAGCTGGGGGTCAGGCTGCCGAGCTTTATGGCGGTACCGCCGCTGATGGCGACCGGCCGCTACCTGGTGGTGGTGCCCGAGATGATCGGGCGCCACTTCTGTCGCCACTATCCGTTGCGCCTGCACCAGCTGGAACCCGCCATCCCCATCGTCTATCTGATGGCGGGCCACCCGCTCAGTGCCCATGACGAGGCGATCGGCTGGTTCAAGGGGCTGTTGCACCGGCTGGCGAGGGAGCGCTACGGCGCGGATGCGCTCGGCCATCCCGCGCCGCAGGGGGCAGATCACGCCAATCCGGAGAAGTAGTCCAGCCCCATCGCCCCCTTCACCTCGGCCAGCACCTCGTCGGTGAGGGCCCGGGCCTGCTCGGTACCCTGCTGCAACAGGCGCAGCAGCTGGCGCTTGTCGGCGATGGCTGCCTCGCGCCGCTCCCGCATCGGAGCAAGCAGGGTCTGCAGGCAGTCGTTGAGTACCTGCTTGCAGCGCATGTCCCCCAGACCACCGCGCTGGTAGTGGGCCTTCATCTCGGCCACCAGTGCCTTGTCGGGGTGGAAGGCATCCAGATAGGCGAACACCGTATTGCCCTCCACCTGACCTGGATCGCTCACCTTGAGGTGATTGGGGTCGGTATACATGGCGAACACCGCCTGCTTGATCTCGTCGATCGACATGCCGAGTTCGATGGTGTTGCCAAGGGACTTGGACATCTTGGCCTTGCCGTCGATGCCGGGCAGGCGGCCGGTGTCGCTCAGGATGGGCTGGCACTCGGTCAGCACCTCTTTGCCAACCAGAGTGTTGAAGCGGCGCACTATCTCGTTGGTCTGCTCCAGCATGGGCAGCTGATCCTCGCCCACCGGCACATGGGTGGCACGAAAGGCGGTGATGTCGGCGGCCTGGCTGACCGGATAGACGAGGAAACCGGCGGGCAGGCTGCGCTCGAACCCTTTTTGCTGGATCTCGGCCTTCACCGTGGGGTTGCGCTCCAGCCGGGCGACGCTGACCAGGTTGAGGTAGTAGGTCGTGAGTTCGGCGAGGGCGGGCAGGGCGCTCTGCAGGCAGAATGTGGTCTTGGCCGGGTCGAGGCCAGAGGCCAGGTAGTCGGCCATCACCTCCAGCACGTGATCGGTCACCTTGGCCGGGTTGTGGCCGTTGTCGGTCAGCGCCTGCAGATCGGCGATCATGACGAACTGGCGGTAATGGTGCTGGGCGGCCACGCGCTGGCGCAGGGAGCCGACGTAATGGCCGATGTGCAGTTTGCCGGTGGGGCGGTCGCCGGTCAGGATCACGGGGTTGTGCATGTCACTCTCTCCAGTTGGGTGAGCCGGGAGGCGACAAAGGGATGAAAACAATGACCGCCTCTCGGCGGTCACGGTGTTTTCTTTGGGAAATTTTACATAGAAAAGCAGTGCCGCCTGTTTAGAAGCAGCACCACCAGTAGTTGTGATTGAATGAGGTCATATTCATGGCAAATCACACTACGCCTGTTCGATCACTTCTGCAAGGGCACGACCAGCATGTCGCAGGGCACGGTATTCATCAGCTGGCGTGCGCTCGAGGTGAGCAGGCTCCAGAAGCTCTGGCGATGGCCGCACACCAGCAGGTCGATCTGGTAGTCCTTGACCGCCTGGTTGACCCGCTCGCTCAGATCGCCGCAGATCACCAATTTCTTCTCGATGGGGTAGTCCACCGAGGCGAGGAAGGCTTCCAGCTTCTCCTTCGCTTCGGCGATCACCTGGTCCTGCACGTTGTCGATGTCGATGTCGATCATCTCGGTGTAGAGATCCTTGAGGTCCACATCCACATGGATCACCGACAGCTTGGCGCCGTTGGAGCGGGCCCGGTCGACCGCCTTCTCGATCACCTTGCGGTTGTCTTCCGACAGGTCGATCGCGGCCAGTACGTGTTTGTAATAGGTTCCATTCATGGGAGTTCTCCTCACTGATCCTGGGTCCACTATACCAATGTCTGCTGAAACTAAAACGGCATCGTCGCCACAGTTTCAGGATTTGCCTGACCCCGAACCGGAAGGCGTAGAGGTGCAGGTGGCCGGGGAGTGCATATTTTGAACAGGAGTTTGACGCCGGTCACAGGCGTGCTATTGCCCTCGGGAAGGTGGGGGAATAGGATGTGCCCGTGCTTCGCAATGAACACAAAACAACAAAAAGCATCTGAATACCGCTTTGGGGAGCCTCGCGCTCCCTTTTGTTTTTCTGCCCTCTTCCAGTCCATATCCCGTCCGACATCAAGGTAATCCCGCCCCCCTTGGTTATGCTGTAGCCAGTTCCCTTGGCAAAACGACCAGGGCTCCTCACCTGCAACCGGGTGACGCTGTCATGGCCGTTTCTCATGTCCCACCGATGCACCGGAGAGTCCTTCATGATCATTCATCCCCAGATCCAGGGTTGTGTTGCCCGCAATTGCCACCCCATGGGTTGTCGCGCCGCCGTGCTGCAACAGATCGAGCAGGTGCGGGCGGCGGGGCCGTTCAACGGGCCGAAACGGGTGCTGGTGCTGGGGGCATCGTCCGGTTTCGGGCTGGCGTCCCGGATCGCGCTCACCTTCGGCGCCGGGGCCGATACCCTGGGCGTCTCGTTCGAGCGGGGTCCCTCCGACAAGGGGCTCGGCAGTGCTGGCTGGTACAACAACATCTGGTTTCGTCAGGCGGCGGAGCAAGCCGGTCGCATCGCCGTCAACCTGATCGGGGATGCCTTCTCCGACACCATGCGCCAGCAGGCCATCGACGTCATCCGCCAGCAGCTCGGGCAGGTGGATCTGGTGGTCTATTCGCTGGCGAGCGGAGTCAGGGTGATGCCGGATGGCACACAGGTACGCTCGGTGCTCAAGACCACAGGCCAGCCGCTGCAAGGCTGGGGGCTGGATCTGGAGCACGATGCGCTGGTGCAGCAGTCGCTGGTGCCAGCCACCCCGGAGGAGATCCGCGACACCGTCACAGTGATGGGGGGCGAGGACTGGCAGCGCTGGATGCAGGCATTGCAGCAGGCGGATTGCCTGGCCCCCGGCGCCCGGACCGTTGCCTACTCCTATATCGGTCCCGAGTCCACCTATCCCCTCTATCGGGACGGCACCATCGGCTATGCCAAGGAGCACCTGCACGCCACCGCCGAGACCATCAACCTGCAACTTGCCGGGATTGGCGGTCATGCCTGGGTGTCGGTCTGCAAGGCGTTGGTGACCAAGGCGAGCGTGTTTATTCCGGTGCTGCCTGTCTATCTGGGCCTGTTGATGGGGGTGATGAAGGAGCGTGGTGTTCACGAGGGCTGCATCGAGCAGATGCAGCGGCTGTTTGCCGACAAGATGTACGGGCCCAGAGGGGTCGTCGCCGATGGCAACCGGCTGATCCGGATGGATGACCACGAGCTTGAGCCAGCGGTGCAGGCCGCCGTCTCGGCACTCTGGCCCAAGGTGACGCCGGAGAACTTCCGCATCCTGGGGGATTTTGCCGGGTTGCGCCAGGAGTTCATGCAGCTCAACGGCTTCGAGCTGCCGGGGGTGGATTACGGTGCGCCGGTGAACGTGGCGTCACTCACTGAGCTGACGCCCTGACACCCGCACGAGGGGGAATCAGGCAACGTTGCAGGCCAGTTCAGGGGAAAGGTGGGGAGACTGGGCCAGCACGGTCTGGTTGCGCCCTTGGCGTTTCGCCTGATACATGGCCATGTCGGCCCGATGGATGAGCTGGCTCAGGCTGTCATCCTGCGTCGAGCGTTCCGCCACTCCGATGCTGATGGTCATGTGGGGGGCGGCCAGGTAGGCGATCCGGCTTCTCAGCTGCTCCGCCAGCCGCCAGCAGGTGGCCCCGTCCTGGGTCATGGCCACCAGAAATTCTTCCCCGCCCCAGCGCCCGATCAACTGCTGGTCCGGCGCCCAGCTCTTGAGCTCCCTGGCCAACTGCCGGATAGCCTGATCCCCCGCCTGGTGACCATGCTTGTCGTTGATCTGCTTGAAGTGATCGATGTCGATGATGAGCAGGGTCAGGGGCGTTTCGTGCAGCCACTGCTGGCCCAGTCTCTCCAGCAGGGCGCGTCGGTTGGGCAGCCCGGTCAGCTGATCGAAGGTGGCGAGCTTGTAGAGGTGGCGCGAGCTGCGGTGGAGCCTGCGGGTGGTGAGTCCGAGCAGGATCAGGGCGACGGCCAGCAGCACCAGCAGCAGCAATTGGTAGTAGCGGGCACTCTGCTGGTAGAGCAGTTGCTGGCGCTTGTTCTCGTTCTCCTGCTGCAGCGCGCGATTGCTGGCCTCGCTGCGAGCCAGATCCATCTCGACCTGGAAGGCGGCCGCGTGCTGGCTCAGGGTCTGGTTGAAGTGCTGCTTGTAGTACTGCATGTAGCGGGTCATGGCCCCGTAGGCCTCGGGGTAGCGGCCCAGATCGGCCAGCAACCTGGCCTGCATCGCCCGACCATCCATGGAGAGAGGGGCGGTGTGCTCCATCAGCAGTTGCAGGGCCAGCTGCTTCTCGCCACGACCCAGCAGGGTTCTTGCCCGGATCTCGGTCAGACGGGAGGCCGCCTGCGGGCTATCCAGCCTGTCATAGATGGCTTGTGCCTCCTCCAGGCTGCGCCAGGCTGAGTGCCAGTCCGCCCGTGCGTTGAACACCATGGCTTGGTAGCCGAGGACGATGGCACGATAGTGGGGTGACAGGCTCGGCGTGGCCAGCAGGGTATCGAGCAACTGGCTGGCTCTGGCAGGCTGGCCCATGTCGATGTAGAGCCTGGCCATGTTGGCCCGGATGATGGCCTGGCTGTTGGGTTCGTTGAGCTGCACCATCTGGCCGAGGGCATCCTGATAATAGGTCTCGGCCTCACGGTAGAGATTGAGGTCCGCATAGAGGTTGCCGAGGGTCATCAGCAGACGGCCGCACTGCAAGGTGGAGAGGATGGAACTCGGCTCTTTCTGCTTGAGGTGATAGGCGGTCTTGAGCTCGAGGATCGCCTCTTTCATCTGCTGGGTACGGTAGAGGGCGAGCCCGTTGAGGGCATGCCACTCCGAGACCTGCCTGGGGTGATGCCGGACCGCTGGCCAGAGCTGGGTGAGCAGCTCGAGCGCCTGATCCGGCGTATCGGCATCCAGGGTCAGGGCAATCTGCTGCAACCGGAAGTCGAGCAGGCGAAGGCTCTCCTGCTGGGCATTGGCCAGACCGCGGGCGCGGGCATTGTCGCGCTGTGCCTGTGGATAGCGGCCAAGGGCTGCCTGGGCCAGGGACCTGGCGTAGAACAGTTCCATATCCTGCTGGGGACTGGCGTCGAGGCGCTGCAGATAGCCGACGGGATCGCGCGCCGCCTGCAATTCAGCCTCTTTCAGCAAGGAGGGAGCTGCCTGCAACTGGGTCATCCAGAGCAGCGCCAGTGCCATTATGAATCTCATTGAATCCTTTCCCCGACCAATGGCGCCATCATAATGGCTGATGTCACCTACACCATGTTTCTTTGCTTCTCTATAACCGTATGGGGGAGAGGATGAGGTGAAAAGTCGTCGCAACTGCGGGGTGCGTCGGTTGTCTCTGGTTGCGTCAGGATGCAACAGTGGCGACAATCGTGGGCAAATCACAGTGGAGAATCATCATGTTGGCCAAAGCCATGATCGAGAAGTTGAACGAGCAGATTAATCTTGAATTCTATTCCTCCAACCTCTACCTGCAGATGAGCGCCTGGTGCGAGGACAAGGGCTTCGAGGGGGCCGCCACCTTCCTGCGCCAGCATGCGGTCGAGGAGCGCCAGCACATGGAGCGCCTGTTCACCTACGTGAGCGAGACCGGCGCCATGCCGGTACTGGGGGCCATCGAAGCGCCTCCCCATGAATTCAAGTCCCTGGGTGACATCTTCCGCACCACCCTGGAGCACGAGTATCACATCACCAAGTGCATCAACGGTCTTGCCCACGTCGCCTTCACCACCCAGGATTACTCCACCTTCAACTTCCTGCAGTGGTACGTGGCCGAGCAGCACGAAGAGGAGAAGCTGTTCAAGAGCATCGTCGACCGTCTGAGCCTGGTGGGCGAGGATGGCAAGGGCCTCTATTTCATCGATAAGGAGCTGGCCGAGCTGGCCAAGGGCGCCCCGGCCAGCATCATGGACGGCAACGCCTGATAGTCGTGGACACTTAGTGTTCAGTCAGTACAATGACGGCCCCTTGTAAAGGGGCCGTTTTCTATTTGCAGGTGTCCTTGTACCGCTGTGCTGGTGTCTGCCGGGTACAATGACGGTCCTTTAAGGTAAAGGGGCCGTTTTTCTTTTGATGGGTGAGTGACGATGAAACAGGTGGATGTGGTGGTGATCGGTGCCGGGGCGGCCGGATTGATGTGTGCGGCCCAGGCTGGCTACCGGGGTCGCTCCGTGCTGGTGCTCGACAACGCCAAGAAGCCGGGCCGCAAGATCCTCATCAGCGGCGGCGGTCGCTGCAACTTCACCAATCATCAGGTGGGTCCCCATGCCTTCCTTTCGGCCAACCTCCACTTCTGCAAATCGGCGCTGGCGCGCTATACCCAGCAGGATTTCATCGATCTGGTGGACAGGCATGGCCTGAACTACCACGAGAAGACGCTGGGCCAGCTCTTCTGCGACGACAGCGCCAAGGATATCGTCGACATCCTGCTGACCGAGTGCGACTGGGCTGGCGTGACCCTGCAGTTCCAGACCGAGATCCTCACCGTCAGCAAGACAGATGAAGGCTTCGTGCTCGACACCAGCAAGGGGGAGATCGCCTGCTCGTCGCTGGTGGTCGCCACCGGCGGCCTCTCCATGCCGAAACTCGGTGCTACCCCTTATGGCTTCAAGCTGGCGGAGCAGTTCGGCCTCACCGTGCTGCCGACTCGCGCCGGGCTGGTGCCCTTTACCCTGCATCAGGCCGACAAGGAGGCCTTCGCCGATCTGGCGGGGGTCAGCCTGCCGGTGGCGGTGACCGCCGAGGATGGCACCCGCTTCAAGGAGGCCATGCTGTTCACCCATCGCGGCCTCTCCGGCCCCGCCATCCTGCAGATCTCCTCTTTTTGGCTGGCGGGGGAGAAGATTCACATCAACCTGCTGCCGGATCTCGACATTCCAGAGACCCTCAAGACCTGGGCCCAGGCCCATCCTGCCCAGGAGCTGAAAACCGTGCTGGGGCGCGAGCTGCCCAAGCGCTTCGTCGACAAGCTGGTGGAGCTGGGATGGCTGGTAAGCAAGCCGATGCGCCAGTACAACGAACGGGAGCTGGAGGCGGTAGCCACCCTGCTGGGGGATTGGCAGATCCTGCCCAACGGCACCGAAGGGTATCGCACCGCCGAAGTGACCTTAGGGGGGGTGGATACCAACGCGCTCTCCTCCAAGACCATGGAGGCGCGCACCGTGCCCGGCCTCTACTTCATCGGCGAAGTGGTGGACGTGACCGGCTGGCTCGGTGGTTACAATTTCCAGTGGGCCTGGTCGTCGGGCTGGGTGGCAGGCCAGTACTGCTGAGGGATGCCGCATCCTTGCTGTGAATGGTCCCGTCAGCGGCCTCTCGGGTGACAACTTCCAGTGGGCCCGGTCGTCGGGCTGGGGGAGAGGCCGTACTGCTGACAAAGAGGCTCAGCGGATGAGTCCGAGCGGATCGGGCCGTGTCAGGCGGCCCGAGTGATGGAACCAGACGCGGCCTGCTCAGGCCGCGTTTTTTATGGTCGGTCGCTGGCTGCCGGTTGGCCTCTAGCCTCTCCTGATATTGGGCAGGAAGGCGGTCAGCAGGCCAATAAGGGGCAGATAGGCGCAGACCTGATAGACGGTTTCGATGCTGGTGGCATCGGCCAATCTGCCCAGCAGGGCGGCCCCTATCCCTCCCATGCCGAAGGCGAAGCCGAAGAAGAGGCCGGAAATGGTGCCGACCTTGCCGGGTACCAGATCCTGGGCGTAGACCAGGATGGCGGAGAAGGCCGACGCCAGGATGAGGCCGATGACGATCGACAGCACCGAGGTCCAGAACAGGTCGACGTGGGGCAGCAGCAGGGTGAAGGGAGCGACGCCGAGGATGGAGATCCAGATCACCCGCTTGCGACCGATGCGATCGCCGAGCGGCCCGCCGAGCACCGTCCCCGCCGCGACGGCAAACAGGAAGGCGAACAGATAGAGCTGGGCGCTCTCCAGCGACAGGTGGAACTTGTCCATCAGGTAGAAGGTGTAATAGCTGCTCAGGCTGGCCATGTAGAAGAACTTGGAGAACATCAGCAGACCGAGGATGGCCAGTGACCAGCCAATCTGGCGGCGGCTCAGGCCGGTGCCGGCATGGGCCTTCATCCGCCGATGGAAGCTGGCGGCATGGTGGCTGGACCAGCGGCCGACGAAGCTGAGCACGATGACCCCGATGAGTGCGAACAACGAGAACCAGGCCGCACTGCCCTGTCCCTTCGGCACGATGATGAGCGCCGCGAGCAGGGGGCCGATGGCCGATCCCAGATTGCCGCCGATCTGGAACAGAGACTGGGCCAGACCGGGCTGGTTGCCGGCCGCCATGCGGGCGACCCGGGAGGATTCAGGGTGGAAGACGGAGGAGCCCATGCCGATCAGCATGGCCGACAACAGCACGGCGCCAAAGCTGCCTGCCTGCGACAAGTAGAGCAGCCCCACCAGCGTGAAGCCCATGCCCAGAGGCAGGGAGTAGGGCATGGGTCTGCGGTCGGTATAGAGGCCGATCAGGGGTTGCAGCAGCGAGGCCGTGAACTGGTAGGTGAGGGTGATGAGACCTATCTGGGTGAACGACAGATCGAGCCCCAGCTTCAGGAGGGGATAGATGGCCAGCAGTACCGACTGCATCATGTCGTTCAACAGGTGCGAGAAGCTGATGGCGGCGATCACCGGATAAGCGGTGGTAGTCGGGTTGTCCACCGCGGGCGGGGCGGTGATCGGGGTGTCGGTACTCAAGGTCTTGTCCATGGCTGGGGGATCACTCCCTCTACCATGCCCTATCCCGGCGTATCTGGACATAACCAAAGTGGGCGAACTCTCGGATTGCGTTCGCGTGGCGCGCAGGCCGTTCATGCTGACGGCGTGTGGATGGCTGGTCAGATCTTGTGCTTGGCGCGGGGCGGATTAGTATAGAAGGCCTGCCGCCGTTATCCGGCTCATCACCCGCCATGGAGGGAACATGTTCGAAAGCCTGGGTGTCATCAACGTCTGGACCTATCTGGTCGGTCTCTTCTTCATCATCATCGCCCCGGGCCCGAACTCCCTCTACGTGCTGCGAACCGGTGCCGTGCGCGGCATAGGCCCGGGTTATCGCGCCGCCCTCGGCGTCTTCGTCGGCGATGCCATCCTCATTTTCTGCGCCTATCTGGGGATCGCGTCCCTCATTCGCACTACCCCATTGCTGTTTACCCTGGTGCGCTATCTGGGCGCCATCTACCTGCTTTATCTGGGGGTGAAGATCCTGCACGCGAACTTCATCGCCAAAAAGGCGGGACCGGCGTCCGAGATGGATCCCGGTGAGCGCTATTTTACCAAGGCCCTCACCCTGAGCCTCACCAATCCCAAGGCGATCCTGTTCTACGTCTCTTTCTTCGTGCAGTTCATCGACTTCAGCTATGCCCACACCTGGATCTCCTACCTGGTGCTGGCTGGCATGCTGGAAGCGATGAGCTTCGTCTACCTGACCCTGCTGATCTTCGGCGGTACCCTGATGGCCCGCTTTTTCCGTCAGCGCCAGACGGCGGCCCGTCTCGGCAACGGCCTTATCGGCCTCTTCTTCATGGGGTTTGCGGCCAGGCTGGCGACGCTCTCCTCCTGACCCTGGGGATTGCTGACCGTCCGGTGTCGGGCACCTAGTCTGGCCAGCAATCCTTGCCCACCGGGATGAAGCGGGACTGGTAGACGATGAGCTTCTGGTTTCCCGGTTGATTGATCCCGGGATTGTGGTAGGTCTCCCCGGGCAGCAGGTACTTGCTGTCCGCCTCGCTGTCCGCCTGCTGGCAGCCCCGTTTCACCATGAACTCGAAATAGGTGTTGCCGGTATTGGTGATGGTGCTCTGTGCCGGGTCCAACTGGTATGCAAAACGTGACTGACGCGGGCGCACTACCAGGATGGACTGCAGGGCCAGCTTCACCTCGACGGTTCCCCGGTGCTGCGTCTGGCTGCCTTCATCCACCTGGGCTGCCGGTGACTCGGTGAAGGTGATGCGGTAGTAACGCTCATGGTCATCGGCGGGCCCCTTGTAGTAGAACTTGACGTTCTGGGCATGTCTGGCGTGCAGGGTGAAGCGCCTGGGGGCAAACAGCAGCTCACCGGGGACGGTGGGCAGTGTTCTGCCTCTGGCCGTGGGGTCGCTGATTTTTTCCATCTGTATGTCGTACAGCTTGGGTGAAGCACTGTTGTTGGTCAGGGTTCTGGTAATGAACTCCTGCTCTGGCGCCATGGCAAGAGTCATGGCGCCGATGTCGAGGGCGGCGGCCTGTGAGGTCAGCAAGCCGCCCAGCAAGGGCCAAAGTAGACGATGCATGTTGTACTCCATGGTCAGCGCCAGGTCCCCTTGATGGTGATGGTGCCGCTTTGTTCCACCTCGCCTTCCCACATCTCGTCGCCCATGGTGCGCTGCACCATGGGATCGGTCAGGTCGAATTCCAGCGCCAGCTTGTAAAACCGGGTGATGCCCTGACCGTTGACGGGATCATTCCACTCCTGCGGTGGTTGATTGTCCTGTATTCCGAGGGCGCGAATATCCACCGGTGTGCGATCGCAGCGAATGGCGTGCCGTGAACCCGCTCCATGAGCCACCGAATCGAATACCAGCCTGGTAGGGATGGGGACGGCCTGTTCAGGTGCGAAGGAGCCTGCCGGATAGAAAGTGCAATATCCCCGATAGGGCGAACCTCTGTCCTGTGAAATAGAAATTTCCAGCATATCGGCACTGATGGGGTAATCCCCCCATTTTTTGGAGCACTCAAAAGTAGAGGTCATGCGGCCTGT
>JADHEF010000415.1_pt1:35000-46108 | contig 46108 bp, 45 predicted proteins | sample 8952391 | NCBI WGS metagenome assembly JADHEF01 (sample SAMN16124439, study PRJNA663245) | bioreactor sludge metagenome | isolation source: sludge (nitrite) | place: India:Bengaluru | collected 2019-02-28 | reverse complement strand
GTTTTCCTGATAAAGGCACCTACCCGGGGGGATCAGGAAAGCATAATGGTAGAAATAAACCCATTGGATGAGTTTGGTCGCCCTATAAAACGTAGAGGTATATTTATACAACAAAAAATCCAGTTAGAAAGGTTTTTAGAGGTCATGCAGGAATCCCGGCTCATGGAATTTATGGAGACCCTGGATTCCATGGCGGGAAGTGCAGAAAAGGAGAAGGTAGGAACACTGGAAATCTAGCATCCCTAAAATATTAGGGGAAGATCCCTCCAATTCCAGGAAATATGAAAAATTTAATATCCCTCCTATTTAATAGATAACCCTATGCAAGTAGCGGTTATTGGCGGAACCCGTGGACTGGGAAACTGGATTGCTAACTTTCTTAAAAACAAAGGATGCCAGGTTACCATCACTGGCAGAAACACTCTTCTGGGAGAAGCCATAGCCACTAAAATGGGAGTATACTACACCTCCAGCAATACCCAAGCAGCATCCAGCGCACAGGTGGTTATAGTGGCTGTCCCCATTGAATTCACACCCCAAACCATAAAAGAAGTAGCCCCTTATCTCCAGGAGGGGGCGTTGCTGGTGGATGTGACCTCAGTTAAGGAATTACCCGCCCAGATCATGCAGGAAACAGTTCCGGCCGGAGTGGAAGTACTTCCCACCCACCCTATGTTTGGCCCCCGGATAAGGTCACTGGAGGGACAGGTCATAGTCCTCACCCCTCAAAACAGGGGGAACTGGTATCCTCGAGTGGTGGAATTTTTAAAATCAGAACAAGCACGTATCCTGGAAACCACCCCTGAATTTCACGACCGGATGATGAGTATTGTACAGGGTTTAACTCATTTTGCCTACATTGCCATAGCCAGCACCATTGAAAAGATGGAAGTGGATATTAAAGAGTCACGTAAGTTTTCCAGCCCAGTTTACAGTCTCATGTTGGATATGATAGCCCGGATCGTGGCTCAAAACCCCTACCTTTACTATTCAATCCAAACTCAGAATCGATACATTCCGGAAGTTCATGAGACCTTTCTGGAAACATTCACTCATCTTAAATCAATGATTGATGAGGAAAATCAGGAGGGTTTTGTAAAAGCAATGAGTTCAGCAGCCAAGCATCTGGATGATCTGGAAGCAGCTTTAGGAAGATCGGATAAGGCAATATCTGCCCTCAATGCTGAGGTAACTCACTTAAAAGAATCCATGGGGCAAGAAGTGGGTCTGAGGCATATGTACTCCCAGAAAATACACATTGGGATCCTGGAAGAATTAAACCCGGATTTTGTAAGGTTGAAGGAGAACAATAAAATTACCCGTCTTAAACTTTCTAATGTGGAGGTTTTAAGTGCAGAGGAAATTAGGCAGTGGAAAATAGATAACATTCCTTTAAAAACCTTTGATGTTTCGGTTACATTTCCAGAAAACTCTAAACCGGACTTGATTGCCCAAAATATTGAAAAAATTGAGGGTGTGGTTCAAGCTAAGGTTATAGATGTTTATCAGGGTCAACAGATACCTGAAGGATGGATAAGCATTACCCTCACCTATCAGGTTGTTGATTCTGGACTTAGAACGGAAGTGGAAAGTATATTAACCACATTCGGTGGTAAAATCAGGTAAATTGGGGCAAGGGCTGAAGTTTTAAGTTCATAGACTCTTTTGGAAATAAATCTTTTTTTAGTTAATAAAATTTGCCGATAAAAAAATATTATAACCATTAATTCTATACTAGAAGTACTGAGTGTGCGTGGGTGATTACTATTAAGGATAACCGCAAACCTTCTAATCTTAAAGACTCCTTAAAGGATATTGGTCTGGTACGTGGATGGATTATAATATTGATTGTTATTCTGGCTACGGTGGGGGGAACACTGATCTGGGTTACCTATCAGAACACAGCACAGGACTTTGTGAATATTGGAGAAGCCATCAATCCGGATGTGGTGGAAAGTGGATTAACTGCTGAGGATTATCAGGATCCAGCAGCAGCGGAAAAGGTTACAGTGGGCCTTTATGTGAATCGAATTAAATCCCTTAATATAAAGGACAATCTGTGGACAGTTGATTTTTATATATGGTTTAAATGGAAGGGAGATTTAAATCCGGGTGATAGTTTCCAGGTGATTGATGGGACGGTATCCGACAAAGATATTCAACTCATCAAGAATGGAACTGTGGGTGATGAAAATTATGCCTTATACAAGGTTGCCGCTACCATCACCAAAAAATTCGACATGAACCGCTTCCCAGTAGACGATCAGTTTTTAACCATTGTTATCCAGGACACGGCTGATCAAAGGGACAAGTTGATCTTTGTACCTGATAAAGAAGGGTCTTCCGTAGGTGACAATGTTAATGTTCCCGGTTATGGGGTTAATTCATTTAACATGACTGAAAAGCCATTCAGTTATAACTCAACCATGGGAGATCCCACGGTTTCCAGTGGAGTGTTCTCCCAGTTAAGAACTGGTATACTGTTATCCCGGGAAGACAACACTGTCTTATTTGTATCACTCATTGGTATGTTCATCGCTGTATTGGCGGCCTTATCCTCCCTTTTTATCATGTCATTCCAGGGGCGTTTTTCCATGGAGGGAGCTTCCATGTTCGTGCTAATAACCAACATGGTTTTAATTACCAATATGGTCCCCACGGGAGTTATAACCGTGGGACATTACGTGGCTTCTCTGGCCTTTTTCGTAGTGGCCATGTGTTTAGTGGAGTCCGCTATATCCATACACTATCATAATCAGGGAGAAAAAGACCTGGCTCGAAGATTGGACATGGTTACCGTACCTATATTAGCAGTAGGCTTTATAGTGATAGTCACCGCCATGATACTGGCAGCATGGTAATGGATATCTGATCTTATAAGAGGATATTCTTTTTTTCTTCCTTTTTCCTTCCATTCATAAGTTCCGATCCACCGCAACCTTTATATAGTAGAACCCACAATGTTAAAGTAACATAAGTTAACTAAATACAAATAGAATTTATATTGAATTATAAAGATTTTTTTTACTTTCATTATAAATATAAAAGAATTTATAGGGGGATTTATCATTAAAAACGAAGAAATGAAATTGAAAGTAGCAGAAGCCTTTTCACAGGCAGACGTTGGTAGATCAATTGCTCGTATAGACCCGGCATGCATGGGAAAGCTCGATCTTCTCGACGGAGACATGATTGAAATTGAAGGTCGAAAGCTCACTGCCACCACTGTGGCCTCCTCCCAATCTGACATTGGGTTGGGTATTATAAGGATCGATGGGTACATCCGAAAAAATGCCGGAACATCCCTGGGAGAAGAAGTCACGGTACGAAAGGCAGAAGTTAAAGAAGCACAGAAAGTGGTGCTGGCCCCGGTGGATCAAAAAGTCATGATCCGGGGCGATGTAAGAGGAGCCTTCCGTGGGCGAGTGCTATCTAAAGGAGACATCATTGTAACGGGAATCCGACAACAACAGAGCACCATGCGGGGAAGCCTGTTTGATGAGTTCTTCCGTGATACCATGTCTGATGTCAGCCCCATGGGAGAACTGAAACTTGCAGTGGTAACCACCAAACCAGCCGGAACCGTTAAGATCACAGAAATGACTGATGTTGAAGTTCAAACCGAACCAGTGGACGTGTCCAAACTGGAAGGAGTGAAAACCCTGGTAGATGTCACCTACGAAGACATAGGTGGCCTTAAGGAAGAAGTGAAGAAAGTCAGGGAAATGATTGAAATACCCCTGAAACGACCGGAACTCTTCGAAAGACTGGGAATATCACCACCCAAAGGAGTTTTAATGCATGGACCACCAGGTACGGGTAAAACCCTGCTGGCCAAGGCCGTGGCTAACGAAAGTGACGCCCACTTCATTGCCATACAGGGTCCGGAGATCATGAGCAAATACGTGGGTGGATCCGAAGAAAAACTACGGGAATTCTTCGAAGAAGCAGAAGAAAACGCCCCATCCATTGTATTCATAGATGAAATAGATGCCATAGCTCCCAAAAGGGAAGAAGTCTCCGGAGAAACAGAACGCCGTGTGGTTGCCCAGCTACTAACTTTAATGGATGGACTTAAAAGTAGAGGCCAAGTGGTGGTAATAGGTGCCACTAACCGACCGGATGCTCTGGATCCTGCCCTGCGCCGTGGTGGAAGATTTGACCGGGAAATAGAAATAGGAGTACCAGACAAGGACGGACGCCAGGAAGTCCTTCAGATACACACCCGGGGAATGCCCCTGGATGACAAGGTGGATCTTGATGAAATAGCCGACACTACCCATGGTTTCGTGGGAGCAGACCTGGAAATGCTCTGTAAAGAAGCAGCAATGAGGGTTCTACGTAGAGTACTGCCGGATATCAAAGCCGATGAGGAAATACCCCCAGAAACCCTTAAAAAGATGATCATCAAGAAATCAGACTTCAAAGAAGCTTTAAAAGAAATCCAGCCATCTGCGCTCCGCGAAGTCCTGGTACAGGTGCCTGATATTAAATGGGAGGATATTGGTGGCCTGGAAAACGCCAAACAGGAACTAAGGGAAGCAGTGGAATGGCCTTTAAAGTATCCGGAAAGTTTCGACAAATTCGGAGTCACACCACCCAAAGGTGTATTGATATACGGACCACCAGGTACTGGTAAAACCTTACTGGCCAAGGCTGTGGCCAACGAAAGTCAGGCCAACTTCATAGCAGTCAAAGGACCAGAATTACTCTCCAAATGGGTGGGAGAATCAGAAAAAGGTGTAAGGGAAGTATTCCGCAAGGCCAGGCAAACTGCACCCACCGTCATATTCTTCGACGAAATAGACAGCATAGCCTCAGCCCGGTCTGGCTCCAGCACTGACAGTGGAGTCACCCAGAGGGTGGTAAACCAGTTACTCACAGAAATCGATGGATTAGAAGAGTTACAGGACGTGGCAGTCATCGCCGCCACCAACCGGGTGGACATCATGGACCCGGCACTACTTCGGCCAGGCCGATTTGACCGGCACGTAAAGGTGGATGACCCTGATGAGAAGGCCCGACTGGAAATATTCAAAGTACACACCAAGGACATGCCCCTGGCTGCTGATGTGGACCTGGATTACCTGGCTAAAAACACTGCAAAATACGTCGGTGCAGATATTGAAGCAGTCTGCCGGGAAGCAGTCATGTTAACCCTCAGGGAAGACCTTAAGGCCGAAAAAGTCAATATGGAAGCCTTCAAAAAGGCCATGAAAAAGGTCAAAACCGAGGAAAAGGTGGACATGGTGCAGTACCACTAAGGAGATAGCGGAGTCCTAAAAGAGAAGATCTTCATCCACCGGATCTTCTCTATTTTTTTTATTTACCCTGTATTTAACTCAAATATCCTTATTTTCATATTTATTCTTTGTTCAGTCCGGAATTCTTTTTAATTTTAATTAATATCATTATTGGCCTTGTTTAGAATTCTTTTTGTTCTTTATTTAGAGATGAAAATTATCATTTAACCGGGAGACTTATTATATAAGAATGGAGAATTAACATCTATAATTGGTAATATATTTTATGAATTATTCATTGAATATGATTTAACGGTGATACAATGCCTTATAAAGTAAAAAGTATGGATTTAGCCCCTCAGGGTAGAAAGAAGATTGAATGGGTCCAGAGACATATGCCAGTACTGGAAACCATTAAAAAACGTTTCGAAGAAGAAAAACCCTTTGAGGGAATCACCATAGGTTCCTGCCTGCACCTGGAACCCAAAACCATCAACCTTGGTTTAACACTCCAGGCCGGAGGAGCAGAAGTGGCAATGACCGGATGCAACCCGCTCTCAACCCAGGATGATGCCACGGCCGCTGGTGCCAGTCTGGGACTTAACATGTATGGCTGGAGGGAACAGACCAATGAGGAGTACTACCAGACCATCAACATGGTACTGGATCATGAGCCCGACATCATCATTGATGACGGAGCAGACATGATATTCATGATCCACAAAAAAAGAAGGGATGTTCTGGACAAGATCAAGGGAGCCTGTGAAGAAACCACCACTGGAATTCACCGGTTAAAGTCCATGCACGCCGATGGTGCCCTGGAATTTCCGGTGATAGCAGTAAACGACGCCTACACCAAGTACCTCTTTGACAACCGCTACGGAACCGGACAATCAACCTTTGACTCCATAATGGGATCCACCAACATCCTCATAGCCGGAAAAAACGTGGTGGTATGTGGATACGGATGGTGCGGTCGAGGAATAGCCATGCGCGCCCAGGGACTGGGGGCCAATGTAATTGTAACTGAAGTTGATCCTATAAGGGCATTGGAAGCGCGAATGGACGGTTACCGGGTCATGACAGTACACGAAGCAGTTAAACACGCTGACATCCTGGTTACGGCCACAGGAAACGTGGATATTGTCTCTGGTGATGACTTTAAGGTAATGAAGAATGGCTGTATAATGGCCAATTCCGGCCACTTCAACGTGGAGATAAACCGTGAAGACCTGGACCAGATGGCAATAGAGCAGAAAAAGATGAAACCCGACATCGATGAATTTGTCATGGATGATGGTCGCAGATTATATCTCCTGGCCGATGGAAGGCTGGTTAACCTGGCTGGTGAAAGAGGACAGGGTCACCCTGCTGAGATCATGGACCTGAGCTTCGCCATGCAGGCCTTATCTGCTGAACAGCTGGTAAACACCCCTATGGAAATTGGAGTTCACAAAACTCCAGATGAAGCAGACATGAGGGTGGCCAGACTTAAATTAAAAGCAATGGGCATCGAAATCGATGATTTAACCGAAAAACAGGTTGAATATCTGGAAGGATGGGAACACGGAACCTAACCGGTTTTCACCTATTTTTTGTATAATTCTTTTTTTAAATAAATGACGAAATTGAATCACAACTTAAAAAAATAACCAGGGGCAAGGGAACGTAATGGAAACGACCTATTCGTGGGAAACTGGTGGTAAAGGCGGAACTTCCCGCCTGTTGGTGGGTGGAATACATGGCCAAGAGGGTTCGAGCACTATTAAAGTCATTGAGGTTGCTAAAGATATTAGTGTCCCGGAAGGACGCTGGGCACTCTACAATTTCCCTCCCAGTCCCTACCTGAGCACCCTGGATCCCCTTTATTATCTTTCTCTTGCAGGTAGCAAGCTGGTAAGCATCATTCAGGAGAATAAACCAGATATATTCCTGGAACTGCACTGTTACCATCCAGATAGTTATTTTAAACTCACCAAAGGAGACAGAAAGGATTTTTTCGGAGTTCCTGGCCTGGTGGAACTTGAAAATGGAGTGTTGATGGGTTCTGTTTCTCCCCTGATTCGTTCAGTATTTTTTGCTCTTAATGATTTCCCATTTGTCCTGGAAATCCCCTGCAACCCATCGAAAGAAGCATTAAAAAGCTGTCAGAGGGTCATGGAGATAATTGCCAGCTCCAGCAACCGCAGAGAGATCCTGCAAAAACTGGGTCAAATTTACCCCAGGCAGGTCCAGCAACTGGATGATTATTTTAAAGAGTATACTGAGAATTTCCATCCCGCTTTCGTGGAAATTAAAAAGAGAGCCATGGAAACTGATTTAAAGAGTTATCAGGACCTGGATAAATTACTAACTGAAGTGGTAAAGCAGGAGGATTATGATTTAAATCCTCGACAGATAAAACAGTTGGAAGGGGCATTTCTGATTTTTAAGGAATATAGTTCATTCCGGTGTTGTAAAACAGCCCAAATTTAAATTAATCACCGTTATAGGGGATTAACTCAATCGAGTGATGCTACATGGCCTACTTTAAAATCATCGATAAAGGGGAAGGAATCAACCGGCTTTTCATTGGAGGAGTGCACGGCAAGGAAGGTTTAAGTACCCTAAATGCCCTTCAAAAGATCCAGGACAGTGACGTGGATGAAGGTAAACTGGTGATCCACAACTGTGATACCAGTCCCTACCGGAGCACCCTCGATACCCAGTACTATGAATCCAAGGTAGGTAAGGAAGTCCTGTACCTGATTAACCACTACAACCCCCAGATATACGTGGAAGCACATTGTTATAGGAAAGAAAACTACCATAAACTGACTTCTCCGGAAAGATGGGATGAGAAAGGAGTTCCGCCCCTTATAGATCTGGGTGAAGGTGTACTGATAGGTTCGGCCTCTCCCAACATCAGAACGACTCTTTTTACCAGAAACGATGTTTGTATCACCCTGGAAATGCCATGTAATCCTTCAAAAGATTCTTTAAATGTTTACCTGGATGTTTTAAGGATCATGGCTGGCTCCAGTAGCCGGGATGAGGTGGAAAAAAAGATGAGAAAGAATTACCCTTCCCAGGTGGAAAGGGCCAGTAGGTATGCTCAGGAGTTTTTCGGGAATTATCCTCCCTTTTAGAGGGTCTACTTTCCTGTAAGGGATTTAATATGTCCTTTTTTGTAGAGGATCTGATCCTTAATCCTTAAAAAAATAAATAATAATCCTTAACTCTTAAAATAAACAATAATCATCAACCTTTAAAAATAAATTTTCTAGAACCACTGTTCCAGGCTGCTCTGGGTGGTTTCCAGTTTTTTCAGTTTGTCCACGGCAGTCAATACCCTGTCTTCGGAAAAATCATGTTCTCGGCATAAGAACTCCACAATTTCTTCTGGATTGGCCTTCTGCCATTTCAACTGGTAGTGGGATTCAACTTCATGGTTGAGGAACATATCCCGTAAAATATCCGGATCAACATCCAGCTCCACATCCAAGTGTTCCAGGGCATGATATATGTCGCCGTGTTTTTTAATGAGTTTCAAACCCTTCTTTGCCCCAATACCTTTGATTCCCTGGTTGAAATCTGTACCTACCATTATGGCCAGATCCACCAGTTGCTGGCGGGTTACATCCAGATTTTTCAGGATCTTATTCAGCTGGATGAGTTCTGGAGAGGCCTGGCCCCCACTGATGGTCAGGTTCTTAACCATGCGGGAAGCTCCGAATAAAATACAATCGTAATCCTGGGAGGCCACACACCAAGCATCACCACGTTCCACCATATAAGAGGCCTGGGCTTCTCCTTCCCCTTTAGCCTGGATATAAGGGATTCCCATGAGTTTAAGAAGCTTTTTGGACCCTTCCACGATTTCGGGAGACATGCGTGAAGATCTCACCGCAAATTTTCGGGCATCATCCAAACGCCCTTCTTCCAGAGCTTCTTTCCATCTGCGTTCTGATTCCTCTTTGATCTCTTTCCTTTTCTGTTGAGTCTCCTTTTTAAGAGCACTGGACCGCCCGTCAAAAACATAAACCGGTTTCATCCCCTTTTCTACCAGGGAAGATGTACGATACAGTATTCCACTAAAATGCGAGGTCACTCGCCCGTTCTGGTCTTTGAGAGGGGTGCCGTCTAGCTGGCGAATACTGGAAAGAAACTGGTAAATAACATTCGCTGCGTCCAGAGCCACCACTTTACCATTAAGATCCTCAAACCTGATTTCTTCGGAAGATACAATATCCTTGAACTTCACTCCCATAGTATGCGCTCTCCAATAAGGTCTAAAATTATAATTGGGAAATAAACAACAGTAGGAATTTATTTAATATTATTTTTTAATGAAGAATATTTAAATCCACATGGTATTTTAATGGTTCTCCTTGATTATTCGGGGGATGTTTATTTGGGGATTAATAAAAGGGAATTTAATCTTCAAACAGGGTATGGGGGAAGGTTTCCATTAACCACACCAGTATCTGGTTTTTGTGGATTATGTTGTAGGTCCTCCTTAACATCCGGGTGTTGGTGTGGAAGATATCCACCATTTCTGGCTCTGGTTCTTCCAGTGAAACTGATTTTATCTCCCTGCGGGATTCAATGTCGTGTTTACGGAGGATGCGACCAATTGGAATATCCGCCCGGATTAAATCCTCTTTAAAATCATTATCTAATCTTTCCAGGGGTATCATGGAAATGGCATATATCAGGGGTTCCTGGCCCTCAATAACCACCACCCGGTAGTTGATGGTGTCCCCCACCTCAATATCCAGGAGAGAGGCAGCTTCCTCATCTGCTTCCCGGAATTCCTGAACCAGGGTCCTTATACTAACATGTCCCTTGAGCACGTCCAGAATGGTGGTTACTGATCCATCCGTGGCCAGAAGTATCTTCTGTGCACTAGAAAGATTTCCTAACTCGTCTTCAATCTGTTTTATTCCTTCAAATATTTTAGGGTCCATTTTTATTCACCGGGGTTTCTTATTTCACCGTGAATAGCAGAGTAAGCCACCACTGCCGGGTTAGCCAGGTACACCTCAGATAGGGGATCTCCCATACGTCCCACGAAGTTACGGTTAGTAGTGGAGATGCACACCTCTCCGGCAGTTAAAACACCCATATGGGCTCCTAAACAGGGCCCACATCCGGGGTTAATGATAATGGCTCCAGCATCCAGGAATGTTTCAATGATCCCTTCAGCTATTGCTGCCTGATAGATTCGGCGAGAAGCCGGTGACACGATGAGTCTAACATCTGGATGAACTTTTTCATTTTCCAGTACCTGAGCAGCCATGCGCAGGTCTTCCAGCCGACCATTGGTACAGGAACCAATGAAGGCCTGGTCAATTGATTCTCCAGAAACATGGGAAACAGGGTGGACATTATCCACATTATGGGGACAGGCGACCTGAGGTTCCAGGTCATCCACCGGGAAGTGCAGTGATTTTTCGTAGACAGAATCAGGATCTGAAGTGAATATCTGGAAATTTTCCACATTTCGCTCCTTTAAATACTTTAAAACAGACTGGTTGGGTTCCATTATCCCATTTTTCGCCCCGGATTCCACCGCCATATTACACATGGTCATTCTGCCCGCCACATCCATATCCTGAACTGTACTGCCACAGAATTCCAGGGTCTTGTAGGTGGCACCGTAGGAACCTATACTCCCTATTATATGGAGAATCAGGTCTTTGGCAGTAACATGTTCCCCTAAAATTCCATCAACTTCAATCTGGAATGCTCCGGGAACCATGAACCAGGTTTTACCGGTTGCGTAGACCACAGCCACATCAGTGGCACCCATACCCGTGGCAAAGGCTCCAAAGGCTCCGTAAGTACAAGTGTGAGAATCAGCACCCACCACTACCATACTTG
>JADHEF010000415.1_pt1:5000-27500 | contig 46108 bp, 45 predicted proteins | sample 8952391 | NCBI WGS metagenome assembly JADHEF01 (sample SAMN16124439, study PRJNA663245) | bioreactor sludge metagenome | isolation source: sludge (nitrite) | place: India:Bengaluru | collected 2019-02-28 | reverse complement strand
TGTGTAACGCTCTGTAATCAATGCCATTGGAGTTTTCCATAATTTCCGTCTTGTTACTGGCGTTTAAATCAGCCCCCACCAGGGTCAGCACTACTTTTTTCAATTTTTCCTGTGGATCCCCCTGGAAGTGTTTTATCTGTTCTACAGTTGAATTAAAATAGTTAAATATATATTTTTCAATAACTGCGACCATTAGGGAATCTTTACTATCGAAATGGTAATAAAAGCCGCCAGTGGTAATATTTGATGCTTTTATAACTTCATTTAAGGAAACACTTGCAAATCCTTTTTCCAGAAAGAGATTGAAGGCGGTTTGGAGAATTCTAGATTTAGTGTCCATAGATCATCATCTTATGTTTTTTAGTTTTTCCTATAAGATCATTTGGAACCTAACTATAATAATTAATCGTTACAAACAGAACAATCGCTAGGTTTTTTAGGGGGATAAGTCCCATGGTTATACATACAACCCAGAAGAATTACTGGGAAAGATGTCTGGCAAAATTAACCTAAACGCACTAGGAGGGATTAAATGGAAAATTACTGTGATTTAAAGGGGAAAGTGGCCGTGGTGACCGGTGCTTCCGGTGGTCTGGGAGCAGATGCCGCCCGGGCCTATGCAAAACAAGGTGCAGATGTAGCACTTCTGGCCCGGAGAAAAGAAAGATTGGAGGCCCTGGCTGAGGAAATCCGATCAACCGGACGAAGGGCCCTGGCAGTTCAGTGTGATGTGGCTAATGAGGAAAGTGTGGAAAAAGCTATTGAAGAAGTGATTGGTTACTTTGGAAAGATAGATATCCTCCTGAACAATGCCGGAGTGGCAATTCGTGGGGGAGTGTGTGATTTATGCGTGGAAGAGTGGGACATGGGAATGGATGTAAATGTTAAAGGAATTTTCCTGGTCTCCAAACACGTCATCCCCCACATGATTGAAAATAAGTACGGGAAAATCGTGAACACCAGTTCCATCAACTCCATTGCCGGAGACAAGGATGACATGTTCATACGCCACGTTTACAATGCATCAAAAGCAGCGGTTCGTGGACTGACCATGGGAATGGCCTGTTCCTACGGGAAATACGGAATAACCGTAAACGCAGTTGGTCCCGGTCTTTTTGAATCGGAAATGACTGCCGACACTCTTTTTAAATCTGATGAGTTCCTAAAAGCATACAGCAGGATCGTACCCCTCAACCGCCCGGCCCGGAAAGGAGAATTAAATGGAGCAATCCTATTCCTATCATCGGATGCATCCTCCTACATAACCGGACAGACCATCTTTGTAGATGGTGGATTCTCCATAGTCTAGTTAAAATGGTTAAAAATTTTAGTATATTCTTTTTATTTTTTTCAAATCAGGTAGGGGGATTTTAATTCTTTTTTCCCTGTTGCTGTCTTAACGTATTCTTCTTTATCTTTTAGGATTTCCTTTAGCTTAGGATTCCACCAGGAAAGATATCCCTTCCTCTTTTTCGATCTTCATGATGTTATCAGCGGCATCCTCCAGATCTGCATCGTGGGTGACAATGATCATCTGGGGTATGATGGACATTTTTTTCAAAAGATCAATCAGTTCCTGTCTCCGGTAGGCATCCAGGTGAATGGTGGGTTCATCCAGCATGATAAGCTCTAAACTCCCTCCAGAAAGTACCTGAGTTATCCCCAACCGCAGGGCAAGGGCCACGGCTATCTTTTCCCCTCCGCTGATCATGTCCAGGTTGCTTTCCCCACTGGGGCCGTAGATGGTTACATCGTAATCTTCATCCAGCCGCACATCAGAGTACTCGAAGTTGAATTTTTCGAATAACTCTCTTGTCTTTTCCTCTATAAGTGGCCGGGAAACGTTTCTCAAATCCTTCTGAACTCCATCTTTACTGAAAAGATCCCGAATGAGATTCAGCAGTTTTAAAAAGTCCTTAAGGTTCTTTAATTCCTTTTCATACCCTTTAAGGGAATTCAATTTATCCTCTATTTCCTGGAGGGAGCGGGATAGCTGGTTGAGTTCCCCTACACTTAACTGTTTCTGGCCATTGAGTTCCATTAATTCTGCGTTTTTCAGCTCCCATTCCCTTTTAACCCGTTCATGATTTTCTTTATTGTAGTTTAAACTGGTAATTTTGTTTTTAATATTATCCAACTCTTCACGGGTTTCCCGAATAAGGTTCTGATTTTCCTGAATCCGTGAGTTGAGGGAATCTTTCTGGCTGACCTCACCCAACAAATGTTGATATGTCTGGGCCTGTTTTTCCAGATAAGCTATTTCTCCCGGGAGATCTTCCACACTGTCCCTGGCAATTTCCATAAGGGCACTGATCCTGTTTTTTAAATCACGTACCCCGGTGTTAACATCTTCTAACTTAAGCGATTGTTCCTCGTAATCTCCAAGTGACTCTAAAGAACCACGAGCACCGAGATATTTTTCATAATTTGCCTTAATGGATGCCAGGTCTGATTTTTTGCCCGTTATATCCCGTTCAATGTTCTCCAGAACAACTACCTTCTTCTGCAGTTCCTGGATACTGGAGTCAATATTGTTGATCTCTTCCTGGTCGTGATCTGCGGATTTTAAGTATTCTTTCAGTATTCCCAAATTTATACTCTGGATTTTTGACTGCTGGAAATCCAGAACCTTCTTTTCATTTTCAAGGGCATTCAATTTAACTCCCAAATCTGCAGCCAGTGATTGATTATTGTCTATTTCTAGATTATAGTCACCTATAAGTTCTTCCCTCTTCTGGGGGGTTATATCTGATTTGCAGATAGGGCACTGATCTTTAACCAGTTCCAATTCTTTAATGGGCTTTTCCAGGTTCTCATTTTTAACCTGAAGATTGGATAACTCTCTTTTAATGTCCTGAATAGCCTCCGAGGCCTCAGAAATCTGTGCCTCCAGCTGGGGTTTAAACTGGGATAGGTGCTTTTCAAAGGATTCCACCGAGTCAAAACTTGTACCTAGAACCTGGTTAGATTTTTCAAGAACATCCCTCACTTTTTCCAGGGATTTTTTAAGTTTAATCTCAATTTTAGACTTCCTTTCATGGTACTGGTCAATAAGGACTCTGCTTCCCTCAAACTGGTCCCGTGCATACTGCAAATTATTAATTTCATCATCTAAAAGAGAATAATCATTGTAATGCTGCTCATTTTCATCTAAAACCTTTTCAAAATGTTTAATATCATTCAAGGTTTTATTAAGACTTTCTTTATCCTTTTTTAAGTGTTTAAGGTCTTTAAGTGCATCATCCAGATTTTTCAAAACAGTTAACTTCTTCAACTGAGGTTTTATGCGATTAATTTCTTCTTCTTTAACTGTAATATCATTTAACTGCTTTTCAAGGTCATTTTGAGTTTTTTCCAGCTGATGAAGGAAGTCTTTTTTGGATTCCTGGAGGGTGGTGGTGTTTTCAAATTCCACATTTCTCTTATCCAGAATTTCCTTCTTATCCCGGAGCAGGTTGGACTCAATGATATTTTCCTCTCGTTTAAGGTTGATCTGTTTAATTTTCTGGGTTAATTCCTTTTCTTTTTCCTTTTTTACCTTGAATCCTTCTTCCAAATCTTTGAAAGATTCTATCTTACCTTCCAGTCTAATCTTCTGTTCACTGTACTTGTCCAGAATGATTTTCATATTTTTCCAGGCTTTTTCCAGGGAATCAATCCCCAGAAGCCTTCCAATCATCTGTTTCTTTTCTGATGCTGTTTTTTCAACCAGATCGGCTATTTCACCCTGCCGCACATAGACTGCATTGAGGAACAGGTCCCCGTCCATCTCTAATAGGTTTTGAACTTCCTGGGTGACCTGTTTATCCCCAGAAATCAGAGGTTGGAACCTATTACCTTCTTTTATCTTCATGATAGCCTTGGAAGCAGTTTTTGTCCGTTCCCGCAGTACCCGGTAGCTTCGGCCGTGGGCCGTGAACTGGATCTCAACTGACATCCTCTTCTGGCCGGTGGTTATGAGCTGTTCAATTTTTTTACTGGTGTACTGTTTAAAGAGTGCAAAGCTCACTGCTTCCAGTATACTGGACTTACCTGCACCATTTCCACCTATTATTATGGATATCCCGGTGTCAAATTCAATACGGGTATCACGGTGAGATTTAAAGTTCGTCATATGGAGGCTTTCAATGATCATATAAATCCTCGTAGAAATTGTGGGCAATGGTCTCCGCGGCCTTGAAATCACCGTCTGAAAGTTCTTTTAGTAGTCCGGTTCCAAGTTCGGTGACTTTTTCACTGTTGAAATCCTTAAGATTGTGTTCAATCATTTTCTTAATATCCAGTGCTTCTTTTCCCTTTTCAAAAGGATTCTCATCCTCTTTAATTGCGGTGGGCCGGTAGTTGGAACGCACTGCCAGACAGGTTTCGGATAAAGATTGGTTTAAAGTCTCATAAACCTCGGAACGGTTGAAATTTCCCCCTTCTACCGTAACCATCAGTATAGGTTTCCTCTGGAGACCGTTAGTGTACTCTTTTATTCGGTTTAATTCATCCTGAAGTTCACTGTAGCGTATGGTTTCTTTTATAAACTCACGGGGAAGTTTCAGGTCAATATTTTCAATTTCAGGCATATTTCCACTGATATCCACCAGATAAAAACCTTTACCATTCTTCCTGTAGCCTTCAACTTCATTGGAGCGCCATATCTCAGTAGAACCAGGATAAGCCAGTTTACCTTCCCCAAAGTCATCCACTACCCTTTCGTGGATATGGCCAAAAGCACAGTAATTGAAGCTTTGGGGCACATCCCCAATCTTGATCTCATATTCATAGGGAATGTAACGGTCGATTCCCTGGTGAAGAACCAGTATCCTCTTTCCATAATCCTGGGATGACTTTTCAATACTCTGCAGCCGTTCTACCAGTTGTTTGGCATGGTATTTAGATGCATAGGGAGCACCACCAATGAAAACGTCCCCCACTGTGTAAAATGGTTGGTTGGGGCTTATGAGTTTCAGGCCAAAGTCTTTATACAAAATTTGGGGAGGTAATGCATTTTTACGCATCACCACATCATGGTTCCCGGCAATGGCATAAATGGGGATATTGGCCTCTTTTAACTTTAAAATACCCTTTTGTGCTGTGAGCAGTGCCCGAGTTGGTGGCCGGGAGTACTCGAACAGATCCCCGGAGTGGATGACAAAGTCTGGCCTTTCTGTGATTATTTCCTCAATGGCCTGGTCGAAAACTTCGAAAAAATCATTTTCACGTTCAGTGAGTCCGTACTGACGGTAACCCATATGTGTGTCTGCCAGATGGGCAAATTGCATCAGTAATCTCCTCCCAGATCTTCATATTCTCTTTTCTGTTCCTCGAGGATTTTCTCCTCCATTTCATGGGATTTTGCCCATTCATCCACGATGTTCAGGTCCCCTCCGGTTACTTTTCCCTGGAATTCATCGATCTTCACCAGGGTGGGAATGCGGGTCATTAAACCCAGTATTATAGCTTCCCCAATGTTCAGGGAGGGTAGCTGGGCAATGAGATCATCACTCAGGCTTTCACTGGCACGCTGCACATGGTTCTGGTCAGTTGGTTCCACCAGGCGCAGGATGATCATGTTGTTGGCCTGGGATAAGGCATCAGAATCCAGTGACTTGGGACTTTGACTCACCAGGCACAGACCCACCGAAAACTTACGTCCTTCACGAGCTATTCTACTGATCCACAGTTTAGACTCGGTTTTCCTGTTCTGTGGAGCCAGGATATGTGCTTCTTCCAGGATCAAGAATATGGGGAATGCCAGACCCTCTCCTGTTCTCAAAAATTCTTTCCTGCTCTTTAAAACGTTGCGGAGAATGTGACTGACCACCACATCCGATGCAAACTCATCCACTGGCCCCAGATCCAGAATATTGGCCTTTCCCACCTTAAGGTTGTCAATGATGTCCTTGGCCTCCAGACTGAGTATGTTACCATACTTATCTTTCATATGCTCTAGTTTGTTTAAAACATCGGCTATGGACTTTTTATCTGCAGAGTTAGTGGATTTAGCGTCAGGATCCTCAGATTCAGCTAGCCACCCTTCTAATTTATTCATGATCAGGGCCAGGAAATCATTACCCGTAGCTGAACCCTGCATAAGGCTGTTTTTTGCGGATTTATATGCCTTTAAGAAGTACCTCTCCTGGACATAGGCATTAGGGGGAATATTGGCCAGCTTCTTGATTTCCCCAAAGGAGAGATACAGGGGGTTGATCTGGGGATACATTACATTGACTTTATCCTGGCCAAAATCAGTGTTCACGTACTCTGAGTGCATGTCAAATATTAAAACACTACCCTTTACCTTAAGGAGACCATCCACAATAACGGAAACAGTGTTGGACTTTCCGGCACCGGTCATGGCCAGAACAGCCAGATGCCTTGATACCATTTTATTGATATCCACTTCTATACCCACTTCCTCCTGGGTTATCAAATTTCCCAGCTTTAAACCGTACTTGTCCACCTTGAATATCTTCTTTAGAACCTCAGAATCCGCCACCAGGATCTCGGTTCCAGGGGGAGCCGGTGTCCGGGGAATGCGCAGGTCATGGTTAATATCACCCAGGATTTTAACACTTCCCCTAACGTAATGATCGTCTCCTTCAATGGCTTTTATCTTTTCAATGGTTAAGGGGTCGTATATGTTGTCGTTTATGGAAACACTGCCCCTGACCAGGGATTCGATCATTCCCAGCACGTTTTTACCGTCGTAGTTCAGGGTGACATATTCCCCTACCCGTGGCATTTCCTTGGAGATGAAACTCACATTAACCAGTGAGGTTTCACCTATGCATCGTCCAATGACTTCATTCATTTAACATTTCCCTCCCACTCTTCTCCAGGAATCCCATTATCTTGGAAAGATTATTCAAATCATTTTTACGGATCACAACATCATTATGGGCCTTTTTTAGGAGTAATGGATATCCTTCTGCACTTATATTCTTTATAGCTTTAAGTAACACTTTTATATCCTCTTCTGTAGCACGGTAAGGTAATTCAAACTTCAAAATATTCTTATGATCCTCCAGTCGGGCGTAGAAAATAGTGAAGGTCAAACTCTTCAGGAAACTGTTTCGAACCGGGAAATCATGTTTAACCCCAGAAACACTGGAATATCTGGGCCGGGAGTAACCCTGCTTTTTACTGTGCATGTCAAATATAGCCATGTCTGGTATTTTTGTATTGAAATACTCGGTACTGGTGGATGTTTTGGAGATAGCCACGATTTTTTCCCTTTGTTCCATTAACTCACTTATCACCAGGAGATTCTCCAGGTTTTCCAGGTAGATCACTGGTTCTACATCCTCCTCAAATTCACCTTCAATATTATTGGCAAATTCAGAGGAGGTTATACTGACCTTAGGAGAATTTTCTAGTTTTGCTTCGAGCAAAGGTAGATATTTTTCCCTTATAATTTCTTTGGCCTGTTCTTTGAGTTCTCTTTCAATGGGGAAAGGTCGGATAATGTTTCCCAGAATGGACCCATCAAAGAGGAATAAATCCACATCGTATTCATTTAGCATACGCAGGGCGTTTTTAATTTCGAATATGCCCATATAACTCCTTAAACGGTCTTCAACATATTTATGATGGGATATGATGTCAATTTCTGAGCTTTCAATCCTTTTGAGGCCGTCAGGGGTGTGAATTATTCCCTCCGCATCGATGGCATAGAAAATGAAGGGTAAAAATCTCCTTTTATTTATACTGCCGTCCCCGGCAGCGATATTTGCATTCAAACTACTCTCTTCAAAGTGATAATCAACCCACTGCTGGGAAGCATCTACCCGGGAGTATTCCATTTCCCCTAATTTCTGTTTGATGCTTTCTCTCTTTTTCAAAGCCTTTTCATAAAGTGAATCCAGCATTTGATCCCTCAAAATTAATATAAGTTTTATTCTGTGAGTTTTTAGGATAAATAAGCGGATAATGATATTTCCGCATTGTTATAACTATATTTGCCTACCTGATTTAAATCTTTATTTTAATATATGGCGGTAACCAATCTATGATTATGAACTTTCTCACCTCCCAACAGAAAAGGGTCTTAAACGGCATCAAATACTTCCACGCAGAATACCAGGGAGGAATCCCCTATAAAATCCTCAAACTCGACCTGGACATGAGTGAAGAGGATCTTAACCCTATTTTAGAACATCTGGAGAAAGAAAATTACATATCTCGCCGGGAGGGGTTCATCTACCTGGAAAAAGACCGGAAGAGTAAAGAAAATGAAGCGGCCATTCACCAAGAAACACCATTAGGAGAATCTTCAAAAGAAACAGTTGAAGACAATGCCCGTGATGTGTCTTCAACTGAGAAAGGCAAGGTTAACGAAACGTTTGATGCTGTGAAAGACGTTGATAATGCTCCAAAAGAGGTTACTCCTGCTCCCACCAGTACAGAAGATGTTACCCCTTCAGATACACCTGTTGAAGTTAGTAACGAGAGTGAAATGGATTCTGTAACTAGTGATGTTCCCCTTGAGGAAGAGGGTGCTAAGGGGGAGGAAGAGAGCAAAGAAACAGATGAATTAGAAGATAGGTTCTCGGAAAAGGAACTGGAATCCATGGAATTAATCCAGAAACTGGTGGATGAATCGGGGAAGATCTCCCGTACCCTACTGGAGGGAAACCTCCTCTACGGAGAAATGGAACTGACTGATATCCGCATGTACAACCTCATAACCTCACTGGAAAATAAAGGAGTTTTGAGGAAGTTCACCCTTACCGACGGGGAGTACTATAAATTCACACCTTAAACTTCCTGTATTCTTTTATTGGTTAATTTTAATCTTATTTCAGGTCCATTTATAGGGATTGAACTCTGAGGGGGGAATGTACATCACCTCAGCGTAGCCTTTCTTCAGGAGAGCCTGGTTGAGATTCACTCCATCCACGTAGACCACAGCCAGGGTACGGCCGTATTTGTCCTTGTTTTTAGCATTATCAATGTCCAGTCCCACGGTTTTGCCCAGGCACATAGTCTTAACGTAATCTTTGGCTTCCTGGTATCCTGGTTCTCCCCTTTCCGGGGTGTTAACACCCACAAAACGCACTCTACCCACTCCCTCCACATCGATGGTGTCTCCATCCACCACCTTGTAACAGTTACCACTAACCTCGGCCTGGGGGTTGGTGGAGCTACTGGTAGTGGTAGGAACGGCCGTGGTGCTGGAGTTGGTGGTGTTGCTGGCTGGTGAGGAGTAGTTCAGTGAGGGGGAATCATCCTGGGTGCAACCAGAAACAGCCACGATCATGATGCAGATTATAATTAAAACGTATTCCCAGCGCATTTTTATCATCCTGATGGTATTCTGTAGGAATTAATTTATTTATTAAATAATAAGAAGATTTTTTAGTATATAAAACTTTTTTTCATGGTTTTCACAGAAATCCCCTTTGTTACCCTATAATTGACTGGTGGCCACACGCGATGCAATTAAATGTGATAAAATCTAACCTTTATCCATGATACTGGTAACTGGAGGGGCAGGATACATTGGCTCCCATGCCAATAAGGAACTAACCAGAGCAGGATACGAAACCGTGGTACTGGACAACATGAGCTACGGACACCCGGACTTCCTGAAATGGGGAGTCTTTGAAGAAGTAGATCTGGGTGACCTGGAATCAATAAGGAACGTCTTCCGGAAGTACGAGATAGAGGCAGTGATGCACTTTGCAGCATTCACCTATGTGGGAGAATCAGTGGAAGACCCCCAGAAGTACTACCTCAACAACCTCCGCAACACCCTGAACCTTCTTCAGGTGATGAACGAGTTTGAAGTAAGGAAACTGGTGTTCTCCTCGACCTGTGCCACCTACGGCAACCCCCAGAAAATCCCCTTAACCGAAGATCATCCTCAGAACCCTATAAATCCCTACGGCCAGGGAAAGTTAATGGTAGAAAAAGTGTTAAAGGATTACAGCTCCGCTTATGGCCTTCGCTACGTCTCACTCCGTTATTTCAACGCTGCCGGGGCAGATCCAGAAGGTGAAGTGGGGGAAAGACACGAACCGGAAACCCACCTGATACCGTTAATACTGGACGCAGCAATGGGTAAACGAGAGGATATAAAGATATTCGGAACAGACTACCCCACACCGGACGGTACCTGCATTCGGGATTACATACACGTCACTGATCTGGCTGATGCCCATATAAAAGCCCTTAAATACTTAGAAGATGGGGGAGAAAGTGAAGTTTTCAATCTGGGAAATGGTAATGGTTTTTCAGTACGGGAAGTTATTGAAGAAGCCCGGAAAGTCACGGGTAAAGAGATAAAAGCCACTGAAACCGAGAGACGACCCGGTGATCCACCCGTACTGGTGGGAAGTTCCGAAAAGGCCCGAAAAATCTTAAAATGGCAACCAAAATACGATGATCTAACTAAAATAATCAGCACGGCCTGGGAGTGGCATAAAAAAGATGCTTAATATTGATTTATTAATTTAAACTTCTATTTTTATTTCAAAAATTGATAAAATTTGATTTATGGTTTTTTTGGACAATTTATTATTTTTAGGTTTAAAATGAAAAAGGGGAGAATTATTTCAGGATATTCTGCAAATACTCCCGAAGTTCGCCATTGACATCAGGGTCCTGCAGTGCAATCTCCAGGGAGCTTTTCAGCCATTCCACGTTGTTTCCAATGTCGTAGATTTTCCCATCGAATATGTGGCCGTATATTTCATTTAACTGCCTCATGGCATCGGTTAACTGTATCTCTCCACCCACACCCGGTTCCACATTCTCTATATGGTCAAATATCTCGCAGTCCAGCACATACCGGCCGGTAATGGCCAGGTCAGATGGTGCTTCTGCCGGGCGAGGCTTTTCCACCATATCTTCAATCCGGTAAACAGAATCTTCAACCTGCTGCCCTTTGATTATCCCGTAACGTTCAATTTTATCCTGGGGCACTCTTTCAATGGCAATGGCTGAGGCGTTATATTTTTCATAGACATCCAGTAATTGTCGGGTGCAGGGAACCTGAGACTGGCTTATAGTATCTCCTAAAAGCACGGCAAAGGGCTGACCATCGATATGTTTCTTGGCACAGAGTATGGCATCTCCCAGTCCCTTCTGCTTTTTTTGACGGACGTAATAAATATCGGCCATTTCGGATATGGCCTCTACTTCTACCAGGTAATCCATTTTCCCACAGTTACGCAGGGAGTACTCCAGTTCAAAGGAACGGTCAAAGTGGTCCTCAATGGATCTTTTTCCCTTACCGGTGATAATCAATATATCATCGATTCCCGAGGCCACAGCCTCTTCCACCACGTACTGTATGGTTGGTTTGTTGTAAACTGGTAACATTTCCTTGGGCTGAGCCTTGGTGGCCGGTAAAAACCGGGTTCCGAGTCCTGCAGCAGGTATAACCGCCTTCATAATCTTGCCTCCTTAATTTTAATTTTCCAGTTCCCTGTGTCTTTAGATATTCAGGGATGTTAAATGGTAATAATTAAATTTGTAAGTTTTAGTCTAAAATTATTTCAATTTATTCTAAAATAATCTTTATGTATTAAATATCTTTCATATTTTTGGACAGGGGGTATGTGAGATAGGGCTTATAATTTTCCCCCAACATCATTCATGGTAATGGTTAATAAGAGAGAGATATATAAAACTTTCCAAGAAGAATTCAACGGTGTATTTATGATTGACGGCGTAAAAGTAAAGAAGCTTAAAGTCATTCCTGATGAGCGGGGCTGGCTAATGGAAATATTAAGATGTGATGATGAAATTTACAAGGAATTTGGACAGGTCTACATGACCACCGCCTATCCCGGAGTGGTGAAGGCCTGGCATTTCCATAAAAAACAGACTGACAACTTCACCTGCGTTAACGGTATGATGAAGGTCGCTTTATATGACAGCAGGGAGGATTCTCCCACCTATGGTGAAGTAAATGAATTTTTTGTGGGAGACAAGAATCCGATGCTTATAAGCGTTCCTCCACTGGTCTATCATGGGTTTAAAGCAGTGGGAACTGAAACTGCCTTTTTTGTGAGTGTGCCTACCTTACCATTCAACTACGATGAACCCGATGAATACCGTCTTGATCCAGATACCGATGAAATTCCCTACGACTGGATACTGGATGAGAGCAAAAAACACGGATAAAGGTGATTTTTAATGAAGATAATGATTACCGGTGGTGCAGGATTCATTGGATCCAACTTCGTACACCACCTATGTGAGAGTGAGGACTACGAGGTCCTGGTCCTGGACAAGTTAACCTATGCCGGGGATATGGAGAACCTGAAAGAAGTTCGTGACAAAATTGAATTCGTTAAAGGGGACATAGCCGACGAGGAACTGGTCTCCAAGATAATGAAAGACTGTGACATGGTGGTTAACTTTGCAGCCGAGACCCATGTGGACCGTTCCATCGAGGATCCGGGAGTATTCGTTAAAACCGATGTTATAGGAACTTACAACCTCCTGGAAAATGTCCGTAAGTACGATGTGGAACGCTACCTGCAGATATCCACCGATGAAGTCTACGGTAGCATAGAGTCAGGGTCATTTACTGAAGAAAATAACCTGGACCCCTCCAGTCCCTACTCCGCCAGTAAAGCTGGTGGAGACCTTCTGGTAGGGGCTTACTGGAGGACCTACAACACCCCCATAATCATCACCCGGAGCAGTAACAACTTCGGACCCCGCCAGTACCCGGAAAAGCTGATACCTCTATTCATAATGAACGCCATGCAGGATAAATCCTTACCAGTTTATGGTGATGGTAAAAACGTCCGGGACTGGATATACGTCATGGACAACTGTCAGGGAATAGAAACTGCCCTCCTTAAGGGTAAACTGGGAGAAGTTTACAATATCGGTGGTGGAAACGAGAAAAACAATCTGGAAATAACCCACCTCATACTGGAACTTGTGAACAAACCAGAAAGCCTCATCACCTTCGTGGAAGACCGGCTGGGTCATGACCGGCGTTACTCCCTGGACTCTACCAAGACTAGAAAATTAGGATGGAAGCCCCAGTTCTCATTTGAAGAGGCCTTAAAAGAAACAGTGGAATGGTATAAAGAGAACTATTCCCGTTACCTCTAAGATGTGCCTAATCAGCACACCTTAACTATTTTTTTTTAAATTGATGTGGATGTCAATTGGAGGATTAATATTTTAAAGTTGTGGCAGTGTAGTTAAAACTAGGGCTTATCTAATCAAAGGTCAGATTCAAGTCCTTTAAAATCTTATTAAACTCCTCCTCACCCATATCATATATTAAAATGGTTTTCTGGCGGCTTTTATGCCCGGCAACAATGTCTGTGGCGTGGCCTGTCAACTGGGAGAACTCTTTCATTAGTTCCTTATTGGCTTTACCTTTAGTTGGCTGGGATTTGAGTTTCACTTCCAGGGTTTTCCTCCACTGGTTGTAGCCGGTTATCTGGAACTGGTCCGACTTAGGTGAAACTTCTATCATCACGGTTATCCCCTGGGGGGTAGTTTTAACTGCCTGCATAAATGAAAGCACCCTGCCATCAACTGATTTATTTTCAATATTTCAATCTTTATCTTCTAATTACTTAAAACCCTTTAAAGTAATTCACACTAAGTAAGAAAACTCTGGTAATAATTAAGGGCTTTTTATTGTTCAGGTAAACTGTTTTAAGCATTTAAATAGGGTACCAATCAGTAACGGTAACCTTTAAATAGTGTAAGTAAGAGAAGATGGTATGCTTCACTCTCTTGTGTGAGAATTAGCACAGCAGGGGTGGTCGAGCGGTCAAAGGCGCTAGGTTGAGGGCCTAGTGGGTGAGTCCCTTCGCGGGTTCGAATCCCGTCCCCTGCACTTGTATGAACTTTTTTTTATCCGTTAAATATTATTTTCAGACTTTAATTATAACTTTCAGGGGTTTTCCCTCCTGGAGATCCTTTACCAGGTCCGGGTTCAAATCCACGGCAGCCTGGTCAGCGTGTATCATCAGGGTCCGGCTGCAAGTGTAATCACTTTTACGACAGACCATGTCGGTGGGGTGATCCAGAGTCAGCGCCGGGTGCCCGTACCCGGTGATAACGTCTTTTGCATTTTCTGTTTCCAGGACCACATGAATCTTGGTTTCTTCATTCTGAATGGCATTCTTCATCGCGCGGGGAAGGTCTTTTAGGGAAAAATTAGCCGATACTCCCACAATACAATCTGCTGCCAGTCCTATCTCGGCATCCTGGGTTACTTCGAAGGTGGTTTTGTGTTGGGAGGTTACGTTGTGATGTCCTCTGGCTTGAAAGGTATATTCCATTTAATTCACCGTTTAACTTTTAGGGATGTGATGATCATTAATTATGTTAGGGGTATATAGTTAAGAACATATGTAGGGGATACTAGGAACGATGGGAACTAACTGGTTCCAGGTGTATTTACATGAAGATCACTTGTATAATAGATAACCGGGCAGGATTTAAATCAAATTTATATGCCGAGCATGGGTTTTCCTTACTGGTAGAACATGATGATAAAACCATTATGGTGGACACGGGGAAAACTCCCCTGGTAATGAGGCACAACCTGGATGTTTTGGGCATCACTACCGTGGAGGAAGTGCTCATCAGCCACGGGCACAACGACCATACTGGTGGATTAGCTGCCCTCCTGGACAGTAAAATTAACATTCACCCTAATGAAACCAAATTTTATATGCATCCCCAGGCTTTAACTCCCAAATATGCAGTGGAGGATGATGAGAAACGCTACATCGGTTTCCCAGAAACAGTTGACCCGGAAACACTTAACCGGGAATGGGTCACCGAGAACACTTCCCTGGGTAAAGATACCTGGATCTTCAACCAGGTGGAGTACCAGTGCGGTTTTGAACCCATACCCCCATATTTGAGGGTTGAAGTGGGTGGAAAACTCCTACCGGATAAATTTGAGGATGAAATAAACCTGGTGATGAAAACTGACGAGGGTTTGATGGTGTTTTCCGGATGTGCCCACAAAGGCATCGTCAACATACTCTACTCTGTCAAGGAATACTTTCAGGACGAAATATACGCAGTTATTGGAGGTTCCCACCTCATGAATGCCCCTCCCCAGCGTATAGAAAACACAGTGGAAGCCATCAAAAAACTGAACCCGGGAGTCATTGCCATGGGTCATTGCACGGGTTTTGAAGCATTATGTCACTTTAAAAGAGAGTTTGGGGATAAATTCATCCCCCTGGCATCGGATGTGGGGTTCCAGCTTTAAAATGACTTTGAGTGAATAGTTATGGCTAAAAAAACCATTTTAAAGGGTACTTACTGTATTTTAATAGACTTGAAGGTTGATCAATCCATAGAAATTGGGAAAAAAGGGGAGATACAGTTTAAAAGGGGGTTCTATGTTTATGTGGGTTCGGCACTGAACTCCTTGGGTGGGAGAATTAAAAGACACCTGCGCCCTACTAAAAAAATGCACTGGCATGTGGATTACCTCCTGGATAACCCTAACTCCAATATAATGGAAGTATTCTTCAGTGATGATGGTGTAAAACACGAATGTGAACTGGCAACCCAGATAGCAGAGGGTGGTGAAGGAATCCCTGGTTTTGGTTGTTCTGATTGCCGGTGCCGGTCCCATTTGTTCTATTTCTCTAGCCAGTCCCCAGCCACAGAAAACTGCCTATCGGGATTTGAAAAATTAAAATTAAGGGTTAAAACCCTGGAAGATCTGGATTAATCAGGGTTTTAAGTGTTGGATGGATTTAATTAGATTTTTTTATGGAATTTTCCCTATTGAAATTCCCGGAAGAATGCATCGAATTCTTCAGCATCCATAGGCTGGGGAATTACGAAGTTATCGTTGTCCAAAATGGTTACAGAGAGTTTCCGGTACTTTTCAGCCTGTTCTGATTCTGGGAATTTTTCCATGACTGTCTTGGCATCAATTTCACTCTGCTGCACCAGTTCACTGCGGGGGATGACCCCTATAACCCTGGTTCCAATTCGACGTGCGAACTCTTCCACGATCTCCACTTCCCGGCTGATACCCCGGCAGTTGCAGATAATACCTCCGAGGTTGCCTTTGAGTTTTTTTATACCTTTAGAGATGTTGTTGGCAGCATATAAAGCCATGTACTCTCCGGAAGTTACTATGTACACTTCATCTGCATAGTCTTCCCGGAGGGGTACGGCGAATCCTCCGCAGACCACGTCACCCAAGACATCGTAGATAATAACATCCGGGTCTTGGTTTAAAACTTCCAGGTTCTCCAGTAGTTTCATGGCCACGATAACGCCCCTTCCGGCGCAGCCAACACCGGGTTCCGGGCCTCCGCTTTCCACGCACATAACGCCACCGTATCCCGAGAAGAGAACGTCTTCTTCTTGAGCACTTTTTTTTTCTTTTAGTATGTCCAGTATGGTGGGAATTCTCTGCCCCACCAATGTGCGGGTGGTGTCTGCTTTGGGGTCGCAGCCAATTACCAGGACCTTCTTATCCGGGGAGTAGGAAGCAGCCAGGTTGGAAACAATGGTGGATTTTCCAATACCTCCCTTACCGTATATGGCTATATGCTTGCCCTTACTCATCCCCTCACCATGGCTCCGATTATGTCACCCCTGGTGACTATGCCCACCATTTCTCCGTTATCGTCCACTACGGGCAGTCGTTTAATATCGTGGGTGTCCATAAGCTGGGCAGCATCGGCAATGTCCTTATCTGGACTTATGGTTACCAGTTTTTTGGTCATGATCTCCCCAATTAAGAGGGAAGCGGCTTTGTTCATGTCCTCGGCTATTTCATCCAGTTCGTACTTCATACGCACGGGTAGTTCGATTAAATCCAGAGGGGCGGGCAGTATTAGGTTTATGCGGGGGGAGTGAACTTCCAGGAGTCGCATGATATCACCTTCGCTGATGATTCCCACCAGTTTGCCCTCTTTACTCACCACTGGTGCTCCACTGATCTTGTTTTCACGTAGGCTTCCCGCCACGTCCACGATGCGATCGTCCACTTGGAATTTGATTACTTCTTTTTCCATGGCATCCTGAATTTTCATCCTATCAACTCCTTTCTGGAACATTCTCCCATTATTATAAGTGTTTTTGGGCTTTTAATTTCAGTATCTTCTTATTAGATATAACCTTATTGTGGGATAAAATTTTTCTATTTCTATCTTGGGTTGGGATCTTAACTACCTATTGATCACGATCTACTTGAATCCTAACCTTTATATAACAAATGATTCATTTAATTAATAGTTCATAAAATTAACTATTCAGTAATTTAATTAAATGTGGTGGATTGGGTGACAGATAAAGATGCACAAGTCAGGGACATGTTGGACGATCTTTTAATATACGTGCCTATTTTTTACCAGAAAGTACGCACATCAAAGGATTTTAAGAATAAACAAACATCAGCTGCTTATTATCAGATCATGGGTTTGTTGATGCACAGGGGAAGTCTCCCTATATCGGTTATTGGGGAGTATCTCTACATTTCTCGACCTAACATGACGGCTCACATTGATAAACTGGTTTCAGATGGCATGGTGGAACGTAAAGGGGATAAAAAGGATCGTAGGATAACTTTAATCAGCATTACTCCCGAAGGGGAGGAGTTCATGAAAAGGGCACGGATTAAGGTGGAGGAAAACATGTTGAACAATTTATCTGGCTTAAGGGAGGATGAAATGGAAGAATTAACCCGTGCAGTGAAAACCATTAAAAAGCTTTTGTTCAAAATACAGGGAGTAAAAAATGACTGATATTGATTTTAAAAATGGTAATCATGGTGCGGAGGGTAAATTAGCACCGGTAGAAGTTAAAGTGCTCATGGCGGCTTTAATGGTCAGTTTGCTGGTGGGTGCCCTGGATAACTCCATAATGAGCACGGCCATGCCCCAGGTCATCAGTAGTCTGGGGGGCATGGCTTACTATGTATGGCCCTTCACCATCTACATGCTGGCATCAACCATAGCTATAATCCTTTCAGGAAAGCTTTCAGATATGTATGGTAGGAAGCGCATCTTAGTAATAGGCATTGCATTATTTGTAGCTGCTTCTATTCTCTGTGGTTTTGCCGGGGACATGTTGCAACTCACCTTTTTCCGGGGAATTCAGGGGATGGGTGGGGGAATACTCATGACCATTCCCTTCATTGTGGTTGCCGAGATATTTCCCCCACGACAGCGAGGAAAATACGCGGGAATCCTTTCATCAGTATTCGGACTGGCAAACGTCCTGGGACCGGTTCTGGGAGGATTTATCACCGGTTTTGTGGGTTGGAGATGGGTGTTTTTCATCAACATACCGGTTGGTCTGGCTGCCATTTACCTTCTCCTCTCGTACTTCCCCCACATGGAAGAGGTGTTAAAGGAAAGAATAATCGATTACAGGGGAATAATCACGTTAATAGCATCATTAAGTTCCATGTTCCTGGCCTTAACCTTCATTGAAAACCCGAACATCCCCCGTTCTCTCCTGATTGCCCTGTTCATTTTTGCAGGGATCATGGTGGCCGCATTCCTATATCTGGAAAAAAGAGCAAGAGAACCTATACTACCCACCCACCTGTTTAAAAAATCAGTATTCAATGTTTCGGCGTTGGCCATGTTCCTTTCCAGTGCAGTGATGTTCTGTGGAATCATATATCTTCCTCTTTTTATTCAGAAAGTTCAGAAGTTAAGTCCAGAATACTCGGGGTTGCTTATTATCCCCATGCTTTTAAGTTTAACCTTTTCCGCCATAATTGCCGGCCAGATAATTTCCAGAACCGGGACTTATAAAAAACTGGCCATAATGGCCTTCATAATCATCACCGCAGGCATGTTTTTGCTATCTACCCTGGGAACAGGCAGTACTATCTGGGAACTGGTGATCTACGCCGCAGTCCTGGGGGCAGGTACTGGTATGACCTACCCCATATTCAACGTGGCTGTGCAGAATGCAGTTTCTCGTAGGGACATAGCAGTGGGAACAGCATCCATGCAATTTTTCAGAAACATCGGAGCCACAGTTGCCCTGCCCATATTCGGAGTGATAGTGAATTTAACCATAAACATGGACATCAACACTGCCAGTAACATTCCCCCGGATCTTATGAACCTGGCCATTCATAACGTGTACCTTTTCGGCCTCATTATAAGCATAATGGGATTGGTATCCTGTTTCTTCCTTAAAGATGTAGTTTTAAGTAGTAAAATGGAGGGATAAATCTCCTTCGAAGATCAGGATTAAATTTGTAAACTTGAATACAGATTTAATACGGTCCACATTTTATTAAGGAAAAGAAATAAGGAGATAAGGAGTGTTTATTCCATTAAGTAACTCCCTAAATTACCGTGGTTTCTCCACATCGCTGAGTTTAACTGTGTTGGGGTCGATGGTGAAGCTTTTAATGATGATGTCCATGTCTGGACGTATGGTTTCTATGTTCTGCCTGTTATGGATTCCTTCCGGAACATAGAAGAGCATCTCATAAAGTTTTCCCCCTTTGATGAAATAGATAAATGAAGCTTCACCCATAGAAAATGGTGCCACCACAAATTCATAAGCAGGAGCTCCGTCTATGGTCAAATTCCGTTCCTGTATTTTAGCGTATCCCATATCTTTGGAAACATTTCTTTGTAACTCAATTTGACTATTTAAATCATTAAAGTTAAGATTTTCCTCTTTAAGGAACAATTGAAAAGTTGATGTTAAATCAACATTATCATAAGCATTATTCGGTTTGTAAAGATTCACCAGTGACTGGGAAGAGGTGTTCATGGTCAGGGTGGTAAAGGGAGTGCTGTTCACTTTCCATGTATCAGGATAATTGAATTTCACACCGTTGGCATTAAAATTCACTAAATTAGAAGTACTCGTACACCCTGATACAACCACAACTGCTACCATACTTAAAATCAAACATCCTAATAGTTTTTTATCCATTAATAACCCCCATAGTTTATAAAGACTAATATTAATTCTAGGTAACTATTATGAAATATTCTATTTAATATTTGGTGAAACAGCAGGTTAGGTTCATAACACTTTTATTTAACATTAGTGTAACCTATTAGGGTTCTGGTAAGTTGTTCCTTTTAATCTTTTTATACACTATATCCCCCGGTCTAACCTTACTTTTAAGTGAAATTCCCACATTTTCTCCTTTCCGGGCTTTTAAAATGTTTTTATGTTCTATCTGCAGTGATTCTACCCTCTGGGTGATGGAACCGGTGGTGGGCCCCTGTACCACAATTTCTTCACCTACTTTCAAAGGGTGCCACAGCCTTATCTCGGCGGCCTTAACTTTAGAATAATAGTTAACCACTTCACCAATATCCTGTTTAGCATGGGTGGCCTGGTTGTAACTGCTGGTTTGGTAGGGAGTTTGGAAGTAGAAACCAGTGTCAAAGCCACGATTGTAGACTTCCCCCAGTTTGTCCAGCCATTTCTTATTAAATTTCCACTGGCCACTTTCATAGGAATTAATGGCTTCCCGGTAGACACCGGTTACCGTAGCCACATAATCCGCTGGTCTGGCCCTTCCTTCAATTTTAAAAGAGGCAATCCCAGCTTCAATAAGCTTAGGGATGTATTCAATCATGCAGAGATCATTGGGGCTTAATATATGTCCTTTAAATCCTTCATCCTCCAATTCAATATCTTTAGATCGGCCATTATCTTCGGGGGGAGAATGTTCTTCAGAAAGTAGTAACTCTGCCTTGTTATCCGCGCAGACCAGCTTCCACTCCTTTCGGCATGGTTGCAGGCACTCCCCACAGTTGGCGCTTTTTTGGTAGAGGTAAGAACTCAAGAAGCACCTACCCGAAATTGCCAGACACATGGCCCCGTGGATGAAAACCTCCACTTCAAGGGGGCTTTCATGTATCATCTCTTTTATCTCCCTTAAGGATAATTCACGGGATAAAATAACCCTTTTAACTCCCAGTTCATGGAGGAGTTTCAAAGATTCTAAATTGGATATATTGGCCTGGACACTCATGTGCACGTCCAGATCCAGGTGGCGAGTAAGGTTAACCACCCCCAGATCCGAAGCAATTATGGCATCCACCCCCAGGGATGTGATATCCGGTAAAATTTTCTCCAGAGAGTGGATACGGGAATCATTCATTATGGTGTTGGTGGAAAGGTATAGCTTAGCATCGTACCCGTGGCAAGTTTCCACGGCCAGGGGTAGGTCTTTCAGTGAAAAGTTTTTAGAATGAGATCGGAGGTTATAACCATCCAGACCTATGTAAATAGCATTTGCACCATTTTTTAAAGCTGCTTTCAACGCAGTAAAGTCCCGAGCTGGAGCCAGTAATTCTACCATTAAATTACTCCTAGAAATTATTCAATTATTCTATAAAATTAAGTATTCCCTAAAATTTTTTTTAATTAATTCCTAAATTTTTTATTAATTCCTAAAGATTTACACATTTTTTTTAAATCCTGATCTTATAAAATATTATTGGGAGAATATTTATTTGAATATAATTATCTTAAATCAGGAATATTCCCTGGTTGAGGGAGTAATTCACGGATTTTAACTCAATAGTTCTTTTTTTAAAAATGAATAAATAATTTTGAACTAGTTATGGCATGTTCTACACCTATTAACTTCACAGAATCTATATTAACCTGATAGTATAGACTATAATAAGTCTATTTAAGTATGGTATATGTTAGGGGAGGTAAAAAATGGTTTACTGTAATCAATGTGGAGAAGAAAATTCAGAAGATTCAGTTTTTTGTTCAAATTGTGGGCATAAACTAGGAGAATCTAAAGAGAATACAGGTGGAAAGGAAGTACTCCAGGAAATGGTTTACGTTCGCTGGAATCTTAACAAAGGGAATAAAATAGGCACCCGTTTATATCAGAAAATCCTTTACTTCACGGATCAAAACATTTACATAGGAGAAGGAAGTCTAATAGCAGGTTTAGCCACTGATTTGGGAGGAATTGTGGGTTTAGCCATTGAAAATCATTCTCTTTCTGATAGGGAAAAGGAGGCACATACCATTAACTTCCAAGAAATGGCCTCTAATGATCTGGACATAGTAGTAATCCCTTACCCGGATATTGTATCCCTGAAACTTGAAAAAAAGACCTTTTTCAAACCTGATCCCAAAATAAAGTTATCTACTCCCGATACAGATTATGAATTCATTGTGTCCCAGAAGGTAAAATACAAAAGGTATGCCCAGTCATTACCTCAAATTCTGGGGGATAAAGTAGAAGTTGAAACTTAAGGCTAAATTATCTAGTTATCTAGCGGGTTAAAATAATAATACATTTTTTTTAAAACATGGCCGTTTAAAACCCATGGATTTAGGTTTTAAATAGGTCTTTATTTTCATTTTAACCTAATGATAAGTATTTAAAAATAAAAAAATAGTTGAATCCCTTTTTAACTGCAGTTCACCTAAAAAACTAGCATCTACAGGATTCGTATTCATCAAGGTTGGCCGGTAACTCGGTGGGATAGTCTCCAGTGAGGCAACCTAAGCACAGATTATCGCCTTCAATTCCAATGCATTTTACCAGGGATTCTATACTGAGGTATC
>JADHEF010000414.1_pt1 | contig 46283 bp, 37 predicted proteins | sample 8952391 | NCBI WGS metagenome assembly JADHEF01 (sample SAMN16124439, study PRJNA663245) | bioreactor sludge metagenome | isolation source: sludge (nitrite) | place: India:Bengaluru | collected 2019-02-28 | reverse complement strand
GCGAGCTTGGGTCTGGGCCGCCTGGGCGCTTGGTGAGCTACGGAGCGGTGGTTACGACGGGCGGTCCCGCCTTGGGTGGGCGGGATCGCGCTTCGTGGGCCCCACCCGACTGGTCCGAGGAACGCGTAGCGTTGCTCGGACGCGAGCGTTGCGCCCGGGCGGCCCTGACCCAAGCTCGCCGCCCAAGCCCGCTCTCAACGCAAAACGACCTCAGTGCAGCAACTCATACAACGCCCGCGCCACCACCTTCGTCGCCCGCCGCAAATCTTCGAGCACCAAATGCTCATCCGCCCGCTTCGCATTCGACTCCAGCACCGTGCGCGGCCCCGCGCCGTAAATCACCGCCGGAATGCCGCGCGCGCAATACAGCCGCACATCGGTGTAAAGCGGCGTGCCCGAGGTCGGAATCGGTTCGCCGAACACCGCTTCGCCATGCTTTTGCAGCGCGGCCACCAGCGCGGCGTTGCCGGGCAGCGGCGTGAGTGAATTCGCGAGCAACATGCGTTTGATGTCGACCGTGATGCCCGGGTAGCTCGCCGCCGCTTCGGCAATCACGCGGCGGATTTCGGCCTCGACTTGCGTCGGGTTCTCTTCGGGAATCATGCGGCGGTCGAGTTTGAACACGACCTTGCCCGGCACCACATTGGTGTTGGTGCCACCTTCGATGCGCCCGACGTTGAGGTAAGGATGCTCGATGCCGGGCACTTGCGAGCGCAGCGCGCGGTACTTCGTGTTTTGCGCGTACAGCGCGTTGAGGATGACGACCGCGCCTTGCAAAGCGTCGATGCCGGTGTGCGGAATGGCGGCGTGCGCCATCTTGCCGTGCACCGTCACTTCCATTTGCAGGCAGCCGTTGTGCGCGGTCACCACCTGATAACTGAAGCCCGCGGCGATGACGAGATCGGGCTTGGTCAAGCCTTGTTCGAGCAGCCAGCCGGGCCCGACTTCGCCGCCGAATTCTTCGTCGTAGGTGAAGTGCAATTCGATGCCGCCCTTGAGCGGCGCGCCCAGCGCTTCGAGCGCGCGCACCGCAAAGATGAAGCTCGCGAAATCGCTTTTGCTCACCGCCGACGCGCGGCCGTAAAGCTTGCCGTCCACCACTTCGCCGCCGTACGGGTCGTGGGTCCAGCCTTCACCGGGCGGCACCACATCGCCATGCGCATTGAGCGCGATGGTTGGGCCGCCCGCGCCATACGGCCGGCGCACGATGAGGTTGGTGATCGATTGCAAGCCCGCGGCCTGCACACGCTCGGCCGGCACCGGGTATTGCTCGGCCACATAACCGAATTGCGCGAGCAATTGCGCGGTGCGTTCGGCATGCGGCGCGTTGTTGCCGGGCGGGGTGTCGGTCGGCACTTGCACCAGGGCTTGCAGGGTGCGCACTTCTTCGTCGAAATGGGCGTCGATCCAGGCGTCCAGCGTTTGTTCAGGGGTCATGCGTGTTCCGCGGCAAATTGTTCGATCAGGTGCTGCATGGCCTCGACGCACAATTGCGCGTCGTGGTTGGTGATGGCTTCGAGCGGGTTGTGGCTGATGCCGCCGTTGGCGCCGCGCACGAAGAGCATGGCTTGCGGCAGCGCCTCGTGCAGTTTCATCGCATCGTGCCCGGCGCCGCTCGGCAGGCGATGGACCGGCAAACCAAGTGCGCCGACGGCGAGTTCCCAGCGCATCTGCAATGCGGGGTCGCTCGGCGCGGCCGGCGCGGTCAGGGTTTCTTCGAGCGTGCAGCGCACACCGCGCCGCATGCAGACTTGTTCGATCTCATCGACCACGTCCGAGACCATGCGGTCGCGCTGGCCGTCGGTGGGCGCGCGCAGATCGAGACTGAATCGGCAGCGCCCCGGAATGACATTGATCGAACCGTCGGGCACTTCGAGCATGCCGACCGTGCCCACCGAATCGGCATCGGCGCCGGCGCGCTTTTCGACGTACAGCGCAATCTCGGCCACCGCGGTCGCGGCGTCGCGGCGCTGCTTCATCGGCGTGGTGCCGGCATGGCTCGCGGTGCCGATCACTTCGCCCAGGTAGCGCACGCTGCCGTTGATCGAGGTGACGACACCGAGCGGCATGTCGGCTTGTTCGAGCACCGGTCCTTGTTCGATGTGCACTTCGACAAAGCCGAGGTAGCGCGCCGGGTCGCGCTTGAGCGCGCGGATCGCCTCGATGGTGGCCGGCAAGCCGGCCGCGCGCATCGCGTCGCGCATGCGCACGCCGTGCACATCGGCCAGATCGAGCCAGGCCGCGTCGAACTGGCCGATCAGCGCGCCCGAGCCCAGAAAAGTGGCGGGAAACCGCTGGCCTTCCTCTTCGGAAAAAGCGACGACTTCGATCGCGAACGGCAACCGCCGTTTGGCCGCGGCCAGGCTGCGCACACAGGCCATGGGCACGAAAATGCCCAGTCGCCCATCGAACTTGCCGGCGTTGCGCACCGTGTCGTAATGCGAGCCGGTGAGCAAGGCGCGCGCGTACGGGTCGCTGCCGTGGTAGCGGCCCACCACATTGCCGACCGCGTCGATGCCCGCTTCGTCGAAGCCGCATTCGCGCATCCATTGCTGCAATTGCTGCGCGCATTGGCGATGCGCGTCGCTCAGGTAGGTGACGGTGAGCTGGCCGCGTTCGCGCGCTGGCGGCTCGCTGAATTGCGCAAGCGCATCGGCCCAGTCGAGGACCAGATTGCCGAGCGCGGGGGCGACGCCGAAGCGGTCGTCGAGCCGGATCTCGGCGATGCGATGCACATTGCGCACGCATTCGGCCAGTTCGAAATCGGGCGGGTTTTCGAGGCGGCGGCGGAAGGTCTCGATGATCTGGGCACGCGTGAGGCCGGCGCCGCGCGGCCCGCGCACCGCCAGGATGAACGGCCAGCCGAAGCGCGTGTTGTAGGCCGCGTTGAGTTGCTGCAGGGTCTCGAATTCTTCGGGCGTGCAATGCGCGAGGCCCGCGCGCGCCTGCTCGTTGGTCGATTCGAGCGTGAGCGTGCCGGCCACCGCGGCCTTGCCGGCCAGTTCCGGGTGCGCGCGCACGAGGGCCGTGCGCTCGATGAGGCGGGCTTCGCGCACCACGCGCACCAGCGCCTGCCGCAGCTCGACCAGGTTGCGAAACGGCCGTGCCAGCCAGGCGCGCTGCGCGATCCAGGGCGAATGTTCGTAAATGCCGCCCAGCATGCGGACGAATTCGTCCTCGTTGGCGGCGTTGAGTTCGTCGAGCGTCAGCGTCTTCATGGCGAGTACGGATGCTCCTTCTTCCAATGCCGCGCGATGTCGATGCGCCGGCACACCCAGACGCGGTCGTGCGCCTCGATGTAATCGAGAAAACGCTGCAATGCGCGCAAGCGGCCGGGCCGCCCGAGCAGCCGGCAATGCATGCCCACCGACAGCATGCGCGGCGTCTCGATGCCTTCGGCGTAGAGCACATCGAAACTGTCGCGCAGATAGGTGTAGAAGTCATCCCCTTGCGCAAAGCCCATGGGCGAGGCAAAGCGCATGTCGTTGGTGTCGAGCGTGTAGGGAACGACCAGGTGCGGCACGGTCTCGCCGTCGGTGCGCCGCACTTCGGTCCAGAACGGCAGGTCGTCGCCGTAATAGTCGCTGTCGTACTCCAAGCCGCCGGCATCGACCACCAGGCGCCGGGTGTTGGGGCTGTCGCGCCCGGTGTACCAACCGAGCGGCCGCGCGCCGGTCAGGCGCTCGATGGTGTCCAGCCCCAAGCGCATGTGCTCGCGTTCGGTCGCTTCGTCGAGCGTCTGGTAATGGATCCAGCGCCAGCCGTGGCAGGCGATTTCATGGCCGAGTTCGACGAAGGCTTGCGTGGCTTCCGGATGGCGTTCGAGCGCCATCGCCACGCCGAACACCGTGAGCGGCAGGCCGCGCCGTTCGAACTCGCGCAGGATGCGCCAGACGCCGACGCGCGAGCCGTATTCGTAGATCGATTCCATGCTCAGATGCCGGTCGGGGTAGGCGGCCGGATTGAACATCTCGCTCAGGAATTGCTCACTCGCGGGGTCGCCGTGCAGCACGCAGTTTTCGGCACCCTCTTCGTAATTGAGGACGAATTGCACCGCGATGCGCGCCTGGCCAGGCCAATTGGCCTGCGGCGGGCGCCGGCCGTAACCAATGAGGTCGCGCGGATAGGCGGGGTCGAGACGATACGGTGGGGTGGTCATGGGGTTCCCGGCAAGAGCGCGGATTCGAGGTCGAGCGGCACCCGCGGGTCCAGGCGCAGATTGCGTTCCACGTTCACCAGATGTTGTTCGGTCAGGCGCACGGCGGTGCGCACATCGCGGCGCGCGATCGCCTCGACGATCGCCACATGCTCCTCGAACGAATGCTCGGCGGAATTGGCGGATTGATACATGAGCGAAATGAGCGAGCTGCGCGAGGCGAGGTCTTGGTTGTATTCGGCGAGCGTTTCGTTGCCGAGCATGCGCGCGATCACGACATGGAAGTCGCCGAGCAAGCGCGTGCGCGCGGCCACATCGCGCCGGTCGACCGCAGCCTGCTCCTCGCGCAGATGGGTGCGCAAGACCTCGATCTGGGCCGCCGAAATCCGGGGCACGAGTTCGCGGATGACCGCCGATTCGAGCAGCCGCCGCACCTCGAACACCTGGCGCGCTTCCTCCACGCTCGGGGTCGCCACGAAAGCGCCGCGCGCCGGTTCGAGCACCACGAGCTTGTGCCGGCTCAATTGGTTGAGCGCCTGGCGCACGATGGTGCGCGAAACGCGAAAGATGTCGGCGATCTTCTGTTCGCCGAGCTTGGTGCCGGGCATCAGCCGCCGCTCGACGATCGCGGTCGTGATCGCCTCGACGATGCGTTCGGTCGTGGTCGCGACCGCGGCGCCGCCCGGCTTGAGGAGTTCGGCGCCCGAAATGCTCTTGGCGGCCGCACGCGCCGGCGCCTTGCGCGCGGCCTTGGCGACGGGGGCGGCGCGCTTGCGCGCCGGCACGCGCGCCGGACTGCGCGCCTTGCCGGCTTTGGCTTTGGAAGTCTGGGTGGCCATCGTGGTCGTCGAACAAAAATGCGGGCGTCGGCCCGCGACTGGCGTACAGTCTAGCGGGTTGCGTCGCGCATTAAACTGTATACACTTTTGCGCGATCCGCAATCCGGATTGCAATCTACAGGCCAGCGACGAGGACCGACCCCGATGGGCAAATTGACCACCCATGTGCTCGACACCATGCACGGCGCGCCGGCGGCGGGGCTGAAGATCGCGCTGTACCGGATCGAGGCCGGCACGCCGCGACTCGTGACCGCGATCGCGCTCAACGCCGACGGCCGCGCCGACGCCCCCTTGCTCGAAGGCGAGAGCTTGAGCGCCGGACATTACCGTCTGGTGTTCGAAGTGGCCGAATATTTTCGGGTGCGCGGCGTGAACCTGCCGGAGCCGCCCTTTCTTGGTGCGGTGCCGAACGATTATGGGATCGCCGACCAGAACGCGCACTACCATGTGCCGTTGCTCGCCAGCCCCAGGGCCTATTCCACCTACCGCGGCAGTTGACCGGCCGCGGGCGCGCCGATTGCATGGGCGCGTGTATACACTTTAGAAGCCGTGATGGACGCCTACCTGCTCGACTGGGTCAATCTGCTGCTGCGCTGGGCGCACCTGATCACCGGCATCGCCTGGATCGGATCGTCGTTCTATTTCGTCGGGCTCGACAATTCGCTGCGCCCGCCCGCCGACCCGGCGCTGCGCGATAAAGGCGTGGCCGGCGAACTCTGGGCGGTGCACGGCGGCGGCTTCTACAACCCGCAAAAATATGCGGTCGCCCCCGCCCATCTGCCCGACCACCTGCATTGGTCGATGTGGGAAAGCTATTCGACCTGGCTGACCGGCTTCGCGCTGTTCACGGTCCTCTACCTGTTCAGCCCGACCATGTTCCTGATCGACCCGCGTGTGCACGCCTGGACGCCGGCCGGCGCGGTCGTGGGCGCGCTGGGCTTCCTTGCCGCGTTCTGGCTCGTCTATGACCTGATCTGCCGCGTGTTCGGCGAACGCGCGCACGGCGATCTCATCGTCGGCGCGCTGGTGTTCGTCTTCGTGGTCTTCGCGGCCTGGCTCGCCTGCCATCTGTTCGCCGGGCGTGCCGCCTTCCTGCTGGTCGGTGCGATGCTCGCGACCGCGATGAGCGCCAATGTCTTCTTCTGGATCATCCCCGGCCAGCGCCGCATGGTCGCGGCCATGCGCGCCGGCCAGCCGGTCGATCCGCGCGACGGCAAGCGTGGCAAGCAACGCAGCACCCACAACACCTACTTCACGCTGCCGGTGCTGGTCGCGATGATCTCGAACCATTACGGCTTCGCCTACAGCCATGAACGAAACTGGCTGGTGCTGGTGCTCGTGATGCTGGGCGGCGCCCTGATCCGCCATGCGTTCGTCGCGCGCCACAAAGCCCAGGTGCTCGAAAAGCGCACGCCCTGGGAAGTCGCGCTCGCGGGCTGCGCGCTGATCGCCGGCGTGGTGTTCTGGATCCGTCCCGCGCCGGCCCCGGCCGCTCCGGTCGCGGCCGCGCAGAACGCGGTCAGCGTGACCGAAGTGCAGACCTTGCTGACCCAGCGCTGCGTGATCTGCCACAACATCGACGCGCCGAGCAAGAATGTGCGGCTCGATGCGCCCGAGCTGATCCGCGAAAACGCGCAACGCATCTATCAGCAAGCGGTGCTGCTCAAGCTCATGCCGCTCAACAACGCCACGCAGATCACCGAAGAAGAGCGTCAACTCATCGCGCGCTGGTATCAGTCGCAAAGCGGTTCGGCGTCAACGCGCTGAGGCCCTGCTGCGCACAACGCGGGCAGATGCACGCCCGGCCGCGCAAATGCGCCGGCAAGCGGTCCAGCAATTCCGCGGAGAAGTGCGCGCGCGTGCACCAACACGGCTGGGCGCCATGCAAGCCGCATTGATTGTCTGCGCCGCAGATCGGACAACGACGCTCGTCACTCGCCATGGTCGGTTCGGTTTCCATGGCGCGAGTGTGCCGCAAGATCCTCGCGTCTGCGCCCGATGCATGCCGCCGGCTTCAACTCACCTTGACCTCGACCAAAGAACCGCCTTGCGGATCGGTCACATGCACCGCACACGCCAGGCACGGATCGAAGCTGTGGATGGTGCGCAGGATTTCGAGCGGCTGTTTGGGGTCGGCCATCACATGGCCTTTGAGCGCCGCTTCATAAGCGCCGGCCTGGCCGTGCCCGTCGCGCGGGCCGGCGTTCCAGGTGCTGGGCACCACCGCCTGGTAGTTCGCGATCTTCTTGTCTTCGATCACGATCCAATGCGCGAGCCCGCCGCGCGGCGCTTCCATGCGGCCCACGCCCTGGCATTGCCGGGGCCAGGTCGAGGGCTCCCATTGGGTTTCGTTGAAGGTGCGCAGATCGCCGGCCTTGATGTTGGCCACGAGCTGGTCGTACCAGCCTTGCATCGCGTCGGCGATGATCTTCGTTTCGAGGGTGCGCGCCGCGGTGCGCCCGAGCGTCGAATACAAGGCCGTGACCGGCACATCGAGGGTCTTGAGCGTCATCTCGACGAGTTCCTTGGTCTGGGCATGGCCGCGCGCATACAGCATCAGCACGCGCGCCAGCGGCCCGACCTCCATCGCCCTGCCTTTCCAGCGCGGCGACTTCAGCCATGAATAGGCCTTGTCGACATCGAGCTGGGTGTAAGGCGGCTTGGGGCCGTCGTAAGCGAATTCGGTCTCGCCTTTGTACGGATGCAGGCCTTGGTCCTTGCCGCCCGCGTACTTGTACCAGGCGTGGGAGACGTATTCCTGAATCTCGTCTTCCTGGTTCAGATCGACCGGATGGATGGTGCTCAGATCGCGCCCGAGGATGACGCCGGGCTGAATCATGAAACTGTTCGGGTCGTCCATCCCTTTGCTTGGGAAGTCGCCGTAGACCATGAAATTGCCCAGGCCCTCACCTTGCGCGGCCCAGTCTTTATAGAAGCCGGCGATCGCGAGGGTGTCGGGCACATAAACCTGATCGACGAATTCGCGCATCGAATGGATGACGTTCTGGATGCGCTGCAGGCCGACCACATCGAGCGCGGTGCCGCCTTGCTGGCCCGAATCGACGCTGATCGCGCAGGGCACACCGCCGACCAGAAACATCGGATGCGGATTCTTGCCGCCGAAGATGGCATGCAAGGCCGCGACATCGCGCTGCCAGCTCAAGGCTTCGAGGTAATGCGCGACCGCCATCAGATTGGCCTCGGGCGGCAGCTTGTAGCCCGGATGGCCCCAATACGCATTGCCGAAGATGCCGAGCTGGCCGCTGTCGACAAAGGCCTTGAGCTTCTTTTGCATGTCGCTGAAATAGCCGGGCGACGACTTCGAATAGTTGCTCAGGCTTTGCGCGAGATCGGAAGTGGCCTTCGGATCGGCCTTGAGCGCGCTGACCACATCGACCCAGTCGAGCGCGTGCAGATGATAAAAATGCATCACATGGTCGTGCACATATTGCGCGCCGATCATGAGGTTGCGGATGAGTTGCGCATTGGCCGGGATCTGGATCTTGAGCGCATCCTCGACCGCACGCACCGAGGCGAGGCCATGCACGAGCGTGCACACGCCGCAGATGCGCTGCGCAAACGCCCAGGCGTCGCGCGGATCGCGGTTGCGCAGGATGATCTCCAGCCCGCGCACCATCGTCCCCGACGAATACGCTTCCTGGATGGTGTTGCCGTTCATCTGCGCTTCGATGCGCAAATGGCCTTCGATGCGGGTGATCGGATCGACGACGAGTCTCTCGCCCATGGTCAAGCTCCTGCGCTTTGCGTCGGCGCCGCCGCGTCGCCCGCGGGCGCGTCTTCGACGAGGTATTCGGCGATCAATTCGGTCAGGCCCAGCACGGTGACCGGCATTTCGTAATGCTCGATGCCTTCTTCGAGCGTGATGCGGCAATTGGCGCAGGCCGTCACCACAGTCTTGACGCCGGTCTCTTCGATCTGCGCTTTCTTGAGCTTGAAGGCCTTGAGCTTGAGGGTCTCGGCGCGGTCATTGGCCGACACCCCGCCGCCGCCGCTGCAACACCAGTTCCATTGGCCGTGGTCGGCCATTTCGTGCAGATCGGGCGCCACCATGCCGAGCAAGCGGCGCGGCTGTTCGATCACGCCGCCGCGGCGCGCGATCTGGCACGGGTCGTGGAAGGTCAAGGGCACTTTCTTTTCGCCCTTGGTCTTGAGCCGCCCTTGCGCGCGCAGATCGTCAAGCACTTCGAGAATGTGCTGAACCTTGAACTTGTATGGCCGGCCGATCAGGTTGGGCCCTTCCCAGCGCAGCGCCGTGAAGGCATGGCCGCATTCGGGGCTGATCGCCGTCTTGGCCTTGAGCTTTTCGGCCGCGTTCACGATGCGCGACACGATCTCTTTGGCAATGTCGCTGCTGCCGATCTGGATGCCGCTGTTGGTCGCTTCATAGGCTTCGGTCGAGAGCGTCCAACTCACCTTGGCCTGATGAAAGATGCGCGCGAGCGCCGCCAGGTACTCGGGGTAGTTGATGATCTCCATCGAAGACATCAACACCAGGTAATCGACGTTTTCCTGATCGACCGGGACGGTGAGGCCGGTGTCGGCCTGCACATGCTTGATCTGGGCCGCGACCGCCTTCCATTGCACGCCCATCGGGCTGCCGACGGTGATGGTGCGCTTGCTCGCACCGATCAAGCCTTCGGGCGCATTGCCCGAGGCCGACATGCCTTCGCGCAGTTTGCGCACCATGTAAGTGATGTCGTTGCCGACCGGACAGACCAGCGAACACCGCCCGCACAAGGAGCAACTGTCGTAGACGAGTGGGCTCCATGCTTCGAGCATCTGGTCATCGATTTTTTTGGCGAGTCCGGTCGCCTTCGCGAGTTTGCCGACCAGCGTGGTCTCTTGTTCCCAGACCCGGCGCAAGGGTTCGAGCTTGTGGATCGGCGTGTATTTCGGATCGCCGTTCTCGGTGTAGAACATGCAGGCTTCGGCGCACAAACCGCAATGCACGCAGCTCGAAAAGAAGCTCGCGATCGGCGCGTCGAGCACGCGCTTGAGTGCGTTGTAGCCGCGTTCGAATGTCGCGGTCATGACGCCACCCCCTTCCTGGCAAACGCTGCGCCGTTGTACCAACGCGCGAAGAACACCGTGACGGTATGCGTGAGCTTGGTGAACGGCAGCAGCACCATCAGCGCTTCCACGCTCAGGATGTGCAGCGCGAGCATCCAGGTGTAATCGATGAGCAGGTGATGCAGCGCCAGATAGCCGGTGAGCAAAGGCAGGAAGGTCAGCGCCCAGGCGAGGTAATCGCCAAAGCCGGACAGAAAGCGTTTGACCTTGTCGCTCAAGCGATGGATGAGCACGAGCAGCATCGCCGCCAGGCTCGCGACCGCGATCGCATCGATGATGGGTGTCGGCAAGCCCGGCCAATGCAGGCCGAGCACCGAGCGGAACACCTCGATGTGCGGCACGAAGAACAACAGCACCAATGCAAACCCGATGTGAAACACATAACCGCCCACATAAGTGACCGGAGAGCGCTTGACCATGCCGGGCGGCGGCAGCGAACGCGTGAACATCGTGCGCAGCCCCGAGCCGACCGTGACCGCGCGCGGTTCCGACAGATCGGGCTTGCGGCCGAGCGACAGCATTTCGAATATGCGCAGCACCAGGCCGAAGATGAGAATGCCCAGCGCCCAATTGAAGGCGGTGCCGCGCGCGAAGCTCAGGAGGTCGATGCCGGTCAGGTTCATTTGCCGCCTCCGTCTTTTTCGAGATCGTTGATGGTCACCGGCACATGCGCGGCCTGTGCCTTGGCCTGCATCCCCTTGTTGAGCGCGAGCATCGCCGCGCCCACCGCGACCCCGGCGCCGGCCGCCACCATGGCCGCCTTGCCCAGCGGCAGCGTCGGTTGCGACAAGGCTTGATAGAAGCCGCCCATGTCCCAGAAGCCGGGCTCGGAACAGCCGATGCAGCCATGGCCCGACTGGATCGGGAAGCTCACGCCCTGATTCCATTTGATGGTCGCGCAAGCGTTGTACGTGACCGGGCCTTTGCAGCCGAGCTTGAACAAGCACCAGCCTTGGCGCGCGCCTTCGTCGTCGAAGGTTTCGGCGAACAAACCTTTGTCGTAGAACGGGCGGCGATAACACCGGTCATGGATCGAATCGCCGTAGAACACCTTGGGCCGGCCGTGATGATCGAGTTCAGGCAAGCGGCCGAAGGTGAGGAAATGCGCGAGCACGCCCGAGATGACGACCGGAATCGGCGGACAACCGGGCACATTGACGATGGGCTTGTCTTTCACGAGCGCCGACACCGGCACCGCGCCAGTCGGATTCGGATTGGCCATCGGAATGCCGCCGAAGGCCGAGCACGAACCGACCGCGACGATGGCGGCGGCGCCCTTGGCGGCTTCCATCAGCATGTCGACATTGCTGACGCCAGCGATCGTCGAATACGCGGGGTTGCCCATCGGGATCGAGCCGTCGACGATCAACAGATATTGGCCGTCGTTGGCCTTCATCGCCGCCTCGCGCGCGGCCTCGGCCTGAAAGCCCGCAGCGGCCTGCAAGGTGTGGTGGTAATCGAGCGAGATGGTGTCGAGGATCAGGCTTTCGAGCGTCGGCGAATGCGAACGCGTGATCGACTCGGTGCAGCCCGTGCATTCCTGAAACGACAGCCAGATGACCGATGGTCGCTTGGCGCTTTCAAGTGCGGTGGCAATGGCGCGCGCGGCCTCGGGCGGCAAGGCCATCAACGATGCGAGCGTCGCGCAATACTTCATGAAGCCGCGGCGGCTCACGCCTTGTGCGCGCAAGACGTCGGCAAGGCTGCTTTCGGCCGGTGCAGCGCCCGCTTTCACAACAGCGCCCGGCGCAGGCCCGGTCTGCAATGCACGGCTCATGCGTTTCCTTTCGGGTGGTGCGGGCTGTCCGCCGATACCCGGCGCGACCGCAAAGGTTGGGTCGCCAGTCCAAGCCGCTCGGACAAGGTCCGCAAGCCGACGGCCACGTCCTCGGGCTGGCTGGCCGCGATCTCGGGCAGATAGGTGATCTCGACCAGTCGCGCGACGATCCGGCCGCCTTCGTCACGATGGGTCACGAGCCAGACACCGGCATGCGCGGTTTCGACCACCGTGCTGGTGCCGAGCGCGCGCACCTGGATCTCGACCTCGCCGACGCCGAGCGCTTCTTCGATCGCGGCTTCCTCGCCCGGCCCCATCGGAATCGCGCGCAAATCGATCGTGGTCGGCACGCCGCGTTCGATCAGTCGGGCGAGCGCATGGCGGATCTCATGCAGCACCGGCACGACATTGCCGTGCGCCAGGTGGGTCGTGGTCTGGGCCACGAACGCGGTGGCATCCACCGCATGAATTGGGATCCGACGCCGTTCTTTCATGGGAGCACCTCCATCAACGCATCGCGGCCGGTGCACCACGCACCAGCCCAATCGCGCAACAACTGGTTCGCGGTATCGGCTGCGGCGGCGAGGCTGGCCGCGACCGCCGGGGTCGGGTCGGTGCCCCAGCCGATCGACCCGGGCTCGATCCCGATCAAGGCGCGCCGTTCCGGCACCCGGCCTTGCAGACGCAAGGCGGTGAACAAATCGCCCAGACTCACTTCGTGGGGCGTGCCGCAAGGGCGCGCGATCGCCGCGTCCATACCGGCCCCCGCGTACACATGCACGGTGCCGGGCGCGGCGCCCAGGCGCATCGCGTCGAGCACGAGGCAGGCATCGCAATCTTCGAGATAGGGGGTGAGCGCCAGACCGACAGTGCCGCCATCGACATAACGGACCTCGGCGGGCAAAGCCGGGGCGCATTGCATCAAGCGCGCAAGCAGATGCAGGCCCGCGCCGTCATCGCTCAGCAGCGCATTGCCGATGCCCAGCACGAGCAAGCGCGGCGACCGGACCGCAACCGGCGCCGCCGAAGTCTCCAAAGCATTGTGGACGCGGCATTCTGTCGTGCCGTCGATTTGCCGCATGGTCGTGCCCCGCTGGGTGGCGACCGGCCGTGGCGCGCGCGTCGCCGCGCGACCCGCCGATCGCGGTACAGGGCATCTTCTACGCCCGGCGGGCCGCGAACTCCATCACCCGCAAGGCGTACTCCCACCAGGCGCGCGAGCGGGCGCCCGCGCGGCGGCTCACGGACAATCGCCGACGCGGCGCAACTCGAAGACCCGGTTGCCGCGGATATAGTCCGACGGCGCGGCGGTGACCACGGTCTGTTCATGGCGCACGCCGGTCTTGGTCATGAACACGGTGGCGTTCATCACGACCGGCCGGCCGCGCTGGGTACAGGTGGAGCGGTAATCGATGCGTCCCGGCGCGAGCTTGAAATCGCCGAGCTTGCACGCCGGCGGCAAATGCGGCGCCGGCCGGGCGAGCTTGTACAGATCGAGGAAATCGAACGGCCGCGCATCGCGCAGGCAGACATTGGCGCGCGCGATGCGATGGCGCCCGTCGAGGTCGGATTCGGCGCTCACCTCGTACTGCCCATACAAGGACCGCATGCGCACCACCACTTCGACCACATCGGCCGGCACGCGCGAATGCTGGGTCCAGGTGGCGGTCGGGTCGGGTGGCTCGCCGAAGGTGTTCACCGGGCCCTGGCCGGGCTTGGTCGCCATCGGAATCGGCGCCTGGGTGCTCGGCGTGTCGAACAGTTGCGCTTCGATCGGTTTGCTGCCGCGCCCGCAACCGTCATGCTCGAAGCCCAGATCGCCATTGGGTGCCATGCACAGGAACACGCGCTGCGGCGGCACGACCGGCGATGCCGGTGGCGGCGCCGGCTTGGGATTGCCCGCCGAGGACCCCGGGCCGGTGGCGGCGGCGCCGCAAGGCACCTCCTGGAAGAGGGTTCTGCCGTTCACACGGCAGGTATAGCTAGCGGCATCGGCCAGCAAGGGAACAGCAAGCAGACCGAGGACCAGCGAGCGCGCGAACATAGGACGGGGCAAGGCCATGACGAAAGTCCCGGCACTCTACGGAGCCGATATTGCGGTGCGCAAGGCATGTCGCCCCATGGGCTATCCCGCGAATCGGGCACGGGGCGCACCTTGCGGCTCAAGCCGCGGTCATGGCGAGCCGGCGCGCAAGCGCGTTGTGCCGCTCGATCAGCGGACCGAGGTCGATGGTGGCGAGCTGCCCTTCGCGCACCACGACGCGGCCGTTGACGACCGTATAAGCGGCTTGCGCGCTCGCGCAGAACATCAGCGCCGCGATCGGGTCGTGCACCGCGCCGCCGGCAAAGCCGAGACCATCGACACGGAACAGCGCGAGGTCGGCCGCCATGCCGGGGGCGAGTTGGCCGATGTCGTCGCGGCCGAGCACTTGCGCGCCGCCGCGCGTGGCGAGCGCGAGCGCATCGCGCGCCGTCATTTCACGCGGGCCATGATCGCAGCCGAAAGGTTCGAGCGCCCGGCCCACGCGCGCGAGCAGCATGGCCTGGCGCGCTTCGTTGAGCAGATGCGCGGCATCGTTGCTCGCGCTGCCGTCCACGCCCAGGCCCACCGGCACGCCGGCATCGAGCATGCGGCGCACCGGCGCGATGCCCGACGCAAGGCGCATGTTGCTGCACGGGCAATGCGCAACGCCGGTGCGCGTGGCCGCGAACCGCGCGATGCCCGCGCCGTCGAGCTTGACGCAGTGCGCATGCCAGACGTCATCACCCAGCCAGCCGAGGTCTTCGGCATATTCGGTCGGCGTCATGCCGAAGCGCTCGCGGGTGTAGCGGATGTCGTGATCGTTTTCGGCCAGGTGGGTGTGCAGCCGGGTGCCGGTGGCGCGTGCGAGTGTCGCGGCTTCGCGCATCAGATCGCGACTGACCGAGAACGGCGAGCACGGCGCCACCACCACGCGCAGCATGCTGTACCGGCCTTGGTCGTCGTGGGTTTCGATCAGGCGCTGGGTGTCGGCCAGGATCGCGTCTTCGCGCTCGACCACCCGGTCGGGCGGCAGACCGCCCGCGCTTTCGCCCACGCTCATGCTGCCGCGCGCGGCATGAAAGCGCATGCCGATTTCATGCGCGGCCTCGATGCTGTCGTCCAGGCGCACGCCGTTCGGATACAGGTACAAATGATCGCTGCTCGTGGTGCAGCCCGAGAGCAGCAACTCGGCCATCGCCACTTGCGTCGAGACCCGGATCATCTCGGGCGTGAGCCCGGCCCAGATCGGGTATAGCGCCTTGAGCCAGCCGAATAGCTCGGCATTCTGCGCGGCCGGAATCGCGCGCGTAAGGCTCTGGTACATGTGGTGATGCGTATTGATGAGCCCCGGAATCACCACATGGCCGCGCGCGTCGATGATTTCATCGGCGGTTTGCGGTAGCTCGCTCGCCGGGCCGATCGCTGCGATGGCCGCGCCATGGATGTAGACGCTGGCGTGCTTCAGTTCGCGCCGCGCATCGTCCAGGGTGGCGATGCAATCGGCATTGCGGATGAGCAGGCTGGTGGGCATATGCGCGGCGGATCAACCGGCGAACAACGCAAGCAATTCGCCGCGCGATGAAATGCCGAGTTTGGCGAACGCGCGGTTGCGATAGGTGCGGACCGACTCCGCCCCGATGCCCAGCACCTGCCCGATCTCGACATACGACATGCCTTGCAGCAAATGGCTGCAAACCTCGCTCTCGCGCGGGGTCAAGGCGCTCGGGGTGACGGTCAGCCCTTCGCCGATCGGCGCCGACGGGAATTGCGCCGGACGCGGCAGACGCATCGCGCGCTCGTGCCGCACCACCAGCCGCGCCAGCAACGCGGCGCCGGCACCGAACCAGTCGAGTTCGTCTTGCGCAAAAAAGCCTTCGGCGGCCTGGCGGAACAGGCTGATCGCGTAGACCTGGTCATCGGGCAAGGCGCTGACGATGCTCAGCCGTTCGACGATGCCGCCGCTCAGGTAATTCGACGCGCGCCAATCGCGATTGGGCACTTCGTCGGCGGACATGCGATGCAAAAGCACCGGCATCGGCCCCGAGCGCGCTTGTTCGCGCAAGGGCGGGATGAAGCGCGCGATCGGATCGGACATGTAGAACTTGGCCGCGTATTCGCGCGCGCCGGACCGCAGACGGTCATGCGCATCCTGGCCTTCGATCGAACACCGGTGCCACAAGCCGCGAAACGTGTTGTCGGCATCGAGGCGGCTGATGCCGATCTGGAACACCGGCACCCGCGCCTGGATGACGCTCATGAGCGTTTGCGGAAAATTCGGCGTGCCGAGCGCGTCGGTCAGGGCGCACAAAGCGGCCATCGGCAGCGCGCAACGCTGCTCGTCGGGGAGGGGGGCGAACCAATGATTCATCTGCGGTGGAACCGTCGTCCGGGGCTCCGTTGTATCACGAGCGCGCGGTCTCCTGCAGCGCAAGCCCGCCGCCGGCCGTGGTCGCCTCGGCGCCAAGACTCAGCAACTGCGCGACCACCGCGATCGCGATCACCTCGGGCGCCTTGCCGGTGATGCCGGGCAAGCCGATCGGGCAGGTCATGCGCGCGAGCGTCGCGTCGGCGATGCCGCGCGCGCGATAGCGGCGCTCGAACCTGGCGCGCTTGGTGCGCGAGCCGATCAAGCCCAGATAGCCGAAATCGCCGCGCTTCAGGATCGTTTCGGTGATCCGACCATCGAGGTCGTGGTCATGGGTGAGCACGAGGTAATACGCCCCCGGCGGCGCGAGCGCGACCTCGGCCTCGGGCGCATCGACACAGACCCGCGCGATGTTCGAGGCCGGCGCCGCTTCCGCGAACGCCGCTTCGCGGCCGTCGATCCATTGCACCTGGACATCGAGCCCGGCCAGCAAGCGCGCGATCGCATGGCCGACATGGCCCGCGCCATACAACTGCAGCACGAAGCGCGGCGTGGCCGCCGGCCAACGCCCGACCATGTCCGCGTCGAGCCGCGCGTAGCGCAGCACCACCGCGCCGCCGCAGCATTGCCCGAGCGACGGGCCGAGCGCGATCCGGCGTTCGTACACGCCGGCCAACCCATGGCGCAACAAGGCGCGCGCTTCGGCGATCGCCTCCCATTCCAGATGCCCGCCGCCAATGGTGCCGGCACAGGCCTCTTCGGCCACCAGCATGCGGGTGCCGGCTTCGCGCGGCACCGAACCTTGCGTGCTGGCGATCTCGACCACGAGGCCGCGCCGTCCGGCGGCGAGCCAGGCCAAAGCGGCATCACGCAAGGCGTTCATCGGGGTCCTTGGGCATCGTCATCGTCTGTCCTTCCAAATCGATCTTGGCGCGTACCGCCTCGATCGCATCGAGGATGGCTTCGCCGGTCGCGGGCGCGCGCAACGGCGGGTCGATGCGATGCCCGCCGACCGAGGCGATGGCATCGCGGATCGCCAGAAAGACCGAGAACGGCAACAACAAGGGCGGCTCGCCGACGGCCTTGGAGCGATGGATGCTGTCTTCGACATTGGCGTTGTCGAACAGGCGCACCTCGAACACCGGCGGACAATCGTTCGCGGTCGGAATCTTGTAGGTCGAGGGCGCATGCGTGGTCAGCAGGCCGCTGGTCGGATGCCAATGCAATTCTTCGGTGGTCAGCCAGCCCATGCCCTGGATGAAAGCGCCTTCGATCTGGCCGATGTCGAGCGCCGGATTGAGCGAACGGCCGACGTCATGCAGCACCTCGGCGCGCAGCACCCGGCATTCGCCTGTGAGCGTGTCGATGACGACTTCGCTGACCGCGGCGCCGTACGAAAAATAATAGAACGGCCGGCCTTGCAAGGTCTTGGCGTCCCAATGCAGACCGGGCGTCGCATAGAAGCCGTCGGACCAGAGTTGCACCTTGGCGGTGTAGGCCTCGGCGACCAGACGCGCGAACGGCAAGCGCTCGCCGCCCGCCTCGACCGCGCCGTTGGCGAAACGCACATCGGCCGCTTCGCCGCCGTATCGGTTTGCGGCGAATTGCGCCAGGCGCTCGCGGATCTGGCGTGCCGCGTCTAGAGCCGCCTTGCCGTTGAGATCCGAGCCGGTCGAAGCCGCGGTCGCCGAAGTGTTGGCGATCTTGCTGGTGTCGGTCGCGGTGACGCGCACGCTGTCCCAATCGAGCCCGAGTTCATGCGCGACCACCTGGGCCACCTTGGTGTGCAGGCCCTGGCCCATTTCGGTGCCGCCATGGTTCACGAGCACCGTGCCGTCGGTATACACATGCACGAGCGCGCCGGCCTGATTGAAATGCGCGACATTGAACGAGATGCCGAACTTGACCGGCGTGAGCGCGATGCCTTTGCGCAGCACGGGATTCGCGGCATTGAAGGCGGCGATCTCGGCGCGGCGCTCGGCGTAGCGGCTCGCGCGCGCGAGTTCATCGACGAGCGGTTCGATGACATTGTCTTCGACGGTCTGGCCGTAAGGCGTGACATTGCGTTCGTGGGTGCCGTAGAAATTGGCCCGCCGCACCGCGAGCGGATCGCGACCGAGGCGCCGTGCGATCGAATCGAGAATGACCTCGATCGCGATCGCGCCTTGCGGTCCGCCGAAACCACGGAACGCGGTGTTGCTCTGGGTGTTGGTGCGCGCGCTGTACCCGTGCACCGCCACATCGGGCAACCAATAGGCGTTGTCGAAATGGCAGACCGCGCGCGTCATCACCGGCCCCGACAAATCGGCGGAATGGCCCGCGCGCGAGACCATGGTGATGTCGGCGCCGAGCACCCGGCCGTCATCGTCGTAGCCGACTTCGTAGGCATATTCGAAGCAATGGCGCCGGCCCGTGACGAGGAAATCGTCGTCGCGGTCGAGGCGCAGCTTCACCGGCTTGCCGAGCTTGCGCGCGGCCACCGCCGCGATGCAGGCGAACAAGCCCGATTGCGACTCCTTGCCGCCGAAGCCGCCGCCCATGCGCCGGCATTCCACCTGCACCCGGTGCGCATGCACGCCGAGCGCATGCGCGATCAGATGCTGCATCTCGCTCGGATGCTGGGTCGAGCAATGGACCTGCATCGCGTCGTCTTCGCGCGGGATCGCGTAGGAAATCTGGCCTTCGAGATAGAACTGTTCCTGCCCGCCGACCTTGAGCACATCGGTGAGCCGGTGCGGCGCGCGCGCGATCGCGGCGCGCGCATCGCCACGCTGCAAATGCATGGGCGGCACCGCGTATTCGCCCGCGGCATGCGCTTGCGCGATGGTGAGCAAAGCGGGCAAGGGTTCGATCGACAACACGGCTTTCGCGCGCGCGGCGGCGCGCCGCGCAAGATCGCGGCTCGCCGAGACCACGGCGAACACCGGCTGCCCCAGGTAGCGCACGGTGTCCTGCGCCAGGATCGGGTCGTCATGCACGATGGGGCCGCAATCATTGCTGCCCGGAATGTCGGCCGCGGTCAGCACCGCGAGCACACCGGGCTCGGCCATCAAGCGCGCGACATCGACGCCGAGCAGCTTGCCATGCGCGACTGGCGACAAGCCCAGCGCCAGATGCAAGGTACCGGTCAGTTCCGGAATGTCGTCGGTGTATTGCGCCGTGCCCGCGACATGCAAATGCGCGGATTCATGCGGCAGGCTCACCCCCACGCGCGCGCCCGCGGCGCGCCGGCCGAGTTCGTCGTCGCGCGCGTTCATCGCAGCGCCTCGCCCTGCGCGGTCGCATCGGGCGCCACCGCCCAGACCCGGGTCTGGGTCGCGGCCAAGGGCGCGTCGAGCCGGGTTTCGAGCCATAAGCGCAACAACAGGTTGCGCGCCGTGCGCAACCGATGATCGGCGCGCGCGCGCATGTCGGACAGGGGTTGGAAATCCTCGCCGAGCGCGGCCATCGCCGCATGCGCGGTGGCTTCGTTCCAGACCTTGCCCAGCACCGCTTGTTCGGCCAATGCCGCGCGTTTGACGATCGCGGCCATGCCGCCGTAGGCGAAACGCGCGTCGCGCACCACACCGGCCTCGTCGAGGGTGAGCGCCAAGCCAGCGCAAACGGCCGAGATGTCGCTGTCGTGGCGCTTGGCGATTTTGTAGGCCCGCAAACGCGTCGCGCGCGCAAGCGGCGGGACTTCGATCGCTTCGATGAATTCGCCCGGTGCCAGGCGGTTCTTCATGTAATCGACATAGAAGGCATCGAGCGCGATGCGCCGTTGCGCGCCTTCGCCCTGGCGCAGCACCAGGCGCGCATTCAAGGCCATGAGAATGGGCGCGCCATCGCCGATCGGCGAGCCGTTGGCGAGGTTGCCCGCCAGCGTGCCCGCATGCCGCACCGGCGGCGAGGCGAAGCGCAAGGCGACCTCGCGCAACGCGGGCGCACGTTCGACCAAAGCGCTCCAGGCGCGTTCGAGCGACACGCCGGCGCCGATGCGCAGCAAGCCATCCGGCGCGGAATCGATGCGCTGCAAGTCGCGCACCGCGCCGATGTAAAGAATCTCGCCCAGATCGCGGAATTGCTTGTTGACCCACAAGCCGATGTCGGTCGCGCCCGCGAGCAGCCGGGCGTGCGGGCGTTCCGCGCGCAGGCGTGCGAAGGCGGCGAGACTACGCGGCGCCACAAAACGATCCATGCGCGGCCGTCCATCGACGAGCACGGCCGGGTTCGGCCCTTCATAGACGAAGACTTCATCGTCGGCCTCGCGCAGCGCGTACAAGGCCGCGACGATGGGCGCGGCATCGAGCGCCACCGCCGGCGCATCGAACATGCGTTCGGCCGCATCGAGGATGGGCCGGTAGCCGGTGCACCGGCACAGATTGCCGGCGAGCGCATCGGCCAGCGCCTCACGCGTGGGCCGCGTTGCGTCGCGGTGCTGTTCATACGCGCCGAACAAGGACATCGCGAAGCCCGGCGTGCAAAACCCGCATTGCGAACCATGCTGATCGACGAGTGCCTGTTGCACCGGATGCAGGCGCCCGCCCGCGATGGTCTTGAGGTCTTCGACGGTGAACAAGGCGCGGCCGTCGAGCATGGGCAGGAATTGCAGACAGGCGTTCACGGTCTGCAATTGCAGGCGGTCGTCGCCGCCGGGGCTGCCGATGAGATCACCGACCACGACCGTGCAGGCGCCGCAATCGCCCTCGGCGCAGCCTTCCTTGGTGCCGTGCGCTCCGGCCTGCGTGCGCAGCCAGTCGAGCACCGACAAGGTCGGCGCCACGCCGTCCACCTGAACGACGCGGCCACGGAAATGGAAACGAATCGGACGAGATTGCACGCGTCACCTGCAAGCAAGAAATCCGCCCGACATTACACCGATGCCCACGGGCATGCATAGCCAATTGCCGATAAAGGTTATGCTTATGCGCTTATGAATGAGCCCGCGGTTTTCGACAAGATCGAGCTTCGCCTCGTCCGAGTCCTGCATGCCGTGATCACCGAACGCAGTGTGTCGCGGGCCGCGTTGCGGCTGCACACCTCCCAGCCTGTCGTCAGCGCCCAATTGGCCCGTTTGCGCGCGCTGATCGGCGACCCTTTGCTGGTGCGCTCGGGCAATGCAATGACGCCGACCGAAGTCGCGCTCGAATTGCTCGAACCGGCCAGCGCCTTGCTCGGCCATGCGCAAACCGTGTTCGGCGCGCGCGCCGGCAAGCTCGCGTTTGCGCCGGCCCAGGCGCAGAACACCTTTCGCATCGCCGCGAGCGATTATCTCGACCCATTGTTTTTGCCGACCCTGGTCGGGCAGATCCGGCGCCAGGCGCCCAAGGTCAGGCTCGACATCCTGCCGCTCACGCGCGAATACGATTACCGGCGCGCGCTCGCCAATGGCGAAGTCGAACTCGTGATCGGCAATTGGCTCAAGCCGCCCGAGGAATTGCATCTGGGCCGGCTGCTCGCCGACGAGATCGTGTGCCTGGTCGCGCGCGACCATCCGGCCGCGACCAATCCGCGCGCCTGGACCTTGCAAAAATACCTCGCGAGCGAGCATGTGGCGCCGACCGGCCTGCATCCGGGCGCCCTGGGCGTCATCGACGAGCATCTGAGCGCCCGGGGCCTCACCCGGCGCATCCCGGTGCGCAGCCCGCATTTCGGCCTCATGCCCTGGATGGTCGCGCAAAGCGATCTAGTGATGACCACCGGACGCTTGTTCTGTTCGCGCTATGTCGATCGCCTGCCGGTGCGCATCGTGCGTTGCCCGGCGGGTTTTCCGGCGCTCAATTACTACCAGCTTTGGCACGATGTCACGCAGACGTCGGCCGCCGGGCGCTGGCTGCGCGAGCAGGCGCGTGAAGTCGCGCGCGCGCTGGTGCCGCGCCCCGCCCCTCGCACCCCAACCAAGCAGACGGACAAGACCTCGGCATGACCGCAGCACCTCAGTTTCCCGCGTTGAACACCCCGCATGCGCGCCTGGCCGTGCGCGGCGATCTGCTCGATTTCGTTGCCGATCCTGGCCTGGGCGCGGCCACGCCCACGCGCGGCGCGGCGCCCGCTTGCGTGCGCTTTCGGCCCGACCATTGGCTGTACATCGAACACGGCCGCATCGTCGGCGCGCAGCCGGCCCAAGCGAAGGATGGCGATGCCGGCAGCCGCGCTGGCGGCGACACCGCCGGCACCTTGCCCGATGCGGCACCCGACACCAGTTGGCGGCGCGTGGATTGCAGCGGGCAATTGGTGCTGCCGGGCTTCATCGACACCCATGTGCATTGCCCGCAGCTCGATGTGATCGCTTCGTACGGCACGGAGTTGCTCGACTGGCTCAACACCTACACCTTTCCGGCCGAAGCGCGCCATGCCGATCCGGCGGTCGCAAAGGCCGGCGCCGAACGTTTCCTCGATGCCTTGCTCGCCGCCGGCACCACGAGCGCGGCGGTGTTCCCGACCGTGCATGCAGTCTCGGTCGAAGCCTTGTTCACCTCGGCGCAGTCGCGCGGCATGCGCCTCATCGCGGGCAAGGTCCTCATGGACCGCCATGCGCCCGACGATCTGCGCGACGATGTGGCGGGCGCCGAGCGCGTCTGCATCGATCAGATCGAGCGCTGGCACGGCCAGGGCCGGATCGCCTATGCGGTCACGCCGCGCTTCGCCGCGACCAGCACGCCCGAACAACTCGCGATGGCCGGGCGTTTGTGCGCCGCGCATCCGGGCGTCTACCTGCAGACCCATGTGGCCGAGAACCGCGCCGAAATCGCCTGGACGGCCGAATTGTTCCCGCAGGCGCGCAGCTATCTCGATGTCTACGACCAGGTCGGCCTGCTGCATGAACGCGCGATTCTGGCGCACGGCATCTGGCTCGATGACGCCGATCGCGCACGCATGCACGCGACCGGTGCGCAACTCGCGTTCTGCCCGTCGTCGAATCTGTTCCTGGGCAGCGGCTTGTTCGATTGGCAGGCAGCGGCCGAGGCCGGCATCGCGGTCTCGATGGCGAGCGATGTCGGCGGCGGCACGAGTCTGTCGATGCTGCGCACCCTGGCCGATGCCTACAAGGTCCAGGCCATGCGCGGCGTGCGCTTGTCGGCCTGGAAGGCGCTGCATACCGCGACCCTGGGCGCGGCGAACGCGCTCGGCCTTGCGCACGAAATCGGCCGCCACGAACCCGGCTGCCTGGCCGATCTGGCGGTCTGGGATTGGGCCGCGACCCCAGTCGCGCGTCATCGCGACGCGGTGGCGCGCGATTTGCATGAGCGTTTGTTTGCCTGGCTGACCCTGGGCGACGAGCGCAATCTGGCGGCCAGCTTCGTCGCCGGCGTATTACGCTACGCGCGCCCGGCGATCTGAACCTCGACCACAATCCCGACCACCCACCGCCCCCCCAGCAACGAGGCCCGTACTTGACTCCCCCGCTGCGACTCGAACTGCTCAACATCAGCAAGCAGTATCCGGCCGTCAAGGCCAATGACGGCGTGAACCTGCGCGTCGCCCCCGGCGAAATCCACGCCGTGCTGGGCGAGAACGGTGCCGGCAAATCGACGCTCATGAAGATCATTTACGGCGCGGTCCATCCCGACGACGGCGAGATGGTCTGGAACGGACGCCAGGTGCAGATCGCCAATCCGAGCCAGGCGCGCGCGCTTGGCATCTCGATGGTGTTCCAGCATTTCTCGTTGTTCGACACCCTGACCGCGGCCGAGAACGTGTGGCTGGGCCTCGGCAAGGACATCAAGCTCGCGCAGGTGGTCGATCGCATCCGAGAGGTCTCGGGCGAATACGGTCTCGATGTCGATCCGCTGCGCCCCGTGCATACGCTGTCGGTCGGCGAGCGCCAGCGCGTGGAGATCGTGCGCGCGCTGCTGACCAATCCGCAATTGCTGATCCTCGACGAGCCGACCTCGGTGCTCACGCCGCAAGCGGTCGAAAAACTCTTCGTCACGCTGCGCCTGTTGTCGGACAAGGGCTGCTCCATTCTTTACATCAGCCACAAGCTCGATGAAATCCGCGCGCTTTGCCATCACTGCACGGTGATGCGCGGCGGCAAGGTCACGGGCGAAGTCGATCCGACCAAGGAAACCAACGCCAGCCTGTCGCGCCTCATGATCGGCGCCGAACCGCCCGCGCTCAAACACGAGGCGCGCGAACCCGGCGCGGTGGTGCTCGATGTGCAAGGCCTGAACCTGCCGCGCCATGATCAATTCGCGGTCGCGCTCGACAACATCGGCCTGCAGGTGCGCGCAGGCGAAATCGTCGGCATCGCCGGCATTTCGGGCAACGGCCAGCAGGAATTGATGGCCGCGCTGTCGGGCGAAGACCTGCGCACGGCCAAGAACACCATCCGCCTGTTCGGCACCGACATCAGCCACGACACGCCGCGCAAACGGCGCCGGCTCGGTTTGCATTTCGTGCCCGAAGAGCGCCTCGGCCGCGGCGCGGTGCCCACGCTTTCGCTCACCCTCAACACGCTGCTCACGCGCACCGCGGCGGTCAACCGTCTGGGCTGGATCCGCACCAGCGAAGTCAAGCGCCTGGCCAACGAACTCATCAGCGCGTTCAACGTCAAGGCCGGCGGCACCGAGGCGGTGGCCAAGAGCCTGTCGGGCGGCAATCTGCAAAAATTCATCGTCGGGCGCGAGATCGATGCCGCGCCCAAGCTGCTCATCGTTTCGCAACCGACCTGGGGCGTGGATGTGGGCGCGGCGGCGCAAATCCGCGGCGCCTTGATCGCCTTGCGCAACGCGGGCTGCGCGGTGCTGGTGGTCAGTGAAGAACTCGATGAATTGTTCGAAATCTCCGACCGCCTGGTCGTGATCGCGCGCGGCAAGCTGTCGCCGTCGATCCCGACCGCGCAAGCGAGCATCGAAACCATCGGCGAATGGATGAGCGGCCTGTGGCCGGGCAACGGCGCCATGCACGAGGAGGCGAGCCATGCTGCGGCTTGAACAACGCCCCTCTCCTTCGCGGCTGTTCACCTGGTTGTCGCCGGTGCTGTCGCTGCTCATCACGATCGCGATCGCGTCGCTCTTGTTCCTCGCGCTGGGCAAGGACCCGGTGCGCGGCCTGTCGGTGTTCCTGATCGAGCCGTTCAACGGCTTGCGCGCGGTGACCGAACTCGCCCTCAAATCGACGCCCTTGATCCTGTGCGCGCTCGGCCTCGCGCTGTGCTACCGCTCGAACGTCTGGAACATCGGCGCCGAGGGCCAGTTCCTGATCGGCGGCATCACGGGCGGCGGCCTGGCCTTGTGGTTCACCACCCAACAGATCGCGGTGCCCAGCGGCGTATTCTTCGTGCTGGTCATCGGCGCGGGCGCCTTGGGCGGCATGGCCTGGGCATCCATCGTCGCCTTGCTGCGCGACCGTTTCAACGCGAGCGAAATCCTGGTCAGCCTCATGCTCGTCTACGTGGCCAACCTGTTGCTCAGCTACTTGGTGTTCGGCCCCTGGAAGGACCCGAACGGCTTCAACTTTCCGCAGACCATGAGCTTCGCGGCCGACACCGCGGTGCCGCGCCTGTTCCGCGGCATGCGCGTGAACTGGGGCTTCGTGTTCGCGCTGGTCTGCGCGGGCGCGATGTGGGCCTTCATGTTCCGCACCTTTCGCGGCTACCAATTGCAGGTGGGCGGCCTGGCGCCGGCCGCGGCGCGTTACGCGGGCTTTTCGGCGCGCCATGCCCTATGGACCGCGATGCTGGTCTCGGGCGGCCTGGCCGGCGTCGCGGGCGCCTTCGAGGTGGCCGGGCCGATGGGCCAGCTCACGCCGTATGTCTCGCAGAATTACGGCTTCACCGCGATCATCGTCGCCTTCGTCGGGCGGCTGCATCCGCTGGGTTGCGTGCTCGGCAGCTTCTTGCTGTCGATGTTCCTGATCGGCGGCGAACTCGCGCAATCGCGCATCGGTCTGCCGGCCGCGCTGACCGGCGTGTTCCAGGGCGTGCTGCTGTTTTCGCTGCTCGCCTGTGACACCTTCATCCAATACCGCCTGCGCTGGGGCAAGTCCGCATGAACGAGACCGCACTCCTGATCGCGGCCACCCTGGCCGCCGGAACGCCCCTCGCCCTCGCCGGCCTGGGCCTGCTCATCAATGAAAAAGTCGGGGTCCTGAACCTGGGCGCCGAGGGCATGATGCTGATCGCGGCGGTCGCCGGTTTCGCCACCAGCTACCACACCGGCAACGACTGGCTGGCCTTTGTGGCCGGCGCGGCGGCCGGCGCGGCCGCGGCCTCGATCTTCGGCTGGCTGGTGATCTGGCTCGGCACCAACCAGTACGCGACCGGCCTCGCGCTGAGTCTGTTCGGCGGCGGGTTCTCGGCCTTCGTCGGCATCGACTATGTGGGCAAAAAGCTCGCCGAACGGCCCGATTACGCGGTGCCCGGCCTGTCCGATCTGCCCTTCGTGGGCACCGCGCTGTTCCACCAACATCCGATGGCCTACCTGACCATCGCGCTCGCGGGCCTGATCGCCTGGGTGTTCTATCGCACCCGCACCGGGCTCGTGCTGCGCGCGGTCGGCGAATCGCCCGAATCGGCCCATGCGCTCGGCTACCCGGTGCGCCGGCTGCGCATGCTGGGCGTGATGGCGGGCGGCGCCTTGTGCGGCGTTTCGGGCGCCTATCTGTCGGTGGTCTATGCGCCGCTCTGGGTCGAAGGCATGGTGGCCGGGCGCGGCTGGATCGCGCTGGCGCTGACCGTGTTCGCGACCTGGCGACCGGCACGTGTCTTGCTCGGTGCCTACCTGTTCGGCGGTGTGACCATGCTCCAGCTCCATCTGCAAGGCCTAGGCGTGCAGGTGCCGAGCCAGATCATGAGCATGCTGCCCTATCTCGCGACCGTGATCGTGCTCGCGCTCATTTCCAGCAATGCGTTGTGGATCCGGCTCAACATGCCGGCTTCATTGGGCAAGCCGTTCTATCCCGGCCATTGATGGCACCATGTGCGTCTGATCGATTCGTGTAGCGATGTTCCCTCTTCGTTCAACCCCAGGAGCAACGATGATTGACCTGAACAAGCGTTCCCTATTCAAACTGGCCGCGCTCGCGGCCGTCGCCGGCGCCGCGGTGCTGTCGGGCTGCGGCAAGAAGGAAGAAGCGCCGGCCCCCGCGCCCGCGCCGGCCGCCGCTCCGGCCCCCAAGCCCGAGCCCCTGAAGGTCGGCTTCATTTACGTCGGCCCGGTCGGCGATGCGGGCTGGACTTTCGCGCATGACAACGGTCGCAAGTACGTCGAAGAAAAGTTCGGCGACAAGATCAAGACCACCTTCGTCGAAAAAGTGCCCGAAGGCCCGGACGCCGAACGTGTGATCCGCGACCTGGTCGCGCAAGGCAACAAGGTGATCTTCGCGACTTCGTTCGGCTACGGCGACGCGATGGAAAAGGTGGCCAAGGATTTCCCGGACGTGTACTTCGAACACGCGACCGGCTTCAAGACCGCCCCCAACCTGCGCGTCTACGAAGGCCGCTTCTATGAAGACGCCTATCTGGCCGGCATCGTCGCGGGCAAGATGACCAAGTCCAACACGATCGGCTTCGTCGGCTCGTTCCCGATTCCCGAAGTGCTGCGCAACATCAACGCCTACACCCTGGGCGCGCAAAGCGTGAACCCGAAGATCAAGACCAAGGTGGTCTGGGTCAGCTCGTGGTTCGATCCCCCGAAGGAAACCGAAGCCGCGCAAGCGCTGTTGAACGGCGGCGCCGACGTGCTGCTGCAAAACACCGATTCGTCGGCCGTGCTGCAGACCGCCGAAAAGGCCGGCAAGTACGCCTTCGGCTGGGATAGCGACATGAGCGCCTTCGCACCCAAGGCCCACCTCGGCTCGGCCGTGCTGAACTGGGGCGTGTATTACGAGAAGGCGATCAACGACGTCCTGAACAAGACCTGGAAGACCGAAGCCACGAAGTGGGGCACCAAGGAAGGCATGAACGACTTCGTGAAGATCGCCGACTTCGTGCCCGAAGACGTCAAGAAGCTGGTCGACGATGCCAAGGCCGGCCTGAAGGACGGCACGGTCGCGGTGTTCAAGGGCCCGCTCAAGGACAACGCCGGCAAGGAAGTCCTGGCCAAGGATGCGGTGGCCGATGACGCCTGGAAGGGCAGCATCAACTTCTACGTCAAGGGCGTGGAAGGCAAGGTGCCGTCGGGCAAGTGATGCGACCGACGCATGGCGCCGCCCGGTGGTCGCGGGCGGGCCGTGCGCGTGCATCCGCCAGCCGTCCGGGCTCACACCCGGACGGCTTTTTTCTTGTGCTTTTCGAGGCTCGCCCATGATGACGAACAAGCCTTTGCCTTTCGACGCCGCCGCGATCGCCCCCGAGCGCCTGCCGGCCTTGCTCGCCGCCATGCCCAAGGCGGAACTGCATATCCACATCGAAGGTTCGCTCGAGCCCGAACTGATCTTCGCGCTGGCCGAACGCAACGGCGTCGCGCTCGCCTACCCGAACGTGGAAGCCTTGCGCGCGGCCTACGCCTTCACCGATCTGCAGAGTTTTCTCGACCTGTATTACGCCGGCGCTTCGGTGCTGCTGACCGAAGACGATTTCGATGACCTCGCCTGGGCCTATCTGCAACGCGCCGCGGCCGACAACGTGCGTTGCGCCGAAATCTTCTTCGACCCGCAGACCCACACCGCGCGCGGCGTGGCGTTCGCCACCATCATCCGGGGCCTCACCCGCGCGGTCGAACGCGCGCGCGCCGAACTCGGCATGACGGTCGCGCTGATCCTGTGTTTCTTGCGCCATCTGAGCGAAGACGAGGCCTTCGCGACGCTCGAAGAAGCGCTGCCCTTTCGTGAGCGCTTCATCGGCATCGGACTCGATTCCAGCGAGCGCGGCCACCCACCCGAGAAATTCGCGCGCGTGTTCAAACGCTGCAAAGCGCTGGGCCTGCACCTGGTCGCCCATGCCGGCGAAGAAGGCCCGCCGGCCTACATTCGCAGCGCGCTCGATGTCCTGGGCGCCGAGCGCATCGACCATGGCGTGCGCTGCCTCGAAGACCCCGCCCTGGTGGCGCGGCTCGCGCGCGAGCGCGTGCCGTTGACCGTCTGCCCGCTCTCGAATCTCAAGTTGTGCGTGGTGCCTTCGATGCGCGAGCACATGCTCGTGCGCCTGCTCGATGCGGGCCTGGTGGCGACCCTGAACTCGGATGATCCGGCCTATTTCGGCGGCTACCTGAATGCGAATTTCGCCGCGAGTTTCGACGCCCTCGGGCTTGATGCGGCCCATGCCTACACGCTCGCGCGCAACAGCTTCGAGGCGAGTTTTGCGCCCGAGTCCGCCAAGCAGCGCCATCTCGACGCCTTGAACGCCTGCTTCGCCGACGCGATGCGCTAGAACCCCCCCAAAAAGCAAACGGGCGCCCTGCCTGACGCAGGACGCCCGTTGCGTTGCCACCGCCCGGAACATTGGGCGGCGGCACCGGCTTCAATGCTCAGAAGCGATGACGGATGCCGACGCCGAAGGCATTGCCATTGCTCAGGTCGGTGTACTTGTTGTACATGAACGCGGCATAGACATCGGTACGCTTGGACAGCGAGTAGTCGTAGCCGACGGTCGCGGTATCCCAGGTGATGTCGATCGCGCCGTCTTGTTCGGTGCGGGCCCAGTCGGCCAGCAGCGCGCCACCGCCCAAGGGCACCGAGACGCCGAGTTGGCCGATCTTGTCCTTGGTCGAATCGACGTCATCCTTTTTGGCCTGACCGTAGGTCGCGAAAACCTTGACCACCTTGAAGTCGTAGGTGCCGCCGACCATCCAGGTCTTGGTTTCAGCGGGCAGCAGCGCCGGGGTCGGGTTGCTGAGTTCGTCTTCTTGGTAGAAGGCGGTCAGGGCGAGCGGGCCGTTGAAATACAGGATGTTCGCGCCGACGTTCGGGTTGCCCGTGCCGTTGGCTTCGCCCATCTGATACTCGAAGGTCGCCACGGCGCCGGCGATGCTCGGGGTCGAATACGACACCGCATTGCTCCAACCGCTGTCGCTGGCCGCTTGCGGCGAGCTATAGCCGGCTTGACGCAGATAGGTGTGCGCCACCAGCGGCGACACCGTGAACGAATCGCCGAACGGGTTGAACAGGATTACGGGCAGGAAGGCCGGATCGGTCTGACGGCCGATCGTGACCTTGCCGAAATCGCCCGACAGCGAGATCGACGCATCGCGCGAGAACAGCGGGTCGCCGGTGAAACGGCCCGACGCGCCGGTATCGCCTTGGAAGAAGCTCGTGATCTTGAAGCCGACCTTGAGGCCGTTGCCCAGATCCTCGCCACCCGAGACGCCGATCCACGAGGTGGTCAGGCCGCCGGACGACACGGCATTGGTGCGTTGGTCGGAACCCACGGCCTTGCTCGAGAACACGCCGAGGTCGATCAAACCGCCAAGGGTGACCGGGTCGGCGGCCGAAGCGGCGCCGCTGAACAGTGCGGAAGCAATGCCAAGCGCGATGAGGGATTTCTTCATTTGGTTTCCTGAAATGAACTGAATGATGAACAAGAGCAAGCGCTGTTTGGGAACGCGACTCGACGCAAAAGCTTGCAGGAATCGTGCCGGACGCGCGGACCGCCCGGCCGGCAAATCGCCGGCATTTGCGCAAATCGTATGCACCAGAACCGAGCGATTGTATGCAAAACGCGATTCGTCAAAGTGCATGCGATGCCGCCCGCGGTGCCGGCCTGAGTTACTGACTTTTCAGTCAGCGCAACCGCTTTTCAGTCCGGCGCAAAGCGTGGCTGCTCAGAACGGAAGTTTGGCGTCGGGCAGCACGGCTCGGATCGCTGCGGCGAACTGGGTCTGGATGCGCGCGAGGGCTTCTTGCGTATCGGCCTCGAAACGCAACACGACCACCGGCGTGGTGTTGGAGGCGCGCGCCAGGCCGAAGCCATCGTCGAACTCGGCGCGCACGCCGTCGATGGTGATGACTTCGCGCGCGCCGTCGAACCTGGCGGTCGCGCGCAAACGCTCGACCAGCGCATGGTTCTCGCCTTCGCCGACCTTGAGTTGCAGCTCGGGCGTGGAAGTGGAATTGGGCAAGGCGTTGAGCACCGCGCTCGGATCGGCGCTGCGGGTCAGGATTTCGAGCAGGCGCGCGCCAGCGTACAGCCCGTCGTCAAAGCCGTACCAGCGGTCCTTGAAGAAGATGTGGCCACTCATTTCGCCCGCGAGCGGCGCGCCGGTTTCCTTGAGCTTGGCCTTGACCAGCGAATGCCCGGTGCGCCACATCGTCGCGCGCCCGCCATGGGCGCGCACCACATCGCCGAGCAGGCGCGTGCATTTCACATCGAAGATGACTTCGCCGCCGGCATGGCGCGCGAGCACCTCCTGGGCGAACAGCATCATCTGCCGGTCGGGGTAGATGATCTGGCCGTCCTTGGTCACCACGCCCAGGCGGTCGCCGTCGCCGTCGAAGGCGAGGCCCAGTTCGCAATCGGTGGTGCGCAGGACTTCGATCAGGTCTTCGAGATTTTCGGGATGGGCCGGATCGGGATGGTGATTGGGGAAGTTGCCGTCGACTTCGCAGAACATCTCGACCACGTCGCAACCGAGGGCGCGGAACAAGGCCGGCGCATAGGCGCCCGCGACGCCGTTGCCGCAATCGACCGCGATCTTGATCGGCCGCGCGAGTTTCACATCGCCCACGATGCGTTCGAGATAGCGCTGGCCCAGATCGGCCGTGGTGTAGCCGCCGGCGCCGCTCGCCAGGCGCCCGTCGATGACGCGCTGGCGCAGATCGAGGATGGTGTCGCCGTAAATGGCCTCGCCCGCGATGACCATCTTCAGGCCGTTGTACTCGGGCGGGTTGTGCGAACCGGTGACCATCACGCCCGAGGCGGTGCCCAGCGTGAAGGTGCCGAAATACACCATGGGCGTGACCACCACGCCGATGTCGATCACATCGACGCCCGCGGCGCGCAGGCCGTCGGCCAGGGCGCTGCTCAAGGCCGGGCCCGACAGGCGCCCGTCGCGCCCGATCACGACCGCGCGTTCGCCGCGCTCGCGCGCCAACGAGCCGATGGCACGGCCGATGATGCGTACGTTGTCGGGCGTGAGGCTGTCGGTCACGACGCCGCGGATGTCGTAGGCCTTGAAGATCGATGCGGGAAGCGTGGTCATGGCGATGAGCGTAGTCGGGTTCGATGAAAGGCGTAGCATGCGCCGGGGCGTGGCGACCGGGGCGCAAGCCGTCCCAGCGGTGCCGTCGCAAGGCCGGCCGCGAAGCGCGCGCGAGTGTAAACCCGACGCATGACGCTCGCTCGAAGCCCGGCGTGGCGCCTGCGGGGTTTTTGCGCCAAGCGTGCATTGCTGCGCAATTTCGGCCCGCAGTACCGCATAAGCGTCATACCCGCGCCGCGCGTGCTCGCTACAATCGCCGCCCATTCCATCGGCCCCGACGTGCCGTCATGCTGGCGCTTCGTCGCACCGATCCTGTTGATCATCGCCAGGCACAGACGCTCATGAAACCGATCCGCAAAGCCGTCTTCCCCGTCGCCGGTCTCGGCACCCGCTTCCTGCCCGCCACCAAGGCCATGCCCAAGGAAATGCTGCCCATCGTCGACAAGCCCTTGATCCAGTACGCGGTCGAGGAAGCGATCGCGGCCGGCATCACCGAACTCATTTTCATCACCGGCCGGCACAAGCGCGCGATCGAAGACCATTTCGACAGCGCCCCGGAACTCGAAGCCGAACTGGCCGCCAAGGGCAAGACCGAGTTGCTCGAAACCGTGCGCGGCGTGCTGCCGCCGGGCGTGAGCTGCATCTACATCCGCCAGCCGGCGCCGCTGGGCCTGGGCCATGCGGTGTTGTGCGCCAAGCCGGTGGTGGGCGATGAACCGTTCGCGGTTCTGCTCGCCGACGACTTGCTCGACGCCGATGTCTCGGTGACCAAGCAATTGGTCGATGTGGCGCATGCGCGCGGCGGCAGCGTGCTCGGCGTGATGGATGTGCCCAAGGAAGACACGCGCAAATACGGCATCGTGACCCCGCGCCGCCTCGACGACCTGACCAGCGAGGTCATGGAAATCGTCGAAAAGCCCGAGCCGGCCAAGGCGCCATCGACCATGGCCGTGGTCGGGCGCTATGTGCTCGAAGCCGAGATCTTCGACCGTCTGGAGCGCACCCCGCGCGGCGCCGGCGGCGAGATCCAGCTCACCGACGGCATCTCCGACCTGTTGGCCAGCCGCCGCGTGTTCGCGCATCGCTATGAGGGCACGCGCTACGACTGCGGCAGCAAATCGGGCTTCTTCGAAGCGACCGTGGCCTTCGCGCGCCGGCATCCTGAGATCATCACCGACGCATGAGCGGGCGTTTCGGCTGGCCCGAACCGCTACATCCGCTTTCATTCAATACCGCAACTCCGGTATCGACGCGGCAAGCCGGGTGAAGGCCAGCCTGTAAAATCCGCGGCGCTTCTTATGAAAGTGCCGCCCATGATTCTCGTCACCGGGGGCGCCGGCTTCATCGGCGCCAACTTCGTCCTCGAATGGCTCGCTGCGCAGCAAGACCCTGTCCTCGTCGTTGACAAGCTGACTTACGCAGGCAACCTCGAAAATCTCGCGTCGCTGAACGGCGACCCGCAATTGCTCTTCCATCAGGCCGACATCTGCGATCGGCCGGCCATCGCCGCCTTGATCGACCGGCATCGGCCGCGCGCGATCGTGCATTTCGCGGCCGAAAGCCATGTCGACCGCTCGATCCACGGCCCCGGCGAATTCATCCGCACCAATGTCAACGGCACATTCGAGTTGCTCGAAGCCGCGCGCGCCTACTGGGGTGGATTGAATGGCGCCGACAAGGACGCGTTTCGCTTCCTGCATGTCTCGACCGATGAGGTCTATGGCAGCCTCGGCGACACCGATCCGGCGTTTGCCGAGACCACGGCCTATGCGCCCAACAGCCCGTATTCGGCGTCCAAGGCGGCGTCCGATCATCTGGTGCGCGCCTACCACCACACCTACGGCCTGCCCACGCTGACCACGAATTGCAGCAACAACTACGGGCCGTTCCAGTTTCCCGAAAAACTGATCCCGTTGATGATCCTGAACGCGCTCGACGGCAAGCCGCTGCCGGTCTACGGCGACGGCCTCAATGTGCGCGATTGGCTTTACGTGCGCGACCATTGCCGCGCGATCCTGCGCGTGCTCGAAGCCGGCCGCCTGGGCGAGACCTACAACATCGGCGGCAAGAACGAGATCAAGAACATCGATGTCGTGACCACGATCTGCGCCTTGCTCGATGAATTGCGCCCGAAAGCCTCAGGCCGCTACGCCGACCAGATCACCTATGTGAAAGACCGCCCAGGCCACGACCGCCGTTACGCGATCGACCCGCGCAAGATCGAGGCCGAACTCGGCTGGACCCCGGCCGAGACTTTTGCCACCGGGTTTCGCAAAACCGTGCAGTGGTATCTCGACCATCCCGACTGGATCGCCCATGTGCGCGACGGCAGCTACCGCGACTGGATCAGCACCCAGTACGCGCAACGGGGGGCGGCATGAGCGAGCGCAAACGCAAAGGCATCATCCTCGCGGGCGGCTCGGGCACGCGCTTGTGGCCGGCCACGCAGGTCGTCTCCAAGCAATTGATGCCGGTCTATGACAAGCCCATGGTCTATTACCCGCTCAGCACCTTGATGCTGGCGGACATCCGCGATGTGCTGGTCATCTCGACCCCGCAAGACACCCCGCGCTTTCGCGACCTGCTCGGCGACGGCAGCCAATGGGGCATCAACCTGAGCTACGCGGTCCAGCCCTCGCCCGACGGTCTGGCCCAGGCCTTCATCATCGGCCGCGATTTCATCGGCCAGGACGATGCCGCCCTGGTGCTCGGCGACAACATCTTCTACGGCCACGACTTCGCCAACCAATTGATGCGCGCGGCCACACGCGCCCAGGGCGCCACGGTCTTTGCCTACCATGTGCAAGACCCCGAGCGTTACGGCGTGGTCGATTTCGACAAGCGCGGGCGCGCGCTGTCGATCGAAGAAAAGCCCAAGGCGCCCAAAAGCAATTACGCCGTCACCGGGCTGTACTTCTACGACAACCAGGTGGTGGACATCGCCGCGGCCGTCAAGCCTTCGGCGCGCGGCGAGCTCGAAATCACGAGCGTGAATCAGGCCTACCTCGAAGCCGGCGCGCTCAATGTCGAGATCATGGGCCGCGGCATGGCTTGGCTCGATACCGGCACGCATGAATCGCTGCTCGAAGCCTCGTCGTTCATCGCCACGATCGAAAAACGCCAGGGCCTCAAGATCGCCTGCCCCGAAGAGATCGCGTTCCGCGCCGGCTGGATCGATGCTGAACAAGTGCGCAAGGCGGCCGAGCCGCTCAAGAAAAACGATTACGGCCAGTACTTGCTGCGCCTGTTGCAGGAGAAGGTGTTTTGAAGGTCACCCCCACCGCCTTGCCCGAAGTCCTGATCCTCGAACCCAAGGTGTTCGGCGATGCGCGCGGCTTCTTCATGGAAAGCTGGAACGCCAAGGTGTTCCGCGAAGCCACCGGCTGCGACCTGCCCTTCGTGCAGGACAACCATTCGCGCTCGGCCAAGAATGTGCTGCGCGGCATCCATTACCAACTCGTCAAACCGCAAGGCAAGCTGGTGCGCGTGGTGAACGGCACGGTGCTCGACGTGGCGGTGGACCTACGCCGCGCTTCGCCCAATTTCGGGCGCTGGGTTGGCGTGGAACTGAGTGCCGAGAACCAGAAGCAGCTCTGGATTCCGCCCGGCTTCGGCCATGCCTTCGTGGTGCGCAGCGACAGCGCGGATTTTCTCTACAAGACCACCGAATACTGGATCCCCGAATACGACCGCAATCTGCGCTGGAACGACCCCGCCGTAGGCGTCGAATGGGGCCTGAACGGTGCAGAACCGCTGGTTGCTGCCAAGGATGCGGCGGCGCCTTTGCTGGCTGATGCCGAGGTGTTCGCGTGACGCGCATTCTCGTCACCGGCATCCATGGGCAGGTCGGCTTCGAGTTGCTACGCGCTTGCCAGCCGTTGGGTGAAGTCGTGGGGCTCGATCGCCAGGCGCTGGACCTGACCGACCCGCAGGCGATCCGCCGCGTGCTGCGCGAAGCCAAGCCCGACGTCATCCTCAATCCGGCCGCCTATACCGCGGTGGACCAGGCCGAGCAGGACGAGCGCACGGCCACCGCCATCAATGGCGATGCGGTCGCGGTCATGGCCGAGGAAGCCGCGCGCCTGAACGCCTTGTTCGTGCATTACTCGACCGACTACGTCTTTGATGGCAGCAAGGACGGCGCCTATACCGAAACCGACACGCCCAATCCGCAAAGCGCGTACGGCCGCAGCAAGCTCGTGGGCGAACAAGCGCTGCAGGCGTCCAGGGCCGATTGGCTGTGCTTGCGCACGAGCTGGGTCTATGCCGCGCGCGGCAAGAATTTCCTGCGCACGATCTTGCGCCTCGCGGCCGAGCGCGAAGAGTTGCGCATCGTGGCCGACCAGGTCGGTGCGCCGACTTCGGCACGATTGATTGCGGAGGCGACGGCGCAGATCGTCGGGCGGGCGCAGCTGGAACGCCGCAGCGAGGGGTTCGATGCGCAGCTCCTGCATCTGAGCGCCGCCGGTACGACGACCTGGCACGGGTTCGCCGAGGCGATCGTCGCGTCGGCGCGCACACAGGGTGGCCTGCCTGCGTTGAAGGTCGGCACGATCACCGCGATCAACACCGAGGACTATCCGCTGCCGGCACCGCGACCGAAGAATTCGCGCCTGGACTGCACGCGGCTGCGCGTGCGCTACGGGCTCGAACTCCCGCAATGGGCGCGTGGCGTCGATCTGTGCATCGCGGAGCTTGCCGCGTCATGAAGTCCACAGCGCCGTACCCAAGCTCGTTGATGGCGGCGACCCGCAGCATCTGGAGGCATCGGCAACTCATCGTCGAACTGACCAAACGCGATGTGATCGGTCGCTACCGCGGTTCGTTCATGGGACTGGCTTGGTCCTTCGTCCATCCGCTCGTGATGTTGGTCGTGTACACCTTCGTCTTCAGCGTGGTCTTCAAGGCGCGCTGGGGCACGGGAGCCTCGGAAAGCCATGTCGATTTCGCGTTGGTGTTGTTCGTCGGCCTGATCGTGCACGGCATCTTCGCCGAAAGCGCGCAGCGCGCGCCGTCCCTGGTGTTGTCGAACGTCAATTACGTCAAGAAGATCGTCTTCCCGCTCGAGATCCTGCCAGTGGTCGCGGTCGGCGCAACGCTGTTCCATGCCTCGGTCAGCCTGGCGGTGCTGTTGCTCGGCATGCTCGTCACCGGAGCGCCGCTGCACCCTGGCATCGTGCTGTTGCCGATCATCATGGCGCCGCTCGCGATCGCGGTGCTGGGCCTGAGCTGGATTCTCGCCTCGCTTGGCGTTTTCCTGCGCGACATCCAGCAGACCATCGGCATCCTCTCGACCGTGCTCATGTTCCTGTCGCCCATCTTTTATCCCGCGTCGGCGCTGCCGGCCTCGTTCCAAGGCTTGTTGGCGTTGAATCCCTTGACCTTCGTGATCGAACAGGCGCGCGCGGTCGCCTTCTTGGACAACCCGGTGAACTGGATCGGCTGGCTGCTTTACCTCGGGTGCGCGACGCTGGTCGCCGCGTTGGGTTTCTCGTGGTTTCAGCGCACGCGCAGGGGATTCGCCGATGTCGTCTGAGCCGATCATGATCCGCATCGAAGATGTGGGTAAACGCTATCAAACCTACGCCCACCCGCGCGATCGGTTGCTGCAATTCGTCGCGCCGCGCATCCATAAGGCGCTCGGCCGTACGCCCAGGCAATACGCCCACGACTTCTGGGCGCTGCGGCATGTGTCGCTCGAAGTCCGGCGCGGCGAGGCGGTCGGCATCGTCGGGCGCAACGGCAGCGGCAAGAGCACGCTGCTTCAACTGATCACCGGCATCCTGACACCCAGCGAAGGCATCGTCGAAACCCAGGGCAAAGTGGCTGCGTTGCTCGAACTCGGGTCCGGCTTCAACCCGGAATTCACGGGCCGCGAAAATGTATTCTTGAACGCGGCGCTACTCGGCTTCGACAAAGGGCAGGTCGAACAGCGCTTCGACCGGATCGCGTCGTTCGCCGACATCGGCGAGTTCATCGACAAGCCCGTCAAGACCTATTCCAGCGGCATGTTCGTGCGCCTCGCCTTTGCGGTCCAGGTGCAGCTGGAACCCGATATCCTGATCGTGGACGAGGCGCTGGCGGTCGGCGACGCGCTGTTCCAGAAGCGCTGCTATCAGCGCATCGAGTCCTACCTCGAAGATGGCGGCACGCTGCTGTTCGTCTCGCACGACGACGAAGCCGTGCGCACCCTCACCTCGCGTGCCTTGCTGCTTGCCAACGGGCAAGTGCGAGCGAGCGGCGCGTCGTCCGAAGTGATACTCGAATACCGGCGCATGCTGCACGAGGTCGAGGCGCAAGCCGAGTTGCACGAAGTGGAGCGCAAACGCGCGGTGACCGCGAACGCCTTCGCAGCGGCCAGAATCGCGGCCATCGATCAACGGTTCTCGTTCGGCGACTACGACGCGGTGATCCGCAATGTCGAAGTCCGCATCGACGGTCAGCCCTCGACCGGCGACGTGCGCCCCGATCAGCGCATCTCGATTCTGGTGACCTACGCGTTCGCGCATGAGTTGACCCATCTATCCTTCGGGTTTCGGATCCGCAATCGCGAAGGCGTCAAGGTGTATTCGGGCGGCACCTTCGCCACCGACCTGAACGCCTTCACACATGATCCCGGGTATCGCGGCGTCTGGCACCGCAAGTTCGCTGCCGGCTCGGAGATCGCGGTCGAGATGTCGTTCGCTTGCCTGCTCGGCGAGGGCTTTTATGAAGTCCAGGTCTATGTCTGCGAAGAACGGACGCTGGCGCCGGGGAATCAGCGGATGATCCATTGGATGGACGAGGCGGCCTTCTTTCGCGTCGTCATGGACCGCTTCGCGCGCTGGTACGGCGGTCTGTTCGACCTCGCCGTCACGTATTCTTTCGCCGACCGTCCGACCGAACCACCCCCCGATAGCCACGCGAACTGAACATCGCGCGACCAACCACCCGATATGCCGCCCCCCGTCTTCGAATGTTCTGACGACCGCAGCCCGCAGCGCCTGCGTGACTTGGCGCGCACGGCGGTCGATGCGGTGGGTTTGTGCAAGGTCGCCCTCATGCCGGCCAACGCGCGTTTCGGGACCGAGTTGCGGGCCTTGGGAATCCAGCTCGTCGATCCCGACGAACGCCCCGACGCGGTGATCGCGACGATCGACCTCCCCGATCGCGGGCATCTGGAGGCAGTTGCCACCGCGCTCACCGCCCAGCCTTGTGCAACCTGCCTGGTCCTGGTCCGACAAACCGGGCCGGCACCCGGCGCGCCGTCGCTACGCGTAGCGGTCGAGCAGTGTTTTCTGACCGCCGGTTTTTTCAAGCACCCGGCCGGCACGCGGCGTTTCGGCTACGAAGGGCTGGGCGACGATGCCAGCGAAATCTGGGCGTTGTTCGAGCCGCCGCTGCGATCGCCATCCGCCATGGCGGCCAGCCTCGCGGCCGAACGCGATCTGCATGCCGACATGCTGCGCGAAGCCGGCGAGCGGTCGGATGCCCATGTGGTGCGCTACGAGCTCGCCGCGCGTCATGTGCGCCCATTCGACACCGTGCTCGATGCCGCCTGCGGTCTTGGCTATGGCGCCCATGTGCTGCAAACCCTGGCGCCGGCACATGGCATCACGGGGATCGACGCGAGCGAAACCGCGATCCGGTATGCGACCGATTGCTACGGCAACGACGCGCTGGCGTTCCACTGCGGCTATCTGCCCGACGCGCTCGACGCGCACGCGACGGCATCGATCGATTTCGTGGTTTCGCTCGAGACGCTGGAGCATGTGGAAGACCCGGAGCGGCTGTTGAGCGCGTTCGCCCGCGTGCTCAAGCCCGGTGGAAGGATCTTCGTCAGCGTGCCCAATGACTGGGCGGACGAGAGCGGAGAAGATCCCAATCCGCATCATTTGCACGTCTACGATTGGGACAAATTGCAGGCGCAATTGCGCCGCCATTTCATCGTCGAACGCGCTTGGCGCCTGATCGCGTCCGGATGCAAGACCGGCACGCCACGCCAATGGCGGCCGCACGCGCGGCTGCTCGAAGAGCTGGCACCGGACGACGCGGGCCACCAAGACGCCGAATGGTGGCTCGTGCTCGCGATGAAGTCTCCGCTCGAAGCCGACGGTGCGCACTATGTGCAGCAAGTGCATGGTCAATTCCATGGCGCGACCCATCTGGTCGACTTCGAGGCGCATTACACCAACCCGTGGCTGGTCGCCGCGATGGTCGAGTTGCCCTGGCGCCTGCACGACAAGCCCGCGTTGAGCGCCTTGGCCGGGCGCGTGCAGGAAAGCGCCATGCCCGACAGCGCCGATTACGGCGCCGCGCTCGCGGTCGAGGGGTATCGCCTGCTCGAAGCGCGCGCCGATGCCGACCGGACCACGCCGTGGCTGGCCAAGGCGAGCGCATACGCAGCCCAGGCATCGGCCGCGAACCCGCATGTGGCGCGCTGGAAGATCTCGCTCGACTTTCTGCGCGCCCGCCTGCTCGAACAATCGGGGCAGGACGCGCTCGCAATGCAGACCTACGCGCGGGTGCTGAATGCCAAGCCCGACGCGATCACGCCCACCCTCGGCACCAAGCAGGTCGAGGCCGCTTGGCGATTGGGCCGAATGGCATGGGTCGGCGGCGATACGCCGTCAGCGCGCGCCGCATGGACCCACGGCGTCCGAGCGGGCGCGCAACGCCTTGGCGTCGATTGGACCGAATTCGTCGGCGACTGGGCTGCACCGTTTCCCTCCGCACTCAACGATGCCAGCGAGATTCTCGATGGCGCGGTGCGCTGCGCGCTGGCGTTGCGCGCCACGGCCGCGCCGCACCGTCCGCGCGCGCGCGTCGCCCACGATCTGGCCGACATCGAACGCCAGTCTTTGCGTGCCGCGTTCAATCGCACCAACCAGGAACTGGCGTCGGCGCGACAGCGCCTGCTGCGCCTCGACGCCGAGCAGGCCAACCAAACGCGCGGCGCGACCGGCCACGCGGCAAGACTCGATCAATTGCTGGACGAAGTTGCGCAATTGCGCGCCGCCCACACCAGCGTCGAAGCATTGGCGCATGCGCGGCAGCGCGAGATCGACGCGTTGCGCCAACAGCTCGATCGCACGCATGCCGCGTTGGAATCGACGCAAGCGCTCGCCATCGATCGCTATGCAGCCATCCAGGCGCACGACGCACAGATGCAGCAACTGCGCGCCGGCCATGACGCCGCGACCGAAGCCTTGCGCGCGCGCATCATCGATCCGCAGATGTTGCAGCAACTGCGCAGCACGCTGGACGACGCGCAAGCCGCGCTCGCCGCCCTGAATCGACGGCATGAAACCGTCGTTCATTCGTGGTCCTGGCGGCTGACCCATCCATTTCGCGCCTTGGCCCGATTGCTTCACCTGGATCGCGACGATCGCTAGCCCGATTCACCCTTCTCTTCAAGCAAACAATGACGCACTGGATCAACGCGACCCTGACACCGGCCAACGATCTCGTTCGAGATGACGCCCAAAATTGCTGGCGATCCACCGGCAATGACCCGCAATTTCATCTCGCACATGGTGCCCACGCGCTAAGCCTGCCCGCCGGATGGGTCGAACTCGACCTTCAACTCGAATTCCTTCAGAACGCGCGCCGCCCCAGGCTGTATTGGGACGAAGGCGGCGGCGTGACGGAAAAGACCTCGATGCTGCTGCCCCTGCCGGTCAATGGGCGGATACATCGGTTCATCTATTTTCACTGCCCGCTCGCTGGGCTGCGTCTGGACCCTACCGATTGCGAAGCCAGATTCCGCCTGACGTCATTGCGTGTGCGCAGCACCAGCCGGCTCTCCGCCGCCGCTTCGACCCTGGTGCAATACCCGGCCAAGGCTTTGCGGCAACCACGTCTGTATGCGCGCTTCGTGCGCGATCTGTTCAAGCTCTGGTGGCTCAAGGGAACGCCCGCGGTTCGCTCGGCATTCGGCGAACTCATCGTCACGCAAAGCGGCACCGCCATGGTCAACAACGTCGCGGCGCAACTCGCTCTTGCGCGCAGTGCGCAAGCCGCGGGCCATCACGCCGCCCACGGTTTGGGCAGCGCCGGACTAAGACTCGGGCGCACGCCCAAACGATCCATGCGCATCGGGATCGGGCTCGTCGAACACTTCGGCGACATCGTCGCCTGCGAGCCGGTCGCGCGGCAATTGCGCGCGCAATATCCGGAAGCCGAAATCTCATGGGTGGTGCGCGACGCCTTTCGCGATCTGATCGATCACAACCCCAACATCGATCGCACCATCGCGGTCGACTGCCTGACCGATTGGATCAAATGGCGCTCCCACGGCGTGTTCGACAAGATCGTCGACCTGCATGTCAACGAACGCATCTGCCAGCATTGCCGCATTCCGCTGCGCAAGACCGAAGGCGATCCGAGCATCACCGGCGAGAACCATCTGCATCACGGCAGCCTGTTGCGCGCCTTTTCGCGCAGCGCCGGCATCGCGCCATCCGACGAGGCGCCCAGGCTTTACATCCCGGAAGCGACCGCACACGCCGTGGACCGCCTGGGGCTGCCGGACCGCTACCTCGTGCTCCATTGCCGCTCCAATTCGGTCGAGAAAGACTGGGACTACGACAAATGGCGATTACTCGCACAGCGCGTCATCGCTGAACTCGATCTCCCGGTCGTCGAGGTGGGGTTGCAAGCCACCGTGCGGCTGGACGACCAACGCGCCGTCGATCTTTGCGGCAAGACATCGCTCTTGGAGATGGCGGAGGTCATCCGGCGCGCCGCGGTCTTCATCGGCATCGACAGCGGCCCCGCGCATTTCGCGAACGCGGTGGGCACGCCGGGCGTCGTATTGCTCGGGCACCTGGCCCAGTTCAAAAATTACAACCCGTACAGCGGCCGCTATGGCGACGAATCCAACGCCGCGTTGCTCCGCAATGCTTCCGGCCCGGCGGCGCTGATCGAAGTCGATGCCGTCTTCGACGCCTTGCAAGCCCGCTTGGCGCCGACCGGCACGGCACGCGCGCCCGCGGCGCCGGCGCAGGCGCGCGAAATTGCCGTCGAAGCGCGCGGTGACAAATCGGACATCGATCCGCGCCTGATCGCCTTCTACTTGCCGCAATACCATCCGATCCCGGAGAACGACCGCGCCTGGGGCAAAGGCTTCACCGAATGGCGCAACGTTGGCAAATCGCGCGCCTATTTCGACGGGCAATACCAACCGCGCCTGCCGGGTGAACTCGGCTATTACGATCTGCGCCTGCCCGAGATCATGGAACAGCAGGCGGCCCTGGCCAAAGAGCACGGCATCCACGGGTTTTGCTACTACTACTACTGGTTCAACGGCAAGCGCCTGCTGAACCTGCCGCTGGACAACATGCTCGCGCTCAAGCGACCCGACTTTCCGTTCTGCTTTTGCTGGGCCAACGAAAACTGGACCCGTCGTTGGGACGGCATGGAGCGCGAGATCATCGTCGGCCAGAACCACACGCCCGAAGACGACATCGCGTTCATCCGCTTCATCATGCCGGCGCTCGAAGACCCGCGTTACATTCGCGTGGCCGGCAAGCCGCTCCTGCTCATCTATCGCAGCGAACTGTTCCCCAACCCGGCCGCATCGATCGAACGCTGGCGCAACGAAGCCCGCAGTGCGGGCTTGGGCGATTTGTTCCTCGTGCGCTGCGAAGGCTTCGATCCTTACACCGACCCCGAGTCGATCGGCTTCGATGCGTCTTATGAAGTGCCGACCTTCATCCTGCCCGACGAACTGAAATTCGAGGATCGGGAATCGCTGAACGTCTCGCCCGAATTCACCGGCCGGATCTTTGACTACAAGAAGATCGTCGACTGGTATTGCCGCCGCCCCGAGGCGCAATACCGACGCTATCGCGGGCCGATGCTGGCCTGGGACAACACCCCGCGCCACGGCAAGAATGCATTGGTCTTCCACGGCGCCACGCCCGAGCTTTACGGACAATGGATCGAGGATTCGCTCGCTCATGCGCGCCGCCGCTTCCGCGGCGAAGAACGGCTGGTGTTTGTGAATGCGTGGAACGAATGGGCTGAAGGCTCCTATCTTGAACCCGATCTCAAATACGGCCGGAGGTTCCTTGAAGCAACTCGCGCGGCATTAGCACGCGCCGGATGTATCGGCTAAATCAACATGAACTCGATGCGCGAAACGTGCCCGCGCATCAAACGAAATACCTGAAGATGGGCACCGAGTGGCAGCGCCGCCGTAACGCCAGCAATCTGGCCAATCCGATAGGAGTGTTGCGAGGGGCCCGATGGTTTTCTCGAGCGTCGAATTTCTATTTCTGTTTCTTCCGATATTCCTGTTCGCGCAGACCCTGCTGCCCTACAGGAATTTCGTGTTCGCCGTTTTCAGCGTCTTCTTCTATTTCGTCGGCGAAGGTTGGTACACCGCCATCGTCTTGACCTCTGCGGCTGCAAATTACGGCTTCGGGCGTCTCATCGATCGCCAGGAGGACCCAGTCACGCGCAAATGGATGCTGGCGCTCGGAATCACGACGAACGTGCTGCCCTTGCTGTACTACAAATATGCGTGGTTCTTGATCGGTGCCGTCGCGCCTGGAATGATCGGGCCGACCGCCACGGCCCCCCATCTCCCGCTGGGCATCTCCTTCTTCACGTTCCACGCGATCTCCTACCTCACCGACATCTACCGGCGTGACGCGCGCGCCGAACGGTCGTTCACGAATCTCGCGCTTTACATCCTGATGTTTCCGCAACTGATCGCCGGGCCGATTCTGCGATTTCATACGATCGCCGGCCAATTGCGGCGTCGTGTCATCAGCCTACGCCACCTCTATTTCGGTTTTGCGTTGCTCTGTTTCGGCCTCGGGCAGAAAACGTTGATCGCCGATCCCATGGCGGCGATCGCTGATCCGCTCTTCGCTCGCGCGCTCGAATTGAATTCTCTAGAGGCCTGGATCGCTGCGATTGCCTACACCTTGCAGATATATTTCGATTTTTCGGGCTACTCCAACATGGCCATCGGTCTGGGCTGGATGACCGGATTCCATTTCCCGAAGAACTTCAACTTCCCCTACATTTCGACATCGATCACCGAGTTTTGGCGTCGATGGCATATGAGTCTGTCGCAATGGTTCCGCGACTATCTCTACATCCCGCTCGGTGGCAATCGGGCCTCCAAGCTCAAGACCTACCGCAATCTGTTCATCGTTTTCCTGTTTTGCGGCTTCTGGCACGGCGCCTCCTGGACCTTCGTCGTTTGGGGGCTGTATCACGGAGCGCTGTTGGTTGTGGAGAGAGTCGGCCTTGCGAAATGGCTGACACGCTCGCCTACGCTGATGCGGCATGGCTACGCCCTGCTCGCGATCATGATCGGCTGGGTGATCTTTCGCGCCACGACACTGCAGGAGGCGGGCGCCATCATTCGTCGCCTGTTCATATGGTCTGTGCCATCGATCGACATTTTTTGGCAGGCATTCAATGCCGAGCGCATCTTCGCCTGCGTCCTGGCGCTGGCGTTCGTATCGCCCGTATTGATCCATCGGGCCCGACGCATGATCGCCATCCCACTGATCGGCGATTGGCCACGGCGCGCAGCACCCGCCAGCTATGCGCTTGGAGGCGCGCTCGCACTCGTCACCCTGGTACTGGCGACGATCAAGATCATGGGTGGCGCCTACAGCCCCTTCATCTACTTCCGTTTCTGAGCACCCGCGTATGCGTATGCGTGAGTCCACGACGAATAAACCGATGCGGCACGCCGCCAGGCGTCGCGATGCCGCGCTGCTGAGCCACGCCAGCGCGCGCGCGTCGATCGTGCTCGCCGCGATCCTGCTGATGCCCGTGGCACTGATTCCCATGCAGGATGTGCCGACGCTAGAACATTTTCACAATCGCAAGCTGCAGGTCTGGCCGGCAATGGCTGATTTTGCCAAGCAACCACCAAACTACTTCAGCGCCGCGCGCCGATGGATCGCCGACCGCGTACTCCCCATCATGGAGTTGTCCACGATCAGCAGGAAGGTAATGCTGCGC
>JADHEF010000413.1_pt1 | contig 46304 bp, 70 predicted proteins | sample 8952391 | NCBI WGS metagenome assembly JADHEF01 (sample SAMN16124439, study PRJNA663245) | bioreactor sludge metagenome | isolation source: sludge (nitrite) | place: India:Bengaluru | collected 2019-02-28 | reverse complement strand
TAAAGAAACAGAAGAGAGAGGACAAAGAGCTAAAGAGGCAAAGCCTAAGAGAGCCAGTCGAAGACCAGAAACATTCCGTACAAAACACCCAAATACAAAAACATTTACAACTTACAGCATACTACTTACTACTTACAACTTACAAAACCCCAAAATTTACACCTTACAAGCCAGCTTTTGTGAAGCAAGGCTTTGCGAAAAAGACGCCTAACGCAAACCTCTGGTTTGGAGGCTGTGCCTCTTTGGAAACAGAAAAAGGGCATACAGAAACATGAAAATTTCACGTTCCTGCATACCCTTCAGACCTTTCCCTTCCTTGCTACTTCCCTGCCGAAGGCAATGCCTCTGACAGGTAGTATCCAAGGCCCTCTGCGAAGCAGACCTCGAAAACCTTCCCGGTCTGCTCCTTCAACCTGTGGGCCAGCTTCCTGGCCTCTCTAAAACTCAGAACTTTCTTTTTCATACCAAGCCTCCTCAAGAATCTTCTCGCTGATGCTGTTGTCCGAAAGCACTATAAAATGCTTCAGACAGTTCATATACCCTTGAGCATCTCCAACATAAAGACCTACGTTTGAAAACACTATAGGCTTTAGCAAGGCCATCAGCCCAACATAAACCTCTTCTGCCTCTTGAAGGGTCTTGAACTTTTCTGACTTAATAACCCTATCCCTCAAACCGACAGAATGTAGCACCTGAAAAAACGCTGGAACCAAGTCATTTTCGGGGTCAGAGTTCCTCTTCATCAGAACCCTCCGTTTCTCCTTCTGCTTTCCTGAGAATCTCAAGCTGCTCCGGTGTGAACCTTCCCCAGCCGATATATCTCAGAAATTGCAGCTTTTGAATATCCTTGACTTGCTCCATTTCCTTAACCAAGGACCTAAGGTCTTTTGCCATTTTAAAGCCTCCATTTTCAATTTTACTACTGAAGGCCCAGCATTCACTTAACCCATCCCTGTTGCTTCTAATTCTGATCAGGACTTTCGTCGTACTCCTTGAGGATTGCTACCTGCTCAGGGGTGAATCTTGTCCACCCTGCGTCCCGTAAAACTGTGAGTTTGAAGGCGTCTGTGATCTTTGCGAAGTTGTCTGTCATTTTCTTGACTGTGACTTTTGCGCTTTCGCCTGAGGCATTTACCCTCAGTTCTCCCTTCACCAAAGCCTCAAATCTCTCTGTCCAGACCTTCGCCTTGTCCGCCTCTGTGAATCCGAGGCTCTTAGCCGAAGCCGCCTTGTCACTGAGAAACTGCTTTGTTCCATACTCCTGCATTCCCTGTTGGACCGGCGTCATCCTGATGAAATCCGGCCAGATTCTCTCAAGGTCGAAAACACTTTCTGTTCCATTTGGCTGTTCCGCCACGAGAATTGAAGAACCTTCATTCCGGTACCACCTTGTTGTCTTTCTTGCCGTTGTCTCATTCATTTCAGCCTCCCTTAGGCTTTTTCTTGGTGTTTTGTTTTGAGGTTTTTTGAAAAAGGGAGGGTTGAATGAGTGCTGGACCTTTCATTCATATTTAGTTTTCCAAACGGCCCGTCCGGCATTCAAACAGACATCCTTATTCGGGCCTTGAAGGCGGTTATGTTCATCCCACCCTGCGATGGCGTTAGGCCTCTTGCCATTGACTCAGGTCTTCGGTCGAGGTTTCCGCATTGGAAAGCCGTCCTTGCTGAGTCGTTGAGTGGACCGACTGTGTTCCGTTGTCCGCCATCGACAAACATATTAAACCATCTTTGGCTGGGAATGTCAAATTGGGCGGTCGAAGACCTGAGAAGACCCCCCCCACCGAGCCCCAAGGCACCCCCGACAAAGAAAAGAATAGCGCTTTGTTCCACTCACAGCAAAATTACAAAATCAAACCTTGGATGCTTTGCATCCAGAAGGATGACTTCGTCCAAAGAGGAGCATTGCTTGCATCCAGAAGGATGAAAAATTCATGTTTCTGGGACCAATTAGTCCGGCGACAGTCAGGTGGAAGGTCTTCAACCTGGAGGTCGGTAATCTCATTTACTCTTTTGCTGGTCGGCGTAGGGAATGATATTCTGTAGTCCAGTCTATTAGCGGAGCCAATTTGTTCCGCCAAATTTGCTGGGAAGAACTCAGCAAGGGTGCGGTAGTCTCATTTACTCTGTTGAAGGTTGGCACGGAGGGTGGTAGTCCCATTTACTCTTTTGCTGGGTGGCATGGAGATAATGATCTTGCCCTAACCCTGCCCAAAGGAGGCTCCGCCTCCGGGGAAAAATTTTTGTAGAAGGTTTGGGAAAAGTGTTGACAACACCACCAGCTTGTGCCATAATGAAAGGGTAGGGATGAAGTCCCAACGGGACTACGCCAAATTTGCTGGGAGGAAGTTAGGAAGTGGGTGGAGCTGGAAGCGGCAGAGTACCGATGGAGTTCGATGCTGATGCATTGATTGACATGCTGGAGCATGGGCATCGCAAGAGTGATATAGCGAAAGAGCTGGGAATGTCTCAGCCAACACTCCAGAACAAGATTGCGCAACTCCAGAAGATGTCGCCGATAATGCTGGAATATCGCAGCCTCCAGACGCTCGAACTAACAGAACTTCAGAGCAAAATCCTGAACAACATCACAGATGAGAAGATTGAACAGGCCCCACTTCGTGACCTCGTTTTGGCTTACAAGATTCTGAAAGAGAAAGAGTTCATGGTTGAAGGGAAACCCCAGGAAGTCAAGGGCCTTGTTCATTATTTGCTGGAAGTTGAAAAGCTGGAACAGGCGGAACGGATGGGAGGTGGTGTTGGTGTTGCCCCGAACCCAAGCCTGCATACAAATCCCCTACATGAAAACCCTCTGGGACTCCCGCCAATTCCCTCCTTCGACTACGCCGACGAAGTCGAGAAAGAAAAGGTTGAGAGGTTTATGAAGCTGGCTGATGACAAATTGGATTGTGGAATAAAGCTCTCGGATATTCCAGACTGAGGAAACCAACTCTTGAGCTACGAAGTAATTAAGAAGCTGAAAGCCTGGAAAGAATCTCCCCTGCTCTTTGCCACTGAGTGCATGAAAATGCAGCCGTCGGACCAACAGGCCGAAGCCCTCCACCTCTTTACCAAGACCAAAAGGCTCACAATTAGGAGCGGGCATGGAACTGGAAAGGATGCTATGGTAGGAGGAGTCATCATCCCCTGGTTCATGGTAACTCGAAGGTTTGCTAAAGTCGTTTGCCTGGCTCCCACCGCAAGGCAGCTTTCTGACATCCTTTGGAGTGAGATTTCTAAGTGGCTGAGACAGAGCCTCGTCTCTGACGAGTTTGTGATTCAGAGGGATAAAATCTTCCATAAGGAGAATTCCAGGGAGTGGTGGATCAGGGCAATCAGCCCCTCCGCTAAAAGCTCACCTGAGGAACAGGTGGAAAGCGTAGCTGGTCTGCACAGCGACCACCTCCTGATTGTTTGCGACGAAGCGAGTGGTATCCCCGAACCTGTCTTCATCCCCCTCGAAGGTTCTTGTACCCAGGAAGACAACATCATGGTCTTGATTGGGAACATGACTAAGAACAAAGGGTATTTCTATGACTCTCACTTCCACCCCGAACTTGCTGGAAGGTGGACCAAACTTCACTGGGACAGCCGCAAATCTTCGAATGTAAAACCTGAGTTCTGCGAATATATGGCTGCGAAGTACGGAGAGAATTCTAATATATTCAGAATCAGGGTTATTGGCGATCCTCCACTGGAAGACGACGAGTCCCTGATTGCGTTGTCCTGGGCAGAGCAGTGCATCGGAAATGAGATCTCTGTCCCAGAGGATGAGCCACCCTTCCTTGGCGTTGACGTTGCCAGGTTTGGTGCGGACAAATCCATTCTGCTGAACAGAATTGGGAATGTGGTGTTGCCCTGGGAAACCCACCACGGGCTGAATACGATAGACCTGGCGATGCGGGTGCGGATGCAGGCCCTGGAAAATGATGCACAGGGTGTAGCCATCGACGAGATTGGTGTTGGTGCTGGTGTTGTTGACTGGCTGGCGAAACATAACACTCCAAACCTCTTTGGCGTCAATGTGTCGCGCGCCTCCAGTGACATAACACGCTATGACAGGTTAAGGGATGAGCTTTGGCTGAGGATGCGGGACAAGTGTATGCGGATGCAGTATTCTTTCCCCACGACCAAGCTACCTGGTGACACTCTCAGCTTGGGGCAGATGCTTGCAAACGAGCTGGCCAGTCTTCGTTATAGCTACAACAAACAAGGTGGATACAAGGTGGAGTCGAAGTTGGAGGCTAAGAGAAGGGGAATTGACAGCCCCAATATCGCTGATGCGCTTGGCCTCACTGAATACTTCGACGGCATTGCTACAAGGGTGTTTGCCAGAAAGAAGCCTGTTCATACCAGGTGGACTGATAGATCCAGGGTTCCTGTCGGGGAAACTATTTCTAATTACTCCTGGATGGTAAGATAAAGTGGAGGACTGGAATGCCCGTAGTTGCTGACATAATTGAGTCAATGAAGAAGCTGGTTAAGAAGAAAACCCTTTCGGACTTTCTAAACCTCCCTGATCCTGTCTCTGGACAATCCCTGGAAGAGATGGAAGATCCCTTGGAGAACCCGACCAGACACCTGATGGCGCACGAAGTGAGCAAGATTGGGACGAAAAAGGGGAAGGTCGCAAGGCCCTGAGTTGTTGGTGATGGAGAAATTGGAAAAATTCATGTTTCTGGGTAAGGCAAAGGGAGGTTTTAATTGGCAGTAGAAACCTATGATAGCAGCATTGGTTCAGGCGAAGAAAATCCCACCTTCCTGAAGCTGTGGAGATGGCAGTTGGAGACCGAAGGCTCAGTTCCAGAGACAAACTGGAGGGTTGAGGCCACAGAGGACTACGACTTTTATGCTGGGAAGCAAGATACCGATGAAATCCTTGACGCTCTTGCTGACCAAAAACGCCCTGCCCTTGTATTCAACACCATCCTGCCCAAAATAAACATGCTTTGTGGGCTCGCAGGGCAGTCGAATAGAGTCCCTTACCTGTTTCCGGTGTCCCAAACTGACGATGCGCTCACCGAGCTGATGAACGGCGCCTTTAAGCACTTTAGGCGCAAGGCCAAGGCCACGAGAATTGAAAATGAGTGTTTCGAACACGCAGTAAAAAGTGGGCGAAGCCTTCTGTATTTCTACATTGGAGGAGATAATCCCTTCGAACCTGAGATTTGGTGTACCAGAATTCCAGGGCGGGACTTTATGCTGGACCCTTTGTCAAAAGCCTACGATATGTCCGACGCCAGATACCTCTTCATCGACAAGTGGGTGACTGAGGAGGATGTCAAGGCCATGTTTCCTGACATTGACACCGCTGAGATTCGCCAACTCTCCCAGTCTTCCAACACCATCCCTGAATTTTACAACTCAGTTACGGACAAGTATCGCTTAACGGAATGTTGGTATAGGAAGTATGAGCAGATTTACTGGTTCACCAACCCTCTTTCAGGAAAACAAGAGTCCACGACACCGGACAAATTCCTGAAGTTCGTTAAGGCCTTGAGAGAAGGTGTAGATCTTGGTGGGGGGAGGGTCTTCAAGTATGACCAGAATATTCCTGTTAAGAAAAGAATGGAGAAGAAGGTTTTTTACGCTGTGTATAGTGGTAATAAAATGTTTGAAGAGGGACCTTCGCCTTATAAGCATAATCATTTCCCAGGTGTTTTGTTCGGAGCCTACAAGGACGAAAACGAAAACAGGTGGTTCTCAGTAATCTCCATGATGAAGGACCCTCAGAGGGGAAGAAACACTATGCGGAGGCAGTTACAGCACCTTCTTCAGACAGCACCAAAGAACCTGCTTTCCCACGAAGTAGGGGCGTTGAACAACGAAGAGGAATATGACGCTAAGTCTGCACAGCCGAACTTCAGGCTGGTTATAAATCCTGGGAAGTTCGACAAGTGGAAGTTCAGTGAACAGCCGCAAATAAGTCCTGTGTATGCATCCCTGGATCAGACATACGAACAGGATATGAAGGATTCCTCGGGGATTCAAGACTCCCTGTTGGGTGTCCAGACCAGCTCAAGGGAGCCTGGCGTAACAGTTAGGCTTCGGCAACAGACTGGGATGGCGGTCCTCTACATCCTCTTTGATAATTTTAGGGAGTCCCGGCTTCATGCCGCCGAGATAATGGTGAGCATGATTCAGCAGTATATGACGCAGGAACAGTTGATAAGAATTGAGGGGGAAGAAGGATTCCAGCTTATCAGCATAAACTCTCAGACCAACCCTCAAACCACAGGGTTCAACGACATCACCGCTGGCAAATACGACTTTGCTATTGATGAGGCAGTTGAGAACTCCACAATGAGGATGGCGGTAGCCCAGATGCTGACAGACTTTGCTCAGAATAATCCAGGAGCAATTCCTCCTGACATGATTCTTGAGTACAGCGATATGCCGCTAAGTGCCAGGCTTAAGGTCAAGGCTTATCATGAAGCGCAGATTGAGAGGGAAACAAACCTGAGAATGCTGGAAATTGAGGCTCAAAGAGAAGGTAATGTTCTTCGAGGTGAGGTGGCGCTGTCCCAGGGTCGTAAGGCAGAGGCTGCTGCCAAGAAGAAGAAAACTAAATAAAGTGGAGGCTTTATGAGTGAAGAGGAAAAAAATGTTATCGTAAGTCCTGAACAGGGACACTTCAGCTTTATTGATGAGCTGGAGAAGGATGAAGAACCTGGTGGCGAAAAGGAGGGTTTGAAAGATGGCGAAGGGGCAGAAAAAGAAAAAGAAGGTAAAGAAACAAGCGCCGTCTCCGGCGACAAAGAAGCAGGGAAAGTAGAGAAGGAAGGAGAAGGGGAAGGGGAGGGCGAAGCCGAGGTTGAGGGCAAAGCCAAGGTTGAAGATGATGACGAGCTGAAAACATTGCGGCAACTTGCCAGGGAACAGAAACGTCAGCTTGACAAGGTGACAGCAGCGCTCGATGAGACAAATAAGAGGTTGCAGGACGCAGCTATTATTCCGCCTGAGGAAGTGGAAAAGAAGAAGGAGCTTGAGGCTTTTGCAGCACAGCGACAGGATCAGCTTGATTACTTTCTCGAAGCTATGAAGGTCCATCCTAAATACGAGGATGTTGAAGTGGTTGTTTCACAGGCTCACTTTGACGACATCGTAGAGGCTATGGGCAAAGTGCTGGTTTCGAACGAAGGGGGCAAGTTGGATGATGCTGTGAAGCGGATCGAATCAGAGATTTGGGCCATGCGAAATCCCTACAAGTTCATGTATGACACGATTAAGGCGTACCATCCTGACTACACAAAGGTGGTAAAGCCAGCAGAAGGCGAGGCCAAAGGTGAGGCCAAGCCTTCTAAGGAGAATCTGTCAGCGGAAAAAGTGGCTATGAGTATTCAGGAAATTGGTGGCGGATCATCTGAAAGTTCTGGTTGGACAGCGGCAAAGATAGATGATTTGGATGAACTCGAAATCGACAAGGTTCCCAGAGATATTTACGACAAGTACCTCCGGGGCGAACTCAAATAAGGAGAATGTAGATGGCATCACATGAGATGGTGTTTCTTACTAATGATGGCTCAACCAGGAAGAGATGGGCCAGGGACCTTTATCGGTCAATCCTGAAAGCTGTTGAATTCAATGACCTGGTTGGTACAGGTCCGAACGCGATTGTTCAGCTGAAGAATGAGCTGGGCAAAGGCGAAGGCGATACGATCACCTTTACAATCAGACTTCCCCTCTCCGGTGAAGGTGTGGTTGGAAACAAGACTGTTGAAGGGAACGAAGAAAAACTTCGGACCAAAAACTTCAGCATGACTATTGAGGAACTGAACCACGCCGTTGATACTGGTGGTCGGATGGACCAGCAGAGAGTCCCCTTTGACCTGATGCAGGAAGGTAAGGATGGTCTGCAGGAATGGTGGCAGGAGAAACTCAGCGACTATGTATTCGCAACTCTTTGTGGGGATTCAAGCTACCAGATTGCTGGTGAGACTTTCGCCCAGGCCTGTGAAGCCCCCGATACTGACCATCTTCTCAGGGTCAACGACGTTGCAACAGATGCTGCTATGACAGCGGCAGACCAGCTCGATCTTACCTTCCTGGATCGGATGAAACAGCTGGCAGAGGTTCCGACTGGAACAGAATGCTACAGACTTCGCCCCCTTCTGATTGGTGGGAAGAAGTACTTTAGGGTGATCCTTCACAACTATGTCTTTGACAGGCTCCGTATGAACTTCAACGCCGGGCAGTGGGGCGACATGCTGAGAAGCGCACAGAAACTTGGCCTCCCCAACATCGAGTTTGAATACAACGGCCTGCTCGTGAACAAAAGCGAGAGGATCAGGCCTTCCAGCACAAACTCCGCTGTATACAACAACATCATGCTGGGTGCGCAGGCTGCGTGTTTTGCCTGGGGCGGCGCCGGCGAGTCCAAGTCCACTGTCATGGCCTTCGTTCCCTATGAGAAGGATGCGAAAAGGTATGTCATGATCAGAGGCGGTGGTATTTTCGGCTGTAAGAAGGTTCGCTTCAACAGCAAAGACTTTGGAATCATTACTGGCCGTTCCTACGCAACAAAGCTGTAGGAGGTGAAAATTGTCTACGGAACGTTTTGGAAACAGGTTTTCTGACAGGTATATGATGGGCGCATCAAGGTTGATGGTGGCTCCAGACGACGCCACCTACCTTGTAATACAGCTCCCAAAATACGCCTTTGTAACGGACGTTTGGCTGAACATAAGAACAGCGTATGTTGCTGGCTCCCCGACACTGACTGTTGGTTTTGAGGGGAATGGAGAGACTGCGAATACAGCCTACTTCATCACCAACGACATTGCTGACCCTTCCGTTGCTGGTATCAAGAGGTCAGTTGAAGACACGCTTACATCAAAGCCAAGTAAGTATTTTTCAGGTGGTTCCGGCGGAATTACAGTGACTGTTGCCGCTGGTAGCGCCACAACCGAGGGAACATTCGAAGTGTTCGCTCAGTATGTTTTAATTTCCTAAGGAGGGAATGAGAAATGTCTACAGTAACTGCAATAGATTACAGAAGAACTGATCTTCGGAAACAGGTTCTCGAGAATCCTTACTGGATCACCTCTGGTGAGGTTGTGGCCGTTGACGCTGTTGCAAAAGCAGCGCAGCTTTTCAGCTTTCCTACCGCAGGTAGGATCACTATTGTCCTTGCGGCATACATTCAGGTAACCACGGTCTTTGCTGGTGGTACGCCAGCAGGTACTCTTGGAATAGGCTCCCTTGCAACTGATGCTATTACCACTGGGGGTGTTGTGACTGACGTCGATCAGGATGAATTCATTCTGTCAGCGGATGTCACCTGGACAACGGCGGGGTACTACGAAGCAACTACTGCCACAGGCTCAGACTATGAGGACGCTATTAAGACAGGTCTTCACCCCGCTCCGGCGATAATCACTGGGGCCGCAACGACTGTTCCTTGCGTCTGCCTGTACCTCACAAACGTCGGCACGTATACGGCTGGAAAGTGCCGTGTCCATATGCTCGTGACTGACATCCCTGGGAAGTAGCATAAACAGAAACATGAATTTTTCACATTACTGGCGGGGTGTTGAATGAATCTTGGTGAGATAGTAGCAGAAGTAAGGACGAACCTAAAGGATCAACGATCCGATGTTCTGGTATCCATTCAGGACTATGTTAACGAGGCGTACCAGTGGGTTGCCGCTGAGTCATGCCTCCCCTCCTTGAAGTCCGTGACTACCTTGAATACCGCCCTATCCCTGGCGTACACAAGCTTTGCTGCCACTTTTGATGGCAGACTCCTGTATTGTGGTACAACGTCAGGCGAACTTAATGTTCTGGATGGTGGTTTGACAGAACTGATAGAACGACATCCTGATCTTACCGAAGAAGGAGATGTTGAAGATGTTGCAGTGGAAGGAGCTACCCTCTGGTACGCATGTATTCCGGCAACAGTAACCTCGTTAATCTGTCTGGTGTATAACAAACCCGCTGAACTCACGCTTGACACAGACACCCCGTCAGCACTCCCTGTGTATCTTCACAGGGAGATTTTGGTGAACAAGGCTTGTGCAATAGGCTATAGCATCATTGAGGATGGTCTTGAAGGTGAAAGACCGAATACCAGTTTTTACGAAGCAAAAGCGCTGATTGGAAAGGCGAAGCTTGACGCCTGGATTGAAAAACGCAGGGGACACCTTCGTCGCAGTGTGTGGAGTTATTAATGCCTGGGTATAAAACAATTCCCTTTCTCAGGGCATCCAAAGGCCTGAACATAGTTACTGATCCAGTAAGGATTGCTTTTGATCCTGAGAAGGGAATTGTTGACCTGGCAACAGCATTCAACGTGGATGTGGACTCAAGTGGAAGGTTAAGCCGCCGAAAAGGGCTGACACTTCTACAGTCTTGGAACACCCACAGCATTTTTTGCGATAACGGACCTTGTTTGTTTGTCAGCGGAACGTCGTTGTACAGACTGAATAGCGACAAGACAAGGACTGGAATTAGAAGTAGCCTGACTCCTGGCGCAAGAATGAACTATGTGCAGGTAGGGAATAAGGTTTTCTATGCTAATGGCTTTGAGTACGGATACGTAGAAGGGGATCTTTCTTATTACTGGGAGGCCAGCGCCTATGTAGGACCAACAACCTCTCGGACGTTCTCCAGTCCGCCTGTCGGCATCACTCAGCTTGAGTTTTACAAAGGCAGGATTTTTTGCTCCCTCGGAGATGTGCTGTGGTTCTCAGAACCTTTTGCTTGGGACTGGTTCGACATGGCAAGTAATTGGATTCAGTTCCGGGGAAACATCAGGTTTCTGAAAGCATCCTATGGGTCTACAGACAGGGACTCTGACGGGATTTACGTGGGGACTGACTACGGCGTTGAGTTCCTGGAAGGCGATACCCCAGATAAATTCTCGAGAGAGCAGGTTAGTGATTCCGCACCTGTCTATGGGACAGCCGTCAGGGCTGAGGCCGCAAGAGTTGCTGGTGGTGGTACAGGGAAAGTTGTCTTTTGGACAGCGCAAAATGGGATCTGGGTTGGTAAGGCAAATGGCCAGGCCGAATGCGTAACCAAGGATAGGCTGAAGCTTCCATCTGCGTTGTTTGGTTCAGCTGTTTATCATGACGGAAAGTATTTAGTGTTATTAGAAGAATAGGAGGAGTAAACAATGGCTTTTTACTTTAGTACGGCCTTGAGAAATAAACTTCTTAGTGGGGTTCCAGCACTAAGGTCAAGCGTCACCATCACTGGAACGACGATTGCAGCTGTTGATGGTGGAGCAAGTGCGGATTCTTTTACGGACTCTGGAAACGGTTTTGTTACTGCCGGCTTCTCAGTCGGTGATGCTGTTCTGGTTATGGGGTTCTCAGGTGCTGGCGCCGTCAACAACGGGAAGATTTTCACTCTGGCGTCTGTTGCCGCAGGAACTATTACGGTGCCTACAGGAAGTCTTACGGCTGAGACGGCCGGAGCAACTGTTATCATCACACAGGTTATTGGCAGCAGCCTGAGGGATATTTTCAAAGATGGCTGGATTGGAATATATTCTGGGAATCAGCCAGCAAATGCAGATGCCGCAAAGACTGGTACTCTTCTTGCAGCAATAACTGTTGCTGGAGGTACCCTCACACCTGGTTCGCCGGCAAATGGCCTTGAATTCGGTCTTGCAAGTGCTGGTATCATTCAGAAAGATTCATCTACGTGGCAGGGAACTGGTCTTGTCGAAGACTATGCAGGTTGGTACAGATTTTACGCTAATGCCACGGATGCTGGTGCGCTTGACTCAAGTTATCTTTACCCCAGGATCGACGGCGCCATAGGTACAAGTGGTGCCCAGTTGATTGCATCCTCCACTCTGATTGAAGTAGGAGCTACCATTACCATCGACACCTACAAGATTACATACGAGGAGGAAGGGGAATGATAACAGGAGCCAAACTTGGATGTAAGTTTCATGCTGATGTTGAGAGGTCAGGTGGTCTAATGCCAAAGTTTCTGGTATGGACAGTATGGGATGTTGAACATCTGAGGAGGGTCAGGAAAGGTGGATTGTATGTTTGGAAAGATGCTACACCACCTTCCAGGGATGGAAACATCTGTACAGATGAGGGACTTAACAGGTTGCTGGATGTTATGTTCCACGGGACTACTCAGTTAACAACCTGGTATGTCGGAATTTTTGAGACCAATACAACACCAGCTGCTGGAACAACTTATGCAACACCTGTGTTCACAGAGTCAACAGCCTATGATGAGGCCACAAGACCTGAGTACGTGGAAGCAGCTTCTTCCGGCAAGTCTTTGACAAATTCTGCAAACAAAGCCACCTTCACAATAAGCTCAACAAAGACCATTTACGGAGGATGTTTGGTCGCTGGTGGAACCGCTGCAAGTACCAAAGGTGATAAAGCTGGTGGAGGAGTGATGTATTCAGCTTCTTTATTCGGGTCCTCAAAGTCAGTTGTTGATGATGATATTATCAGAGTGACTGTCACAATCAACGCTGCTGACGCTTAAGTAGGTAGGAGTTTATGGCTGGGATAGACAGCTATACTAAGTTATGCCTGCATGGTAACGGTACACACTTATCAACCGCTATTAGGGATGCGTCTCCTGCCCACAAGACAGTAACTGCTTATGGTGGGGCTAATGTAGGAGATACGTACTATAAGTTTGGTGGTCTTGCTATGCGGTTTCCTGTCGCAGAAAGTAGCTATATGTCTGTTCCTGACTCAGATGATTGGAACTTTGGTTCTGGGGATTTTACCATAGACCTGTGGGTGAGGGTTTCATCCTGGCCAGCAGCTACTCAGCACAGGATGATACTTTCACAGTATGAGTCAGCCACAAGATATTGGCATTTTAGTATTTGCGAGAACTCTGGTGCGTATAAGCTGATCCTCGTTTATACCTATGACGGCAACTCTGCGTCATTTTCAAGAACAATTAGTTTCACTTTAAATGTGTGGTATCACGTTGCGCTTGTAAGGAACGGAACTGAGTATAAAATGTATGTAGATGGTACACTACTCAGCACATCATACACAAGCGCCTTGGCATTCACTAACATAAGCAGTGCCTTATTTATAGGTACTTGGTATACAGGTGCAGGTCAGTACTGGGATGGTAGGATGGATGAACTCAGGATATCCAAGGGCATTGCCCGTTGGACAGCTGATTTTACAGTACCATCAGAGGAGTACAGTGTTGACGATACCATAACAGAGGCATTGACAACCTCAGACGATTTGGTGCCAGATCCAGGCTTACCAACAGATGCTGAGATCACCGAAGACTTTACTGTCCATGACACACTTTCAGAGGTTTTTGATGTCGATATTGATGAGGATATTGCTCTTAGCGATACCTTTGCAGGATCGGTATCATACCTGTGTGTTCAAGTTGAGGCTTTGACTACAAATGACAGCAATGTGGCCAATACAACTTATAACAAAACCCTGTCAGAAGATGTAAATTCTGGAGATGTTTTTGATGGTCAGTTTGCTGTTTACTTGACAACAGGGGATCAGAACGTCCCAATCTGTAAAGTAGAAGCAAAGAGGAACAAGGGTTTTGCAGGAGATGCGGTATTTCCAAAGGCTTCTAATACAAGCAAAAAAGGCTGGAATGCAACACATACAGTTCCTAAGTGGGTTGCAGAAGCTACACTTAAACGAGGAAGTCTGTTTAGTCATGAAGAGAGGGTTCCGAAACTTAAAGGTGAAGCTACCTTCAAGGCAGGTAGAGTATTTACTGGTGATGCTGTATTCCCAGGTTTTGTAGCCGATTCAACCTTTATTACGAGTGTAGAACTTTATGGGGCAACACATACAGTGCCGAAACCAAAGGGATTTGCAACAATGACTGTTGGCGGAAGATTTACTGATTATGTGCTGAGGTACGTGCGATGAAGACACTTGGAATTATGCTCAACTCAGAGATTATGGCGCCAACCCAGTACGATGGCTTTAACTTCAAGGGTCTTTGTGTGTTTGAAGGTGTTATTCTTGGTTGCGGAGAAAGTGGAATTTTTCAAGTTTCTGGTGACACCGACAACGGGACTGACATTGAAGCATTCTTTCAGGTTCCTTCAACAGACTTGGGAATACCTGCACAGAAGAAAGTAAGGTCAATGATTCTCAGTGGGTACCAGCATGGAAGCTTGAAAGTAACTATCGTCTGTGACAATGACGAAAAGACTGTTTACACACTAAACCTGAATGGTCCCATTGAAACTGGTAGTGTTAAAGTAGACTTGAACAGTGATGACTTTGGGAGGTTTATTGGACTGCTGGTTGAAAATACCGAAGGTTCTGATTTCAGCATAGATGTGCTGGACCTCTTGGTCTTGATTACGAAACTTGGACCTGCGGTTAGAACCCTTTTAGGAAGAAACAGATCCATCGTTCCTGTTATGGTAGGAGAGGCTGTTGCCACAATCAGTTAGAACAACTACTGTCCTTTTTAAAGGGGATGAAAAGAGAGGGCGGGAACTCCAGGGAATGGTCAGAGTCCAGCTTGAGAAACTACGTTCCTTGATGTCGTTTGCAAAGCTTGATCAGTACACAATCTCAACATATAACAGGGAAGGTGCTTATATCAAGGCGTCTTCATGTTTTGGGACTGAGACAGTAACAGTATACGTTCCGCCGAAAAAGCCTGTTAATCCTGAAGAGGAAATTAAAAAGCAGCTGATGCGTCGAAAGTTGAAGATGAAATGGGAGCTTGCATATGTTCCAGAAGAACCGCCTGATCCTCAGCCTGGTGGATGGTTTGAAGCAGATAAGGCAACACTTCTGGCAACAGAAGTTCTGGAGAACTACTCAAGCCTTGCAGCAGCTGGACCTGGATGGGATTCTCAAAGAGTTCTTTCTGTTACCAGTGGTGTTGCATCAGAAGTAACTAACGAAGGTTATGTTGATGGTAACCAGATTTTCAACTTTGGCGCTGGCGATTTATACGCAGCAACCAAGACCTATCAGGCTACCAGAATTGCAGGCTTTAGGTACAGAACAAGATATGCAGAAACACTGTGGCCGTTCGCAGTAACTTATGACGTTACCTCATGGAACAATGCTGTAGTTAATTTCCAGAGTAATGCATATGCTGCATATAATAGCTATGGTGGTTTTCCATCCACCTGGTATGACGGCGTAATGCAGCTTGATCCTACGCATGGATTTTACGGAGGAATTTATCAAACTGGTTGGATTGGTTGGGGATCTGGTGTTTATATGAACATCTCAGATTCTTCGGCTTATTACAACTGGCAATCACCATCTCTTGGTGGATTTACCAGAATGCAGTGGTTAGACACTCTCAACCCTTCGTCGATAAAGGATGCTGATAACTACACAATGTACTATGATGTATGCAGAACCCTGCATGTTGATGGAACGTATCAGATGCCAAAGAACTATTTCACTTGGTGGCCATCATTTTGTGATTCAAGTTCTGATGCAGTAATATATAATTGGAGAGAGTTTCATGGTTCAGGTTCTCTTGCATGCACCTTTGCTAAGTATGCTGTTTATCAGGCAACTGCGTATACTCCAAATGCATATGCTATAAGTCTCGGAGCTATTCCATCCACCATCTATTATATAATGGTGTACCCTTCGTTTGCACCATTCGCAGATACGACATTTGGAAATACAACATATTTTTGTCCTGACCATAATTACAACTGTAGAGGCTTCAAGTCAACATACGAAACCAAGCTTATAGGTAAGTATAAAGGAGTTGATATAACATCAACACTTGGAACAGCGACAAGACAGAATGTGTCTGGTGGAGGTGTTACATCACCTCAGTGGACTGGTGTCTCTGCAATTCCTCACACTTCCAATATCTACAGTAAAGAGAAGTTGTATACTGGTGATGATCCAGATGATCCGCTTAAGCACGAGGATGATGATTTAGTAGTTTATAGTTACCACACTGGTGTGGCTGGTGGAAATTATCAGTATTGGCCAGGTTTTGCTACTGGGACAGGCATAACAGAAACGACATATGTGACTATTATGGGTGGTACTACAGTTACAAAGGCTTATGCTGCTGTACATCCAGGTACACACCCTGTGTTTAGTGATACAGAAACTGGAATAAATTACAGGGCATACGGTTCCTTATATGCTGTTCTAAGACCTATTGGTGTAGGACCTGTTGAGTTTGGGCCACCTGAATGGTTGGGATGGTGGTTTGCTGACAATTCTCAATTCATTGTTGAGATGGACAAGGAGGGTTAAATGTCTGTGTTTACAACCGAAGAAGGCTCGATACCTGAAAGGATAGCTAAGCAGGCCGAAGAGTCAAGGAAGTTTATTTCTGAAAAGTGGACCTTAACCAGTGATATGGCCGACAAAGCCTTTGATACCGCTGTCGAGGCTATTGAGAACATAGCAGCGGAAAGTTTTCCAGAAATTACAAGACCTTCGATTGACTGGGAAGATGTTTCAGTTGATTTTAGTATAAACTTAGTCAAGCCAACACTCCCGGATATTACATTCAGGTGGCCAGCAACCAAGCCTACGATTGGAGCGTTGAAGGAATATCCAGCGGTAGCATTTCCACTCAGTACATTTAACCTTTTGAACAGTGAGGTAATTGCTGCAATTAGGTTAAAGCTTGAAACTGGTGGAACAGGACTGGGTGCGGCGGCAGAAGCTGCACTTTGGGCCAGGATGAGAGGACGGAACGATGCTAAGAATGAGTCTGCCTATGCAGAGGCTCAGAATTTCTTTGCTGCAAGAGGATATGATGTTCCTCCTGGGGTTTTGTCAGGCAGGTTGTTGCAGGTTCAAGCTGAGATATTGCGGTCAGAAACTGATTTGAACAATGATATTACTGTTGAACAGGCCAGGTTGACTCAAGAGAATGAGAAGTTTATCTACGAACTTGCCCTGAAAGCTGTGACAGATTATTACAGGAACTCTATTGAGGCTGTCGCAGCACAGAACAAGAATGTAGTGGATGTGTTTCTGGGACAGATGGAAGGGTACAAAGTGGATGTTCAGGCTGAAGCAAGCAGGGTTGATGCTCTGGCTAAGGTTATCAATGCTTTGATGGAAGGGTATAAGGCTGATGCTCAGGCACAAGGAATACTGGTTGAAGCCAAGGCCAAGGTCGTTGATTCGGAAATTCGGCAGCAGGTAGCCAAAGCAGAAATTGAGCTGAAGCTTGCTGATATTGACATACAGGTAGCCAAGTTTGTTTGGAGTACACAGATTGAGGTTTTCAAGGCCATTGCAACTGTGGCATCGCAACTTGCTGCGTCGGCCATGGCAGCTGTAAATGCAAGTGTAAATTCTGGTTATAGTGCAAGTTCGAATGAGGCTTCGAACTGGGGTACAAACTTCGCCTGGGACAAAACGAAACGGGATAACACTGGTGTTATTTTACAGCATGTTCACACTTGGGATGAAACAAAGTAAGGAGGATGACTATGCGCTTTGGTGGTTTTGTAAACAGTCCATTTAATTCCAGAGAACGTGATGACTTTCTGGAAAAGGAATATGCCAGGGGCAGGGAAATTTCTGCAACAGCAGCTGCAAGGAAGAGTGATCTGGCAAAGACCTTGCAGGAAATGCAGGACTCAACACAGTTGGGGATCGCCAGAATTCATGATGAAACTATTAGGAGGGGTCAAGACCTGGGACAGCCCTTACAGGAGGCAAAGACCAGTGCCTTGAATATGATGACTCCTTTGCAAGTTAAGGGAATGGGGTTGCAGAATGAGGGGATGAGAACTGGGAATGAAGCAAACAGTAGGATGCTTCCGTACCTGGAAGGAATGCTTCGGAGTAATCAGGAGGGAAGAGAACTGGGAAATCTATTCAACAGGTCTGCCGCGATTTCTCAGCTTGCACAGAACAGAGAAAGGCTGGAAGAGGCTGGTATTGATTTTGGAGGCTTGTTGGAAAGGTTTGGGTTTAAGAGGTCTGGTAGGACTGAAGGTGCTGCAGAAAACCAGGGGCTTTTAGATTTTGTTAGCGGAAGAATGGCTGATGCAACTGGAGCAGGTGGTAAAATAGTTGGAACAAGTGGCGGAGAAGGTTTTGTTGATAATCCTTACGGAATAGATGATAAGCCTCTGGAAGAGCCAATACTCAGTCCTATTGATTTAATTGGTCCGGCTGCTGGAATTGCAGCTTTGATAAGATCACTTGGAAAGAAAGCTCTTATTGGATTGCTTGGCAAGGCTGCTAAACCTAAAGGCTTTAACCCAGGTCAGTTTTACGCAAGACAGTCTGCGCAGTCGGCAAGGAAAAACATAGGTTATGCTCAGAATCCCTGGACGATGGAGTAAGGAATGAACATAGGAAACTCTGTGCTGTCACAGTTACTGGAAGAACCAAAGCTTAGAATTCCATTCCCTTCGCTTTCTGAGAACAGGAGTTTGGAACGTCAGGCGGAGCGGCTCGACAACCTGAGGATGACGTTTCTCTCTGATCCTAATAAAATCGAGACGATTGTTTCTCACCTGACTAAAGCCAACGTCCCTGGGAAGAAGCTGGAAAAGATGGGAATGAACGTGCCTCTGGCAAAGTTGGAGAAGGAAATTCCTGACGACGATCCCAGAAAGAATGTTGGTTCTCAGACATTTGCCGAAGCACAGATGGCAATATCTGCTATGCCGGACAGACATCCTCTGGAAGTCATCAAAGCAGTTTATGATAAGAACATGGCTGCAAGAAAGGAAGCAACTTTTAAATACCTGGATGATGCACAGAAACCTTTTCTCGGCCTACCTTTCACTGGTAAAGAGGTTGGGAAGGATGTGGCGTCAGCACCTGGGTATGAAGAATACAGGGTTAAGAGGGAAGAAGAGAAGAGGACTAAGTGGAACTGGGATGAATTCTCAAGTCCCCAGGGTGCCGCAACAATGGGAGGTTTGTTTACCGCTGGTGGGATGTTGGCAGAGAGGGTTGGAGCATCTCCTGGAACAATTGGAAAGATTGCAAGGGGAGTTTCTAAATTCCTGCCAACAGGTGTAAAGTCTATCCCAAATCCACTGGTAAGACTCGGCGTATCTGCTTTGGTGGCTATCCCAGAGTTTTGGGCGATGGAAGCGGTGCATCAAGGTGTTACTAAAGCTCCAGGAGTTAGAGATCTTCCTGAGATACCAAAGCAAATTCTGGGCATGGCTGCAGGTGGTCTCGCCGGTCATCAGGTTTCTAAAGCATTTGCTGGGAGTGTTGAAAAATATGCTGCTAAGAGACTGAAGCTGGATGAACTTACAGCAAAGCTTACAGCTAACCCAACAGTAGATAATGTTGTGGAGCATTCCGCAGCAGCAAAAACTGTTAGTAGGGAAGAGGCAGCTTTTGAAGCGGCGAACAAGCAAGTTGATGATATGTTTTCAGTTAATATGCCAGAGAAACAGACAACCAACGAAGAGTGGCTGACAGGGTTGTTTAAGAGGGCTGAGAGTAAGGTTGCAAAACCTAATCCTGACGATGATTGGGTAGGCAGAGCATTTGGAAGGAATGTTAGCAAGGATTCCCTTGACGAGATTTACGAGGGAGTTAAAGCTGGCGGTAATGCTCAGGAGGTTTCAACACAAGTTCTGGGAAGCAAGACAGTAACAGAAACTCTTGACAACACCAAAGCTGGAATCATATTCAAAGCTATTGATAAGGACCCAGAGACTTCCAAGTTGTTGCAGGGGGAGTTGAGAAAGGCAATTAACTCAGGGGCAACACCCTCAGAAGCTGTGCTTCAAGCTCAGAAGACTGTAGCTTCCAGGTATTTTGACGAAGTCGTAGAGGTTGGAACAAAGCAGTATACGCATTCTCCTGAGGTTGCGGCATATCTCAGGGGACTTGGATACTCCGAGGAGGTTATTAGCGGAACACCTCAGAGTCTTGCGAAGAAACTCTTTAACAGAGGGAAGCAGGTTTCGAAAGCGACAACAAACCTGGGTGATGAAATCTCCAAGACTATTCACACTGATGACGTTGCTAATGTTGTTCCACAGGCAGTTGCTGACGCAAAGATTGCTGGCGAGGAAGTAAGACTTGAGATTGAGGCTTTGGCAGGGATTAAGAAAGCCGAAAGATCTGTTGAAGGTTTAGCCAAGGCAGCACCTGAAAGACTGGTGTGGAGTAAAGAAGCTGGTAAGATGGTTCCAGAAAATGGAAATATTCATGTTTCTGGAAAGTCCGAAGGTGCGATTGCTAAAGAACCTGTGGACTTTATGGACGAAGGATTTACCAAAAGGTTGGAGGAGGTAACAGCAAGAAAGCTGAAAGCTGCTGAGGAAAGAAGGGCTGTCGTGGAGGAGCAGGACAAGGCTGATGTTACCAAGACAATTAAGGCTTACACAGCTAAGGTTGATAGCCTTCAGGGTGTCCTGAAAGGTTCTGCGGACGAAGGTTCTGGGATGTTAGATACCCTGACAAAGACAAAACTCCCAGAGGGTGAAGGACTTTCTGAAGTTCATAAAGGAACTGTAGATAAGATTAAATCCTTGATGGATAAGAAGCTCTCAGATGGTACTATCACCCAGGCTCAATACGACAGCTTCATGAGCGAGACTGCTGAGGAAGTTGTTCCAAAGGTTGTTAAGAAGGCTAAGGTTAGGAAGCCAAAAGAGAAGGTTGACTTCGAAGGGGAGTCTACCAAACTGTACAAGCAACTAACCTCTGGGGAAATCACAGAGTCTCAATACGATAAGAAGCTTGGAAAGCTAATGAGTCTTGTCAAGGGAGGATCGAAGGTTGCGGCACTGGCTATTGGAGCTGGCGGTCTTGTAGCCATTGCTCCGCAGGATTCAGAAGCCGGAGTGACAACGCAATTCGCTGAGAGCGTTGTAGGTACTGTTAAGAAATCCTATGATGAAATCGTCAAGAGCATCGTTGAGAAGAAACTTTATGTCCCTGCGTATGTCAAAGGCTCCTTCGAGTTTGGAGACAGAGGACGAGGCTTGTCAGTTATTCCAGATGCCAGAAATGTAGCAATAAAGAAGAAGATCTTTGGGCAGGACTACTTATCCCCTAACGTTGTTGCTGATTTCCTGTACAACTCTTATACAAAGGAAGGAGTTAAAATTCAGACGAATCCGATGGTGGAGCTTGGGCATAGATTCCAGATGATATTCGGCAACGCCAAGAAGGGATTAGAATTAACTGATGACATCATGAACGCTGTGCCGAACGGCACCTCTTACCAGAAGGAAATTGCTGAGGCATTCAAGCCCCTTGTTGCTGGGTCAGAAACAATGACTGAGATTGCAATGCACCAGGGGAGTATTAAACACCTTGAAAAGACTATAAAACTGATTGAGAAGAAAGCTTCCAAGGCTGTCAGTGGTGACGCTGAGTTTTACAAAGCAGATATTGAGGCTCTTCAGGCCAAGATTGATTTCCACAAAGAGGCTCTTGATAGTATAGACTTTGACAAGGATGCCTTTGCTATGCAGTGGGAGAAGATAGCTCGAGGTGTGGCTGAGAAGTACCCAAGTGCAAGGGTGGCCTTAGCCCTGGATGGAAAGGGTCTTGCTGCTGAGGACCCATGGGTTCTGAAGTATATGAACCAGAATGAGAAAGAAGCAGTTGGGCATTTTAGAAAATACCTTAATCAGATCTCAGCAGACTTGGTGGAGATTGGGGAGAAGCCTATTACGTCAAGGGCTTATATTCATCACCCTCTGCATCCTGACTTCAACCAGAAACTTCTTACACAGAAATTTGAAGACCTGGGAATGCGCCGAGAAGAGATCATGCCTCTGGCGAAGTTGTTCCATAGGGAGTTTGGAAGCCAGCTGATGGTTCCGGACATGCAGTACGTCATGAAAAGATACCTGCCTGATATTTACAAAAGGATTGAGCTGATTGACTTCTGGAAGAAAGGAAGACCAGGTGGTTGGGCCGAACACGCTTACAAGGTGCGGCAACTTGGCTGGGAGGGTCCAGCGAAGTTTATGGAAAACCTGAAGGCCTCGTTTGCTCCGGAGTCGTCAACTGTCCTTGATGAAATAGCAAGGAAGGCGTATTCGTTGGAGGCTATTAGACTCATTGGCTTGAATCCCTCTCCTGGATTCAAACACCTGATGAAGTTACAAGCAAACTGGGCTAACTTCGGCTTTCAGAATTCTATCCAGAATCTGCCAAAGCAGACTGGTTTGTACAAAGACGATGCGGTTGTTCGGTCTCTTGAGATGTTGACTGGAAAGAAGATGGACCATAGCACTGAGCTTGATATGTACAGGGCCTTTACTGGCGCAGGGAATATTTCCGCGATTATTCAGGATCTCGGATATGCTGAACCAAAGGGCTGGTTTGATGTTATCACAAGAAAAGCTGCTGACATTGGTGGGAGTGTTATTAACAACACAGAAAGATTTGACCGTGCCGCCAGCTTTGTTGGCGCTGTAACCATGGCTGGTAATAAAGGGATGACAGCAGAACAAGCCGCCTATGCTATTTACGACACAGTTCTGAAAACAAACTTCATGTCTGGAATACAGAATCCCTCCTGGTTGAGAAACCCGAAGGTTCGGGCAATGCTGATGTTTCAAGGAACTCCTTTTAAAATCGCAGAGCAAAGAGCACTCTTAGCTTTTAGGGCAGCACCAGCAATCAAAGAAGCTGGTCTTGAGTTTTGGAATCAGTTACAAGGACTAAGAACTATGATAAAGGAGGGAGAAAGAGAATTCAAATGGGGACTGATTAAGGATGCACTGGAAAGCAGGAAGGACATTTTTGGAATACCTTATGCACACCAGTTAATGCGGCAACTTTTACTGGGTGGTACAATTATTGCTGGTGGCGCCGCCCTGTTTGATGCTGACTTAACTGGTCATGTATTCCACCTGCCTTTTGTAAAGAAGGAGGGTGGGTTGAAAGTTAACCTCAATCCTACAATCAACGCAGCACTTGAGGCGAAGTCGAGTGATGATGACTTCTGGCCATCAGCATTTGCTAAGAAGTGGATGTCATCTGGACCAATACCAGCAGCTGTTGTTAAGGGTGCAAGGTTGAATGCGGACGACATACCTGCAATTTACAGAGACAGCAAGTTCCGATACTTTTTTGGTATTCCAGCTACGAAGGAAGATTGACACAGGAACATGAAAAATTCATGTTTCTGCAAATACGAGAAGGGAGGAGTTGAATGAAGAAGTCTTTTGTATTAGCACTGGCTTTGGTAATTTGGACTGGGTTATTGGTCACCAGTGTATTTGGTGCCGGCACTGTGACTGTCACCACCAAGAATCTGGACAACGGCAAAATGCAGTTGGTGCAGTTTGCTTGGGTCGCAGATGCCTCAGATGGTTCTGTTCCGGCAACAACGTTGACTGGTCAGCAGCTATCATCTTTAACAGGGGCGTATCTTTGTGGAGGAGAAACTATTCCTGGATCAGGGGCAGCAGCACCAACAGCACTGTATGATGTGACAGTGAAGACAGTTGGTGGTACTGATACATTTGGTGGTACGCTTGGGAATAGAAGTGCTTCTGCAAGTGAGTACGCAGTGCCTTCGTTGTCATCAGGTGTATATGGTTGCTGGTTTGTTACAGAAGCCTTGACCTTCAACCTAACTAACAACTCAGTAAATTCGGCGACAGGCACACTGAAACTCTTTTTCTTCAGGCCTTAAGGAGGACTTGAGAAGATGAAAAAGCTGAGCATTTTCCTCTTAATTCTACTTTTCACAGCCACAATAAGCCACGCCTTTCCAGGTGTGTTCTACAGTGGAAATGGTGCCACGTTTCCGAACTCTGTTGAGATTGGTTCAGCCGCAGCCGGGAAGACCTTGACGGTATATGGAACAGGAACATATTCATTTGAAACTGGAGTTGATGTTGTTATAGGTCGTGGCACTACAGACACGGATATTACATACATTTCTTTACGATCTGCGAATGGTACAAAGTTCTATTTATACCCTGATGATTCGGGGGCTTTAATTCTTAGTACGACAGCACCGTAAATAAAGGAGGTTTGAATAATGGCTAAATATATCACAGCATCAACGGCAATAAATGAGATAGGCGTCCCCGGTCAGGTAGGGTTCGGCGTCTGGCCCTTCGCCTACTGGAAGAGGCTCTATCTGGCTGACAATATCAGGGCGGAGTGTGACTGGATTTATACGTTCAGGGGGAAGAGCAACCGATGAAGTGGCTATGGCTGCTGAAGTTCAAATGTGTCAGAAAAATAGCATGGAGGGTAGGAATGAAAGCATTATTCGGAGATAGCTGGAAAACAAGTGTCATGGGGATTCTTCAGGCGATTGCAACGGGGATCATGACGTATATCATCGCATCTGTCACCAACAACGAGGCGGTAACATGGGCCGGTGTGAGCGTCGCAATTCTTCAGGTTGTCAAGGGATTTCTCCAGAAGGATTACAACGTATCGGGCGGTGCGGCTCCTGAGCCGAAGGCCGAGGAAAGGGTGGTGAACGATGCTAACTAAACATATCGCCATTATCGTTGTAGCCCTGCTGATTCTTGTGTCCTGCGGGGCGACTGTCCAGCAGCAGTGGAACAAGCTGACGCCTGACGAACGGGGTAGAATTGTTCTATCTGGAGTTCAGGAGCAGTTGAAAACGCTCTGGACAACAGGGCAGGGATACGTGAAGGATAACCCCCAGTATGCCGAACGATGGACGAAAGAGATTGTTCCGGCGTTCTCTGCGGCCAACCAGTCCGTTGCCCTCTATGTCGGGATGGTGTCCGGGGGAAGCATGACAGCGGAAGGGGCTCTGATTAAGATGGAGCCTATTCTGGCGGAACTCAAGAAACTGTTGACGGCAATAGGCGTCAAGGGACAGGAGGTGAAGTAATGGAACCGACAGCGATACTTGCACTTCTTAACGGCCTCATTTCTACAGCGTTCAATCTTTACAAACTCCTGAAACAGTTGTCCGGTGATGCCGAGATTCCTTCGTGGGCAGACATCCTCAAGAAAAACGCAGACCTTCAGGCCGAGATAGACGGAGAGGGGGCATAGAACGTGGCAGTCACCGTTACCGGAACAGTATCAGGAGCCACGCAGTCAGGCGTCACCATCTCGTATACCGGGGCCAAATATGGCAATACGACGACAGGCACAGGGGGAACATATTCAATAACATGCACTGATAACAGCGGAACGTTAGTTATCACCCCTACAAAAACAGGGTATACCTTTAGTCCCACAAGCAGAAGCAACGTTATCAGATCATCCAACATAACGAGCCAGAATTTCACCGCCACCGCTGCGACCGTCAACGTTTCCGGCCAGGTGACAGAGGGTGGAGTGGGCTTGTCAGGTGTCACCATTACGTTCTCCGGGGGCTCGACAGTCACAGCCACCACGGACGCCAGTGGCAACTGGACAGCGACGCCGGCACAGTGGGTTCAGTCGAGAGTGACGGAACTTGACTTGAACTGTGTCGCTCAGGTTAAGAATGCCAAGGCAAAAGAGACAGTTGAGAAGGTGGGCCTATACGACAGGCTCGATGCGAAGGACAAGGCAGATGTGGACGTGATATTTGCCAAGGCACAGGCGGCCAAGGAAGCTGAGGAAGCGGCGAAGGTGGAAGAGCCGGTTGTGGAAGATGGCATCTTATAAAACGGAGGGGGATGGTATGCCTAAATATGTAAAAAGACCAGTGGTTGTTGAAGCGGTTCAATTTTTGCAGGAAACATTTAATCCAGAAATGGTGAGTTTTATTGGAGAAGAAAAAAATTATCCTGAATGCACAATAGCAGGCATTGATCCGTCAACTGGCAAGCTCATGATTAAAACTCTTGAAGGCGATATGATCGCAGATATAGGGGATTTTATTATTAAGGGGATTAATGGGGAGTTTTATCCATGTAAACCAGATATTTTTGAAAAAACATACGAGTTGATAAAAGAATGAAACGCTCCCGTCTTCTGCTCATCTCTCTTGGGTGTTTTGCTATAGCAGGGGTGTTCCTTACCTTTGGCTGCACCAACCTGCCAATCGAAACATTCAAGGGGCATGTCTGCTTCGATCTGTACGTGGTCCCAACTCCTGCCGAGATGCCGTCTGTGTGCAGAGATAATAATTGGGAAGCCTGTTATGTTGGAGAGAGCAATTCAATATGGATGGAAGGGAAGAAAAGCGTGGAGAATTACATCTACGTCCGGGATGATTTACTGGGGCATGAAGTGAAGCATGTCCTGAGTACGCAGTTCAAGGAGAGATGGGAGAATCCAGACTATCCTGAAAAATTCTTCACAAACTTTTAAAGGAGGTTTTAAAATGGAACAGATTAAGTGGAAACTGGACAAGGAAACACTAAAGAAAATTGGAAAGGGGTTGTTGTATGCTGTGGTTCCGGCGGCAGGGGTTGCCTTCTTCAATTACCTCGGCACCATTCAGGTGGACAATCCCTACCTTGCATCGTTCATTGTCTGGCTCGTACCAACAGCAGTGAATTTCTTCAAGGAGTGGGCGAAAGGAGGTGAGGTAAGTTGAAAAGGATTGGGCTGGTTTATTCAGTATTTGGATTCATCATCTTCTGTGTGTTGTTCATAACCTTTGTGTTCAGTGCACTGGTTTGCGCACAGACGTACTATCCGGCTGATTCTCTAACAGTAGCTTGGGATGCTGTAACTGTGCCAGCAGGTTCGACTGTTGAGTATGCTGTCTATTCAAGGCAGACAAGTCAGGGTGTCGGGGAAGGACAGCTCAAAACGACTGTCCAGATTCCCAGCGCAATGGTGCAGTTTACCTCGGAAGGCAGGTATTTTGTGGGCGTGAAGGCTGTTAGGAAGGTGGGAGGACAGGAAGTGTCTTCCTCAGAGATTTCCTGGTCTGATGTTGGTGCGAATTGCCAGGGTGGTGTTCCCTTCGGAGCAGTCTATTACATCGCACCCTCGGCTCCTAAAGGTTTGAGGAAGCAGTAAATGGACGACAACTACGAAGAGGGGTTTGAGACGTTGATGTCGCTGGAAGGATTCAAAAGCAATGTCACCGGCGACTCAGGTGGACTAACAATCTGGGGGATCACCGAAAAGTGGTTCCCCTCCGTAGTTGCGGAGCTTAAGAACCTTCCTCCTGAGGAAAGCCGAATAAGGGCCAGAAGGTTTTATTACGACAAGTTCTGGAAACCTAACAGCTGTGATAAGAGAAATTTTCCAGATGATATAATAACTTTCTGTATTGCTGTCAACAATGGGATGAGGCAATTTGATGCTGACACCTGGGAAGGCGACCTTCTTGGGAGTGTTGAAAGGTATCTTGATATTGTTGATAGGAACCCTTCTCAGATGAAGTTTCTGAAAGGCTGGCTTCGTAGAGTAGTTAGGTTGTGGAGATCATACAGGGGGAAGTAGGGGGAAGCTGGTGGAAACATTAGATAGAAGGGGACTCGATCCCAGATACGTTACTTACGACTCGTTCAGGGAACATTGTGATAACTGCAAAGCGGCTAATCAGGAGCAACGGCGCATTATAGTGGACAACGCTATGGACAGGTTTGAAGACCTGGAAGAAGGGGTTAAGAGGTGTGGAGTGGAGCTTGAAAAGTACAAGGATGTTATTAACGGAAAGTTTGATAGGATATGGAGGTCCACGATCTTCATACTGGTAACCATTGTCCTCTCTTTAATCGGGACTATTTGGACCCAGCATAGTGCCAGAACAGACCTTGATAATAAGTTTAAGATTCTGATCGAAGGCCGAACCTATCATCAGGGTGTTTCAGAAACTCACAACAAGGAGCTTGAACAATTGAAAACTGATATGACAGATCTTAAAGGGAAGTTTATTCCTGCAGGAGGTAAAAAGTGAGAAAGATGTTTGGTTGGATCAGAGATAATCCAGATCAGCGGGACTTGAGACTGGGCTTTCAACCAGCAGCAGTACCGTTGCCGAAGAAGGTGGACTTGAGAAAAGAAGTTCCTTTGACAGTGCTGAATCAGCACACACTGGGAAGTTGTACAGCAAATGCTATTGCAAGTGCATTTGAGTATGCCCAGAAGAAAAACAAGATTGAGAGTTTCGTTGGCTCAAGACTTTTCCTTTACTACAATGAAAGGGAAATTCTTGGAACAACAGACGAGGATTCTGGTGCGGTTATCAGGGATGGGATGAAGTCCATTAATAAGTTGGGACTGTGTCCTGAATCTGAGTGGGAGTACAGGATTGAGAGGTTCACCCAGAGACCTCCGAACAAAGCGTATAGTCATGCACTGTTTCATCAGAGCATTAAGTATATGAGAATAACACAGACAGCAACAGCACTTAAAAGCTGCCTTGCAGCCGGATACCCTTTCGTCTTCGGCTTCACAGTCTATGAAAGTTTTGACTCCCCTGAGGTTATGAACAAGGGTGTTGTACCAATGCCTAAATGGTATGAAAGTTGTCTCGGTGGACATGCAGTCCTGTGCGTTGGCTACGATGATGCGAAGCAGAGGTTTATTGTTCAGAACAGCTGGGGAACAGTTTGGGGAGATAAGGGATTTTGCTACATGCCTTACAGATATCTGACAAACAGGGGTCTTGCAGCAGATTTCTGGACGCTCCAGCTGGTGGAGGATGGAAGTGAAGTTTCGTAGGATTTACAACTATAAGTATCAGTTGATTGAGGATTACTCTTGTTCCACAGGTATCATTGGCTGGGAGTATGAGAACGACTGGGTTAAGCTAACCAGAGAGGGATTGTTGACTCTGAAGAAAGGTTATGCCTGGAATGGAGCTAATTGTTTTCCAGACCTTGAAAGTATTATAAAACCTTCGGCTGTGCATGATGCCCTTTACCAGTTGGGTAGACTGAAAGTCCTTCCGTATCAGTGCAAGAACATTGCTGACATGTTGCTGTACAAGATGTGTCTTGAGTGTGGGATGGATGACTGACTGGCTAATTGGGTATTTGCTGGAGTCAACGATGGAGTATGTTGGGATGAAATATGCTAAGGAGCAGTTCATGGAACAGCTTCCTGCGATTATCCAGTTTTTCAACGGCCTGTAGCAGAAAAGGGAGGTCTTTCGACCTCCCATTCTTTCCATCCAGAAACATGAATTTTTCTACTTTCTGGCTGCCACCCATTCGGAGTCGTAATACCATATATCATTTGACTCGCCGTTTGGTCCCCTGTATGCCCGCTTAATCCTGCCTGTTCGTATCGCAGTTTGCATGACGTTGTCAAATTTCTGAGAGTCAACGTCCCTCCAGATTAATGACATCAAGGCTTTTTCTGAAATGCTTTTCCTGGCCTTAACAATCTGCATGACAAGGTCAACCTCGCTGGTTACAGTGGACTTTCCAATAGCTTTGAAGACAATTCCCATCTGGATTTCAATATCACTAAGTTCGCGAAGAGACTGCTCGATGTGCCGCCATTCCAGGATTGTTTTGTCTGACTCAGCTGCTGCACAGACTATTGCGAGTTTCAGGATGTATGTTGGTTTCCTTGAATACCACCCATTAAATGCTGGATCTCGACAAAGCCTGTCGGCGTCAAGCTCTTCATATGCGTTGTACCAGTCGCTCCACTTCTTATCAGCTTCGGGACTAAAAGAATACTGGCCGATTATTCTGGAAATTAGGTACAAATCCTGACATAGTTTTGTCTTTAGTTCCTGAATGCGAGGACTGTCCTCCGGCTTCGCCACCTTCTTGGCCTTCTTCTCAGCCCAAACAAACAACACCCTTGAAGTAAAGCCTCCTCCAATGGCTGTACTTGGGAGGCAGGAGGCAAGAGAGTCTGGTGTTGTTGCTCCCAAGAGGTTTAAGTAAATAGAAGGGATGATGTTTGATCCAGAGTTCTTGGTCCTGTATTTCCAGGGCAACTCCTGACAATCAAAAAGGTCTGTTAGTAATACTAACATCTTGGTGTTCTCTTTCTTCTGCCCAAGAAAACTCTCAAATTCCCGCGAAATAATGCTGAGACTTGAATGCCTGAAGTTAGAACCGTCTGGCATCTGTTCATCAACAGCACAGTTCTCGAGGTCCTGGAGCAATGCTTCCTTCGTAACGGCATCGGCAGAGGTTTGAATTTCTGGAACCTGGTTCATCAACTCCAAGCCGAAGTTTATTGCCTGACTTTTGCGCGCAATCCCAGGTTCTGCCACCAGCACAATATAAAGGTTGGGGTAGTATTTAAGCCTTCCGTATTTTGCATAGGTTTTCTTCCTAAGTGCTGAGGCTATAATAGACATAGCCACCCACTTATGGAATACCCTTGCAGGTTCCGTATCCTCTACGTATTTCATATAACCTTCGATCCAATTTCCAGCCTTTCGTTCAATCATTTTTAATCTCCCAATCTGGACAGGCTATGTGATTGAGGGTTATGTTTGCGTAAAGATTCGGCTGATTGCTTCTTTTCGAAATTGCTGTGAGCATCCTTGTAACTCTGTTAAATTCGTCCAGGATGAGGGAATAGTCCAGGGAAGTGTAAGACATGCTGCCAAGACCTCTTACCTGGTCCAGGTTTATAGTCATGGGAACCATCAAGATTGTGAACTCAAAGACTATTCTCTTCTCCCCTCGAATTACACGCTCAAGTCTGAGGTGGTTAATGGTGTCCTGGACTATTGTATAGTTCTTTTGCTTAGTGCTGAAGACACTAAGTCTGCTTCTTAGGTTGTTCAGGACCTTCTTCCTCTGAGCATCGTTAAGAACAAGTTTTACTATATGAGGATGTGGCATATTCAACCTCCTTTATTTCTTAAAAATAAGCCTGTCAACAAAGAAGAAGATACAGGCGCCAACAAAGTTAGCCAAGATGGTAGCTGCCAAGTCGCCGAAGTGCTGTTTTGTATAGACCAGGCAAAGGTATAAGACTGGTGTGGACAGCTGCCATCTTAGGGTATAAAGGGAAAACCTCATCATTAAATCTTTCCCTCCTTGTGCCACTGGATTAGGCCGTAAATTGCCAGCACAAAGTACACAGAAAACAGGGTCCCCTGTTCTGGAAGGTTGTGCTTAAAGTCAACAACAGCCCAGGTGAAGTTGGTGATAGCCCAAATTACAAAGCATGATTTCAACCTGTGGATGTTGATGTAGACTCCAACGAGGGACCAAAAAGCTGTAAGCCATTTGAATCCCAGAAAGTATGCAATAAGAACAGTTGTTAGAGTCAACACCAAGAAAGTTGAAATTGGAAACTTTCTGGCAACATTTATCACCCACATCAGTTGACCTCTTTCCTGTTGTTGTAAAGGTTCTGGACAAAATCAGTCCCAACGAGTTCCTCGTGGTCAAACTCATACTGTTCTCCCCAGCTTGGACCGTACTTAAAGTCTACCTCAATAACCATCCTCTCGTGGTTGACAGTCAAGGGCATTATCATAGCATCAAGGAGCTTCTCCACAATCTCCTTTCGCCTACCCACCCTGGATAAGGCATACATAGCATCGTGAAGTTGGAGGACCAGGATTTCATCCTTCCCATACTTCTCGTAAAATTTCACAAGAGCCCTGTTCAACATATCACCAACTGTTGATTGCGGATCATAGGCGTAGGCACTACGAAAAAGGGAGTCATCAAGCCTGCCCATAAACTTATGAATCCTACCGAATTGGTTGGTCAAGGTTCTGTCACGCCGCAACTTCTCCTGAATGCGTTGATACCAAAGGCGGAGTCCAGGCGTAGCCCTGTGGTAAAGCTCCTTCAGGCTTTTAGCATCGCTCATATTGCAGCCCAGAGTTGTTGCTATTGCAGCTGGGCCGGCGTCATAATTCCCTGCATGTCTCAAAGTCTTTCCTATTCTCCGAAGCTCCTTTGTTACCTCCTCCAGCGGAATACCGAACATCTGACTGGCCGTTAATTTGTGAATGTCGTAGGCTCCTTTTTCACTGTAAGGAAGGCTTCTCCTCTGGGCGAAGAGATGCTTGGCCCTGCCATCATTGATGATATAGGAAACGCATACGGCCTCCGCCTGGACATAGTCAGCCTGAATATATTCATAACCCTCAGGTGCTGTGTACATAGTCCTGGCTTGTGATGGAATGTTCTGGAGATTACCACTTCCGTAGGGGATTATTATAGATTTAGATGAACTCCATCTACCAAAACTCTTCCTGCCTTCATCATCTGTCGCAGATCCGGTGATGTTATAGGATGTGTGTACTTTAGATCCGGGAGACAGCTCAATATCAACGAAGCTTGTCTTAAGCTTAAGATACTTCTTGTGTAAAAGGATGAGATTGAAGATGGGGTTGTCTGGTACCAACCTTGCCAGCTTCTTAATAGCTTCCGAGTCTGCCGAGATCTTCTTTGTATCGTCTTTGGACTTCCGACGCTTAAACTGTACCGGGAGTCCGAGGTCAACATACAGAAGCTGTTGTAGCTGTTTGGGCGAATTATAATTAACCTCTCTGCCGAGAATGTTCTTAAGGCCGGTTTTCGTTTCTTCAATGATCCTATCGCACTCACTAAGAAGCTCCTCCTGTTTTTTCCTGTCCACAAAGATGCCCTGGAGTTGCAGCATTATTGCGGGCTCAAGTTCTGACATCTCAAATTCAAAGGTTTCTAAGACTCCCTGCTTCTGCATCTCCTTGTACAGGGCAAGAGCTATACCATGAGTTCTGGCGCAGTCCAGCGCATTGTACAGGGATTTGTTCTCCTCAGAAGTATGCTTCCAAGGTGGGACATCCAGCAAAATTGAGGCGAGAAAGCCAAGATCCCTCGGCATTTCAGGAAAGCAACAGTGTGCTGCAAGTAGGGTGTCCATCCAGAGGTTCTTTATGTGAATCCCCTGGTTCATCAATATCACAGAGATGTCATAGCTGGCATTCTGAATCACCACCTGCTTTTCTTCGAACACTCTTCCAAGCCAATACCAAAGCTCCCTTTCGTCGTTCTCAGGCAGAGCCGGTGTCTTATTGTTGAGGATTCTGACTGAGATTGCGAAAGATGGTGTGTGGGTCAAGCCTATCATGGATATGTGGGAACCAGGCTGAACTGTCTCAACGTCTGTTGTTACAATTTTAATCTCTGGGTTGTTCAAAAGCATTTTGCAGTAGGAAATGAACTCACTGAGATGTGCGTTGGGAACTGTTATTGTATCATCCAGGGGCTTGTCGTAGAACTCGGAGTGATACCTGGCTTTGCGTAGATCAAGGATTGTGGGGAAGTGTAGCTTCCACTCATAATTTACAGCCTGGGGATGATAGGTTGGGATGACCTTCTTACCTGGAACGAGCGAACAATCCAGAACATATCCACGAAAGGTGGAGATGCGCTTCTCACCAGTCAACGCCCAAAGTGCTGTGGCACCAAGAGCAACAATGACACGGGCGTCAGAGGCTTCTATCTCAGCTTTAAGTTGGTCGATCCATTCCTGAAGTTTTGGCTTCGGCTGCGTGCACTTCTTATCTTCGAACCAGAAGGAGATCTTGTTTCCAGGTGGACGCTCCCTCGCAACGTTTCCAACCAAGCATTCCGGGCGGTTGATTCCGGCCTGGGACAACAACCAATTCAGGATTCTTCCAGCAGTCCCTATGAAAGGCTTGCCAAGGATGTCTTCTTCCTTCCCAGGGGCTTCACCGACCAAGAAAATCTTGGCATTCTTTGGACCTTCTGTCGGGACCAGCATTATGACTCCTTCGGAGAGACAAGAAGGGGTTTCTCATTTTCAATCTGCTCCTTACACTGGTTGGCAATTTCCTGGATGGGCAGAGCCCAGCCACAATGTGTACACATGAAGCCTGTCTGCTGATGCAGCGCTCCAGCCTGCCCATTAGGGCTGGTGATGGCGGAGATAGCTCTTATTGAAAACACAGGGACGAACTGTTCCCTCTGACACTGTTCGCAAACGTAGACTGGAAGATCGTTGACGTTTATTCTTACACTCTGTTTTCCGCTGTTATTATTACTCATTGTTCCTCCTTTACAGAAACATGAATTATTTGACTTTCTGCATCGTCTCCCACTCTCGGATGCGGTACATAGTTGTTGCGAATGATTCCTCTGCGATGTCGCAGCCTCTTGCGAAGATCTTCAGGTCAAGGGCGGCAATAATACTGGAACCGCTACCCATAAAGGGATCGTAAAGAGATTGTCCTGGGAGTGTTGTCCTCTGAATTAACTCTTTCAGAAGGACAAGTGGCTTCTGCGCTTGGTGCATCTTCTGCTCGCCCCATACAGGAGGGGTTTGAATCCAGTCGCCTTTGGCCTCCACTACCAACCTTGAATTCTGCCTTCTTGCGAAGAGAAGGATTTCATAAGTAGAGCTGAACCACTTGTCAGGATTGTTGTTCTGCCCTGTTTCATTCTTAATCCAGATTATGGGTCTGTCTGAACAAAGCCACCCAGCCTCCCTAAATAAGTCTCGAAGGGCGCAGAAGTTTGTGGGGCTTGTAAAGACAAAGGCATGGGAAGACTCAGTGCAAAAACGAAAGCTCTCTTTGGCAAGAACGCTGTAGTGGAGAAGAGCATCTTCCTTTGAGTCTTTGTAGTTAAAGCCTGTTGTTGGAAGCCCTCCGGATTTATGGCCTATGCTCATGGCGACTTCGTCTATGGAGATTCCATAAAGAGGGTCTGTTAGCAACAGGTCAATGGATTTGTCAGGGATTGTTTTCATATCCTCAAGGGCATCTGCCTGGTAAACGTTGTACAGGTTGTTCGTTAGGGTTAGGGTCTCGAGATTCTGCAATGCCGCCATTCTTCCAGCAATTTTCTGCAGCCCCTTGGCGGCTTTGGAAATCTCATTCTTTGTCTTGCATTCTGCTAAGCTGGGGAACTGCTTAAGCATTTCAGCAAGTTGGAGGTCTTTAGAAATGCTGGAAGGGGTCTTGCCAATAAGCTCGGCGGTGTCATCCATAGACCAACCGACTCCAGGTTTCCCGGAACAACTCTCTCCGTGGAGAGTCTGTTTAAGCCTATGAATTTCATCAATAGCAAGGAGTTCCTCAGCGGGTGTGAGGCTTTTCCTCTGAAGGTTTTCTTCCAACTCCATTTCCCGCATCATCAAGGGGTCAACGGTGTCGTTGAAGGCTATCTTAGCCTTTCTTCCTGAGAGCAAACAAGCCGCAAGACGGCGACCTCCAGCGATAAGCTCCATATTCCTGTTGACAACTATCGGCTGGAGTTGGCCGTACTTAGCAAAGCTTTCGGCCAGCTTCTTAACCTCACCAAGGTCTGTTCGAACTCTTGGGAGGTCTTCCCTAACGACAATAGTCTGAGCTTCAACCTCAATCATCTGCATCTGTAAATCTGGGGATTCCATCAACCTCCTCCTCTTCATCATCAGTGTTTTGTTCGCTCAAATTAAGGTCCTGCAAGTTCCTGATGTCCACGGCCCTCAAGCCCAAGGCTTTCAGCAACTCCTTTTCCTCTGGACTTAAGCTCTTACTGACCTTTTTAATTCTAAAGGTTGTTATGATTTTAAGATCTTCTGAGCGCCGAAGCCTGTAGGCGCGAATGAAGTTTGTCTGTTCTTCTTCTGTTAGCTTAGTAAAGTCTGGATAAAGATCCCTGAGTAACAAGTTACCTCCTTTTCAGAAAGGAAAGGCCAGACCAGGCTCCTTGTGTGGATGGGGAAGGGTGGGATGGGGCCCGGCCTGACCAGTTAAAACAACTTAGGGTTTAGGCGTAAGCCTACGCATGTGACGCCCACATCTTCTTGACATCGTTGTAGACTCTTCCTTCATACTCCCTTGTGGAGATCTTCACATCGACTGAGAGTCCAATCCAGTCCCCGTTCTGCAAAGCAGATACGATGGCAGCAGGCGTGGACATATCCACCTTCATCACCTTTGCGAAGTCGCTGAGCATGTTAATCTTACTCTGACGTTTTGTCGACCTGCCAGATGCAGTCATCTCATTCTCATCTCCACGTCTGGGGAGCCAGTTGGTGTAGAAAAGCTTGACTCCGTCAACAGGAGTTCTGGCGTCACTCAGGTAGCCTCCGTTCTCTGCCAAGGTTACTTCCCAGATGATACTCTGCTGCTCAGGGTTGAACTTCACGCTGGTGACGTTGGCGTGGTAGGTTCCCTGAGGAACAAGTGGTGAAGGCTGGTACTCGTCGTCGATGTTGAAGTCATCCTCAATGTTCAGGTCTGTTGCATAAGCCTCGTCAGCAGTTTCTCTTTCGAAATCGTCCATCTTTAGTCTCCTTTACTTTGGTTTTTTGGTGAGGTACGAAAGTACCTTCTGGTAGTCATTCTCTACGAAGTGGGGGAGTAAGCCCTCTTTTCCAGACAGCCGACTACGAGCATTCTTCAGGCCGATTGATATGGTCTGAAGGAGAAACTTTACCTTGTCACCCTCCTTTCTGGTTGTTGTGAAGTAGACTTCGTCGAAATATCCTGGCATACGAATAGCCAGTTGGCCGGTCATCAAGGGCTTTACCTCCAGAATCGCCCCTGTTTCTTCGTCTTTAGTAACGTCCATGTGAGCAAGGATTACAACATTGCAGTTCCATGATAGAACCTGCCTGAGTTTACCTTCAATCAGGTTCTTTACCATCTGGAAATGCACATTCCACATAGGGCCGCCGGCAGGATTCCTCTTAGGGTCAAGCTGCATAGCCCGCTCCATAGCGATGTCGATCAAGCCAGTCATGTCGTCAAGAACGACTGTTTTATACGCACCCTCTTTGACTTTCTCAGCAACTTCCCTGAAATCCTTTTCGAGCTGCACCCATCCCTGAGGGTTGAGAGGGTACTGAGAGTAGTCGAAATCCAATCCCCTGTACAGCACAATACCACCTGAGAAATCGAACACAAAGCCTGGGGTTGGAAACGTCGAGGCGAAGACACTCTTCCCTGTTCCTGGACTACCAACTACCAAGACTTTGTAGTTCTCTGTTAAGACTGTTACATCTTTAGCGCTTTTCATCAGCTTCACTCCTCCTCGTGTTCAACATCCCACTTTTTGATTAGATAACCCTGGAAACCAGAGATAAAGCCTTCGGCATCATCAGGGTCAAGGGGAATTGTCTTGTTTGTTTCGCAAATTGCTGAGTATGGACACAGCTTGTTGTAGTCATAGCAAGAGTCGAATTCGGCTGGGAAGTAACCGTCCAGCCAACACTCTGTTATATCCCTGCAGGTTCGCAGGAAGCTGTGTTTCCACTTCTCAAAGTCGGCGTCAGTGAAAAGCTGAGGATGCCGCCCAAAATCAACTGTGAGTTTACCATACTCTCCTGTTGTCTTAGACTTCCGGGCGGAGACCTGAACGATGTTGACCAGGACGCCTTCAAGCTTCTCATTGAAAAGTCTTTCGCCTGCGTAGGTATAGCCAATAACTGCTGTGTTTCTGTGAAGTCTGGAGGAGATGAAGCCAGGATTTTGTGCCGATGTCTTGTGTTCCATTATCCACTTGTTGCCGGCAATGGAGACCTTTAAGTCAACCTTCCCTGTGAAGATTATTCTGGGAAGAGACGAGAACATTTTTTCTTCAAACCAGGTTTCTCTTGACAGCTCCATTGAGAATACCTGCTCAGTTTCCAGCACTTCTGTGTAGGTTGAGTCAAAGTCGTAAAAGCTGATGTACTGGAGAAATGCCTGGGCGCAGTTTTCAAAAGTGCGGTAGTCGTCGTAGTAGGTGTAAAGAGCAGACTCCCTATCCCACACCTCTTTGCCTCTGGCAAGGCCAACCTCAATGGCTCTCGTGTACTGGGTCCAGCCCAACTCCTTGATTGTGGCGTAGTAGCCTTCGAGCATACCATGCCAGGCTGAGCCGAAACGTAGGGCTGTAGAGCCGTAGATGGACTGGATTCCAAGGATGTGTTGGAGCTGGAATTTGCGCTTGCACTGGACTGCAGTCTTGCGCTGGGTGTTATCAATCCTGATTTCTTCGTACATTTTTTCCTCCGTCGTCTTCGTCATCGTCATCCCGCTTTGGGGATTGGGTTGGGAGAAGGTTGAAATTTTCATGTTTCTCCCATTCTCCCAACCAAGGTTTGTACCGCCTTGAGGATTGCGACTAAATCTTCAGACCGAGGCTTGCCAGGAGTTCCTTGACAGCCGCCTGTTTCTCCTCAGGCATTTTTGCCAGGTTATCAAGGATTGTGGTCTTGCTGATTTTCTCACCAGCCGGGGCGCGGACAGTCCAGTTGCCGGCGACGAGGCCATCCCAGACTGTGTTGATGCTTTTCACAGCGTCTTCTCCTTCCTTACCAGCCGCACTGTCACCCAACTTCTGGCTGAGGCCGTGCATGGCCAGGTTGAATTTGATGCTGTCGCTCAGTTCGTCTGAGTCAAAAACCAGGCTCTCTTCTCCGACTGTGATGTGGAGTACTGCGCCTTTTACTTCCTTTGTAAGTTTCTTCGCCATAAAACACCTCCGTTTTAATTTTAGCAAAGCGAAAGCCTTGCTTGTTGCATTTTGTGTTGACAGGTTCAATTTCCCAACCACACTTACAGATTGTATCACAGGAACACACAGGTGTCAATACTTTTTTGTAGGAAAGTTTCAAGCTCCAAAATACCTGTGCTTTTCCTCATCCGAGAGTCTACCAACAATCTCCTGGACTTCGTCCATCGAGAGACCATCTTTCGCCATCAAGGAAATCTTTCTCTCCCTGTCAACGTCATTGGAGAGGGAGATTTCTCTGACAACACCGTTAGGGTCTTTGATTATGCCAGTTAGGAGGGGCATGTTCGCCTTGGCAATGCGGACATAAAGTTTAAGGTTCTTCTGACTCCTGGTTATATCAAGTTTCCCAGCTTCCACGGCGTTGACAAAGCGAAAGTTTCGCCTCAACTCCAAAAGCTCATTTTTCAGCAAGGTCTGTTCCATCTGGTCAGTGACTGGAATAAACAAGGTCTCACCTTCGCGCATATCCAGTGCTTTCGCAAACCATTCAGCTGCAATCGACATCTCAGCTTCCTCCTTCCTCTTCATAGGTTGTTATTTCAACCTCTACGGCTTTGCCAAACTTCACCGCCATTTCCGCTGAGAGTCTGTCAGAAAACATCTTCTTAACTGCTTCGATCCCACCAGGAGTGTTGTCAACAACAATCTGGGGAACCTCAACTTCTGCGTTGAAACAAATCTTAGCCTTCAATTTCATCTTTCCTCCTTGAGTAAACAACTCTCTCGAATTGAACCCTCTCAGTTCCACTGAACAAATCCCTGGAGAGTTCCTGAATCAGCAGGTCAATGATCTGGTCTGAGGGTAAGGTTTGCAGGTATGAACGGCAACAAGAGCAGTGTTTGACGTTGTAGGTCTTCCGCACACAGTCAGGTGATACGCTTTCTGTTGGATGGGACACCAGGCCTTGGAACGTGATTTCCTTGGTCATGTGGTACATCTTGACATTGGTGCTCCCGCAGAGTTTACACTTTGTAGTCACGACGAGGTCGTACTCAGGGCCAGCAGAGGCAGAAATGTGTTTCTTCTTAGCCTCCTTCATCCCGATGCTTTTAAGCAGTGCTATTTCGTCATCACTCAGCTGGAGCATCATTTCTGGAGTTAGTTCAAATTCTTGGTCTTTAGGCATTCTTCATTTCCTCCTCTTGTTTTGTCCACTCTCTTTCGACTTCGCTCTTGGAAAAGGTTTCCTGTAGGTCAACGAGAAGATCCTCGATTGGGTACTTGTCAGCACGGGCTGTCGAGACTATTCTTTTCAGAGAAGTTTCGACGACTTCGTCAGATCTGACATCTTCAACAGGGACTATCTCTCCAGAAACTTTGACAATAAAGGCTTTGTGTAAACTGACTTTCATGAGAGATATGTAAGGTTTTCCTTCCAGTGTAGTTTTAGACACTAAAATGGAATCATCTTTCGCCTGCTTTCGAAACTGATACAGGCGGACCCTCATGGACTCCTGAGTACTGGTGTTCATACAAGGGATTAGTAACCTCTCTCCCTCTTCGAGCTCCAGAGCTTTTTGGAAAAACTCAAAGACTGTCATTCCTCACCCCTCTCGTCGGTGAAATCTTCGATAAAACAAGTATGATAATTTTTACAAAGGCTTATTTGCACAGCTTTTTTGGTTGTTACCATTCCTACTTCATAAATAGTTGAAATTTCCTCTCTAAACAAGGAGCACCAGTCACCACAGGACCAGTGTTTATGAATTGATACTGAACTATATGGTTCTTTTTCAGTATAATGATCTTCAGGGCATTTAACTGCTTTCATCTTCCCTGCCCGTTCCAACCACAGGTAGCCATTTTTATCTATCTTGATTTTCATCCCTTTTCTCCTTTATGTAGATTAGAACGTCACTTGCCCGCTCGACCCATTTTTCCCAGGTGGAAACACCACATACTCGTCTCCACAAACCATCACAGCAGCCCTCTCCAGTCAACGGACACCCTTTACATTTAATGTACTTAGCAAACTTTCGACAAAAACTACAGCTTTCACCATACCAGTCCATTTTGATTTTCTCAAACATTCTGTGAGACCTTGGAACTTCGTCTTTTGGCTGTCTTTCTGCCCACATAATCATCCTTTTCCAGTGAACAATGGTCTCGTTGAAGAGTTTCATCAATTCTGCGTTTTCTGAGTTCATCTCTCCTCACCTTTAGCCTTCTTCTCCCAGGTTGTATACTTTGCAGAAATCTCACCAACCCAATCAGTCATTTCTCCGTCAGCTTTCTTATTACCAGCCACAGGATTATTATTCCCAGACTCACGTAAAGTCTCAATTTCATTACCTCCTTGGGGTACACTTTTGAGCTTTTCCATCACCCAGCTTGCGGCGTAGACAATCACGTCCAGCATCTCGTTGACGCCATCAATGACTGAGAGTTTGGGAATCTCTTCGGCTTTCTTCAGCACCTGACCCAGCGCAAAGCCGCCCTTAGTCAGGGCGTTGATCTTGACAATAGGCTGGTTGATAAAATCCTGATTGTTGGCGTGCCTTTCCCTGCCTTTGCCCTTGGCAGCCCTGAGATACGCCATATCCAGGATTTTCTCCAACTCCTCGTATCCTTTGACTCTGTCCTGTTTTCTCAATTTGAAAATCCTCCGTAGATTGGATTTCTGGGAACACGCCGCCCAGGAGTTAGGTGCTGATACTTGACTGTTACCTTTTTACCTGGAAGGGTTGCCCTAATCTCCCAGAGGTATTCCCTCTCAGCTCTTGAAAAACCACTTCCGACGTCAAACCTGGTGTGCATGTCATCCCAGCAGATGAGGGCGCCCAGGGAGTTTTTGGGTTCCCCTTTCAGGGACACCTCTTCCTTAAAGCCAATTATCTCGTAGGTATCGGACTTTCTGGGCTTGAACTTCATGATCTGAGTGCTGCGCTTTCTCAGGTAAAACGCCGCAGGATGTCGGATGATAATTCCTTCGTAACCCTCCTCTTGGAAAAGGATTAGGTAGGAAAGGACCTCGTCAACACCATTGGCCTGGAAGGTGGGAACAAGCTGGGAGTGCAAAAGACCCTTTGAAGGGATCAGGGAGTAAAGTTTTGCCAGTCTGTACGCCTGCCTCATGTTTTCATCCACCAGGTCGAAGATGTGAAAGGAGATGGATGCTGCATCAGGGTGGAGGTTCACTGACCTGGAGACTCTTGAGTGGATTTCTTCGAAAGGAAGGGAATGAGAGTAAAGTTCACCGTCAAGCTCGATGTTTTCAAGACCCAGGGAGAGGATTTCCTCCTGGATGTGCGGGAGACTTTTGATTTCGTTCCCTTCGCTGGATAGAAGAGTCACCTTTTTCCCCTGGATAATCATCCTGCACCTTTCACCATCCAGCTTTGGCTGAACCAGAACTGAGCAGTTCCACTTGTTTAGTCTCTTCTCTTCGAAGGGATAGCAAAGCTGAATGCCAACCCTCCTGCTGGTGGTTTGTTTACCTGAGACTTCGTCTTCAATCTTTGAGGTTAAAACTTCTGTTTCTGGGGTGTAGGTTTTTGGCATTTTTGGCTCCTTTGGTCAGCCTATTACTTCAATGCAGGTGTTGTCGGCTCTTTCAGCTGCATCAAGAAAAGTGCTGTTGTACTCTCGCACTGCGTCACAGATCTTTTTGAGGTTCTCGACCTTGTCTACAACAACAAACTTACTGTCTTGACCGGCATTAAGACCTCGAACGAAAAAGACGTTGTAGGTACTATCAAAATCAGGCTCGTCACAAGAACTCAACTCCAATCCATTAGAAGCCTTGAAGACAACACATTCGTCGCTGAAGTCATCACCCCTGTGGGTCTGGTCCAGAATCTGGACTGCAAACGTAGTTGGTGTGATTATTGCTGCTATTTTTATATGCTTCATTTGCTTCCCTCCTTTAGCCTATAATTTCTACATAGGTGTTTTCATCCTCTCCCTTCGTGTCAGAAAAGGTGGCGTTGTACTCTCTGACAGCGTCAGAAATTCTTTTGATGTTTTGAGGGGAGTCAACGACAACAACCCTGGCATCTTTGCTAACATCAGCACCCCTAACGAACAGAATGTCACAGTTAGAGTCGAAGTCAGGAGAATGACAGGAACTAATGGTTATTCCGTTGGATGCCCTGAACTGCGTAGTTCCATCAGGGCCAAAATCAGATTCTCTGTGGGTCTGGTCCTGAATTTGAAAGGCGCAGGTTACTGGTGAAATAATGACGGCGATTTTCAGGTGTTTCATTTTCCCTCCTTTAGTTTATTCCACAAGCACTGTTTTGCTATCAGAGGATCTTTCCTCCCATCAAAGCCTTTGCAGGCCTGCGGCCTTTCTGCATAAACCTTACAGCCCTTTGGGGTCAGGTGTTGGCACGGCTTCTTCAGGATTAGGAAGAGATGCTCTCCCTGGGTAAAGAACTCAAAGCCTTTGAAGGACAGGAAGGTCAGGTTTGGCTGGTTTTGCAGGTTTTGTGACACCTCCACATAGGAGAGTTTGCAACAAGCCTGGCAAGACAAGCAAAGCTGGGATTTCTGTTCTTCCAGAAGCGTGAAATTTTCATGTTTCTGCATGTCAAAACTCCTCCTTTTCAAGGACAGTGAATTTTCTGCAAAGGGCCATGTTTATTGTCTCGTTCATAAACATATTACCTTCCCTCTGCTTTCCAATACAACCCTCGTACCGGATCCTAAAACAGACGATACGTCCAACCCAGTTCTTACTACAAAGCCTTGCTGCTTTTTTTACGTCTCTCTTTGTAAGAAAGAAACAGAAACCACTTAAGGCGTGATTTTTACTTACAAAGCTTTCATCCCATTCCAGATAATCTCCTTTCTTTAGTGTGTAGACCTTGTATGTAACGCCACGAACAGAAAAATTTGCCAGGTTTGTCAGGAAATCTTTCTTTCTTGACATATTTAAATCACACAATCTGAAGAGTTTGTAGCCAATCCCAGTTTTTCTTTTAGCCTCAGTGTAGTTTTCATGTAGGAAATTGCACACTTGGAATCCTCCTTTTTAGTTTAGTCATCTGCTGTCCATCTAATAACTTTGTCTTCCATCTTTTCAAGGACAGTGAATTTTCTGCAAAGGGCTGTTTCTACGGGCATGTCAGGGAACATCGCTGTTTCCAGGTGTCTACCAACACAACCTTCGAACCTAATTCTGTGGCATACAACAAGTCCTGGAATTGCTTTGTCGAACTGCTTCATTACCTTTTTAGCCTCTCTCTTCGTAGGAATGAAACAGAATCCGCTGGGAATGATATTTCCTGATGGAAGAACAAACAGTTTGTTCCACTCCAGAGAATCATTTTCTTGTAGGGTGTACAGACAATACTTGATGTCCCACCTGGTATAAATCATCAGATTCATCAACTTATTACCTGGACCAACTCTAAAGCATTTGTATCCTATCCCTTTTGTCCTTTTTGCTTTCTTGTCCCCAGAATGTAGAAAGTTGCACACTTGGAATCCTCCTTTTTAGTTTAGTCTTCTGTCCAAATAAGTATTCTATGTTCCATAAAGCTGACGGCGTCTTCCCAGCCTTCTTTGTACCCCAGCCAAAGAGCATTACTTAGGCCTTCGGCGCCAACCAGCTGTTCCTTGACAACCTGAGGGAGGTTGTTCAAGAACTTCTGGAATTCCTCCCAAGCTGGGTGAGTTTCTTTCAGGGAAATTTTCATCTCCCCTTTGTTGTTAGGTATTAGTTTCATTTTAAATCCTCCTTTAGGAGCTTCGCCCCTATGTGTTTTTGTAGCTTTTTGCGAAATCTTCCCTGCAAAGGCGGCAGAGAAAGGCGATTTCCCTTAAGATGTGCATGGCCTGGGTTTTGGAATCATACTTAGGGGTTTCTATATAATCTATGTAGGGTGTCGATTTACAACCCATCTTCCCAGTCTCTCTACGAACAGGACAAAGATGGTGACACATAGGAAAGGAGCTTCCATCATCCTCGTCTTTAACCCTTACCAGGAATTTGTTACAGAGACCACAGGATAGTTCGTCTGGGCTCACGCCAGGCATGCAGATGAAACCGTCGAGGCCAAGGGCCAAGAGGCCCCACTTGACGAAGGTTTTGGTCCAGTACTTTTTGCGTTCGTCAAGGCGTTCGACTCTTTCATCCTCCAGGGACTTCTTATCAATCCTCTGGGATGCAAGAGTAGGATTTTCCTTTACGTAAAGAAAGCCTCCTTCTTTCAAAGTGACTTCCAACGACACACTGGGTTCAAAGAACCTCAGGACTTCTTTCTTGAAAACCTTGAACTCATTCTCTTTCTGGGTCACAGAATACCTCCTTGGGAGCGAAGCTCCCTTTCTTTGGAAAAATTTGAGCAATTTTTGCAGGTGAAGCTGATCCACCTGCTCTGACAAGCATACCAGAGGCAGCTGTCATACAGTGGACAGGAAAAGGCCCTGTTTTCAAGGGCCTCGTCAGGGCGAAGAGTTTCGTTTAAGGGTGATGGCTTCGCCTGGATGGTCATTTCACCACCTTCGACTTCGTCACCAGTCCCTCCTTCCGGAGCACTATGGTTCCTTTCGGGGCCAGGATCGTCAGGTCCAGGGACTTGAGCTGCATAGTACAGCTGGGAGAGTCCAGGATCTCTTTCCTGATAGCCCTGGTTGCGTCCTGCATACCCAGAGCATAGCCAGCGAGGAGTATTGTTACTCCAATAGCTGACCCCAACACTGCCATGAGAACCTTCTCAGTTCCAGTCATGCTTATCCGCTCCTAAGGGATAAATTACCCTTAAGACTGAGATGATAGTAAGAACTGCGAATTTTGCCAGTTCCTTGTCCTTTTCCTCAGCATCCTTATGCGTCAGGATCATGTAGGCAAACCTAAGGGCTGAAATGAAGGCCTGCTTCTCATCCTGAGGGTCCTGTGGAGCCTTGGCTCTTGCGAGCATTACTTCCAGAAGGTAACCCAGCTCATTCAGGTGGAATGGGACCAGTTCCTGAAGTTCTTTCTCCTTTCTTTCCTCTTCCATTCAAAAGCCTCCTTTGGGAGCTTCGCTCCCTGTTAGAAATGCTCCAGGGATGAAATCCCCAGGAATTTTGTGATGAACCAGTTGGAGCATAGCTCCCAGATGGGTGATGTCCAGAAGTGTGAATATTTCATGTTTCTGCCTCCTTCTAAAAAACCTCACTAAGTCTTTCAACTGCCTCTTCGAGAGATGTTTCTGCTTCATCAAGAGAAACAATGACGTCTTCAATGCAGGATATTGCCTCCTCTGAGTTTTCATACCTCTCGCTGTTCTGGAGGTTCTCAGGAATGTTATCAAAATATTCCTGTTCCTCTTCCAGCAGGGCAGTTACATCATCCTTCAGAAGCTGAGTTTCCGCCAAGACAAGCCTGATTCTACCCTGAACTCCTGCCAAGGCCTTCCTTCTTTCTGCGTTCATTCTGCTGCCTCCTTTTTTAGTTGTTCTCCCCTCAGGGGATGTGTGGGACAACCCTGGGATGTGATGCATCCAGTTGAGGTTGCCGCATGTCTTTGGGATGCCTTGCATCCCTACTTCACCTTAACCACAAGGCCGTTCTGCATCACCACCTGGGCATACCAGGTGTGCGGTGCAGGGTAGTGTGGACCTTCCAGGAACTCGGTCCCGTTCCGCTTGGGTGTTCCCAGTCCTGGTGCATAGATTTCAACTTCCTCGCCATTCGCAACTGCTTCCTTTAAAGCTTTCTTGGTCTTAAAATTTCTTACTGTGTACATTCAAGCCTCCTTTTCTCCTTAAAGTTGACGGAACATCCAGGTGTGCTTCGCACCCTGACCTGGTTCTCCAAACCCTGGATGCTTTGCATCCCTGGGAAGGTGTTGACATTTTACTTCTGCGTATTATGAAATATACCACCAAATAACCCAGTTGTCAATGATTTTATTCAGGTGGTTGTAAGGTGTAAATTTTGGGAATTTGTAAATTTTGCCATTTTGTAAGCGGTATGCTGTAAGTTGTAAATAATTTCGTATTTTGACATTTTGAATATTGCATGTTTCTGACTTTGTCTTCTTCCTCTGGGTCTTTCTCTCCCTCTCTGAGTCTCTGTCTTTCTTCTCTTATTTTTATATAATATATTTATATATATATATAATATTATATATAGATAATAAAGAAACAGAAGAGAGAGGACAAAGAGCTAAAGAGGCAAAGCCTAAGAGAGCC
>JADHEF010000411.1_pt1 | contig 46470 bp, 39 predicted proteins | sample 8952391 | NCBI WGS metagenome assembly JADHEF01 (sample SAMN16124439, study PRJNA663245) | bioreactor sludge metagenome | isolation source: sludge (nitrite) | place: India:Bengaluru | collected 2019-02-28 | reverse complement strand
CGTAGGAGCGAGCGCAGCTCGCGATGCGCCGCGCGGGCGGCGCTCGATCTCACAACCAACAAAACCCTCAAGACACTGACCAACCAAACGACACAAAGCGGACCTTGTCAGCCCCGCCACCTGGCGCCACACTATCCCCCATGAAAACCCTCGCCCCGAGCTACCTCAAGCATCAGTTCCTGATCGCCATGCCGCACATGGCCGATCCGAACTTCGCCCAGACCCTCACGTACATTGTCGAGCACAACGCCCATGGTGCCATGGGCCTGGTGGTGAATCGGCCGCAGGAACTGAGCCTGGCCGATATTCTCGAGCAATTGCGCCCGGACGAAACGCCGCCGGACAGCACTTTGCAAGTGCCGATCTACCAGGGCGGCCCGGTGCAGACCGACCGTGGCTTCGTGCTGCACAGCAGCGAGTGCAGCTTCCAGGCGAGCGTGGCGCTGGAAGGGCTGACGCTGAGCACGTCGCAGGACATCCTGCTGGCCATTGCCGCCGGGGTCGGCCCCAAGCAAAGCCTGATCACGCTCGGCTATGCCGGCTGGGAAGCCGGCCAGCTGGAAGCGGAGCTGGCCGAAAATGCCTGGCTCAACTGCCCGTTCGACCCGCAAATCATCTTTGAAATGGCCAGTGACCTGCGCCTGGAGGCCGCCGCCGCCAGCCTGGGCATCAACCTGCACCTGCTGACCAGCCAGGCGGGCCACGCCTGATGACCGAACTACGCCTGCTGCTGGGTTTCGACTATGGCAGCAAACAGATCGGTGTGGCCGTCGGCCAGGTCATCACCGGCCAGGCCCGTGAGCTGTGCACGCTGAAGGCGCAGAACGGCGTGCCGGACTGGGCCCAGGTGGAAAAGCTGATTGCCGAATGGAAGCCGGACGCCATCGTCGTCGGCCTGCCATTGAACATGGACGGCACGCCCAGCGAAATGAGCGCCCGCGCCGAAAAATTTGCCCGCCGCCTCAATGGCCGCTTCAACCTGCCCGTGCACACCCACGACGAGCGCCTGACCACTTTCGAGGCCAAAGGCGAGCGCATGGCCCGTGGCGGCCAGCGCGGCAGCTACCGCGACAACCCGGTCGATGCCATCGCCGCGGCCCTGTTGCTGCAAGGCTGGCTGGAGGCCAATACCTGATCATCTTTGCCGCCGGCCACGCCCGGCGCACCCTTCCGAGGAGCCCGCAATGAGCCTACCCAACCCCGCCGAGCTGGTCCGGCAGATGGCTGTCGACCTTCGCGCCCACCTGGCCCGCCGCAGCATCAGCGGGCCGCGTTACATCGGTATTCGTACAGGTGGTGTCTGGGTTGCCCAGGCCCTGCAGGAGGCCATGGGCGACGAGAGTGCCATGGGTACCCTGGACGTCTCGTTCTACCGCGATGACTTCAGCCAGAATGGCCTGCACCCGCAGGTACGCCCGTCCGAGCTGCCGTTCGAAGTCGAAGGTCAGCACCTGGTGTTGGTGGATGACGTGCTGATGAGCGGCCGCACCATCCGCGCGGCGCTCAACGAACTGTTCGATTATGGCCGCCCGGCCAGCGTCACCCTGGTCTGCCTGGTGGACCTGGATGCCGGCGAACTGCCAATCCGCCCGAATGTGGTCGGCACCACCCTGTCGCTGGCCCCCGATGAACGGGTAAAATTGACCGGACCCGCACCGCTCGCCCTCGAGCGCCAGGACCTCGCCCCCGCTTCCGCCCTTTAAGAGTCCCCCGCGATGACGCCAATCGACGCCAAGCGCCCGCTGCAGCTCAATGACCAGGGCCAGCTGCGCCACTTCCTCTCGCTTGACGGTTTGCCCCGCGAACTGCTCACCGAGATCCTCGACACCGCCGACTCCTTCCTGGAAGTCGGTGCCCGGGCCGTGAAAAAAGTCCCTTTGCTGCGCGGCAAGACCGTGTGCAACGTGTTCTTCGAGAACTCGACCCGTACCCGCACCACCTTCGAGCTGGCAGCCCAGCGCCTGTCTGCCGACGTGATCAGCCTGAATGTGTCGACGTCCTCGACCAGCAAGGGCGAGACCTTGTTCGACACCCTGCGCAACCTCGAAGCCATGGCCGCCGACATGTTCGTCGTGCGCCACTCCGACTCGGGGGCTGCGCATTTCATCGCCGAGCACGTGTGCCCGCACGTTGCCGTGATCAACGGTGGTGACGGCCGCCATGCGCACCCGACCCAGGGCATGCTCGACATGCTGACCATCCGTCGCCACAAGGGCAGCTTCGAGAACCTGTCGGTAGCGATCGTCGGCGATATCCTGCACTCGCGGGTAGCCCGCTCCGACATGCTGGCGCTCAAGGCCCTGGGTTGCCCGGACATTCGCGTGATCGGGCCGAAAACCCTGATCCCGGTCGGTATCGAGCAGTACGGCGTGAAGGTCTACACCGACCTCGCCGAGGGCCTGAAGGATGTCGACGTGGTGATCATGCTGCGCCTGCAGCGTGAGCGCATGGCCGGTGGCCTGCTGCCCAGCGAAGGCGAGTTCTACCGCCTGTTCGGCCTGACCACCGCCCGCCTGGCCGGGGCCAAGCCGGATGCCATCGTCATGCACCCAGGCCCGATCAACCGGGGCGTGGAGATTGAGTCGGCGGTGGCCGACGGCAAGCATTCGGTGATCCTCAACCAGGTTACCTACGGCATCGCTGTACGCATGGCAGTGCTGTCCATGGCCATGAGCGGGCAAAACGCGCAACGTCAATTCGACCAGGAGAACGCCCAGTGACCATCAGCATTCTTGGCGCCCGGGTCATCGACCCCAACAGCGGCCTAGACCAGGTCACCGACCTGCACCTGGACGGTGGCCGCATTGCTGCCATCGGCGCCGCCCCGGCCGGTTTCAGCGCCAGCCGCACGATCCAGGCGCAAGGCCTGGTTGCCGCGCCTGGCCTGGTCGACCTTGGCGTGTCCCTGCGCGAACCGGGCTTTAGCCGCAAAGGCAACATCGCCAGCGAAACCCGCGCAGCCGTGGCCGGCGGCGTGACCAGCCTGTGCTGCCCACCGCAAACCAAGCCGGTGCTGGACACCTCGGCCGTGGCCGAGCTGATTCTCGACCGTGCCCGCGAAGCGGCCAACAGCAAGGTCTACCCGATCGGCGCCCTGACCAAGGGCCTGGAAGGCGAGCAACTGGCGGAGCTGGTGGCCCTGCGTGACACCGGCTGCGTGGCATTCGGCAACGGCCTGAAGGAAATCCCCAACAACCGTACCTTGGCCCGCGCCCTGGAGTATGCCGCCACCTTCGACCTGACCGTGGTGTTCCATTCCCAGGACCGCGACCTGGCCCAGGGCGGCCTGGCCCATGAAGGCGCCATGGCCAGCTTCCTTGGCTTGCCGGGCATTCCGGAAAGCGCCGAAACCGTGGCCTTGGCGCGCAACCTGCTGCTGGTCGAGCAGAGTGGCGTGCGCGCGCACTTCAGCCAGATCACCAGCGCCCGTGGCGCGCGGCTGATCGCCCAGGCCCAGGCACTTGGCCTGCCGGTAACCGCTGACGTGGCGCTGTACCAGCTGATTCTCACCGACGAGTCGCTGCGCGAGTTCTCCAGCCTGTACCACGTGCAGCCACCGCTGCGTACTGCTGCTGACCGTGACGGCCTGCGTGAAGCGGTCAAGTCTGGCGTGATCCAGGCGATTTCCAGCCACCACCAGCCGCACGAACGCGATGCCAAGCTGGCCCCTTTCGGTGCTACCGAACCGGGTATCAGCAGCGTCGAGTTGCTGCTGCCGCTGGCCATGACCCTGGTGCAGGACGGCCTGCTCGACCTGCCCACCCTGCTCGCCCGCCTGAGCAGCGGCCCGGCTGCCGCCCTGCGCCTGCCTGCGGGTGAGTTGAAAGCAGGCGGCGCGGCCGACCTGGTGCTGTTCGACCCGCAAGCCTCGACCGTTGCCGGCGAGCAATGGCTGTCGCGGGGTGAGAACTGCCCGTTCATCGGCCACTGCCTGCCGGGTGCAGTGCGTTATACCTTGGTCGATGGGCACGTTTGCCACGAGGCCTAAGGGCTAGCTGCAAGCTGCAAGTCGAAAGTCGAAAGTCGAAAGTCGCAAGAAGAAGCAAGCCTCCCACGGATCTGCTTTTTCTTGCCGCTTGTAGCTTGTAGCTTGTAGCTTGTAGCTTGCAGCTTGCAGCTTGCAGCTTGCAGCTTGCAGCTTGAAGAAGAAGCAAGCCACCCACCGATCTGCTTTTTCTTGTCGCTTGTAGCTTGAAGCTTGAAACTCTCCCCCCCACCCCCATATGAGTCTGCATCAGGCACTTTCGCCCCGCTGCGTGGAGACTCTCCCCTTGACCACCATCGTTTCTGTCCGCCGTAACGGCAAAGTCGTCATGGGCGGCGACGGCCAGGTATCCCTCGGCAACACGGTAATGAAAGGCAACGCCAAGAAAGTGCGCCGCCTGTACCACGGCCAGGTCATCGCCGGCTTCGCCGGTGCCACCGCCGACGCATTCACCCTGTTCGAGCGCTTTGAAGGGCAGCTGGAGAAACACCAGGGCCACCTGATCCGTGCTGCCGTCGAGCTGGCCAAGGAATGGCGTACCGACCGTTCCCTGAGCCGCCTGGAAGCCATGCTGGCCGTGGCCAACAAGGATGCCTCGCTGATCATCACCGGCAACGGCGACGTGGTCGAACCCGAAGATGGCTTGATCGCCATGGGTTCCGGTGGTGCCTACGCCCAGGCTGCCGCCCGCGCACTGCTGAACAAGACCGACCTCTCGGCCCGTGAAATCGCCGAGACCGCCCTGAACATCGCCGGCGACATCTGCGTGTTCACCAACCATAACCTGACCATCGAGGAGCAGGACCTGGCCGACTGACTCAGCTGTTCTGGCGCCCCATCCCGGTGATGGGGCTTTTCCACGCTGACTCATCTGCCCAAGGACCCAATTGATCATGTCCATGACCCCCCGCGAGATCGTCCACGAACTCAACCGCCACATCATCGGCCAGGACGACGCCAAGCGCGCCGTGGCCATTGCCCTGCGCAACCGCTGGCGGCGGATGCAGCTGCCGGCTGAGCTGCGCGCCGAAGTGACGCCGAAGAACATCCTGATGATCGGCCCGACCGGTGTCGGCAAGACCGAAATCGCCCGCCGCCTGGCCAAGCTGGCCAACGCCCCGTTCCTCAAGGTCGAAGCCACCAAGTTCACCGAAGTCGGCTACGTCGGCCGTGACGTCGAGTCGATCATCCGCGACCTGGCCGATGCCGCACTGAAGATGCTGCGCGAGCAGGAGATCATCCGTGTGCGCCACCGCGCCGAAGACGCCGCCGAAGACCGTATTCTCGATGCCCTGCTGCCGCAGGCGCGGGTGACCAGCTTCAACGAGGAAGCCGCGCAGACCAGTAGCGACTCCAACACCCGCCAGCTGTTCCGCAAGCGCCTGCGCGAAGGCCAGCTGGATGACAAGGAAATCGAGATCGAAGTCGCCGATGCCGTAGGTGTCGAAATTGCCGCGCCGCCCGGCATGGAAGAAATGACCAACCAGCTGCAAAGCCTGTTCGCCAACATGGGCAAGGGCAAGCGCAAGGCGCGCAAGCTGAAGGTCAAAGAAGCGCTGAAGATGGTCCGCGATGAAGAAGCGGGCCGCCTGGTCAACGAGGAAGAGCTCAAGGCCAAGGCCCTGGAAGCGGTCGAGCAGCACGGTATCGTGTTCATCGACGAAATCGACAAGGTCGCCAAGCGCGGCAATGTGGGCGGTGCCGATGTGTCCCGTGAAGGCGTGCAGCGCGACCTGCTGCCGCTGATCGAAGGCTGCACCGTCAACACCAAGCTGGGTATGGTCAAGACCGACCACATCCTGTTCATTGCCTCGGGCGCGTTCCACCTGAGCAAGCCCAGCGACCTGGTACCCGAGCTGCAAGGCCGCCTGCCGATCCGTGTAGAGCTCAAGGCACTGACCCCGGAAGACTTCGAGCGTATTTTGCGCGAGCCGCACGCTTCGCTGACCGAGCAGTACCAGGCGCTGCTGAAAACCGAAGGCCTGAACATCGAGTTCGTCGCCGACGGCATCAAGCGCCTGGCCGAAATTGCCTATCAGGTCAACGAGAAAACCGAGAACATCGGTGCCCGTCGCCTGCATACCCTGCTGGAGCGCCTGCTTGAAGAGGTGTCGTTCAGTGCCGGTGACCTGGCCAGCGCCCATGACGAAACGCCGATCCAGATCGACGCGGCCTATGTGAACAGCCACCTGGGTGAGCTGGCGCAGAACGAAGACCTGTCGCGTTACATCCTGTAAGCGGCAAGCTGCAAGCGACGAGCTGTTAGGCGTCGCTTGCAGCACCGCAAAACATGGCCGTTACATGTCTTGGCCATCTCCTCTTGCAGCTTGAGGCTCGAAGCTTGAAGCTTGAGTCTTGTCGCCAAGAAGAGATTCAGCCCATGGCCCGCATGCCCACCGCCATCAACCTGCACAAAGCCTCGAAAACCCTCAGCCTTACCTATGCGCCCGGTGAGGTCTACACCCTGCCCGCCGAGTTCCTGCGCGTGCACTCCCCCTCCGCCGAGGTCCAGGGCCACGGCAACCCCATTCTGCAATTCGGCAAGCTCAACGTCGGCCTCAGCGGCATCGAGCCAGCCGGCCAATATGCACTGAAACTGACCTTCGACGACGGCCATGACAGCGGCCTGTTCACCTGGGAATACCTGGAACAGCTGTGCCTGCGCCAAAACGAGCTGTGGGCCGAATACCTCGACGAGCTGCACAAGGCCGGCAAGTCCCGCGACCCGGCGGAGTCGGTCGTCAAATTCATGCTCTAGCGCAAGGGCTGCAAGGTTTAGAGCGCATTTTCTAGTTTCATCTGTTTGAATGATTGTCAGACGGCCCAGTGACGGGCTGTCTTGCGCATTACATGAAAGTCGGGTAACCAATGTGAGTGGCAAGTTCCCTGCATCACGCTGCAGGTATTCAGAACCCCGCAGCACCGCTGTTCCTTATCACTGGTCACCCGAGTAGCAGTACCGGGCTCAGGGCTGTGCCCCCGTCACAGCAACCGGTACTCGTCTCAGGACAACGGAGCGTCGTAGATGAGTAACAAGAACAACGATGAGCTGCAGCGGCAGGCCTCGGAAAACACCCTGGGGCTGAACCCGATCATCGGCATTCGCCGCAAAGACCTGCTGAGTTCGGCACGCACCGTATTGCGTCAGGCCGTGCGCCAACCGCTGCACAGCGCAAAGCACGTGGCCCATTTTGGCCTGGAACTGAAAAACGTCCTGCTGGGCAAGTCCAGCCTGGCCCCGGAAAGCGACGACCGACGCTTCAACGACCCGGCCAACCCACTGTACCGCCGCTACCTGCAGACGTATCTGGCCTGGCGCAACGAACTGCAGGACTGGATCGGCAGCAGTGACCTGTCACCTCAGGACATCAGCCGCGGCCAGTTCGTCATCAACCTGATGACCGAAGCCATGGCGCCGACCAACACTTTGTCCAACCCGGCGGCGGTCAAGCGCTTCTTCGAGACCGGTGGCAAGAGCCTGCTCGACGGCTTGTCCAACCTGGCCAAGGACATGGTCAACAACGGCGGCATGCCTAGCCAGGTGAACATGGACGCCTTCGAGGTGGGCAAGAACCTGGGCACCAGCGAAGGCGCGGTGGTGTACCGCAATGATGTGCTGGAACTGATCCAGTACAGCCCGATCACCGAACAGGTGCACGCCCGGCCACTGCTGGTGGTGCCGCCGCAGATCAACAAGTTCTACGTATTCGACCTGAGCCCGGAAAAGAGCCTGGCTCGTTTTTGCCTGCGCTCGCAGCAGCAAACCTTCATCATCAGCTGGCGCAACCCGACCAAGGCCCAGCGTGAATGGGGCTTGTCCACCTACATCGACGCACTCAAGGAAGCCGTCGACGCCGTATTGGCGATTACCGGCAGCAAGGACCTGAACATGCTCGGTGCCTGCTCTGGCGGCATCACCTGCACGGCACTGGTAGGGCACTACGCAGCCCTCGGCGAGCACAAGGTCAATGCCCTGACCCTGCTGGTCAGCGTGCTGGACACCACGATGGATACCCAGGTGGCGCTGTTCGTCGACGAGCAGACCCTGGAAGCCGCCAAGCGCCACTCCTACCAGGCCGGTGTGCTGGAAGGCAGCGAGATGGCCAAGGTGTTCGCCTGGATGCGCCCCAACGACCTGATCTGGAACTACTGGGTGAACAACTACCTGCTCGGCAACGAGCCGCCGGTGTTCGACATCCTGTTCTGGAACAACGACACCACGCGCCTGCCCGCCGCCTTCCATGGCGACCTGATCGAAATGTTCAAGACCAACCCGCTGACGCGCCCCAACGCCCTGGAAGTGTGCGGCACCCCCATCGATCTGAAAAACGTGCAGTGCGACATTTTCAGCGTGGCGGGTACCGCTGACCACATTACCCCGTGGCAGTCGTGCTACCGCTCGGCCCACCTGTTCGGGGGCAAGATCGAGTTCGTGCTGTCCAACAGCGGGCATATCCAGAGCATCCTCAACCCACCGGGCAACCCCAAGGCACGCTTCATGACCGGTGACGACCGCCCGGGTGATCCGCTGGCCTGGCAGGAAAATGCCACCAAGCATGCCGACTCCTGGTGGCTGCACTGGCAAGGCTGGCTGGCCGAGCGCGCAGGCGAACTGAAAAAAGCGCCGACCCGCCTGGGCAACCGTGCCTATGCTGCGGGCGAGGCGGCCCCAGGCACCTACGTTCACGAGCGTTGAGTGGCAGCGCCGTGGCGGCCCTCAGGGCGCCACGGTGTTCATTTCACCCAAGAGTCACGCGCATGACGCAACCGTATATCTTCCGGACCGTCGAGCTGGACAACCAGTCCATCCGCACCGCCGTCCGCCCCGGCAAGCCGCACTTGACGCCGCTGCTGATCTTCAATGGCATCGGCGCCAACCTGGAGCTGGTATTCCCGTTCATCGAAGCACTGGACCCGGACCTGGAAGTGATCGCTTTCGACGTTCCCGGTGTCGGCGGCTCGTCCACCCCGCGCCACCCGTATCGCTTCCCCGGGCTGGCCAAGCTGACGGCACGGATGCTCGATTACCTCGATTACGGCCAGGTCAATGTGATTGGGGTGTCCTGGGGCGGCGCCCTGGCCCAGCAGTTCGCCCACGACTACCCCGAACGCTGCAGGAAGCTGATACTCGCCGCCACTGCCGCCGGTGCCGTGATGGTACCCGGCAAGCCCAAGGTGCTGTGGATGATGGCCAGCCCCAGGCGCTATGTGCAGCCATCGCATGTCTTGCGCATTGCCCCGCTGATCTACGGTGGCGGTTTTCGCCGGGACCCAGAGCTGGCCATGCACCACGCAGCCAAGGTGCGCTCCGGCGGCAAGATGGGCTACTACTGGCAGCTGTTCGCCGGCCTGGGCTGGACCAGCATTCACTGGCTGCACAAGATCCAGCAGCCGACCCTGGTGCTGGCGGGCGACGACGACCCGCTGATCCCGCTGGTTAACATGCGCCTGCTGGCCTGGCGGATTCCCAACGCCGAGCTACATATTATCGACGACGGCCATTTGTTCCTGATTACCCGAGCCGAGGCTGTCGCGCCAATCATCATGAAGTTCCTGCAGCAAGAACGTCAGCGCGCCGTGATGCACCCGCGCCCGGCCTCGGGAGGGTAAGCGCCAGCACCGCGAAAGGGGCTATAACGCGCAATGGGTCAGACAAGGGAGTGTTGCCATGACAGACAAACCGGCCAAAGGATCGCAAACGGTCCCTGCCGGCAGAATGACCGTGCAGCATGCCATGCTCGGCCTGCGCGGCCGCGACCTGCTGGCCACGCTACGCAATGTCGGCCGCCACGGCCTGCGCCACCCGTTGCATACCGCCCATCACCTGCTGGCCCTTGGCGGGCAACTGGGGCGGGTGATGCTGGGCGATTCACCGCTTCAACCCAACCCGCGTGACAACCGGTTCAGCGACCCTGCATGGAGCCTGAACCCGTTCTACCGCCGAGGCCTGCAAGCCTACCTGGCCTGGCAGCAGCAGACCCGCCAGTGGATCGACGAAAGCCAGCTGCATGACGATGACCGGGCCCGCGCCCACGTTCTGTTCAACCTGCTCAACGATGCGCTGGCCCCCAGCAACTCGCTGCTCAACCCGCTGGCCGTGAAGGAACTGTTCAACACCGGTGGCCAGAGCCTGGTGCGCGGCCTGGCCCACCTGCTCGAAGACCTGCGCCACAACGATGGCCTGCCGCGCCAGGTCGATGAGCGGGCCTTCGACGTGGGCCGCAACCTGGCCGCCACCCCTGGGGCCGTGGTATTTCGCAACGAGCTGCTGGAGCTGATCCAGTACCGGCCGATGAGTGAAAAACAGCACAGCCGCCCGCTGTTGGTGGTGCCGCCGCAGATCAACAAGTTCTATATCTTCGACCTGAGCACGAACAACAGCTTCGTCCAGTACATGCTCAAGAACAACTTGCAAGTGTTCATGGTCAGCTGGCGCAACCCAGACCCGCGCCATCGTGAATGGGGCCTGTCCAGCTACGTGCAGGCGCTGGAAGAAGCCCTGGATGCCTGCCGCCGCATCAGCGGCAACCGCGACCCCAACCTCATGGGCGCTTGCGCCGGCGGCCTGACCATGGCCGCCTTGCAAGGCCACCTGCAAGCCAGGAACCAGTTGCGCCGGGTGCGCAGTGCCACCTACCTGGTCAGCCTGCTGGACAGCAAGTTCGACAGCCCGGCCAGCCTGTTCGCCGACGAGCAGACCCTGCAGGCAGCCAAACGCCGCTCTCACCAGCGCGGCGTGCTGGACGGCGCCGAAGTGGCGCGGGTGTTTGCCTGGATGCGCCCCAACGACCTGATCTGGAACTACTGGGTCAACAACTACCTGCTCGGCAAGACACCGCCTGCGTTCGACATTCTCTACTGGAACGCCGACAGCACGCGCCTGCCTGCCGCATTGCATGGCGACCTGCTGGATTTCTTCAAGCTCAACCCGTTGACCTACCCGGCCGGGCTGGAGGTCTGCGGCACGCCAATCGACCTGCAACAGGTCAGCGTGGACAGTTTTACCGTCGCCGGCAGCAACGACCACATCACCCCCTGGGACGCGGTGTACCGGTCGGCCTTGCTGCTGGGCGGTGAGCGCCGCTTCGTGCTGGCCAACAGCGGGCATATCCAGAGCATCATCAACCCGCCAGGCAACCCCAAGGCCTATTACCTGACCAACCCCAGCCTGAGCAGTGACCCGCGCGCATGGTTCCACGAGGCTACGCGCAGCGAGGGTAGCTGGTGGCCGTTGTGGCTGGCGTGGATCACCCAGCGCTCCGGTCCGCTCAAGGCGCCACGCAACGACCTGGGCAACGCCACCCACCCGCCCCTGGCCCCTGCGCCCGGCACCTATGTGCTGACCCGATGAGCAGACCGACCGGATGAAAACCCGCGATCGTATCCTTGAGTGCGCCCTGCAGCTGTTCAACCAGCAGGGCGAGCCGAACGTATCGACCCTGGAGATTGCCAACGAGCTGGGTATCAGCCCGGGCAACCTCTACTACCACTTCCACGGCAAGGAGCCCCTGGTACTGGGGTTGTTCGAGCGCTTCGAGGAAGCGCTGATGCCGCTGCTGGACCCGCCGCTGGAAGTGCGCCTGGATGCCGAGGACTACTGGCTGTTCCTGCACCTGATCGTCGAGCACATGGCGCAGTACCGGTTTCTGTTCCAGGACCTGTCGAACCTGACCGGGCGCCTGCCCAAGCTGGCCCGCGGCATGCGCAGCCTGATCAACGCCCTGAAGCGCACGCTGGCGGCACTGCTGGCCAGCCTCAAGGGCCAGGGCCTGGTACAGAGTGACACCCAGGCCTTGGGGCAACTGGTGGAACAGATCACCCTGACGCTGCTGTTCTCGCTGGATTACCAGCGGGTGCTGGGGCGCGAAGGGGATGTGGGGATCGTGGTGTACCAGGTGATGATGCTGGTGGCGCCGCACCTGCAGGCTCAGGCCCGGGGGGCAGCCGAGCAGTTGGCGATGAAGTATCTGGAGGACTAGCCCTGCAGGGGCTGTGCTGCCGCCGCCAACGCATTCGCGGGTGAACCCGCGCCTGCAGGGTTGTGCTGAACCTGAGGCGCGGGGCCACCCGCGAAGAGGCCGTTGCGGTATCAGATCAGGGTACCGGTCCCGTTGGCCGCCGACGGCGTGTTGCTGGCCGGGGCTGCAGCCGGGGCCGGGGCGTCGGTTGCGGCAGGTGCGGCGCTGGCCGCCGGCTTGGCCGGTGCTTTCTTCGCTGCAGGCTTCCTGGCTGCTGCCGGTTTGGCTGCTGCCGGCTTTGCCGCAGGCTTGGCGGCGGGTTTCGCTGCTGCCGCCTTGGCTGCAGGTTTCGCCGCAGCGGTTTTGCCTGCGGGTTTGGCCGCTGCCGCCTTGGCCAGTGGCTTGGCTGCCGCCTTGCTGGCTGCCGGCTTGGCTGCGGCCCCTCGCGACGAAACCGGCGCCACCGAGGCACCGGTCAGCTTCTCGATCTGCTTGGTCAGGCTGTCTACCTGCTGGTGCAGGGCCTTGATTTCGTTGCGGCTGGGTACACCCAGGCGCGAGATGGCGCTGTTCAGGCGTTTATCGAAAGCCTCTTCGAGTTCGCTCCACTTGCCCAGCGCCCGGTCCTTCACGCCGGACACCCGCGAAGTGGTCGAAGACTTGGCGCTTTCGGCCACATCTTCGGCGCTCTTCTTGGCCTGCTTTTCGGCCTTCTCGCCATCTTTCACCAGCGAGTCGAAAAGCTTGGGGCCGTCCTGGTCGATCTTCGAATAGATACCCAGCCCCGCCAGCCAGATCTTGCGGGAGTACTTTTCGATCCCGCCGACCCAGGTGCTGCCTGCTTTGTCGGTATTCTTCTTGCCAGCCATCCTGCTCTCCTTATGGTTTGTGCGCGACGCGCTCAAGCAGCTCGTGCAGCTGTTCAAGCTTGATCGACAGCGCCTCAACGTCATGTTTAGACGGTATGCCAAGGCGATTCAAGGCGCGCCCTACCCGTGCGTCGAAAGCTTTTTCGATCTTGTCGAGTTGAATTTCAACCTTGCCACGTACGCGGCTCACTTCCTGGGCGGCGTCATCGATCTGCTGGTTGGCGGCGTCCAGCTCTTTATCAATGCGCTTCTTGCCCCGCTTCTCGACACCTTCGCCGGCCTTGACCAGCGCCTGGAAATAGTCGGCGCCTTCGTGGCCGACACGCGCATAGGCGCCGATGCCCGCCAGCCAGATCTTGCGTGCGTAACCCCGCACCTCACCCAGCGTGCCCGGCGCGTCCGCCTTTTTCTTCACATTCACTTTGGCCATGCTCTGTACCTCATGCTCATGAGTGGAGGAGGAACCGCCCATGGAGGGTGGGCTTGAGCATAAGGTAGAGGCAGGAATTAGAATCTTCACCCTAAGATCGGCGCACTGCTTTATCTACCACAGGGCCCAGATCATCAGTGACCTGCATCAACTCGTCGTCCGCAGGGACCGGCTCAGCGCAGACGATTTCGAAAGTACCCTGCTCGCCCAGCAAACCCTGCGCGGCAAGCATTTTCACGAAGCACTGCTGAGCCACGACAGCCTGGCTGCCGCCGGCCTGACACCCGAACAACAGAAGGCGCCCCTGGAGAGCGCCCTTCGCGAATACAAGCTGGCCCTGAGCAATGCCCATTACCTGCTTTCACGCAACATGCCTGCGGTGGACAGCAGCCAACTCGAGGCCTACATCGTTGAGCTCAATCTACTGATAAGCCTGGGCGAGGATGACATGGCCAACCTGGCGGCCGAGACCGATCGCCAGGATGCAGTACCCGAGCAACCACTGACCCACAGGGCGCGCAAACAGCTCAAGCCCAATGACTTTCTGGATGTGTACGACATCTATCGCCTGCAGCCCAGGCAGAAGCTCTGGGAGGCGCACTTCCACTACACCACCGCCACCGCCAATGCCCGGCGCTTTGCCAAAGGCCATTTGAAGTTTCCGGAGGCCATGGGCCGCGACGAGCGCTTGCAACGGGCACAGGCTTCGGCGGAGCGTTGCCAGGTGTACCGGGGTGACCTGCGCCTGGACCAGATCGAAGACCTGATCCCGTTCCCCGCCAGCTGAATAAAGCGGGCGTCAGGCCAGTGCCTTGTCCAGGGCCCGCTCGATCTCGCCCTTGATGGTGCCGCTCATCATCGACAGCATCATGCCCAGTTTCAGCTCCACGCGGATGCTGTCTTCGCCGATCTGCACGCTACCCTTGGCGCCGCTGCGCGCCACATCGACCCGGTCACCGTTCCAGGTGGCCTGGAGGTCGTACTCGCGGCTGAGCTTGTCGACCAGCGCCTGGGCCTTGGCACGGGCGGCGTCACGGCCGAGGGAGTGTTTGCGTTCGACGCTGATCTGGGTCATGCAGGTGTTCCTGAAGATGTAGACATAATCGGCATTATGCCCGCCCCCGGCCACAGGCACACCCTGCCAAGACAAATCCGCCCGTTCGCCCTAGAATGGCGGTAATTTTTTCCGGTGAAGCGATATGAACGACCAGCGCAAAGGCGACCACGCCGAACCCACCACCCATTTCGGCTACCAGGACGTCCCTGAAAGCCAGAAAGCCAAGAAAGTTGCCGAGGTATTCCATTCGGTAGCTGCCAAGTACGACCTGATGAACGACGTGCTCTCCGGCGGCATGCACCGCCTGTGGAAGCGCTTCACCATCGAGCTCTCGGGTGTGCGCAGCGGCAACCGCGTGCTGGACATCGCCGGTGGTACCGGCGACCTTGCCGCCAAGTTTTCGCGCCTGGTCGGCCCGACCGGGCAAGTGGTACTGGCCGACATCAACGACTCGATGCTCAAGGTTGGCCGTGACCGCCTGCTGGACCGCGGCGTGGCCGGCAACATCGAATTCGTGCAGGCCGACGCGGAAAAGCTGCCGTTCCCGGACAACCACTTCGATTGCGTGACCATCGCCTTCGGCCTGCGCAACGTCACCCACAAGGATGCAGCCATCCGTTCGATGCTGCGTGTACTCAAGCCCGGTGGCCGCTTGCTGATCCTGGAGTTCTCCAAGCCGACCAACAAGCTCATGTCCAAGGCCTACGATGCCTACTCGTTCGCCTTCATGCCCCTGGCCGGCAAGCTGATCACCAACGACTCCGAAAGCTACCGTTACCTCGCCGAGTCGATCCGCATGCACCCCGACCAGGAAACCCTGAAAAGCATGATGGTCGAGGCCGGCTTCGACCGCGTCACCTACCACAACATGACCAGCGGCATTGTTGCCGTGCACCGGGGAATCAAGCCCTGATGCTGCTGGCCGGGCTGCTCGCCAGTGTCGAACAGGGCCTGAACCGCGTCCTGCGCATGGACAGCACGGCCCTGCCGCGGCTGGGCGCGCTGGCGGGCAAGGTCATCGAGATAGACTGCCGCCAACCGGCCTTGCAGGTGTTCATCCTGCCCGATGAAGAGGGCCTGATGCTCGCCGCCCACTGGGAAGGCGAGGTCGACTGCAGCCTGCGCGCCCCGGCCGGCAGCCTGGTGCAACTGGCCGTGACCAAGGACAAGACTGGCGTGTTGCACAGCCCGCAGGTCGAGCTGCACGGCGACAGCGCCGCGCTGCTCGACCTGTTCGGTGTGCTGCAGGACCTGGAACTGGACTGGGAGCACGAGTTGCAACGCTGGCTCGGCCCGGTGGCCACGGCCATGCTGGCCGGCCACATCCGCCTGCGCGCACGCTGGACCCGCCAGGGCCTGGCGCGCTTCAGCCAGAATTTGTCCGAGTACCTGGCCGAAGAGTCGCGCACGCTGGTCGGCAAGCGCGAAGCCGAGGCTGCCTTCAGCGAACTCGATGCCCTGAAACTCGACACCGAACGCCTTGAGGCGCGCCTCAAGCGCCTTTCCCGATCCCTTGATTCCAGCGATAACGCATGAAGCTGCTCGCCGTCCGCCGCCTTTTCCGCATTCAGCGTGTGGTCATCCGCTACCGCCTGGATGACCTGCTGTTCGATCAACCCCTGCTGCCCTGGTGGCTGGCCAGCCTGCGCCTGCTGATGCCGTGGCGCTGGCTGCCACGCAAGCCGTCCGAGCTCAACCGTGGCGCACGTCTGCGCCTGGCGCTGCAGGACCTGGGGCCGATCTTCATCAAGTTCGGCCAGTTGCTGTCCACCCGCCGCGACCTGCTGCCCCCCGACATCGCCGACGAGCTGATGCTGCTGCAGGACCGCGTGCCGCCATTCGACCCGAAACACGCCGTGGCGTTGATCGAAGCGCAACTGGGTGCCAAGGTGGGCGAGCTGTTCAGCCGCTTCGACGTCGAGCCGCTGGCCTCGGCCTCGGTCGCCCAGGTGCATGCCGCGCGCCTGAAAACGGGCGAAGAGGTGGTGGTCAAGGTGGTACGCCCCGGCCTCAAGCCGGTCATCGCCCAGGACCTGGCCTGGCTGTTCCTGATTGCCAAGGCCGCCGAGCGCGCCTCGGCCGATGCCCGCCGCCTGCACCCGGTGGACATCGTCGGCGACTACGAAAAAACCATCTACGACGAGCTCGACCTGTTGCGCGAAGCGGCCAATGCCAGCCAGCTGCGGCGTAACTTCGAAGGGTCCGAGCTGATGTACGTGCCCCAGGTGTACTGGGACCTGTGCCGCCCCAAGGTGCTGGTCATGGAGCGCATCTATGGCGTGCCCGTGACCGACATGGCTACCCTGGCCGACCAGCGCACCGACATGAAGCTGCTGGCCGAACGGGGTGTGGAGGTGTTCTTCACCCAGGTGTTCCGCGACAGCTTCTTCCATGCCGACATGCACCCGGGCAACATCTTCGTCAGCACGGTCAAACCGTGGAGCCCGCAGTACATCGCCATCGACTGCGGGATCGTCGGCAGCCTCACCGCCGAAGACCAGGACTACCTGGCGCGCAACCTGTTTGCCTTCTTCAAGCGCGACTACCGGCGTGTGGCCGAGCTGCACATCGATTCGGGCTGGGTCCCGGCGCATACCAAGGTCAACGAATTCGAAGCCGCGATCCGCACCGTGTGCGAACCGATCTTCGAAAAACCGTTAAAGGATATTTCCTTCGGCCAGGTGCTGATGCGCCTGTTCCAGACCGCACGGCGCTTCAACATGGAAGTGCAGCCGCAGTTGGTGCTGCTGCAAAAAACCTTGCTCAACATCGAAGGCCTAGGCCGCCAGCTGTACCCTGACCTGGACCTGTGGAGCACCGCCAAGCCCTACCTGGAACGCTGGATGCGCGAGCGCTACAGCCCCAAGGCCATGTTCGGCAACCTGCACAGCCATGTCGAGCAGTTGCCGCACCTGGCCGGTATGACCCGCGACCTGCTCGAACGCCTGTCGCAACCGCATTTGCATGACCCGCAACTGCCAGAGCGCCGCAAGGGCGACCGCTGGGCGCTGCGCCTGCTGGGTGCCGGCCTGCTGGGCGGGGGCGCGGTACTGGCCGCGGGTGCTGCCGAGGCCGCCAGCCTGGCCGCGCCTGCAGCCTGGCCAGCCTGGCTGATGCTGGCCGCCGGCCTTTACCTGATCGTGCGCCAATAGCCAGCCGCGCCTGTGGCTGGCACACTAGCGCAAATGGCCCGGTACAGGAGCGGGCTCGCTTTGGAGTCGACGATGAAAGACTGGCTGGACGAGATCAAGTGGAACAGCGATGGCCTGGTGCCAGCGATCGCCCAGGACCACAAGACCGGACGGGTGCTGATGATGGCCTGGATGAACCGCGAATCGCTGGCGCTCACGGCCGCCGAGCAACGCGCCATCTACTGGTCGCGCTCGCGTGGCAAGCTGTGGCGCAAGGGCGAAGAGTCCGGGCATGTGCAGAAGCTGCATGAGCTGCGCCTGGACTGCGACGCCGACGTCATCATCCTGATGGTCGAGCAACTGGGCCATATTGCCTGCCATACCGGCCGTGAAAGCTGTTTCTATCGCGTCTACGAAGACGGCCAGTGGAACATCGTCGACCCGGTCCTCAAGGACCCGGGTGCCATCTACAGCGCAGGACACTGACATGAGCGACACCCTCAACCGCCTGGCCGCCGTGCTTGAAGAACGCAAGCAAGCGGCGCCCGACAGCTCCTATGTGGCCAGCCTGTACCACAAGGGCCTGAACAAGATCCTTGAAAAGCTCGGCGAAGAGTCGGTCGAAACCATCATCGCCGCCAAGGACGCCGCGCACAGCAAGGATTACAGCGATGTCATCTACGAAACCGCCGACCTGTGGTTTCATAGCCTGGTGATGCTCAGCGCGCTGGGCCAGCATCCGCAAGCGGTGCTGGACGAACTGGAGCGCCGCTTCGGGCTGTCCGGACATGATGAGAAGGCTGCGCGAACGCCTTCTGCCTGATGCATTTGCGGGGGGCGCCGGGCGCCCCTGAAGCTTCACTGACATTTTTTCAGGAGTACGAAATGGGTATCTTTGACTGGAAACACTGGATCGTCCTGCTGGTGGTCGTGGTGCTGGTATTCGGCACCAAGAAGCTGAAGAACTTCGGCAGTGACCTGGGCGAGTCGATCAAGGGCTTCCGCAAGGCCATGAACGATGAAGAGCACAAGCCGGCCGAGCAAACCCCGCCGCCTGCCCAGCCTGTGCCGCCGGTGCAGAACACCGCCCAGCCGCAGCCAGGCCACACCATCGAGGGCCAGGCACAGCCGGTCCAAGAGCCACAGCGGAAAGACTGACCCATGTTCGGCATCAGTTTCAGCGAGCTGCTGCTCGTCGGCCTGGTCGCCCTGTTGGTGCTCGGCCCCGAGCGCCTGCCAGGCGCCGCCCGCACCGCAGGTTTGTGGATCGGGCGGCTCAAGCGCAGCTTCAACAGCATCAAGATGGAAGTGGAGCGTGAAATCGGCGCCGACGACATCCGCCGTCAGCTGCACAACGAGCACATCCTGCAGATGGAAGAGGAAGCCAAGCGCATCCTCAACCCGCTGACGCCACCGGCACAGCCGCCCGTGACCACCGCCACCGTGCAGCCACCCGCCGGGGTCGCAGCCAGGCCAGTGGAAACACCGGCCACCCCGGGCACAACCACTGAACCGCCTCAACCGCCGCGAGCCCCATGAGCGAGAATCCGGAACACGACCAGCCAATGCCGCTGGTTTCGCACCTGACCGAACTGCGCACCCGCCTGCTGCGCTGCGTTGCGGTCATTTTCCTGATCTTTGCCGGGCTGTTCTCCTTCGCCCAGCAGATCTACACCCTGGTCTCCGCCCCCCTGCGTGATCACTTGCCGGCCAACGCAACGATGATCGCCACCGACGTGGCCTCCCCGTTCCTCACGCCGTTCAAGCTGACCATGATCGTGTCGCTGTTCCTGGCCATCCCCTTCATCCTCCAGCAGATCTGGGGCTTCATCGCGCCTGGGCTGTACCGCCACGAAAAGCGCATCGCGATCCCGCTGCTGGTGTCGAGCATCCTGCTGTTCTATGCCGGTATGGCGTTCGCCTATTTCCTGGTGTTCCCGCTGATGTTCAAGTTCTTCGCGGCAGCCACCCCGGCAGGCGTGGCCATGATGACCGACATCGCCAACTACCTCGATTTCGTGATGACGTTGTTCTTCGCCTTTGGCGTGGCCTTCGAGATCCCGGTGGCGGTGGTGCTGCTGGTGTGGATCGGCGTGGTCGACGTGAAGTACCTGAAGAAGATCCGCCCTTACGTGATCATCGGCTGCTTCGTGGTCGGCATGATCCTCACGCCACCGGACATCTTCTCGCAGACCCTGCTGGCCGTACCCATGTGGTTGTTGTTCGAAGTCGGCGTGCTGTGCGGCAGCCTGGTGCGCAAGCGCAGTGCCCACGACGAAACTGCCGACGATTCCAACGACCAGCCGCCAGCGACTCAACCGTGAACCTGCTGCTGCTTGAACAGGCCGACTTCGTTGCGGCCGACCGCGTTGTGCTGGCTGACCGGCGCTTCACCCACATGCAGGAAATCCACCGCGTGGCGGTCGGCGACCAGCTGCGCGTGGGCCGCGTCAACGGCTTGATGGGCAAGGCCACGGTGCTGCGCCTGGCACCGCACCAGGCCGAGCTGGAGGTAGCCTTCGACCAGCAACCGCCGGCCAAACTGCCGCTGACCCTGGTGCTGGCTGTACCCCGCCCGAAGATGCTGCGCCGGCTGTTCCAGACCGTGGCCACACTGGGTGTACCGCGGCTGATCCTGCTGAACAGCTACAAGGTCGAGAAAAGCTTCTGGCAAACGCCGTTCCTGCAGCCGGAGAGCATTCGGGACAACCTGATCCTCGGCCTGGAACAGGCCCGCGACACGGTACTGCCCGAGGTGATCATCGAGAAGCGCTTCAAGCCGTTCGTCGAAGACCGCCTGCCCGCGATCGCTGCTGGTACCCTGGGCCTGGTCGGTCACCCCGGCCCGTACCCTGCCTGCCCGCGCGCCGTGGACCAGCCCGTGACCCTGGCCATCGGCCCCGAAGGTGGCTGGATTCCTTACGAAATCGACCTGCTGGGCAAGGCAGGCCTGGCGCCCGTGCAGCTGGGTGAGCGCATTCTGCGCGTGGAAACGGCCGTCACTGCGCTGCTTTCGCGCATTTTCTGACGCAAACGCCACCTAATCGCCCATCAAGTTTCCCCTTCCCGGGCCGATGGCCTTGGCAACACAACAAAGTTTCGTGCTGCCAAGCCGACCGGGAGTCTACATGTATCAATGGTTAGCCCAATCGCTGGGCAATATGAGCGTGAACCGCAAACTGGGAATGGGTTTCGGCCTGGTCCTGCTATTGACCGTGGCCATCACCCTGACCGGCTGGCACGGCATGGACAGCATCACCGCCCGTGGCGACAAGCTGGGGAATATCTCGGTCATTCAGCAGCACACCCAGGAACTGCGTATCGCCCGCCAGCGCTATCAACGCGAGCGCGACGAAGCCTCGATCGCAGACGTGGAAAAAGCCCTGGCTACGCTGGACCGCCAAGTGCAAGTGATGCTCGGCCAGATCGAGCAGCCCGCCGACCACCAGCGCCTGGAGCAGCAGCGCGAGGCCGTGCGCGGCTACCAGCAGGCCTTGGGCGAGCTGAAACAGGCCGGCCAACGCCGCGAGGCAAGCCGCGCAGTGCTCGGCGATAGCGCCGACAAGGCCGTGGAACTGCTGAGCCGGGTGCAACAGCGCCTGCGCCAGGGCGGCGACATAAGCCAATACCAGTCCGCCGTGGAGGTCAGCGCCCTGCTGCAGCAAGCCCGCTTCCAGGTACGCGGTTATACCTACAGCGGCAATGCCGAGTACCAGCAAACCGCTTTGAAAGCCATTGACCAGGCCTTGCTCGAACTGCGCGCGCTGCCGGCCAAGGTGCCGGCCGACTACGCCGCCAGTCTGGACGATGCGACCACCGCCATGGGCGGCTACCGGGATGCGGTCAGCCAGTTCGGCGCTGCCCAGACGGCCAGCGATCAAGCCTTGCAACGCATGGTCGAGTTCGGCGCGGCGCTGCTGCAGACCAGCGAGGCGATGACCACCTCCCAGACCGCCGTACGGGATAGCGCTGCCGCCCAGGCCAAGACCCTGCTGCTGATCGCCACGGTGCTGGCGCTGGCCCTTGGCCTGCTGGCAGCCTGGGCGATTACCCGGCAGATCGTCGTGCCCCTGCGCCAGACCCTGAGCGCCGCCGAGCGGGTAGCCAGCGGCGACCTCAGCCACAACCTGCCGGTAGACCGCCGTGACGAGCTGGGCCAGTTGCAAGCCAGCATGCAGCGCATGACCCAAGGCTTGCGCGAGCTGATCGGTGGCATCGGCGATGGGGTAACGCAGATCGCCAGTGCGGCCGAGCAACTGTCGGCGGTGACCGAGCAGACCAGCGTCGGGGTCAACAACCAGAAGGTCGAGACCGATCAGGTGGCGACTGCCATGAACCAGATGACCGCGACCGTGCACGACGTGGCACGCAATGCCGAGCAAGCCTCGGAAGCGGCCTTGATGGCCGACCAGCAGGCCCGTGAAGGTGACCGGGTGGTGGGCGAAGCGGTGGCGCAGATCGAGCGCCTGGCCGGCGAAGTGATCAACTCCAGCGAAGCGATGAACCAGCTCAAGGCCGAGAGCGACAAGATCGGCAGCGTGCTCGACGTGATCAAGTCGGTGGCTCAACAGACCAATTTGCTGGCGCTCAACGCAGCGATCGAGGCTGCCCGTGCAGGCGAAGCCGGGCGCGGCTTTGCCGTGGTGGCCGACGAGGTACGCAGCCTGGCCCAGCGCACCCAGCAGTCGACCGAAGAAATCGAAGAACTGATTGCCGGCTTGCAAAGCGGAACCCAGCGGGTGGCCAGCGTGATGGACAGCAGCCGCCAACTGACTGACAGCAGCGTCGAGCTGACCCGCCGCGCCGGCAGCTCGCTGGAAACCATCACCCGCACCGTGTCGTCCATCCAGGCGATGAACCAGCAGATCGCCACCGCGGCAGAAGAGCAAACGGCCGTGGCCGAAGAGATCAACCGCAGCGTGATGAATGTGCGGGACATTTCCGACCAGACCTCGGCGGCCAGTGAGGAGACGGCCAGCTCCAGCGTGGAGCTGGCGCGGCTGGGCACCCATTTGCAAGGGTTGGTGGGGCGCTTCAGGCTCTGATCGGGTGTGCCTGGCCTCTTCGCGTCAGTTCGGCGCGGAGCGGCCAGGCACAGGCGACACATTTCCTACTAGCCGCAGCGAAATTTCCTACCTGATTATCAGGTCAAGTCCTACAGCTCCGCTGCCGATGGGCAAAGGTGTCATGCCGGCAATACGCCTGCATGCCCTCCCCCTTTCGCACGGAGACTCACCATGCTCGGCTACCTCAACCGCAAGCTCGGCAACATCAGCGTGGCTGCCAAGCTGGCCCTCGGCTTCGCTGTGGTCCTGCTGCTTACCCTGGCCACCACCATCAGCGGCTGGCGTGCGTTGGACGACGCCATCGTCCGCTCGCAACAGCTCAGCGAAATCGGCCGGATCAACGACCTGACCAAAGACCTGCGCGCAGAGCGCATCACCTTCCGCGTGCTCAACGACGACGCCAGCAAGGCCACTATCGGCAACATCCTCGACCAGCTCAACAGCATGCTCAGCACCCTGCAGCAGCGCAGCAACGTCGATGAGTCGCGCCAGATGCTGACCGATAAGCTGACCCTGCTGCAGCGCCTGCGCGATGACTTCACCGAGTTGCAGCGCACCGTCGCCAACCGGGTGGCCTTGCGCCAGGCAATGCAGGAGCAGGAACAGAAGCTCAACGATGCCATCGACGAGCTGCAGACCCAGGCGTTGCTGAACATGCCGGCCCACAGCCAGCAAAATGGTGCCCTGGCGCAAATGGACACCCTCAGCCGGCAAGTGGACGGTGCCAACCAGCAAAGCCTGGTACCCGCCTACACGTTCGCCCCGGTCGAGGACTTTGCCAAAGTCGGCGACAGCGCCCTGGACGCAGCCCAGGCCAGCCTCGAGCAACTGCTCAAAGGCCTGGCGCCGCTTGGCCTGCCACGCGCTGTCAGCGAGCAGCCCGGTGTCGAGCTGGCCAAGTACCGCGCCAGCCTGGACCAATACCGGCGCGCCGCCGTGCGGGTCGAGCAATTGCAGAACAACATGGAGCGAATGGGCAACGAGTTGCGCGCGCTCAGCCTGGAACTGGGTAAACGCAAGGTCGAGCAACGTGACCGCGAAGCCTTGGCCGCCCGCTCGCTGCTGACCAGCGTTGCGTTGCTGGCACTGGTAGCGGGGGCCCTGGCTGCCTGGCTGATCACCCTGCAGATCACCCAGCCCTTGCGCCAGACCCTGGCGGTGGCGGCGCGCATCGCCAAGGGCGACCTGAGCCAGGTCGACACCGTGCAGCGCCGTGACGAAATGGGCCAGTTGCAGACCAGCATGCGGGAGATGACCTTGAGCCTGCGCGAACTGATCGGGGGCATCGACCAGGGCGTCGGCCAGCTGTCGCAGGCGGCCTCGCAGCTGGCGACCAGCAGCGAAGACACCAAGCTGCGCATCAACCAGCAGCGCGAGGAAACCGACCAGGTTGCCACCGCCATGAACCAGATGAGCGCCACGGTTCAGGAAGTGGCGCAAAACGCCGAGCAGGCCTCGCAGGCCGCCACCAGCGCCGACCAGCAGGCCCAGGTAGGCGACCAGGTGGTGGCCGAAGCCATCGGCCGCATCGAGCAACTGGCCGGGCAGATGGACCATTGCCTGGCGGCCATGCATCACCTGGCGGGCGAAAGCCAGCGGATTGGCAGCATTCTCGATGTCATCAAGTCGGTCTCCGAGCAGACCAACCTGCTGGCCCTGAACGCTGCCATCGAAGCGGCACGGGCCGGTGAAGCCGGGCGCGGTTTTGCCGTGGTGGCCGATGAGGTACGCGGCCTGGCCCAGCGCACCTCCACGGCAACCGAAGAGATCGGCCAGTTGATCGACAGCCTGCACAGCGGCACCGACGAGGTCACCCGCTTGCTGGACAACAGCAAGCAGCTGACCGAACAAAGTGTGGAGCTGAGCCGCAGGGCCGGCGATGCCTTGGGCCAGATCACCAACACGGTGTCGAACATCCAGGGCATGAACCAGCAGATCGCCACGGCCAGCGAAGAACAGAGCGTGGTGGCCGAGCAGATCAACCGGAGCGTGCTGAATGTGCGGGATGTGTCGGACCAGACCAGTGCGGCCAGTGAGCAGACAGCGATGTCGAGCGGCGAGCTGGAACAGCTGGGGCAGCAGCTGCGGGGGATGGTCGGGCGGTTCAATATCTGAGGGTCGCGACGCGGACATCGCAGTGGATGGCACCGGCATTGCCGGTGTTCGCGGCTAAAGCCGCTCCTACACCGACCACGTTGCGTGTAGGAGCGGCTTTAGCGGCGAAGAGGCCGGTGCAGGTTAAAGCACCTGGCGCAGGAAGGCCTGCGCGCGCGGGTCTTTCGGCGCGGCAAAGAACGTGGCCGGGGCCGAGTCTTCCAGCAATTTGCCGTGATCGAAGAACAGCACCCGGTCGGCCACTTCGCGGGCAAAGCCCATTTCGTGGGTGACGCAGACCATGGTCATGCCTTCCTGGGCCAGGGTTTTCATCACGTCCAGCACCTCGCCGACCATTTCAGGGTCCAACGCAGAAGTCGGTTCATCGAACAGCATGACCTTGGGCTCCATGCACAAGGCGCGGGCAATCGCTACACGCTGCTGCTGACCGCCGGAAAGCCGTGAGGGGTATTCGTTGGCCTTCTGTGCAATGCCCACCTTCTCCAGCAACGCCCGGGCCTTGGCCTCGCGGTCCGCCTTGTTGCGCTTGCGCACCACCTTCTGCGCCAGGCACAGGTTTTCCAGCACGGTCATGTGCGGGAACAGGTTGAAATGCTGGAACACCATGCCGACTTCACGGCGGTAGGCGTTGATGTCGGTCTTCGGGTCAGCCAGTTGCAGGCCGTCGATGGCGACATAACCCTGGTCGAAGTGCTCCAGCCCGTTAAGGCAACGCAGGAAGGTGGACTTGCCCGAGCCCGACGGGCCCAGTACCACCACCACTTCGCCCTTGGCCACCTGGGTGGTGACGTTATCCACAGCCCGGACCACCTGGCCGCGGGTGTCGAATATTTTCAGCAGGTCACGGACTTCAATCACTTTGCGCAAGCCTCCGCTCGAGCCGGCTGGCAATGTGCGACAGCGGCAGGTTGATCAGCAGGTACAGGCCTGCCACGCAGAACCAGATCTCGAAGGTGGAGAACGAGGTGGTAATGGCCTCGCGGCCGCTCTTGGTCAGTTCGGTAATGGCGATCACCGACACCAGCGAGGTGTCCTTGACCAGGCTGATGAACTGGCCGGCCAAGGGCGGCAGTACGCGTTTGAAAGCCTGGGGCAGGATCACGTGGCGCATCGACTGGCCGGCATTCAGGCCCAGCGAGCGTGCAGCTTCGTTCTGGCCTTTGGCGATCGACTGCACCCCGGCACGGACGATTTCTGCCACGTAGGCGCCCGTGAACAACGCCAGTGCAGCCACCCCGGCAAATTCGCGGGACAGGTTGAGCACGGTACCGATGAAGAAGTAGAAGATGAAGATCTGCACCAGCAACGGGGTGCCACGCACCAGTTCGACGTACACCGTCGACAGGTCGCGCAGGGTCGGGTTGGTCGACAACCGGCACAGGCCGGCGAACAGGCCGATCACCAGGCCCAAGGCGCCGGACACGACCGAGATCCATAGCGTGGTCCACAGGCCCCAGGCCAGCGGCCCGGCGGCCCAGTGGCGGGTCACACCGATCTGGTCGCCCTCGGCAACATCATCGCCGCGGCTCAGTTGCAGGCTGTCCGCGTCCACATCCAGCACCTGCTCGGCGCCGCTTTCGTCCTTCAGCGTCACGCGGGCGTTATCGCCGGAAATGACGATTTCCTGCACGGTGCCATAATCGGCTGCACGCTGGGTTTCCTCGGCCTTGTACGCGAAGTACTGCGGAACGCGGTTCCAGCGCCACTCGTAGGAAATCATCGAGGTGGCCATGTACAGGCTGAACGCCAGGCCCACCAGGACCAGCGCGGTCAGCCCGTGCCAGGGCCACTGGGCTTTCTTGTGTTTGATCACGTGGGTACTCCAGAAAGCGTCAAGCTGCAAGCTGCAAGCTGCAAGCTGCAAGCTGCAAGCTGCAAGCTGCAAGCTGCAAGCACAAGCAGATCGGTGCACGGTCCGCTTGCGCTTGCGCTTGAAGCTTGAAGCTTGAAGCTTGAAGCTTGTGGCTTGTGGCTTGTGGCTTGTGGCTTGTGGCTTGCGGCTTGCGGCTTGCGGCTTGCGGCTTGCGGCTTGAAGCCAGCTTTTATTCCATTTCCTTCAGCCAGTCCTTGTTCTTGAACCACTTGTCGTGAATACGATCGTAGGTCCCGTCGTGCTTGATCTGGTGCAGGAAATTGTTGATGAAGTTGATGCTGTCGTAGTCGCCTTTCTTCAGGCCGAAGGCCAGCGGCTCGTAGGTGAAGGGCTCTTCGAGGAACAGCAGCTTGCCGGCACCGGCCTTGTCCACCGCCACCACGTTATAGGGCGCGTCGTAGACAAAGGCGTCAGCCTTGCCGTTGACCACATCCATCACGGCTTCCTGCTCGTTGTCGTAGCCATGGTACTTGGCTTTGCCGATCAGCTTCTTGGAAACCATTTCGCCGGTGGTGCCAAGCTTGGAGGTGAGGCGGTACTTCTCGTTGTTCAGGTCCTTGTACGACTTGATCTCGCCTGCCAGCTCCTTGCGGATCAGCAGGGTCTGGCCAACCACGATGAAGGGTTCGCTGAAGTTCAGGCGCAGGTTGCGTTCCTGGGTAAGGGTCATGCCGCTGCCGATCATGTCGAACTTGCCGGTCAACAGCGCCGGGATGATGCCGTCGTAAGCGGTGGACACCGCCTCGAACTTGACGCCCATCGACTTGGCCATGGCTTTGAGGATATCGACCTCGAAGCCGATGATCTCGCCACGCTTGTTGGTCATCTGGAACGGCATGTAGGTCGGGTCCATGCCCACCCGCAAGGTGCCGCGCTTGACCGCATCATCGATGGCGCCGGCCTGCGCCGCTGTCACGGCGACCAGGGCGGTGACACCGACCAGCAGTCGCGAAAGGTATTTCTTGATCATCACCAAGTCCCCTAGCAAGAAAAGTAGCGAATCTTATTGTGTTGGCACGGCCGTACCGGCCGATGCTTCGTATCGGAGAGGGATGCTAACGCATGCCGGCCCGGGGACCTAGCACTGGGGGGGACTTTGTTGGCCAAAATCAGGGTTGGGCCCTTGAAGCATCGCGGGCACGCCCGCTCCCTCAGGGAAATGCGGATCCCTGTGGGAGCGGGCGTGCCCGCGAAAAGGCCGGTCAGGCGCCGGCGAGTGCCGGCTGGCCTTCATTCTCCGGATGCAACGGCAGCAGCGGCGAATGCGGGTCGTTCTTGATCGAGGCACGCCACACATCGATCCACGCCGCATTGTGCCCGGCCCATACCTGCTCGTGCAGGCGGCTCAAGGCGACCGGGTCGCTGAGCAACGCCAGGCGGGTATTGAGGTCCAGCCCTTTCGGCCCGACCTCGATGGCCTTGGCCACGCGCTCGGCACGCAGCGCCTCGATCGGCGCCGCCTGGCCGTGGCGGGCCGTGGCCATGGCGCAGGCCAGGGCGTTCTGCCGCGGGTCGACCACAGCACGGACGAAACCGTCATGCAGGGCATGCCAGCGGTTTTCGTGGGTGTACTGGTCGGTTGCCAGCAACTCCTGCGGCGTCGCGTACTCCTCGGGGATCAGGAACAGCTTCTCGTCCTTGGCCGCCAGCCCCAGGCGGGTGCGGCTGGAAATGACCGATACCGGAATCGACAGCATCAGCGAACCGACGATCGGCGCCAGCCACCACAGGAAGCTTGGGTTCAGCCATGCCACCAGCCCGGCCCAGGCAATGCCCAGCAGCGTCTGCGGGCCATGCCGGCGTAGCGCTTCGCTCCACGGTGTGGAGTCGTCGTCGCGCTGCGGCGAGTTCCAGGTCGCCGCCCAACCGAGGAACGCGGCCAGGACGAAGCGGGTATGGAAGATCATGCGCACAGGCGCCAGCAGCATGGAGAACAGCATCTCCATCAGCATCGACAAGGTGACCTTGATTCGCCCGCCGAACTCGACGGCGCCCTTGGCCCAGATCAGGATGACGCTGAGCAGCTTGGGCAGGAACAGCAGCACGATGGTGGTGGAGAACAGCGCCACGGCCTTTTCCGGGTGCCACTGTGGCCACAGCGGGTACAGCTGGTACGGCTCGATGAAGTACTGCGGCTCCATCAGCGTGTTGGTCGCCAGCAGCGCGGTCGACAGCACCAGGAACAGGAACCACAACGGTGCCGACAGGTACGACATGACCCCTGTGAGGAACACCGCACGGTGCACCGGGTGCATGCCCTTGACCAGGAACAGGCGGAAGTTCATCAGGTTGCCGTGGCACCACCGACGGTCACGCTTGAGCTCGTCAAGCAGGTTCGGCGGTAGCTCTTCGTAGCTGCCCGGCAAGTCGTAGGCGATCCACACGCCCCAGCCGGCACGGCGCATCAACGCCGCTTCGACGAAGTCGTGGGACAGGATGGCGCCGGCGAAGGCGCCCTTGCCCGGCAACGGCGCCAAGGCGCAGTGCTCGATGAACGGCTTCATGCGGATGATCGCGTTGTGGCCCCAGTAGTGCGACTCGCCCAGTTGCCAGAAATGCAGCCCGGCAGTGAACAGCGGGCCATACACGCGGGTGGCGAACTGCTGCATGCGCGCATACAGGGTGTCCATGCCCGAGGCTTTCGGCCCGGTCTGGATGATACCGGCGTCCGGGTTGGCCTCCATCAGGCGCACCAGGCTGCTCAGGCATTCGCCACTCATGACACTGTCGGCGTCGAGCACGACCATGTACTTGTACTCGCCACCCCAGCGACGGCAGAAGTCGTCGAGGTTGCCGCTCTTGCGCTTCACGCGCCGCCGGCGGCGGCGGTAGAAGATCCGGCCAAAGCCTTTGGTTTCACGGCACACGTCCAGCCAGGCCTGCTGTTCGGCCACGGCGATGTCGGTGTCGTTGGTGTCGCTGAGCACGAAGAAGTCGAAACGGTCGAGGTTGCCACTGGCGGCCACCGATTCGAACGTCGCCCGCAGGCCGGCAAATACCCGCGGCACGTCCTCGTTGCAGATCGGCATCACCAGCGCGGTACGCGCCTCGGGCGCAATCGGCTCGTTGCCGGCGCTGCTGCCGGAGATCTTGTACTTGTCGCGCCCGGTGAGCAGCTCCAGGAAGCCCATCAGCGCGGTCCAGAAGCCCGCCGACACCCAGCAGAACAGGATGCCGAAGAGGATCAGGATGGAAGTCTGCAAGGCATAGGGCCATACCTGCACCACCGTATCCCACAACGGCTGGTTAAGCACTTCGTCGAGGTCGACGAACGACCAGCCCTGGTACGGCAGGATGCTCTTCATGTACCAGCCGGCAACGATGGTCTGACCGATCATCAGGGCCAGCAGGATATAACGGCGGATCGACCCGACCGTGCGCCAGCGCGCTGCCGGCAGCTCGCGCTTGGGCGGCTGCGGCGCATTGGGGCGGCCGGTCATGCGGCGCCACATGCGGACCAACAGGTTGGTGCGCCACGGCTCCGGCACGACCTTGGTACGCTTGATAGGCGGGGCAATCTTCAGGCACAGGCGGCCGCTGCCGTCGACGCCGAGCATTTCGGCCTCTTCCAGCTCCGCGGCGCTGCCTACGGTAAGGCGCGGGCCCACCGAGGCCTGCACGGCCTCGGCAGGGCTGGCGGCCGGGTTGGCCGCCAGGCGTTGGTGCAGCTCACTGAACGAGGTGCAGCTGGCCAGTTCTGCCCGCTGCTCGTCGCCAAGTGGTAGGTGGGCCAGGTACTCGCCAAGCGATTCCGGCCTTGCGCTTGAGTTACTCATCGGCAGGCAACTGATAGCTCCAGGTCTCGGTCAGCACCTTCTCGGTGGTGGCCGGGGCCCCGTTGGTGGGCGCCGCGTCGGCGGCAGGTTGTTCGGCCTTGGCGGCCTTGTCCGCTTTGTCGGCCTTGGCAGGCTTGGCGGCGGCCTTGTCCTGCTTGGCGTCCTGGGCAGGCTTGGCCGGTTCGGCTGGCACATCACGCACCAGCGCGGCACGCATTTCAGTCGACTTGTTGACCTCTTTGACCTTCAGCCGCAGGGTCAGGCGCCAGCCCTTGGTCTCTGGGTTATAGCGCAGGTTGTTCTCGACCACATCGGCGTTGTCGCCCACGCTGACCTGGCTGCGCAGCGGAGTGTCCTCAGGCAAGGCAGCCAGCGCCGGGCCGGCGAAGTCGACCACGAAGGCCACGCTGCCGTCTGGCTGGCGGATCAGGTTGGACTGCTTGACGTCACCCGTGGAGCGCAGGGTCTGCTTGACCCAGCCCAGGTCAGGGGCCTGGAACTTGGGTTCGTCGATGGTGAAGTGCAGACGGTAGTCGTACTCGAACGGCTTGCCGGGTTCAGGCAGCTTTTCCGGGCTCCAGAACGCCACGATATTGTCGTTGGTCTCGTCGGCAGTCGGGATTTCGACCAGGTCGACGGTGCCCTTGCCCCAGTCACCCTTCGGCTCGATCCAGGCGCTTGGGCGCTTCTGGTAGTTGTCGTCGAGGTCTTCGTAGTCGCTGAAGGCACGCTGACGCTGCATCAGGCCGAAACCGCGTGGGCTTTCCACGCTGAAGTTGCTTACCGACAAGTGTTTCGGGTTGTTCAGCGGGCGCCAGATCCACTCGCCGTTGCCAGCGTGGATGGACAGGCCTTCGGAGTCATGCAGGGCCGGCCGGTAGTTGAGCACTTTGGACGGCTGGTTAGGGCCGAACAGGTACATGCTGGTCAGCGGGGCAATGCCCAGGCGGCTGACCTGATCACGCAGGAACACGCGGGACTGCACGTCGACCACGGTGTCGGTGCCTGGGCGCAGGATCAGTTTGTAGGCGCCGGTGGAACGCGGCGAGTCCAGCAGGGCGTAGATCACCAGGTGCTTGTCAGCCGGCTTGGGCTTCTCGACCCAGAATTCGGTGAAGCGCGGGAACTCCTCGCCCGACGGCAGCGCGGTGTCGATGGCCAGGCCACGGGCCGACAGGCCGTATACATGGCCCTTGCCGACTACGCGGAAGTAGCTGGCACCCAGCAGGGTCATGATTTCGTCCTGCTTGTCTGCCTTGTTGATCGGGTACAGCACACGGAAACCGGCGTACCCCAGGTTCTTGGTGGTATCCGGGTCGTGTGGCACGTCACCGAACTCGAAACGGCTCGGGTCGTACTTGATTTCCTCGACCTTGGTCGCGGTGACTTCGTTGATTTTCACCGGTGTGTCGAAGTGCATGCCCTGGTGGTAGAAGGACAGCTTGAACGGGGTCTTGTCCTTGGCCCACTCGGCCTTTTCCTGCAGGAAGTGGATCTTCTGGTAGTCCGCGAACTTCATGTCGCGGAACACTGCCGGCAGGTTGCTTTTCGGTGCCTCGTACTTCTGGCCGGCCAGATCCTTTGCCTTGGCTGCAACATCGTCAAGATTGAATGCCCACAGCTGGCCCGCGCTCATCAGGCCAACCAGGGCCATGCTGGCCATCAGGGCCTTGCGCAACCGGATGCCGGGGATTCTTGATGCTTTTTGGGGACTAACAATCACGAGCAACCCTCGCCGAAAACAGATCATGAAACCAACGGCCAGCGACAAATGCCGGGTTGGCGAGCACTGTTCGGACCCCGAGAGGGCGTAATGATTCCCCAAACGGTTCCAGACAATGCTCGAGTCAGAGTGAAACGAACCTGCGAACGCAGGTCCATGCAGCGCGCGATTATCCAGCAGGTCGCGTGACAACGCATCAGGCTGGAACAACTATTTATCGTACAAAACCCCTTGTTTTCCTGTGAACAAGGGGTTTATTGACCTCAAATTTGTAACATAAATGTCACGGGGCCATCATTTACCAGGTGCACCTGCATATCTGCGCCAAATCGGCCGCTGGCCACAGGGGCGTATTGGCTGTTGGCCTGCTGCAAAAGATAGTCGAACAATTCGGCCCCGAGCGCCGGCGGCGCAGCCGTGGAGAAGCTCGGGCGCAGGCCGTTGCGGGTGTCTGCCGCCAAGGTGAACTGCGACACCAGCAGCAAGCCGCCGCCAACATCCTTGAGCGACTTGTTCATCTTGCCCTGCTCGTCGCTGAACACCCGGTAGTTCAACAGCTTGTGCAAAAGCTTATCGGCGTGCTCGCGGGAATCTTCAGGCTCTACGGCAACCAGCACCAGCAACCCCTGGTCGATGGCACCCACCACCTCGCCCGCGACTTCTACCCGCGCCCCACGCACCCGTTGCAGCAGGCCCCTCATGCTTCTTCCAGCGGCAGGTCGAGCAAGCGGCGTGCCATTTGGTCGGCGGCACGGACCAGTGCATCGGTAATGCCAGGCTCGGAGGCCGCATGGCCAGCGTCACGGATCACCTTCAGCTCGCTGTTCGGCCAGGCCTGGTGCAGGGCCCAGGCGTTGTCCAGCGGGCAGATCACATCGTAGCGGCCGTGCACGATCACTGCCGGCAAATGGGCGATTTTCGGCAGGTCGCGGATCAGCTGGTCCGGCTCGAGGAACGCGTTGTTCATGAAGAAGTGACATTCGATACGGGCAATCGACAGGGCCCGCTGCGGCTCGGAGAAGCGGTCGACCACCAGCGGATTGGGGCGCAGGGTGGCGGTGCGACCTTCCCAGGTGGACCAGGCCTTGGCCGCGTGCATCTGGGCGATCTGGTCATTGCCGGTAAGGCGCTTGTGGAAGGCCGCCACCAGGTCTCCACGCTCCTGCGCGGGGATCGGCGCAATGTAGTCCTGCCAGTAGTCGGGGAACAGGCGACTGGCGCCCTCTTGGTAGAACCACTGGATTTCCTGGGGCCGGCACAGGAATATGCCGCGCAGGATCAGGCCATGCACCCGCTCGGGGTGGGTCTGGGCGTACGCCAGGGCCAGGGTGGAGCCCCACGAGCCACCGAACAGCACCCATTTATCGATACCCAGGTGCTCGCGGATACGCTCCATGTCCTCGACCAGGTGCCAAGTGGTGTTGTTCTCCAGGCTGGCATGGGGCGTGGAGCGGCCACAGCCGCGCTGGTCGAAGGTGATGATGCGATACAGGTTGGGGTCAAAATAGCAGCGGCTCTGGGCGTCGCAACCAGCGCCAGGGCCACCGTGGATGAACACCACGGGCAAACCTTCCGGCGAGCCGCTTTCGTCGACATACAACACATGCGGCGCTTCCACGGCCAGATCGTGCCGGGCGTAGGGTTTGATCTGCGGGTAGAGGGTCTGCATCGCGCACTCCGTGTAAGGATATATTCGGCCGTTGGCCATCATAAACCTGAATTGCGCTTAGAGCATGTACCTAAGCGAGATCATCTTATGTGCAGGGCGCAGGCGAGCCTCCCTAGCATCGGGGAACACCCTCGAAGTGAGACTCCCCATGATCGACTCCACCAAACCTGCAGCCTGCGAGCCCGACTTCTACCACCAGTTGGTCAGCAGCAAGCTACCCGCCTGGGTGGTCGACGCCCGGCCAGAGCAGCGCCGCCAGCTGCGCCAGGCGGCCAGCCAGCGCGACCCCAGGCTGGAACGCGCATGCCTGGCACACCCAACGGTGGCCAAGGCCCTGGTGCAAACCTATGGCCAACATGTGCAAGCCGAGGCCAACCTGAGTGCCCTCCTGGCAACCCTGCCGGACCTGCAGCGCTATGCCACCGAGCTGCTGTCCACCGCGGTCAGCCAGCGCTTGGGCACCACACTCGATGTCGAGCGTACCTACCTGATGAACCTGAACAGGGCGGCCGCCCTTACCGAGGTGCTCTCCAGCCCTGGCGGCGATCCTTTCGTCACCTCGTCCCGCGCGCTCAAGCTGGCCACCCAACCCCTGCTGCACTGTGCCTTGCAGAACTTCGAGGCCTTCGAGGCCCAGCCCGACGGCTTGTGCGCCGGCGGCCACGCCTCGGCCATTCTCGATAGCAACGACGTTGGCCTGGCCTCCCAGGCGGTGCCACTGCCCATCGTCGCGGAAGCGTTCGCGGCCCTGGCACGCGAGCTGGATATCGGCGGCAAGTATCAACGGCTGCTCGACGCGCTCGACCCACCGGCCGAGCAGCCCAACGCGCCGGCCATTGCCGGCGTATTCAAGGCTGCCGAGCGCTCCACATTCGAGTTGCAGGTTCACCACGCCTGCCTGCTGGGCCGGATCGACACGGCCCTCCATGAAACCTTGCTCAAGCTCGCCACTGAGCCAAAGGTTGAACACGATGGCCGCCCGGTCCTGTGTGCGGGCATCGAGTTGCTGCATGTTCCGCTGACCGGAGCCATGGCGATTGGCCTCGACGCACGCCGGCCGGTGGGCGCCGGCCGATTCCCACCAGGGCCGGTGTACCCGTATGCGGGCTGGGTGGTGCTTTACCTGCCCGGCATGCCCGAGCCGTTGACCCAGCACGCCAGCAGGGCCGATGCCGAAGCGTTCCTGCGTGAACAGTTGCCTGCCTTCCGCCGCCCGGAATGCCAGCGCCTGCTACCCGATCGGCACAAGCGCCCCTTCCTGGAGCGCATCGCCAACGCGCAGGTGCGTCTGCACGTGCAGCCCTTCACCCGCCCGTACCTGGACGAGCTGGCCTGCCAGCGGCAGAAGCGGCTGAGGGATGACGGGCTGTTCCATGCGGTGCCGACAGCCATGCAAAACGGCAAGACTGCGCAACGCCACCTTGACTACTTCAAGGCCCTGGCCTTCGTCAGCCTGAACGTTGCCGCCCTGTTCATCCCCCCGCTCGGCGCCGCGATGCTTGGGGTTACGGCCCTGCAGCTGGCCAATGAAACGTTCGAGGGCATCGACAGCTGGCTTGACGGTGATCGCCAGCAGGCAGTCGACTACTTGATGGACGTGATCGACAACGTCGCCATCATGGCCGCGCTCGCGGCAGCCGGCGGGGGGCAGGCTACGCCGGTGGTCGAGCGGATCCCTGTGGAGACGCCCTCCTTCATCGAAGAACTGCAGCCGATCGACCTGGCCGACGGCGAGCGACGCCTGTGGCACGCGGACCTGGCGCCCTTCGCCCACGACCGGGTATTGCCGGGTGGGCTGGAGCCAGACGAATCCGGCCTGCTGCACTATGGCGGCAAAACCTGGCTGCCCGTGGAAAACCGGGTTTACTCGGTGACCCGCGCTGCGACGGGTTACTGCTTTGAACACCCGACCCGCCCGGCAGGTTACCAGCCCAAAGCGCTGCACAATGGTGCAGGGGCGTGGTTGCTGGAGTCCGAGCAGCCGCAAAGCTGGGACGGCGCACGCCTGCTGCGCCGCCTGGGGCACCTGAGCGGGTCTTTCGATGAAGCGACCTTGCAGCGGATCCTGCACGTCTGCGATATCCACGAAGACACGCTGCGCCACTGCCTGGCCCACAACCGGCGGCTGCCCGCACTGCTGGAAGACACCCTGCAGCGGTTCAAGCTGGATGCCCACATCCGCCAGCTGCCAGACCAAAGCGCCTGGCCTGCAGCGTTCACCACGGCGTACGCGCGCATCGCTAGCCCCCTGCCGGCCAACGGCGAGGTGATCCGCCGGGTCTACCCCAGCCTGCCAGCGCCGATCATCGATGAGCTGGTGCGCGACGCAAGTGCCATTGACCTGCAAGCCCTTGGTGCCGGCAAGGTGCCCTTGCACCTGGCCGAGGAAATTCGCGCCTACCAACAACACGTGCGCCTTGCCCGCGCTTATGAGGGCCTGTACCTGGCCGGCGCGCAAAGCTGGGACAGCGACCGGCTGATCATGCAAACCCTGCCCCACCTGCCGGGCTGGCCCGCAGACACGCGGCTGCGCCTGTTGCAGCGCAGTCACTGGCCCGACCAGGACCATGCCATCGGCGCGCAGGGCAGCAGCCCCTGGGCGACCATCACCCACTCGCCAGCCGGCTACATCGTTCACGCGCAGGGCGAGCCCGGGGCGGTGGTGCGTCGCTACCCGCAGCTCTTCAGCGCGCTGCATGCGGCCTTGCCCGACGCCATGCAAGGCCTGGGCGTCACCAGCGGCGAGGCCCTTCAGCACCTGCTGCAACAGAGCCCGCTATTACCCCGCCCGGCCTTGCGCGATGCGTTAGGCATGCAACCGCCCCGGCCCGGCTATCGCTCGCCGATGCGCCTTGCCGATGGCCGCGTTGGCTACCGTTTGAGCAGCGGTGATGACCAAAGCCAGGGCAGCATGCGCCAGCACCTGCTGAGCACGCTGAGGGCCACCGGCATTCCGGAACGCACCGGCAGGCCGGCCGAGCAGGTGCTGATGTCGCTTGCCGCCAACGGCCGCACCCGGCTGCAGATCCTCGAATACCTGACCACGCTGATGGAGCAACGCAACGCCTTGCAACGCAGCCTGGACGACTGGAGCGAAGCCATTTCACCGGCCTCCGACCAGGCGGCCCGCACCTATGACACCCTGCGTGAAGCGATCATGCAGCACTGGTACGACACCGCCCTGGAGGATGATGCCGCGCTCGGTGCCGAGCTGCGCGTGCAAGGCGTACCGCTGACCGACATCCCGCTGACCCTGCCCGATTTCTTCTACCGCGGCGTGCGCAGCCTGCACCTGCTCGACCTGCCAAGCGGCACCCTGGCAGGTTGGGGCCAGAGCGAGCGGCTGATGCAACGCTTGCTGCGGCTGATGCCCGGGCTGGAAGCACTGGAAATCAGCAGGCCGTATAACCCCAGGGCAACCCCCTCGCTACTGCTGCCCAGCGTGCCGACCATTGCCTCGACCCTGCCGAACCTGCGCAGGCTGGCCATGACCAACCAGAACCTGGCGTTCAGCAACAGCCACCTTGGCGAGCTGGCAGGCCATGCACGGCTTGCCCATCTGGACCTCAGTGGCAACCGGCTGCAGCAAGGCATCGACAGGGCCAGCTTCCACTGGTTTACCCTGGATTACCTGGGCTTGAACCGGATGCAACTGAGCCAATGGCCCACCGGTATCGACAGCGAAACCCTGAGCCGTATCGGGCACCTGTCGTTACAGGACAACAACCTGACGTCACTGCCCGCGTTCCTGCTGGGGGAAACGCCGCTGCAACGCGCGCCGGTGATTTCGCTGCAAGGCAACCCCATCAATGAAACGCACCTGCAACGCCTGCTGCTGAACGAACGCCCGGAAACCGCCCAGGTCACCGTGGATCAGCCCCCGGCGCTGAACCAACGGCTGGAACGCCTCCGCAGCGAGCGGCAACTCATGCGCGATGCGATCGATGGCTGGGTCCATGCCTCGAGTTCGAGCAACCCGTTGACCCAGGCGGCCCTGACCGACCGGCAGCGTATGGCGGCAGCGATAAACGCATTCTGGGAGCGCCAGGAGCAGGGCCAGCGATACCTTCGCCTGCAACTGGAGGACGTTGCCATCGAACACTTCCCGCGCCGCCTCCCGGCGTTCTTCGGCGAGCGTGTGCATGCAATGACCCTGACCCGCCTCAGTGGCACCTCAGCACAACTCAGTGAACTGCTTGCACGCTTTCCGAATATAACCCGCCTGACCATCGATGCTCACCAAGGTGCTACGCCTGCACTGGCATCGGCCTTGCCACGCCTGCCGCGCCTGACCTACCTGGAGTTTCGCAACATGGGCCTGGATGTCGACCAGGCCATGCTGGAAACCTTTGCCGAGCTTGAGCACCTGACCTCGCTCGACCTGTCTGGCAACCGGGTCGGCAACATCACCCAGGTGCCTGCGCGGTTGTCCGCCAACCTGACGTCCCTCGAACTGACCAACATGAACCTGCACGCGTGGCCAGACTGGTGCGACGCGCTGCTACCCCTGGAGTTGCTGGACCTGAGCTCGAACAACATCACCCAACTGCCCGAGCACATCCTCTCCAACCTGAACAACGCCATGCCGATTTCGTCGATTTCGTTGTTCGACAACCCCTTGCCCGACGCCACCATCCTGCGCGTGCGGGCCTACTCGGATAGCCAGCGCAGTTACTCGTTCGCCCTGGACATTCCAGACAACCTGATGCTGGTCAACTCGTCCAGTGAAGGCTCGCTCGACCATCCGCACTTCCCGTTGCAGGGCGACGACACCCCCAGGCTCGAAGACTGGCTGCTGGGTGACGAGGCTCAGAACGAAGCCTTGCGCAGCTGCTGGCAACAGCTGGAGGGCAGCGACCTGTTGCGGCTAGCAGGCCGTTTGCACAACGCCGCGCCGTTCGTCGACCCTACCACCCGGGGCGACTTCTGTGCGCGGGTGCGCCTGATGCTGGTGGCAGCCGCAGCCAACCAGGATGAACGGCCGATCATGGAAAGCATTGCCGCAGCGGCGCTGCCCGACCCAGAGACGGGATCGCAGACATGCCACGACGGCGCACTTCAGGAGTTCAACAACATCGAACTGTACCTCATGGCCAACCGCCTGCTGATCGACGCTGGCGATACCCTGCACAGCCTGCACCAGCGCCTGTTACGGCTGTTCCGCGTGGACCAGCTGGAAAAGCTTGCCGCCACGCGCACCGGTTCGGGCGACCTGGTCTCGGTGCGCCTGGCCTACCGTCGCGAGCTGGCCAGGGAGCTGGACCTGCCGATCGCCGACAGCATGCGTTTTCGCGGGGCCGCAAACCTGGCCCGTGGCGAGCTGTCGCGGGTACTGGAAAGCGTGCGCCAGAGCGAACACAGTGAAGTGTTCATCGATTACCTGCTGGCCAATAGCGGCTGGGCCCAGCGCCTGCGCGGCGAATATGCGCCGCGCTTCGCGCAGATAGAGGCCCGTTACCGCCAGCGGGTACTGGAGCTGTCCGGCAGCGGGCACCCGCTGCACGAGGAAGTCGCTCTGCAGCAGGGCCTTTGGGAGGACAAGCAGCAGGAAGAGCTGGCGCTGCTGCGCGAACTCACCCTCACCTTCGTGGGCAACAGCTGAGCAAGCCCACGCGGCGGCGGCGCGCAACTGGGCGCCGCCCATTACTTGCAGTAATGCGCCCGGCCCCACGCCAATGCGGCCTGGAGCAACGCCGTCAACACCTCGCGTGTCGGCTGGGCGCGGTCTTCGCGGTAGGTAAACGGCTCCTGCTCTTCCATGTAGGTGCTTTGCGCCAGCTCCAGCTGTACGGCATGGATGTCATGCGCCGGGTCGCCGTAATGCCGGGTGATGTGGCCGCCTTTGAAGCGCCCGTTAAGCACATGGCTGTAACCCTGGGCTTGGCTGCACACCTGGACCAGCCGCTCGGCCAGGCCCGGGTCGCAACTGGCGCCATTGAACGTGCCCAGGTTGAAGTCCGGCAGCCTGCCATCGAACAGGTGCGGGATCAGCGAACGAATCGAGTGGGCATCCCACAGCAGCGCGTAGCCGTGGGTTTCCCGCAGGCGCGCCAGCTCGTTGCGGATCGTTTGGTGATAAGGCTGCCAGATCGTCGCCAGGCAGGCCTTGCGCGCTTCGGCAGTGGGCTCCAGCCCCTGCTTGAACAAAGGCTCGCCATCGAACAGCGTGGCCGGATACAAGCCGGTTGTAGCACCGGCATATAACGGTTTGTCGTCAGCCGGGCGGTTCAGGTCGATGACGAACCGCGAATATTGCGCGGCGACCACGCTGGCCCCCAGTTCCCGGGCAAAGTCGTAAAGACGTGGTATGTGCCAATCCGTGTCGGGCAGGCTGCGCGCTTGGTCGACCAGGCCCTGGTCCACGGCCGGGGTGAGCTTGAGGCCGGCGTGGGGCATGCTGATCAGCAACGGCAAATGCCCTTGGTGGAAACTCAATACCTTGTCCATCTAGCCTCCCTCAATTGGTAATTTCATGGCCACTGCGCACCACGCGCTTGGGCAGGTCGCCGCCGAGCCAGTACGCCAGGTCGGCGGGGCGCTCGACCTGCCAGGCGACGAAGTCGGCCACCTTGCCAACTTCCAGCGAGCCGTGGCTGTCACCCAGGCCCAGCGCGGTGGCGGCATGCACCGTGACGCCGGCCAGGGCTTCTTCCGGCGTCATACGGAAGCACGTACAGCCCATGTTCAGCATCAACCGCAGCGACAACCCGGGCGAGGTACCCGGGTTGAGGTCGCTGGCAAGGGCGATCTTCACCCCATGGCGGCGCAAGGCGTCCATCGGCGGCAGTTGGGTTTCGCGCAAAAAATAGAAAGCGCCCGGCAGCAGCACCGCGACCGTGCCCGCCTTGGCCATGGCGATGGCGTCTTCTTCAGTCATGAATTCCAGGTGGTCGGCCGACAGCGCCTGGTAACGCGCAGCCAGGCTGGAGCCGTGTAGCGAAGACAACTGTTCGGCGTGCAGCTTGACCGGCACCCCCAACGCCCGCGCCTTGATGAACACCCGCTCGACTTGGGCCGGGGTGAACGCCAGGTGCTCGCAGAAGGCGTCCACTGCGTCCACCAGGCCTTCGCCGACCAGGCATGGCAGCAGTTCGTCGCAGATGTGCGTGATGTAGTCGTCCGCCCGGCCGGCGTATTCCGGTGGCAAGGCGTGGGCAGCCAGGCAGGTGGCCCGTACCGTCAGTGGCAGGGCATCCGCCAGCCGCCTGGCCACGCGCAGCATCTTGCGTTCGTTGGCCAGGTCCAGGCCGTAGCCGGACTTGACCTCAAGGGTTGTCACGCCGTCGCGCATCAAGGCTTGAACCCGCTGGCGCGCACTGGCGAACAACTCATCCTCGCTGGCCGCGCGGGTGGCCCGCACGGTGCTGGCAATGCCCCCGCCCTGGGCGGCGATTTCGGCATAGCTGACGCCTTGCAGGCGCTGTTCGAACTCGCCACTGCGGTTGCCACCGAATACCGCGTGGGTATGGCAGTCGATCAGCCCGGGGGTGACCCAGGCGCCGCCCAGATCCACCGTGCGCTCGGCCTCAACCGGGCCCAGCCCGGCCCGCGGGCCGATCCATTCGATCAGCCCGGCGTGGGTGACGATGGCCGCATCTTCGATCAGCGAATAACGGCCTTCGGCCATGGTTGCCGCATGGCAGTGCTGCCAGAGGGTTCTCATGCACAATCTCCTGTACTAGCGGTGTAGCTCGGCCGGCTCTGCAACTGGCTGGCCCTGCCCTGCCCGCGGCTTGCACCACAGCAGGTAGGACGCCACCAGGAACACCACCCAGACCACCCCGACGACCAACGCCGCCTGGGTGTCCGGGAAGTAACCGAGCACGCCAAAGATGAACACCATGAAGGCAATGGCCATGGCCGGGCCATAGGGCCAGAACGGTACCGGGAACTTCAGCTGGGCGACCTCTTCACGGCGCAGGCTGCGGCGCATGGCCACCTGGGTAACCAGGATCATCAACCACACCCAGACGGTGGCGAAGGTGGCGATCGAGGCGATCAGCAGGAACACGTTCTCGGGGATAAGGTAGTTGAGCAGCACGCCGACCAGCAGTGCCGCCCCCATCACGACCACGGTCATCCACGGCACGCCGTGCCTGGACAACTTGCTGAAGCCGCGCGGCGCATGGCCTTGCTGGGCCAGGCCATACATCATGCGGCCGGCACCGAAGATGTCGCTGTTGATGGCCGAGATCGCCGCCGAGATCACCACCACGTTCAGCACCGCGGCCGCCGAACCGATACCCAGGTTGCTGAAGATCTGCACGAACGGGCTGCCCTGGCTACCGACCTGCGGCCAAGGGTACAGGCACATCAGCACGAACAAGGTGAGCACATAGAACAGCAGGATGCGCAGCGGCACCGCGTTGATCGCCTTGGGGATCACGCGCTGTGGGTCTTTGGCCTCACCGGCCGTGACACCGATGATCTCGATGCCGCCAAAGGCGAACATCACCACGGCGAACGAGGCGATCAGGCCACCGACGCCATTGGGCATGAAGCCGCCATGGTCGAACAGGTTGCTCACGCCAACGGCCTGCCCGCTGCCCACCTGGCTGAAGCCGAAGGCCATGATGCCCAGGCCGGCCAGGATCATCGCCACGATGGCGCCGACCTTGAGCAACGACAGCCAGAACTCCATTTCGCCAAAGACCTTGACGTTGCACAGGTTCAGGCCGCCAATCAGGAACACGATGCCCAGCACCCAGATCCAGCGGGCGACCTCGGGGAACCAGAACCCCATGTAGATGCCGAAGGCGGTCACGTCGGCGATGGCGACGATGACCATCTCGAAGGCGTAGGTCCAGCCGAGGATGAAGCCGGCCATGGGGCCGAGGTAGGTGGTGGCGTAGTGGCCGAACGAGCCGGCCACCGGGTTGTGCACGGCCATTTCGCCGAGGGCGCGCATGACCATGAACACGGCGGCGCCGCCGATCAGGTAGGCCAGCAACACGGCCGGGCCGGCCATCTGGATGGCCGAGGCAGAGCCATAGAACAGCCCGGTGCCGATGGCCGAGCCGAGGGCCATGAAACGGATGTGGCGGGCGCTTAGCCCACGCTTTAGACCTTGAGCTTGTTGCATGTCACGTCCTTGAATTGTTTTTGTGGTCGTGAGGTCGAGAGGGGGCTGCCTTGCAGCCAGATCGCCGGCAAGCCAGCCCCCTCACTGGGGGAGCCGGCTTGCCGGCGAGTGGGCCGCGTGGCGGCCCCAGGGGCATTACAGGCTTGGCAGCACACCGGCCGGCAGCAAACCGGTCAGGCTCCCCTTGGCCAGCAGTTCCACGGCCTTTTCGATGTCTGGCGCAAAGAAACGGTCACGGTCATAGTGCGGCACTTCGCTGCGCAGCGCCTGGCGCGCCTGCTCCAGCTTGGTGGAGGTCTTCAGGCCCTTGCGCAGGTCGAGGCCCTGGCAGGCACCCAGCCATTCGATGGCCAGGACGCCTCGGGTATTCTCGGCCATTTCCCACAGGCGCTTGCCGGCAGCCGGGGCCATCGAAACGTGGTCTTCCTGGTTCGCCGAGGTGGGCAGGCTGTCGACGCTGTGCGGGTGGGACAGGGCCTTGTTCTCGCTGGCCAGCGCAGCAGCGGTCACCTGGGCAATCATGAAGCCGGAGTTGACCCCGCCATTTTCCACCAGGAACGGCGGCAGCTGGGACATGTGCTTGTCCATCATCAGCGAAATGCGGCGCTCGCTGAGCGAGCCGATTTCGGCGATGGCCAGGGCAATGTTGTCGGCGGCCATGGCCACCGGCTCGGCGTGGAAGTTGCCGCCGGAAATCACGTCCCCTTCGGCAGCGAACACCAGCGGGTTGTCGGATACGGCGTTGGCTTCGACCGCCAGCACTTCGGCGGCCTGGCGCAACTGGGTCAGGCACGCACCCATGACCTGCGGCTGGCAGCGCAACGAATACGGGTCCTGCACCTTGTCGCAGTTCTTGTGCGACAGCGACACTTCGCTGGCGTCGCCCAACAGGTCGCGGAAGCACGCCGCGGTGTCGATCTGGCCACGCTGGCCCCGCACTTCGTGGATACGCGCATCGAATGGCGAACGCGAACCCAGCGCGGCTTCGACGCTCAGGCCACCGCAGGCAATGGCGGCGGCGTACAGGTCTTCACCCTGGAACAGGCCGCGCAGCGCATAGGCGGTGGACGCCTGCGTGCCGTTGAGCAGGGCCAGGCCCTCCTTGGCGGCCAGGGTCAATGGCTCGAGGCCGGCCACCGCCAAGGCTTCGGTCGCTGACAGCCACTGACCCTTGTAACGTGCCTTGCCTTCGCCCAGCAGCACCAGCGACATATGCGCCAAGGGGGCGAGGTCACCGGAAGCCCCGACCGACCCTTTCAGCGGTATGTGCGGGTAGACTTCGGCATTGACCAAGGCGATCAGCGCGTCGATGACCTTGCGGCGAATGCCGGAGAACCCGCGGCTGAGGCTGTTGATCTTCAGCACCATGATCAGCCGCACCAGGTCGTCATCCAGCGGCGCACCGACACCGGCAGCGTGGGACAGCACCAGCGAGCGTTGCAGGTTTTCCAGGTCGTGGCTGGCGATACGGGTCGACGCCAGCAGGCCAAAGCCGGTGTTGATACCGTAGGCGGTGCGGTCTTCGGCAATGATCTGCTCAACGCAGGCCACACTGGCGTCAATGGCTGGCGCGGCGCTGGCATCCAGCTGCAAACGCACGGGCGCGGCGTGAATGGCGCGCAGCTGGGCCAGGGTCAGGGTGCCTGGCTTGAGGGTGAATTCGGTCACGTTGCTACTCCAGTCGTTTGGAGCCACAGGCCCGTCTGTGGTGCCGTGCGCTCCTTCTTGTTGTTCAGTATCACCCTTGGCGGGGTGCGAGCCAAAGCCGGGGGTCAGCCCGTAATCATCGGCAGGTCCAGGCCCTGCTCCCTGGCGCAGTCGATGGCGATGTCGTAGCCGGCATCGGCGTGGCGCATGACACCGGTCCCCGGGTCGTTGGTCAGCACGCGGGCGATACGCTCGGCGGCTTCATCGGTACCATCGCAAACGATGACCATGCCCGAGTGCTGCGAGAAGCCCATGCCCACGCCGCCGCCGTGGTGCAGCGAGACCCAGGTGGCGCCGCCCGCGGTATTGAGCAAGGCGTTGAGCAGCGGCCAGTCGGAGACAGCGTCCGAGCCGTCGCGCATGGCTTCGGTTTCGCGGTTGGGGCTGGCCACCGACCCGGAGTCCAGGTGGTCGCGGCCAATCACTACCGGCGCCGACAGCTCGCCGCTGCGGACCATTTCGTTGAACGCCAGGCCCAGCTTGGCACGCAGGCCCAGGCCAACCCAGCAGATACGCGCCGGCAAGCCCTGGAAGCTGATGCGCTCGCGGGCCATGTCCAGCCAGCGGTGCAGGTGGGCGTCGTCGGGGATCAGTTCCTTGACCTTGGCGTCGGTCTTGTAGATGTCGTCGGCCTCACCGGACAGCGCCGCCCAGCGGAACGGGCCAACGCCGCGGCAGAACAACGGGCGGATGTAAGCGGGTACGAAACCTGGGAAGTCGAAGGCGTTCGCTACGCCTTCTTCCTTGGCCATCTGGCGGATGTTGTTGCCGTAGTCGAACGTCGGGATGCCCTGCTTCTGGAAGTCGAGCATGGCCTGCACGTGCACGGCCATCGACTGCTTGGCGGCCTTGACCACTGCCGCAGGTTCGGTCTGCGCGCGGTCGCGGTACTGTTCCCAGGTCCAGCCGGCGGGCAGGTAACCGTTGAGTGGGTCGTGGGCACTGGTCTGGTCGGTGACCATGTCCGGGCGCACGCCGCGCTTGACCAGTTCGGGCAGGATTTCGGCGGCGTTGCCGTGCAGGGCGATGGAGATTGCCTGGCCTTCGGCGGTGTACCTGGCGATGCGTGCCAGGGCGTCGTCGAGGTCGGTGGCCTGCTCGTCGACGTAGCGGGTTTGCAGGCGGAAGTCGATGCGGCTCTGCTGGCATTCGATGTTCAGCGAGCAAGCCCCGGCCAGGGTCGCCGCCAGTGGCTGGGCACCGCCCATGCCGCCCAGGCCTGCGGTGAGTACCCACTTGCCCTTCAGGTTGCCGCCATAGTGCTGGCGACCGGCTTCGACGAAGGTTTCATAGGTGCCCTGGACGATGCCCTGGCTGCCGATGTAGATCCAGCTGCCGGCGGTCATCTGGCCATACATGGCCAGGCCTTTGGCATCCAGCTCGTTGAAGTGCTCCCAGCTGGCCCAGTGCGGCACCAGGTTGGAGTTGGCGATCAATACACGCGGGGCGTTGCTGTGGGTCTTGAACACCCCGACCGGCTTGCCCGACTGCACCAGCAGGGTTTCGTCGTCTTCCAGGCGGGTCAGGGTTTCGACGATCTTGTCGTAGCACGCCCAGTTGCGCGCGGCGCGGCCGATGCCCCCATAAACAACCAGCTCCTTCGGGTTCTCCGCGACCTGCGGGTCGAGGTTGTTCATCAGCATGCGCAGTGGCGCTTCGGTCAGCCAGCTTTTGGCGGTGAGCTTGTTGCCACGTGGGGCACGGATTTCAACGTCACGGTATTTATTGTTGTCGGTCACGGGAAGGGTCCTCTGCGGTCGAGCGCGGGCGGGTATGTCGTGGACAATATACAAACACACCTTTACTTGTATGTACAAGCATGGACAACCAAAATAACCGGAACGGTCCGTTGAATGGATCGGACAACAAAGGGGCCGCTGCGCGACCCAATCGCCGGCAAGCCAGCTTCCACAGGTATGCCACAAGTCTCGAAGGCTGAGTTTTACCTGTGGGAGATTCTATGGTTCCTGGCAGGGGTAGCCGGAGCATCTTCAGCGCCTGTGAGATCGAGCGCCGCCCGCGCGGCGCA
>JADHEF010000410.1_pt1 | contig 46635 bp, 42 predicted proteins | sample 8952391 | NCBI WGS metagenome assembly JADHEF01 (sample SAMN16124439, study PRJNA663245) | bioreactor sludge metagenome | isolation source: sludge (nitrite) | place: India:Bengaluru | collected 2019-02-28 | reverse complement strand
CAAAGGATCAACCAAATACCAGACCACCTTTTTGCACAACTTGACGCACACGACTGCAAATACATGCCGGATACCTCAAGGCTCCCATCCCGGGATGTGCTGCAATCTGACGGTCGCTTTCCGACCCAAACAGACAGATCGAGCACGGTAACGCAGTACCAAGCCAGAGAATCGATGCGGAAATAATTCCTAGCAAAACTGTTTTGCTTGCTATCTCCTAGCATTGGCGTAAAATGATAGCTCCTAACAAGCAAAGGAATCGTCATGCAAAAAGAAAAACCCACTGGCCGCGCCGTCGGTGGCACGGCCCGTATGGCAAATCTAAGCCCGGACGAGCGCAAGCAAATTGCGGCAAAGGCGAACAAGGCCAAGGCGGAATTGGCCAAACTTCCAAAGGCCACACACTTTGGCACGCTCCCGTTCGGTGACAACCTACAGTGCTTCGTCCTGAATGATGGGCGCCGCGTTATTTCTGGCCGCGGAATGACCGAAGCCATCGGCATGAAGGGCCGTGGACCGGGCGTGGTGCGTATCGCCGACCATAAACTCATCCGTGCGTACGGCGATCCCAAGTTGATCGATGCGATTAGCAACCCGATCAAATTCATCGGCAAGAACCCGAAGGGTAACAGCGAAACTAGCGACGGTTTCGAGGCCGAGATACTTGGCCAAGTGTGTGAGGCCATCCTAACGGCCCGCGACAATGGCTTGCTCTCCACAGAGCAGGACCATCGTTACGCTCAGCATGCTGACACACTAATGCGTGGCTTTGCTCGCGTCGGTCTAGTGGCACTAATCGACGAAGCCACTGGATATCAGAATGATCGCAACCGCGATGAACTGGCCAAGATACTCGAAGCCTTTGTCACTCGTGAACTGCGCCCCTGGGTACCCACCTTCCCGCCTGAGTTCTATGAACGACTATACAAGCTGTATAACTTGCCTTGGCCGCCTGAAAAGGCAAATGCGCGGCCCAGCTTCTTCGGCCACATAACGAACAACGTAATCTACGACCGTCTGGCGCCGTCGCTGTTGCCGGAACTTAAAGCAGCAGCCAGCAAAGCCGAGAAGCGCGCTCGGCTACACCAGTTTCTTACTGAGGACATCGGACATCCGGCACTGCGCGCTCACCTGCATTCCATCGTCACCCTGCTACGCATCGCCAAGACGCCCGACCAGTTCTTCGCAATGGTCGATCAAGCATTCCCGAAATTCGGCACCACCGGGCAGCTAGACTTTTCGGAAAAGTACTGACGTTGCCTGCTCTAGTCCGACGCGGCTCTGTCCGCCGCTATGCGCTCCAACACGGATAGGTTTCATCGCAAAATCCGGTAAGTAGCGATAGTTCGCGCTGGACGAAGAACGTCCGGTGAAAGCCTGACGGCTAGAGCATCGAAGCAACGAGCCGCTCCTGGCCGTCTACGGCGACAGACTCCCGCCGCAGGCACCGGAGATTGTCATTTCGCAACGCGCGAACCGAGCGGCGCGGGCAGACTGTTCATGACGGCTACGCTGAAGTTGGTCGTTCTTTCAACGCTCATGCCCATCGCATCGATGCGTGCCGGCTGTTTCCCGTCGGTGAGTCGCCCGGGCGCATGCATCTGCGTCCAGACGACCCCATTGTTGCTTACTTGAGGTTCTTGCCGAAGAAGTCCGCCATCTTGTCGAACGGGATCTTGTCCATTTGATCGTAAAGATCGGTATGGTTGGCACCCGGAATGATCATGAGTTCCTTTGGCTCCGCGGCGGCCGCGAAGGCGGTTTCGCTGAAGTAGCGCGAGTGGGCTTGTTCGCCGTGGATGAAGAGGACAGGACGCGGCGAAATTTCCGCGATGTAGGTCAGGATCGGCATGTTCATGAATGAGAGCGGGGTGGTCAGCGTCCATGATCCGTTCGAGTTGATTGCGCGCGGGTGGAAGCCGCGTTTCGGCGACTTGTAGTAGGCCGCATAGTCGACGACGAACTGGGGCTCGCCGCCCTTCAGTTCGAGAGAAACCGGGCCATAGGCCGGGGCTCCTTTCTCCGCATCCGCCCAGCGCTGTTGGCCCAGTTGCTCGAGTGTTTTCGTGCGCTGTTCGAGGGTCACGCTGTCGTTGTAGCCCTTGGACATCAACCGTGTCATGTCGTACATGTTGCTGGTCACCACGGCCTTGACGCGCTTGTCGATGGCTGTCGCGTTCAGTGCCATGCCGCCCCAGCCGCAAATGCCGATGATGCCGATGCGCTCACGATCGACGTTGGCTTGCAGGCCGAGAAAATCAACAGCAGCGCTGAAGTCCTCGGTGTTGATGTCCGGTGAGGCGACATTGCGCGGCTCGCCGCCGCTCTCGCCCGTAAATGACGGATCGAAGGCAAGTGTGACGTAGCCACGCTCAGCCATCGCTTGGGCGTACAAGCCGGACGACTGCTCCTTCACGGCGCCGAAGGCGCCGCTCACGGCCAATGCGGCCAGTTTCTGGTTGCCGCGGTCTTTCGGCAGGTACAAGTCGGCTGCCAAGGTGATGCCGTAGCGGTTCTTGAAGGTGACTTTCTGATGATCGACCTTGTCGCTTTTCGCGAAAGTCTTGTCCCACTCCCGGGTGAGTTGCAGGGCGCTTCCTCCGGTTGAGACGTTTTTCGTCTGTGCGAAAACCGGTTGTGCGCCGACTAGCAGGGCGGCGCTGGCGACGATGGCGCTTTGGACGAATTTCTTGCGGGAAAGCAGTGTGCTCATTTGGGTTTTCTCCTTGGGATTGGCAGAAATCGTGGGACTACAGCGCATTCTTCAGAATGGCTGTCACCACTTCCGGGGTGTAGGTCTCGGCGATGCCGAAGACGCGCACGTTGTGTTGCACGTTCTCGACGATGGCCGACAGATCGGTTTCCTTGATGCCGAGTTGCGGCAGATGGGTCGGCGTGCCGATTTTGTCGTACCAGTCTTGCAGCGCGGCGATGCCCTGCTCGCCCGATTCAACGCCGAATACGGTCCTGGCGAATCGGTCGAATTGCGCCGGGTTGCGGTCGCGGTACCACTTCATCCAGGCCGGGACGATCACCGACAGGCCGGCACCGTGCGGCACGTTGAACAGGGCGGAGAGTGAGTGTTCGATGGCGTGGTTGGGGTAGCTGAACCCCGCGACGCCGGAGAAAGTCACGCCATTCAACGCCAGCGTCGCGGCCCAGGCAAACTGGCCGCGGGCGTCATGGTCGGCCGGATCGTCCAGCAGTGTTTCGGTCGTCTCGATGATTGTGCTGATCAGGGATTCGACGAGGCGCGACTGCAGGTTCGGATGCACGGTTGCGGTGAAGTACGCCTCGATCAGATGGGCGATGACATCCGAAGCGGAGAAGACAAGATAGTCACGCGACACGCCCTGCATCAGCGCCGGATTGACGATGGAGACCTTGGGGAACAAGGGCGCGGCCGAGATGAAGAACTTCTCTTTGGTTTCCTCGTTGGTGACGACCGCCCCAGGGTTCATTTCGCTGCCCGTCGCCGCCAGGGTCAGGATGGCGAAAACTGGCAAAGCGGATTCGACGGGCGCCTTGCCGACAAACAGGTCCCAAACGTCGCCCTCGTAGCAGACGCCGGCGGCAATCGACTTGGCGCTGTCGAGCACGGAACCGCCGCCAACGCTCAGGATGGCATCGACCTGCTGCGCTCGAGCCAGGGCAATGCCTTCGCGCACTTTCGAGATGACGGGATTGCTGACGATGCCGCCGCATTCGACCCATTTGACGCCCTTCTCGAAGAGGCTCTTGCTGACCGTATCGAACAAGCCTTCGCGCTTGATGCGCTCGCTGCCGTAGCAGAGCAGCACTTTCTTGATGCCGTGCTCGGCGAGATGCTGACCGATCAGCTGTTCCTTGCCGGTGCCGAACTCGATTCTCGTGGGGTTGAAGAAGCTGAAGTTTTCCATGGTGTTGTCCTCGTTGAATGTCTGGTGTGTTGTTCGACGCGATGCATTTTTCGCGATCCGGCTCTCCCATCGATATATAGATCCAACGCATTTCTTGCCTGATCCTCCACAACCGATGAGTTCCGGTTGGAATCGACACATCGAGCGGATATTCTTCGGGCAGGATTTGTTTGGAGATTTGCCATGGCGATTCAGCAGCAGACCGAACGGCCCGAAGCGAGGGCGCTCGACACATTGCGCACAGGAATGATCGAGAGCATCGGCCGCCGGACCACCGGCAACACGGACTCGCCGACCGCGATTGCGAACCTGGCCTTCTTCCGGCGCGAAGAGCCCATGCCGCCGGCGATCTGTCTGGTGGAGCCCAGCATCGTTCTCGTCGTCCAGGGCGAGAAGCAGATGCTGGTGGGTGGAGAGGCCTACCCTTACGACATCAATCGCTTCCTGATCACCTCGCTCGATCTTCCTGCCAATTCGCAAGTGATCACGGCCAGCCCTGAAGAGCCTTGTCTTGGGCTGGTCCTGAAGCTCGATCTGCGCATCATGGCGGAGCTCATCGCGCAGGGCGGCTTGCCTTTTCCTGCAGAGCGCTCAAACGACAAGGGCGTGGGCATCGGTCTCGGCACGGTCACAGAGACCTTGATAGATCCATTCAAGCGCCTGCTGGACTTGCTCGATGAACCCGGCGCGATTCCCGTGCTTGCGCCGCTGATCGAGCGGGAAATCCACTATCGTCTGCTCAAGAGCGATCAGGCCGCGCGCCTGTGGCAAATCGCCTCCGTGGGTAGTCAGGGTCATCGAGTGGCGAAAGCCATCGACTGGCTGAAGATGAACTACACGGAAACGCTGCGGATCGACGACCTTGCGGCCCATGTGCAGATGAGCCCGTCGAGCCTGCACCAGTACTTCCGCCAACTCACCGCGATGAGTCCTTTGCAGTACCAGAAGTGGTTGCGGCTGAACGAAGCGCGCCGTTTGATGCTGAACGAGGATTCGGATGCGGCAAGCGCCGCGTTCGAGGTCGGCTACGAGAGCCCGTCGCAATTCAGTCGGGAGTACACCCGGCTCTTCGGCGCGCCGCCCAAGCGCGACATCGAAGGGCTGCGCCGCAAGGCGGATGGCACTGGGTCGTCTCGGGGCATGGCTTCTGCTTGAAGCGTCAGGCCACCGATCGGCCGGACTTCAAAAGCGGGCGAGCCGGATTAATTTACCCGGATAATATTGACAATAGTTTTTATCCGGGTATTATTCAATCTGTCGTCCGTTTTCCGAAAACTAGAAATGAAGCCAAGATCGACACGCTCAACAGAAGCCGCCATGCCATTCATCATGCTCACCGTTCTGATCGACATGGTGGCGATTGGCTTGATCATCCCGGTCTTGCCCGCCCTGATTGGCAGCTTTTCAGCCTCCCCTGCCGATCAGGCCTACTGGTACGGTGCAGCAGCCTTCGCCTTCGGCGTCTCGAACTTCCTCGCCTCACCGATCCTTGGCGCGTTGTCCGATCATTTCGGCCGCCGGCCGTTGTTGCTGCTCGGCTTTCTCGGACTGGCGCTGAGCTTCTTCGGCACGGCGCTTTCCACGACGCTGTGGGGGCTGATCGCCGTGCGCATGGCCGGTGGTGCCATGCAAGCCAACGCCGCGATTGCCAATGCCTACGTCGCTGACATCACCGCACCGGAACACCGGACGCAGCGCTTCGGCATGCTCGGTGCGATGATGGGACTTGGCTTCATCATTGGTCCGGTGATGGGCGGCCTGCTGGGCGCGATCAACCTGCAACTCCCGTTCTTTGTGGCCGGCGCTTTAGCGATGGCCAACCTGCTGTATGGGTATTTCGTGTTACCCGAATCACTCGGTACTGGTCAGCGAAAGCCGTTCCGATGGAGCGCCGCCAATCCGGCCACATCGATCCGAGCCTTGTCACGGCTCGCTGGCGTCGGCCCGCTGCTCGGTGTGATTGTCTTCTACACGCTCGCCCAGTTCGTGCTCTACACCAGCTGGGTGCTCTACACGACCTTCAAGTTCGGATGGGGACCGCTCGAGAACGGCTGGTCGCTGGCGGCGGTCGGTATCGTATCCGTGCTCGTGCAAGGGGTTCTGCTGGGCAGGATGCTGAAGGTCTTCTCACCGCAACGGCTGGTGGTGATCGGCCTCGTCTCCTCAACGCTGGCGTTTCTTCTTTGGGGTGCGGCGACGGAAGGCTGGATGATGTACGCAATCATCGTCGCCAACATCTTTGGCGTTACGGTGGCTGCATCGGTTCAAAGCCTGATCTCGTCGGCGGCGAGCAGCCACAACCAGGGACAGACGCTCGGGGCGGTCAATTCCATCAGCAGCTTGATGGCCGTGTTGGCGCCGATGCTCGGCGCGCCACTCCTCGGTCTGGTGTCGCACTACCCAAAGGGTGACTGGCGTATCGGCGCGCCATTCTATTTCTGCGCGCTACTCCAGGCGGCGGCGTTGTATCTGGCGACACGCTACGTTCGCCAGCATCGCTCGGCTGCAAGCTCAGAATCGCGCGAGCTGCGCGGCGATTCCCCGATCGTCTGAAAGCACCCGGCTCTTCTCGCGGCTTCGGCGGCACTTCTCGGCGTGGGATAGCGGCGCCGGTTTCTCGGCCGGTTTGGCGTATCCGGCCGAATACACGGCGACCATCGGCCCGGCGCGGTTGCGCCGCCAGGCGGAGATGTGAATGCGCTTTTGCTTGACGAGAACGTCCATGTAGCGGGCGTTCTTGATCGTGTTCGGCGAGAGGCCGGTCGCTTGCGCCACTTCAAGATACGTCATCGCACCAAAGCGCTGCAGGGCCGCAACGATTTGCCCCAGGCCGGCCGAGTCGCGATCTTCGTCTTCGAATCGCGGGCGCGGCAAGTCGGGACGGTCGCCCAGGCTGAACAGCGGCGTTACGAAGCCCTTGCGCGTCTTGCGCCAGCCGCTCACATGAACGAGTTTCTTGGCACGCAAGGCTTTCAGGTAGCCACCGCAGGCCAGCGTGGTCACGCCAACGAAGGCTTCGCGCGACATGTCGCTCGCCGACATGTCCGACTTGCGCGCCAACAGCGCAAGGATGCGCTGCATTGCCGGGCTGGTGTGTTCGCTGGGGGTCGTCATGTCGTTTTTGTATCCGATCGGTCGTCGCACAGAATTCATCCGATGCGATGACGGCAGTTTCGCAAATTTCTTGAATTACCGGTAGACCAAAACCGGAATTTTCGCGTGGGCGAGCACCTTGTTCGTCTCGCTACCGAGCAGCAGTGCAGCGATGCCTTTGTGACCATGCGAGGCCATGAAGATGAGATCACACCCGTTTTCCGCCGCCGCATCGAGAATTCCCTCGTGCGTCAGATCGCAATCTTCGGCGAGCGCAGTGGCCTCGACGCCCTCCTGGCGGCAGATTCGCACCGCGTCGTCGAGATAGCGGCGCGCTTCCTCGTTCGACAGCCGCGCACATTCCTTCCATATGTCGTTTTCGATGCGGATGTGCTCGTCGTAGAACGGCACGCGCAACTCCGGCCGCGCGTGAAAGACGGTCAGCAGGGCACCACATTCTCTGGCCAAGATTGCCGCGCGGCGAACTGCCTTTTGCGAGAGTTCCGAACCGTCGGTCGGTACGAGTATGTGCTTGAACATGGGACCTCCTTATCTTGTCGCTCAGCCGCTCGATCGCCACGATTTGTGGGAACCCAGTTTTACTGGGCGAATGGGCAGTCTTGTTACCTGATACGCTGTTATCGCGCAGCGCGCTGCGCTCCTTCATGCCAAGCGCTCCTCGGTGGCACCTTCTTCAGCTGACAACATCAGCGCAGCAACGCGCGCAAGCGGGCGACCTCGTCCTGCAGGTCGATGACCAGGGCGGCGAGTTCGGGCAAGGCGTTGAAGTCGCGTTCGAGCGCGTTGATCTGGCGCGCGCGGCGGATCTCGCGGCCGGAAAATTGCCATTGCGCGGGAACGTCGCCCGGTACCTCGAAGATGCCGGCCGCAACGTGTACGCTGACCCACTCGACCGTCACACCGCAGACTTCGGCGAACTGTCCACAGTCGAATGACTGCTCGTCAACGACGACGGCGGCAAGCACATCGTCCGGATACCCCGGCTGATTCTGCTGTTGATTTCCCTCAATGCTCATCTTGCGTTATCCCCGTTCACCACGCGGCGCGCGGATTGAAAGCCAGTTCGCGCTGCATCGTTTCGTAGAGTTGTCGCGCCTTCGCGTTGCTTGCCTCCGGCAACACAACTTCGACAACCAGGAAAAGGTCACCCGGTGGATCGCCCGGAATGCCCTTGCCGCGGACGCGCATCTCGCGCCCGCTCTGCGCGCCTTCCGGGATGCGCACCTTGACCTGCTGTCCGGCCGGCAGCGCGATGCTGATCGTCGCACCTAACGCAGCTTCCCAAGGCGCGACAGGCAGCGTGAGATGCAGATCGCGCCCTTCGACCCTGAAGCGGCGATGCGGGGCGAAATGCACTTCGAGATAGAGATCGCCAGCCTTGCCACCGGCCATGCCCGGCGCGCCCTGCCCGGCCAGCCGGATCAGCTGCCCTTCGCGTACGCCTTGCGGAATCCTGACGTTGAGCGTGCGCGTGTCAAGCGAGATACGCCCACCGGCGCCGACCTGCGGTACGCGCAAGCTGATCTGGCGCGTGCTGCCGGTCCACGCGTCATCCAGTTCGATGACGACGCGCGCGTGATGGTCTTGCCCCTTGGCTTCATAGCCGCCCATGCCGCCCATGCTCCCCATTCCACCCGGTCGTCGGGCGCCGCCGATGTGACTGAACAGTTCGGCAAAGAAGTCGCTGAAGTCGGCGGCGTTCTCGGGCGGGATTCCATGGCCGGAAAATTCGAAACCGGCGTCCCAGTCGGGCGGCGGGCGGAAATCCTGGCCGGGCTGGTATTCGCGGCCAAGCTGATCGTAGGCGGCACGCCGCTCGGGGTCCGAAAGCACTGCGTAGGCCTCGTTGACCTCCTTCATGCGCGCGTCGGCATCCGCCTCCTTCGAGACGTCCGGATGGTATTTGCGCGCCAGTTTTCGGTACTGTTTCTTGATTTCGTCGGCACTCGCCGAGCGCTCGACGCCAAGTATCTGGTAGTAATCCCTGAATTTCATTGAGGACCTCGTTCCAATACCTGTACAGCTTCTCACTTGAACATAGGTGCGCGGGTGGCCGATTTCAAGAGGTCAGTTTCGAGGCCCATTTCGGGGTCTTGAAATGCGGCGGGAGCAACCCTATTTTGAGTTCAAGCCCGCAGGAACACCGTTCTCGCCGGGTATCTATCCAAGCGTCCTAGCGAAAGGAGAGCACTATGTACCGAACCCTGTTTCCGAGTGACATCTTCGCCAATCTGGACCGCCTGCAACGCGAGTTCCAGCGCTATTCAGGTCCGGCGAGCAGCATTCGCGGCTTCGGCCGCGGCGGTTTCCCGGCGTTGAATGTCGGCACCACGCCCGAATCGATCGAGATCTACGCCTTTGCGCCTGGGCTTGATCCGGCCACCGTCGACGTGACGATCGATCGCGGCGTCCTCACGCTGTCAGGCGAGCGCAAGAGCGAGTTGCCGGGCGATGGCGCAAAGTCGGCCGTGCATATCAACGAGCGCTTCGCCGGCAGCTTCCGCCGCGTGGTCAGTCTGTCGGACGACGTCGATCCGGACAGCACGAAGGCGACCTACAGCGATGGCGTGCTGGCTATCAGCATCAAGCGCCGCACCGCTGCCCAGAGCCGTCGCATCAACATTCAGTAATCGCTTGAGGAGACCGAGATGAGTGACACCAATGTTGCCAAGACCGATGCAAGGAGCACTGAAACCGAACGCGCGGAAACGGGCGTCATGCTGCCGCCGGTCGATGTGATCGAGGATGCGCTGGGCATCACGCTCTACGCCGACCTGCCGGGCGTACCGAAGGACAAGCTGCACGTGCGTATCGACGCCGATGCGCTAACCATCGAGGGCGAAGTCAGCCTGCCGCTGGCCGGCAATCTGGAACCGAGTCATGTGGAAGTGCAGATGCCGCGTTACCAGCGCACTTTCACTCTCGGCAAGGAGCTCGACAGCGAAAAGGTAGCCGCCGAGTTCCGCCACGGCGTGCTCAAACTGAGCATTCCGAAGGTCGAGCACGCCAAGCCGCGCAAGATCGAAGTTCAGGTGGCCTGATGCGGGCTGGCCGGCGGAACACGCCGGCCACCCGGCATTCCGTTCAAACACTGGAGGAATGACATCATGAAACTGGACGAACTGAAGGAAGGACTGAACAGCGCCTGGAACACGGTCACCGAAGGCGTGACCGAGGGCTGGCAGCGGCTGCGCAAGTCGGTTGGCGCAATCACGCACTTCAAGTCAGGCGAGGACAGCAACCTGCCCGCCAGCAAGGACGTGGATGACGAAGCCTATTGGCCGCGTACCACATGGGCGATGCTCGCCGGCAACGTCTTCGAGGACGACACAAAGATCGTCGTTCGCCTGGAGATCCCGGGCATGCAGAAGGACAACTTCACGGTCGAAGTTCAAAACGGCGCCCTGATCGTTTCGGGCGAGAAGCGCTTCGAACGCGAGCAGACCGAAGGCCGCTACCGCAGCTTCCAGTGCGCCTACGGCGCGTTCCGGCGCAGCGTTCAATTGCCCGCCGCGGTGATCGCCGACAAGGCGCAGGCGAGCTACAAGGACGGCATCCTGAGGATCGAACTGCCGAAGGAAACGCCAGCCAAGCCGCGGATGATTGAGGTGAAGATCGAGTAGCGCGCCCGTTGCACGCGATGACGGCCCTGGAAAGCGCGCAATCGACGCCGACCAGGGCCGTTTCATAAATGAGGTATGAGAGTGACTGACAGCACTCCACTACCGTTCGCCCTGAGCCGGTCGAAGGGCGGGATGCCCTCATCTCGGGCCCGTTCATGGTTCGATGCCCTGAAGGAAATCCCCCTGGGGGACAAGCTCACCACGAACGGAAAAGGCGTGCCCTTCCTATTCCTTGATCGCCTCAACCGCCAGGTCGATCGTCACTTCGTCGCCGACATTAGGCGCGTACTTGCCAGCACCGAATTCCGTACGACTAATCTTGGTCGTCGCGTTGGCGCCGATTGCGTCCTTCTTCAGCATCGGGTGCGGCTGCAGGACGAACGAGGTCAAGGTCAGCGTTACCGGCTTGGTGATGCCCTTGATCGTCAAGTCGCCTTCGACGGCAACCGGCTTGTCGCCTTCGAAGCGTACCTTGGTCGACTTAAACGTCGCCGTCGGGAATTTCTCGGTGCTCAGGAAATCCTCGCCCTGGATGTGGCCATTGAAAACATCAAATCCGGTGTTGACCGATTTGGTGTCGATGACGACCTCGACAGAACCGGTCTTCGCTTCGCGGTCGAGCACGATCTTGCCGCTCGTCTTGTCGAAGCGGCTCAACTGTGTCGAGAGGCCGAAGTGACTGTACGAGAAGCGCGGGAAGGTGTGCGCATTGTCGATGACGAAGGTTTCGGGCGCGGCGAACGCTGCACCGCTGAGGGTGACGAGAACGGCGGCGAGGGTGAGGCGGGCTTTCTTGTTCATGGCGATGCTCCTGATTGAATAGAGGTGGAACAGGGTCTTGAGGGTGGTACAGCTGCTACTTCCCGCCTGATGCGAGGACTTTGAACTTCACTTGAATCTCGTTGGCGACGACGCTGAAATCAGCCCAGTCGCCTTCGCCGATGGCGAAATCGGCGCGCTTGATGACGAAGCTGCCGTCGAACGTCGCCTGGTCGCCCTGCACCGTCACCGTCGTCGGCGCAACGACCGGCTGCGTCTTGCCCTTGATCGTCAGCTGACCGGCGACCTCAAAGCGATTGCCGCCGAGCGGCTTGACCGAGGTCGAAACGAACTTGGCCGTCGGGAACGCCTGCGTGTTGAACCACGGCTTGCCGGCGACCTCGGTGTTGCCGTCCGCGGTGCCGGTGTCGATGCTCGCCAGATCGACGTCGAGGCTGACCTTGGCGTTGGCGGCGTTGGCCGGGTCGAAGCTCAACTGCGTGCTGAACTTCTTGAAATGCCCGTCCATGCCGACGTTCATCTGCTTGAAGGTGAAGTTGATGGCGCTCTTGTCGGCGAGCACGGTCTTGAACTCGACAGCTTGCGCGAAGACTGGCAAGGCCAGTGCGGCGGTGAGGCCGAGAATACGGACGAGGCGTACGTTGTTCATTGCTTTCATTGCTTATTCCTAGCGTTCAATTCGGAAAATCTTCGGAAAGTCATGGGTTCTTCGTGGGCAACATGCGGGCGAGCACATCGTCGCGGTCGATGAAGTGGTGTTTGAGCGCTGCCGCCACGTGGCCGACGACGACCACCGCAAGCAGCATGTTCAGCGCCCAGTGCGCCGTCTGCAGCAGCTTGGCGAGTTCGTCGTTCTTGGTCAGCAGATCGGGTATCGGCCAGACGCCGAAATACACGGTCTGGATGCCCTTGGCCGAACTCATCAGCCATCCGGAGAGGGGGACGGCAATCATCAGCAGGTAGAGCGCCGCGTGCCCGGCGTGCGCGATGAGTTGCTCGCCCCGCGACATGTGTGCCGGCAGTTCCGGCGGGCGATGCGTCGCACGCCAGACGATGCGGAAGACGAGCAACGCAAAGAGCGTCACCCCTGCCCACTTGTGCCACGAGTAATACTTGAGCTTGGCTGGCGACACCGACAGATCGGCCATGTAGAGGCCGAACAGGAACATGGCGACCAGGCCGATGGCCATCGCCCAGTGCAAGAGCATCGCGGTTGCAGTGTATTTCTTCATCCCATCTCCAGAAAACATGGCGCCACTGTAGTGCCTAAACCTGGAGCGAAATAGGAGACAATGCGGAAAAGAATGTTCTTGAATCAGCAACAATAAAACGGAAACAAAACGCGACACAGGAGGTCGGAATGGATCGTCTGGATGCGATGCGACTCTTTGTCCGCGTCGCCGAACTCGGCAGTTTTTCAGCTGTCGCGCTGCAACTCGGCGCGGCTCGTTCGGTGGTCACGCGCCAGATCGCTGCCCTGGAGAGCCATCTCGGTACCAAGCTGCTGGCGCGCAGCACACGCCGTCTTTCGCTCACCTCTGCCGGTACGGCCTACCTTGAGAAGTGCCGGGAAATCCTCAATCTCGTCGAGATCGCCGAAACCGGTCTCGCCGAGGAACGGCAGACGCCACGCGGCCAAATCCGCTTGAGCCTGCCGCTCGTCTACAGCCTGCGTCACCTCGCGCCGTTGCTGCTGGAGTTCTCACGACTCTATCCGGAAGTCGAACTCGATATGGACTTCTCGGACCGGCGCACGAATCTGATTCAGGAAGGCATCGATCTCGCCGTACGCATCACGCCCCGCCTCGAACCCGGCGACATCACGCGCCGGCTCGGTTTCGCGCGCATGGTCGTACTCGCCTCGACCGACTATCTGGCGAAGCACGGCGAGCCGCTGCATCCGTCCGAACTCATCGATCACCAGTGCCTGGGCTACACGGCCGGACCATCGAGCCAGCGCTGGAGCTTCATGGTCGACGGCCGCCTGGAATCCTTCGCCATCCGGCCGCGGCTCCTTGCCAACAACGGCGATGTGCTGCTCAAGGCCGCCGTCGCCGGCCTCGGCATCGCCCAGCAACCGACCTTCATCGCCGACGAACATCTGCAGAGCGGCGAGCTACGCGAAGTCCTGAAGGACTTCCCGCTGCCCGAACTCGGCATCTACGCCGTGTTGCCCGGCAACCGCCACATTCCGCATCGATTGCGCGTACTGATGGATTTTCTGGTTGAACGGCTGGCGGCAGGTACCGATCAATCCTGAAGCGCCGCGGCGAGCGCAGCCGACGAGCGATAGCAGTTGCGTCCCGCCGCCTTGGCCGCGTAAAGCGCCTGATCGCCGTGCAGCAGCACACTGTCGAGTTGCTCGCCGCTCCGGGATAGATGCCCGCCGATACTGACCGAAACCGGGATCACCTTGCCCGACGGATCGACGACGCGGCAATCGGCGTTGATCGCGTGGCGCAGGCGTTCGCCAAGGTTGTCCAGAACTTCGTTGTCGGTCGGCTGCAGCATGATGAGGAACTCGTCACCGCCCCAGCGCGCCGCGACGTCGTAGGGACGCAACGTTACGCGGATCGTCTCGGCAACCGCCTTGAGCACGGCGTCGCCGACGGCGTGGCCGCTGCAGTCGTTGATTTCCTTGAACTCGTCGATATCGACCCAGAGAATCCCCACTCGGCGTTGTTCGCGTTCAGCACGCGTCAGCTCGGCGCCCAGGCGCTCGGTCATGCCGCGCCGGTTGAAGAGCTCGGTCAACGGATCGATCTTGGTCAGCCTTTCGAGCGCCATTGTCCGCTCGGCCACCTTCGCTTCAAGATCGCGCCGCGCATCGAGAACCGACTGTGCCATGCGCACGAAGCGCTGGATCAGGCGGCCGATTTCACCCGTGCCGAGTTTGTCTAGCGGTCCCCATTCGCTGTTGCCGGCCTCCACGCCGGTCATTGCCCGGTCGAGGCGCTTCAAAGGTTCGAGCACGAAATGGCCAAGCGCAAGATTGAACAACGCCAGCGCGCCCAAGAGCGTCAACGCGTAGGCGGCGAGGATGCCGAAGAAATCACTGAACGGCAGCAGAGTCTTCAGATCGAGCAGCGTGATTTCATACCAGGCGATCTCCGGCAGGTAGGCAAGGCCGGCCAGGTGGCGCTTGCCATCGACATCGACAAAGACGGTGGCGACCGTCTTCTTCAGCGACTCCAGCTCCTTCATCGCGGCGAGGATGGCTTGGCGATCCTCGTCACGCTTGAACAGGAGATCGATGCTCTTGTGCTCGATGCCCTGCTTGCTGATCGTGGCGAAGTCGATGAGCGACTGGTTGCGATGCAGCTGGATCGCACCGTCGTGATCGACGAACATGCTGGTCACGCCCGGCCCGCCGACTTCGACCACGTTGGCGATAAAGGACGTTAGGTCGAGCCCGGTGCCGGCGATGCCGAGGATATCGTTGCCATCGCGGATCAGAACGTCGATCCAGAGCTTGGTGATGCCGAGTTCCGGGTCCGGGTTCACGTTGATGTGGATGTCACGCCCTTGCCGGATGAGATCGTAGAACCACGCATCCTTCTTCGCCTCGGGCTTGAGCACGTAGCGGAATTCGCGCCCGCCGAACTCGTTCTGCGCGTTGTTGTGGTAGTAGCGGCCGTTGCCAAGCAGCCCGACGAAATAGCTCTGGTCGGCAAAATTCTTGCGGTAGCTCTCCATCTCGCCGATCGCGTTCCGTGTCAGTTCTACGTCATCGGGCTGGCGCGCCCAGGCTCGGATGTACTGGGAATTGGCCAGCTGCCGCGAGAGCGCGACTTCGCGCAGGATCGGCTGCAAGGTACGGCTCTTGTCGTACAACACCTGCTTTTCGGCGTAGCGCACCGCCCACTGCTCGACGATGCTCTCGGCCAGCGTACGCACGGCGAACCAGAGCGGAATAGCCGTGACCACGAAGAGGAGAACAGTCAGCAGGAGAAAGCGCGGCTTGAGGTTCATGCGGTCGAACGGCCGGAGGCGAGAACGTTCGAAGAATACCCCAATCGCCTAGCGGATATACCGGAAACAACGCACCGCGTGCGTCTCCGACAGTGTGCTCTCTGCCGGATAGCTGTGCCGGCAGGCTTCATCAGCGAGCGGGCAGCGCGGGTGGAAATGGCATCCGGCCGGCGGGTTGGACGGCGATGGCGTTTCGCCGGCGAGACGGATGACCGGCCGGTCGCCACCGACGTGCACGCTCGGCACGGCCGAAAGCAGCGCCTGGGTATAGGGGTGCTTTGGCGTGCGCAGAACTTCGTCGACCAGGCCGCGCTCGACGATGCGGCCGAGGTACATCACGGCGACCTCGTGCGCCAGATATTCGACGACGGCGAAGTTGTGCGTGATGAAGAGATAGGCGAGCCCTAGGTCGTCTTGCAGTTGTTTCAGGAGGTTGAGGATTTGCGCCTGCACCGACACGTCGAGTGCCGAGGTCGGCTCGTCGCAGACGATGAGTTCCGGCTGGACGGCGAGCGCACGCGCGATCGCGATGCGCTGACGCTGCCCGCCGGAGAACTCGTGCGGGTAGCGATGCTGCGCCGCGGCATCGAGGCCGACCTGTTGCAGCAGCGTGGCGATAGCTTCGTCGATCGACTCCCTTGGCGAGCGCGCGCTCACGACGCCGAGCGCACCCATGCCTTCGCCGATGATCTCACCGATCGACAGACGCGGATTCAGCGAGGCGAACGGGTCCTGGAAGATCATCTGCATGCGCCGGCGTAGCGGGCGCAAGGTGTTGCGCGACAGACTGGTCAGTTCACGGCCGTCGAGTTGCACCTGCCCGGCCGTCGGCGGGACGAGCTGCAGGATCGACTTGCCGACCGTAGTCTTGCCGCAACCCGATTCACCCACCAGTGCCAGCGTCCGGCCGCGCGCGAGTTCGAGCGAAACGCTGTCGACGGCTTTGACGTGGCCTACCGTTCGCTGGAAGAAACCGCGTCGGATGGGGAAGTGAACGGCGAGATCCGATACGGCGAGTAGAGGAGCTGCGCCACGCTCCGTCACCCCGGCGGAAGCGACAGAAGGGAGTGCAGGGCTCGGGGTCCAGTTGCGTACCTCGTGCGCCAGTTCTGGCTCTGCATTCCCTTCGGTCAGATTTCGGCTTTCGCCGGAATTGCGGTTCTCCGCCACCCAATGGCAGCGCACCCGATGCCCTGCACCGCAATCGCTCCAGCCGGGCGATTCGACTCGGCATCGTTCGAACACCTGTGGACAGCGCTCGGCAAAGCGGCAGCCCGTGGGCATCGCGGCAAGCGGTGGCACTTGCCCGGCGATGGTTTCCAAGCGACCGCCGCGTCGCGACAGATCGGGCAGCGCGGCAAAGAGCTTCAGTGTGTAGGGGTGGCGCGGATGGGCGAAGAAAGCGTCGCGTGGAGCCTCCTCGACGATCTCGCCGGCATACATCACGCCGACGCGATGCGCCATGCGCGCGACGACGCCAAGGTCGTGCGTGATAAGCAACATCGCCATCCTCCGTTCGGCCTGCACGCGGGCGAGCAGATCGAGGATCTGCGCCTGGATCGTCACGTCCAGCGCGGTCGTCGGTTCATCGGCGATCAAGAGTCGCGGGTTTCCGGCCAGCGCCATGGCGATCATCGCGCGCTGCTTCATGCCGCCGGAGAGCTGGAACGGGTATTCATCGAGCCGCCGCCGCGCATCGGCAATCCCGACGGCGCCGAGCAGTTCTAGCGCCACCTTGCGCGCAGCCTCGCCGGACAGCGCGCGATGGCGTTCGAGGACTTCACCGATCTGGCGCCCGACGGTGAGCACGGGATTAAGGCTGGTCGCCGGTTCCTGGAAGATCATCGCCATTCCGACACCGCGCACGTTGCGCATCGCGTACTCCGGCAGTTGCAGCAGATCGTCACCGGCAAAGCGCACGGCGCCGCCCAGATAACGTCCGGCGGCGGGCAAGAGTCGGAGCAGCGAGAGCGCCGTCACCGACTTGCCGCAGCCCGATTCGCCGAGCAAGGCCAGCGTCTCGCCCGCCGCGACATCGAACGACACGCCGGAGACGGCTTCCAGCACGCCGCGATTGGACGAGAAGCCGACACGGAGGTCGCGTACCGAAAGCAGGGCGTCGTTCGCGCTCATGCCAGCCTCGGATCGAAGGCGTCGCGCAGCGCGTCGGCGAACAGGTTGGCGGCAAGCACCAGCACGAACATGAAAGTGAAGGCCGAAACCAGCGACCACCACACCATCGGCTCGCGCGCGAGTTCCATGCGCGCGTTGTTGATCATCATGCCGAAGCTGGTTGTTGTCGCGTCGACGCCGATGCCGACGTAGGAGAGCACGGCTTCGGCCAGTACCAGCCCGGAGAAATCCATCACCAGCGCGATGATGACGATGTGCATGAGATTCGGCAGGATGTGGCGCCGGATGATGCGCAGGTCGGAGACGCCGAAGGCCTGCGCGGCCTGGATGTATTCAAGCTCGCGCAGCTTGAGCGTTTCTCCGCGCAGCAGTCGGCACAGGCCGGTCCAGCTCGTCATGCCGAGGATCAGGCAGAGCGCCAGCAGGCGCAGGTCGGCGCGTTCGGCGGCGGTCGAGAACCACTGCGGATGCGTGTCGATGATCACCTGCATCATCAGCACGGCGGCGGCGATCAGCAGCACACCGGGAATCGACGACAGCGTCGTGTAGAGATACTGGATCGCGTCGTCGACCCAGCCGCGGAAATAACCGGCGAGGATGCCGAGGCCGATAGCCAGAGGCAGCGTGACCAGTGTCGTCACCAGCCCGAGGACGAGCGCGGTGCGGATGCTCTTCAATACTTGATAGAAGACGTCCTGCCCGACCTTGTCGGTGCCGAGGACGTGGTAATCGACGCACAGGGCGGCGAGCGGCGCGGCCAACAGCAGTAGCACGCCGAGCGTGATCAATACGGCATTCCACGCGAACCCGGTCTCGCCTCGCCAGACGGCGCGCCACGCATCAAGAACACCACGCTTGCCACGACGCGCCAGCAGCCGGGCTACAAAGAAGGCAACGGCCAAAGACATCAATGCCGCCACCGCCTCCGCGATCAGCACGCGCTTGACGATATCGCCGGTACGCGCCGTCTCATCGTCGCCGAGGTGTGCACCGCCGAACTTCAGGCGCGGAAAATCGCGGACCGGATGAACGCTGCCGTCGGCCTCGCGCACATCAAAGAACTCCTTTGCGTAGGAACGTGTCGCCAACGGTTCGGAATAGGTCTTTTCCTCGCGCGTGCGTAGCGGCGTGAGCAAGGCATCGAGCGCGGACAGCACCTCGACCGCGTAGGCGGTCGGCTGCCCCGCTTCCGTACGCTCCAAGCGTGGCCGGTAATGCAACGAGTCAAGCAGGCCGATGGTGACGAAAACGACGAGCACGGTGGCTGCCGCCATTCCGCGCCGGCTCTGCCCCACGCGCCGCCACGCAGCACGCAGCGGCGGATTGCGCAACGAGGCCACGCCGAGCGCGATTCCGGCCAGCACCAGCAGCCAGATCAGCAAGTCGGACCAGAGGAGGACGGGAAGGACACTCATTGGTCGAACCGTATCCGCGGATCAACCACGGTGTAGGAAATGTCGGTGAGGATCAATCCGATGATGTAGAGGACGGACCCGATGAAGACCATCGCGCGCACGACCGCGAAGTCCTGCGCGGCAATCGCATCGATCGTGTAGCTGCCCAACCCCGGAATGCCGAAGAACGATTCGGTGAGCAAGGATCCCATGAACAGGAAGGGAATGACGACCACGACGCCGGTCAGGATTGGGATCATCGCGTTCTGCAAGACGTGGCGAAAGAGCACGGTGATCTCCGAAAGCCCCTTGGCGCGCGCCGTCCGCACGTAGTCCTTGCCGATCTCCTCAAGAAAGATCGTGCGATACCAGCGCGTCGACGAGCCGATCCCGGAAACGACGCCGATCAGCACCGGCAGGACGAGGAACTTCCAAGCGTCTAGCCCTTCGCTGTAGCCGGAAATCGGCACCAGCCGCCACAGCTTGCTGACGAGGTATTGGCCGCCGATGATGTAGAAGAGGCCCGATACCGACATCAGCGCGACGCACAGCACGACGCCGGTAAGATCGAACGCCGTCGCGCGGAAGAGCACAAGCAGCAGCGCCAGACTGACCGTAACGAACAGCCCGAGGACGAAGGTCGGCAAGGCGATCGCCAGCGACGGTCCCATGCGGTGGGTGATCTCGCGCGCGATGTCGCGGCCGTCCTCTGCGCGCCCGAAGTCGCCGACGAACAGGCGCGCGGACTTGGCAAAGAAGATGGTATCGGTGAGCTTCCCGGTGCCCGATGCTTCGGCGTTGACGAACAGCGGCTTGTCGTAACCGCGCTCCGTTTTCCACTTCGTGATCGCCTCGGCCGTCACCCGCTTGCCCCCCAACTGCATACGTGCCATGTCGTCCGGCGAATTGACGACGAAGAACAACGCGAAGGTGATCAGATTCACACCGATCAGGACCGGAATCGCGTAGAGCAGGCGGCGGAGAATGTAAGCGAGCATGGTCTAAACCAGCGAGAAACCAGCAACCACAGAGGCACAGAGACACAGAGGACTCACAGAGAAGACCGATTTTTCTTTGCTCTGCGCCTCTGTGCCCCCCAAGTGGACTTCCTGCTGGGCGTCTCTGTGGTTCAACAGGCTCTTCGACATGTCATCCTCCTCGCGCCGTTCCGCGTTCACGCCGGCGATAGGCCGCAATCGCGGGAATGACTAGTACGGCAACGAGCAACGCAATCAACGCCAGCGGCCACAGCACCGGCTGATTCCACGCCGCCCTCTGCTTCTCGCGCAATGCGGTGTCGATGCGCTGGTACTTGAGCGCGTTGTTGCCCACGCCCATCGGCTTGCGGCTTTGCAGCCAGGCGTGGGCCAGCGTGTAGCTCTTGGGGTGAAAGCCGAAGATCCACGGCGCGTCGTGTTGCAGGATGCGGTTCATGCGCGCGATGATCGCCGCGCGCCGCGCGCCGTTCGGCCCGTCGCTCTCCATGTTCTTCATCTCGGCAAACAGCCGGTCGAACTCGGGATTGGCGTAGTTCGCCGCGTTCTCGCCGCCGGTCGCGACCTTACCCTCGCTGCCGGACAGCAGGAAGAAGAAGTTCTCCGGGTCCGGGTAATCGGCGTTCCATCCAAAAAAGAAGATCTGCACGGCGCCCTTGCGCAGCTTCTCCTGAAAGCGGTTGCCGTCGGTCTGGCGAATGACGAGTTGGACGTCGATCTTGGCGAACTGGCGCGTCAGCCAGTCCATCGTCGGTTTGTCGCCCATGCCGCTCGGCGTATCGAGGTAGAGCACGAGCGGCTCGTTCGTCTTTGCGTCGCGCCCGTTCGGCCACCCGGCGTCGGCCAGCAGTTGCTTCGCAACGGCGATCGGTTTGCGCCGAGGCTCGCCGTTCTGCGCATCGCCCAGCCAGTCGTACACCACCGGATTGATGCCGGCCGCGCCGTCGCGGTAGCCAAAAATCCCCGGCGGCACTGGACTCATCGCAGCGATGCCGCGTCCGTTCATGAAGATCGAGATGAACTCTTCCTGGTCGACCGCGATCGACAAGGCTTGTCGCAGCTTGCGTGAGCGCTCGCTGTTCGGGGCACCGATCGTCGCATCAAGCATGTTGAAGCCCATGTAGAACAGCGACGGGCGCACGCTGGTCAGCAGGCGGATGCCCTTGGCCTGCATCTCGTCGGTCAGCTGCACCACACCGCCAGAACCGAAACTCACCGCCTGATCGAAGCTGTCTGACGCGATGCCCGAGGCGTCGTAATAGCCCTGCAGGAACTTGTTCCAGTACGGGATGCTTTCAGTCTCGCGCGTAAACACGACTCGATCGATTCGCGGAATTGCCTCGCCGCAATCGTCGAGCAAACCCGCCGCCTTGTCCGTCGCTTCGCCTTCGCAGGGATAGGTCTCGCCGTGGAAGTTGGGATTGCGTTCGAGCACCATGCGCCGGTTCGGGTTGTTCTCCGTCAGGCGGTATGGCCCGGTACCGACCGGATACCAGTCGAGCGTCAGATTCTTCTCGGCCATCCCCGGCTGGCTGTAGAAGCGGTCGACCTCGCGCGGCACTGGCGCAAAGAAGGGCATCGCCAGCCAGTAGAGAAACTGCGGATACTTCCCGTCGAGCGTCACGCGGTAGGTGTAGCGATCGACGCGCGTCACACCTTCAAGCGGAAAACGGTCGAGGTCGAGCCAGGCGTCGTCGGGCACTTCCTTGGCTGCGTTCTGCAACGCCTCGCCCAGCGCCTTCAAGCCGACGATGTGCTCCGCCATCATCCCGAAGATCGGCGAATGCAGGCGCGGATGCGCCAACCGCTTGATCTGATAAATGTAGTCGTCGGCAACCAGTTCGCGCGTTCCACTTTGGTCGAAGTCGGCCAGCGTGTCGATCCCGGCGAGCGCATCCCGGTCGAGCGTCTGATAGACCGGCTGGCCGGTTGGATCGAGCGCGAACGCCGGATGCGGCTGATAGCGGATGCCCGGACGGATGCGAATCTCATAGACACTGCGCGCGATGGCGTCCGCCGGCGCGTCATCCGGCAGGGCCTCGCCCCGTGCGTCTAAGTAGCGCGGATGCGGTACCGCTTCCGCTGCCCCCGGAATCAGCGTGTAAGGACGTTTGAGATAGTGGTACTGCAGCGGCGCCTCGTAGATCTGCGCGGTGAAGATCGACTCATCCTCGCTGTAGGAGCGCGCCGGATCGAGATGCTTGGGCCGCTCAGTGAACGCCGAATACAGTGTGTTGCTCGCGCGCTCGTCAACCGGATAGGGGTCATTCTGCTGGCCGCCACAAGCGGCGAGCAGCAGTGATAACGTCAGGCTGGCGAGGCGACAAGAAGACATGAGCCGGAGTGTAACTTTGTAACTTGATAACCTGAAACAACTCCGTATTTGACGGGCCGTCGCTGTGGCCGAAGATCGGACTGTGTAAGGCTGGCGTTTCACCTTAGAATGCGGTCATGCCACTCATCGAACGTCATCACCGCGCGCTGTTCCTGCTGCTTTTTGCAGTTTTCATCGTATTCGGCATGTCGATGACGATCATCGGCGCCAGCCTGCCGGTCATCCTCGCAGAGTTTCAGTGGAACTATCTGATCGCCGGCTTCGTGATCGGCGCTGGCGCGGTTGCCTACTTCGTCTCGGCCTTCGCGGGCGGCTACATGGTGCATCATCTGGGTGCCAAGCCAACCATTCTGATCGGCCTCGTGCTCGACATCGTTGGTCTCGCTTTTTTTGCCACGAACGCCGACCCGCTCACCAACATCCTGTTGAGCGCGCTGATCGGCATTGGCCAAGGCGCCATCGAGATCACCATCAACTGGGCAACCGTGCGCATCGACTCCCAGAACAGCGGCCGACCGATGAATCTGATGCACGGCGCTTTTGCCATTGGCGCCATTCTCGGCCCAATGGCCGTCGGCGCGCTGATCCAGAGCGGGCTCGGCTGGACGATCGTCTTCCGAGGCATGGCGGTGATCTTTGTCGTGCTCGCCATTGTGATGATATTCACGCCGCTGGCACTCGCCGCAAACAAGTCGGCCGACGATGCTGCAGCCCCAGAACGATTGAGCAAGCATCCGGCCTACTGGCTGTCGTTCTTTGCGCTGCTCGTCTATGTCGGCGTTGAACTGGGCGTCTCCAACTGGATCGCCGAGTACTTCGTCGCCGTGTTCGACTACTCGCCGGCTGCCAGCGCATTGCTGGTTTCACTGTTCTGGGCCGGTCTGCTGGCCGGTCGCTTTGGTGTGCCGCTGCTTTACACGGGGGCGCGCCAGGACGCCGTCCTGATCGGCTTTTCGGCACTGGCAACCGTGGCCGTCATCCTGCTCAGTCTGCTCGGATACGCCAGTCATCAACCCTTTGCCGTCGAGATCGGGCGCGTTCTCGTCTTCTTCGCCGGACTCGGCTGCTCGATCTACTACCCCGTGGTGATCACCCTGCTCGGCAAGTGCTTCCCGCACGCGCAAAGCAAGGCCATCGGCTTCGCTGCGACCGGTGGCGGCGTCGGTGCCTTCGCCTTCCCCTTCCTGATGTCGGCGCTCTCCCAGAACTGGGGAATCCGTGCCGGATTCGCGACCTACGCGTTCTTCGCCGTGGTCATGACGCTGTGCGCGGTCGGTCTGGCCATCAGCGTCGCAAGAGCCAATCGCCGTTAAGAACCACTCGCACACCGAATATACATCCGGCATTTTACGGCTTTCCCGCGCAATCAAGGGGCGTCTTCGCGGAAGGCGATTTCCCCTTATAATGTGCCGGTTTTTCCATGCCGCAAACACATGGCTCAACCCCTTTTCGAGACGGATCAATCTATGGGATTTCTCGCAGGCAAGCGCATTCTTATCACCGGTGTTCTTTCCAAACACTCGATTGCTTACGGCATCGCCAAGGCTTGCCATCGTGAAGGCGCAACGCTCGCCTTCACCTACCAGAACGAACGTTTCCTGGACCGCATTACCAAGTTCGCCAGCGAGTTCGACAGTCAGCTCGTCTTCCAGTGCGACGTCGCAGAGGACGCGCAGATCGACAAGCTCTTTGCCGACCTGGCGACGCATTGGGACGGTCTCGACGGACTCGTACACTCGATCGCCTACGCGCCGACCGAGGCCATCGAGGGTGACTTCCTTGACGGCATTTCTCGCGAAGCTTTCCGCATCGCACACGATGTTTCGTCCTACAGCTACCCGGCACTCGCCAAGGCCGCCCGGCCGCTGCTGCTCAAAGGCAACAACCCAGCCCTGCTCGCGCTGTCCTACCTTGGCGCCGAGCGCACGATGCCCAACTACAACACGATGGGCCTGGCCAAGGCCAGCCTAGAAGCGGCCACACGCTACCTCGCGTTCTGCCTCGGCCCGCAAGGCATCCGCGCCAACGCAGTGTCCGCCGGCCCGATCAAGACGCTGGCCGCTTCCGGCATCGGCAACTTCGGCAAGCTGCTGGCCTACAATTCGCACAACGCGCCGCTGCGCCGCAACGTCACGATCGAAGAAGTCGGCAACGCGGCCGCCTTCCTGCTTTCCGACCTGGCGAGCGGCATTACCGGTGAAATCACCTACGTCGACGGCGGTTTGAACACCACGGCGCTCGGCAACGCCGACCCACTACCGCAATAAGACCCGGTCGCCAGAAACGACAACGCCGACGGGAACCCCGTCGGCGTTGTCGTTTGGGACGTACGAACTGACTACTACTGGCGCTCGCGGTTTTCCAGCAAGCCTGTATTGATCTCGATCTTGTAGCGCTGACGCAGACTTGTCATGTACGCGGTGGCATCCTGCTGCGCCACGATCGTCGTGTATTCATCCTTGAGACTCTTGCGCTTCGCCTCGTCCAGTTTTTCCGGCTGAGCCACCTTGACGATCTTGTAGATCATGTAGCTACCGCCCAGTTCAGATCCGACGTAGGCAGGCAGCTTCTGCGTATCCGCCTTGAAGATCGCCTGCAGCGCAGGAATCGGCATGGCCTGGGCTTGCTGACGCGTCATCGTCTTCGTTGTTGACCAAGTCAAAGCATCCTTCTCACCCTTCTTCAGTTCAGCCAGCTTTTCTTCGCCGGCCGCCTTCGCCATGGCCGTCTGCTTCTGCGTCTTGAGGAGCGCCTCGATCTCGCCCTTGACCGCTTCAAAGGGTTTGACACTCGCCGGTGAATGCTCGACAACGCGCGCCGCAAGCAAGGTGCTGGGTGCAACTTCGACTGCTTCGGTGTTCCGCTTGTTCTTGACGGCATCTTCCGAGAACAAAGCCGTCAGTACTTTCGCGTTCGCCAGCGGTCCGATCTGCGCAGCCGCCTTCGAGTCGGGGTTCTTTGGCACCCAATCGGACTTCTCGATCTTCAGCTTGAACTGGTCTGCTGCCGGCTGCAGGCTATCTGCCTGCTCATAGACCATGTTGTTGAAGCCCTCGGCCGCCTCGGCAAACTTGCGCGACGCCGCCTGCTTCTTCAATTCGCCTTCGATCTCTACCTTGACCTCCTCGATCGGACGCTGCTTGCTCGCCTTGATCCCGGTGAGTTTGATGATGTGATAGCCGAATTCGGATTCGACCAGTCCGGACAGATCGCCTTCCTTTTGATTGAAGACCTCTTCCTCGAACGGCTTGACCATCATGCCGCGCCCGAAGAAACCAAGATCGCCGCCCTTCGCCGCCGAACCGGGATCCTCCGAATGCTTCTTGGCGAGATCAGCGAATTTCTCCGGCGACTTCTTCAGTTCCGCAAGCACCTCTTCGGCCTTCGCTTTCGCCTTTTCTTTGTCCGAATCCGGCTTGGCCAGGATCAGAATATGACTCGCGCGACGCTCTTCCGGCACTTCGTAGCGATCTTTGTGACCGTCGTACCAGGCCTTGACCTCAGCATCGCTGACCGATACCTGGCTCAATAGCGCATCGAGAGACAAGATCACATATTCCGCCTTGACCTGTTCGGCGACTTCGTACTGCGTCTTGTTGTCGTCGTAGTACTTCTGGACTTCGTCGGCCTCAACCTTGACCTTGTCCGCGTACGGCTCCGATGCAATACGGAACTCGTTGAACTGCCGCTCTTCGACTTGAAGCCGGAGCAAGCCATCCGCTTGCGTCGTCGAAACAAAAGCCGTTTCGCTCACGCCGCCAAGCAATTGCTGAAGCGTCAGATCCTGGCGCAAGCGCGCCTCGAACTGCTGCTGCGACATCCCTTTCGAACGCAGCGCCGATTCGTAGCGCTCCATCGAGAACTTGCCGTCTTCCTGCAGTCCCGGGATGGCCCGGATGACGTCACGCAACACGGTGTCGCTCGTCATAAGGTTCTGTTTGCTCGCCTCGAGCATCAGCAGGCGCTTGTCGATGAGGGAATTGAGAATACCCAGTCTCACTTCCGGCGTATTCATCACTTCCGGACTGAAACTCTCGCCCATCGTCTGGCGCAACTGATCTTGCCGTTCGCGCAGGGCCATTTCAAATTCCGGGACAGATATCTTGGAGCCTCCGACACTGGCCATATCCCGACCAGCACCCGCATTCCGGACGTAGGAATCAACGCCCCAGAAGGCGAACGGAAGCGTAATGAGTCCAAGGAAGATCTGAACGATTCTCTTGTTATTGCGTACGGCGTCGAACATGATAATTGCCCGTTAGTTCAATCAAGTAATCGAAGCACAAACAAAAAAGGCGAACTTTCGTTCGCCTTCAGGGGCTGGCGGAGTGGACGGGACTCGAACCCGCGACCCCCGGCGTGACAGGCCGGTATTCTAACCAACTGAACTACCACTCCTTGGCAACACGTCATTTCAAAGAAACAAAACGCGCCTGTATTTGATTATTTGGTGGGTGCTGACGGGCTCGAACCGCCGACATCCAGCTTGTAAGGCTAGCGCTCTACCAACTGAGCTAAGCACCCGTCGTTTGCGCGACAAACGAAAGACCGAGAGTTTATAGCATCCTGAAGGCCTTTACCAGCACCGGATTGCAGCAGGAAGCGAACACGAACCCGACGTCACGCAACTCGGCCAATCAATGTGTCACGATGGATTGCGTAGTACCGCCGTCGCCCGTGGCCGAAACGACTGGAGAGCCCGATTCTTCCGGCAACGGTTGCGGCAAACGCTCCAGCGCCAGTTCTAGCACCCGATCGATCCACTTCACGGGGATGATTTCGAGCTTGCTCTTGATGTTGTCCGGGATCTCGGCGAGATCGCGGACGTTCTCTTCCGGAATCAGCACCCGGGCGAGCCCACCGCGCACAGCAGCCAGGAGCTTTTCCTTCAGACCGCCGATCGGCAGAACTTCGCCGCGCAGCGTGATTTCACCGGTCATTGCCACATCGCAACGCACGGGAATACCAGTCAGAACAGAGACAAGCGCCGTACACAAGCCGATACCGGCCGACGGACCATCCTTCGGAATGGCGCCTTCAGGCAAATGGATGTGAATGTCACTCTTCTGGTAAAAGTCGTCCGTAATCCCAAGCGAGCGCGCACGCTTCCTGACGACCGACAGGGCGGCCTGTACGGACTCCTGCATGACTTCGCCCAGTTTGCCGGTCGTAATCGTTTTGCCCTTGCCCGGCAACACGACCGACTCGATCGTCAACAACTCACCGCCAACCTCGGTCCACGCCAAACCGGTCACCTGGCCGATCTGGTTCTCACGTTCGGCCACGCCATAGCTGTAGCGCCGCACGCCGAGGAACTTATCCAGATTGCGCGAACTGACCGCGAGCTTGGTTTGGGTCTTCTTGAGCAGCAGCGTCTTCACGACCTTGCGGCAGATCTTCGAGATCTCGCGCTCCAGCGAGCGCACGCCGGCTTCGCGCGTGTAGTAGCGCACGATGTCGCGCAAGGCGCTTTCAGCCACGGTCAGCTCGTTCTTCTTGAGGCCGTTCGTCTTCATCTGCTTCGGCACGAGATAGCGTTGGGCGATGTTGACCTTTTCGTCCTCGGTGTAGCCGGACAGACGAATGACCTCCATGCGATCGAGCAACGGCGCAGGGATGTTCATGGTGTTGGCCGTTGCGACGAACATCACTTCCGAGAGGTCATATTCGACTTCGACGTAGTGATCGACGAACGTCGAGTTCTGCTCCGGATCGAGCACTTCGAGCAGTGCCGAACTCGGGTCGCCGCGGAAGTCCTGACCCATCTTGTCGACTTCGTCAAGCAGGAACAGCGGGTTCTTGACCGCGACCTTGGTCATGTTCTGCAGGATCTTGCCCGGCATCGAACCGATGTAGGTCCGGCGGTGACCGCGAATCTCGGCTTCGTCACGTACGCCGCCTAGGCTCATGCGCACGAACTTGCGCCCGGTCGCCGTGGCAATCGATTGTCCGAGCGACGTTTTGCCGACGCCGGGAGGACCGACTAGGCAAAGGATCGGCGCTTTCAGCCGGTCAACACGTTGTTGCACAGCGAGGTACTCGATAATCCGTTCCTTGACCTTCTCCAGCCCCCAGTGGTCCTTGTCGAGCACTTTGCCAGCCTCGGCAAGATCCTTGCTGATGCGCGTCTTCTTGCGCCACGGCAGGTTGATCAGCGTCTCGATGAAGTTACGCACGACCGTCGCCTCAGCCGACATCGGCGACATCAGCTTGAGCTTCTTGAGCTCGGACTGAACCTTGGCCATGCCTTCCTTGCTCATCCCGGCGGCCTTGGCCTTTTTCTCGAGCTCGTCGTAGTCCGCGCCCTCCTCGCCTTCGCCGAGTTCCTTCTGGATCGCCTTGACCTGCTCGTTCAGGTAGTACTCGCGCTGGCTCTTCTCCATCTGACGCTTGACGCGGCCGCGAATGCGCTTTTCCACCTGCAGGATGTCGATCTCGGTCTCGAGTTGCGAAAGCAGGCGCTCGATGCGCGGGCGAATCTCGAACATCTCGAGCACTTCCTGCTTCTGCTCGAGCTTGAGCGGCAGGTGCGCGGCGATCGTGTCGGCCAGTCGCCCGGCTTCCTCGATCCCGGCGATCGAGGTCAGGATTTCAGGCGGTATCTTCTTGTTGAGCTTGACGTACTGATCAAACTGCGAAATCACCGCACGCCGCAGCGCTTCGACCTCGTGATCGATACCGTCTTCTGCAACAACGGGACGCGCTGTAGCGACGAACATTTCGTCGCGCGAGTCGATCGCATCGACATGCGCACGCTGCGTTCCTTCAACCAGAACCTTCACGGTTCCGTCCGGCAGCTTGAGCATCTGCAGGATGTTGGCGATGCAACCGATGCTGTAGAGATCTTCGGCTTCAGGCTCATCCTTGACTGCCGACTTTTGCGCGACCAGCAGGATGCCCTTGCCGGACTCCATCGCGACTTCGAGTGCCTTGATCGATTTTGGGCGCCCGACAAATAGCGGAATCACCATGTGCGGGAACACCACCACGTCGCGCAAGGGCAACAGTGGCAGTTCAACGGATTCGGCAGGAAGGACAGGATTGGTAGACATCGGGGTGCTCTATCGGTATGGGTTCAGCCACCCATCTGGGGGCACGAGGTCGTATTTCAAGCCGCGCGAGCGCACGACATGCGACAGCACGCGTTAGTTGGAACCGGAAACCTTGACCTGATCAGCGTAGATCAACAGCGGCTTGGCGTCGCTCGTGATGACGTTCTCGTCGATAACCACCTTCGAGACGTTCTCCATGCCCGGCAACTCGTACATAGTGTCGAGCAGAACCGATTCGAGAATCGAGCGTAACCCGCGCGCACCGGTCTTGCGATCAAGTGCACGCCTGGCGATGGCGGTCATCGCGGCAGGACGAATCTCAAGCTCGACGCCTTCCATCGAGAACAGCTTCTGGTACTGCTTGACCAACGCGTTCTTCGGCTCGATCAGAATCTGTACCAGCGCCTCGGGCGAAAGCTCTTCAAGCGTTGCGACCACCGGCAAGCGGCCGATCAACTCGGGAATCAGGCCGAACTTGATCAAATCCTCGGGTTCGACGGTGCGCAAAACTTCACCAATCGCCTTCTTGTCGTCCTTGCTCTTAACCTCCGCGCCAAAACCCATACCACCCTTTTCGGAGCGATTTCGAATGACCTTGTCCAGACCATCAAAAGCACCGCCACAGACGAAAAGGATATTGGTCGTATCGACCTGCACGAAATCCTGATTCGGGTGCTTGCGGCCGCCCTGCGGCGGAACCGAAGCGACGGTCCCTTCGATCAGTTTCAATAGCGCCTGCTGCACGCCCTCGCCCGATACGTCGCGAGTAATGGAAGGGTTGTCCGACTTGCGCGAGATCTTGTCGATTTCGTCAATGTAAACAATGCCCTTTTGCGCTTTCTCGGTATCGTAGTCGCACTTCTGCAGCAACTTCTGGATAATATTCTCGACGTCCTCGCCGACGTAGCCGGCTTCGGTCAGCGTTGTCGCGTCAGCCATCACGAACGGCACGTTCAACATGCGCGCCAGCGTCTGCGCAAGCAACGTCTTGCCCGATCCCGTCGGACCAATGAGCAGGATGTTGCTCTTGGCCAACTCGACGTCATCAGCCGATTTTCCCTGATGCCGCAAACGCTTGTAATGGTTATAGACTGCGACCGCGAGAATTCGCTTGGCCTGCTCCTGCCCGATCACATACTGATCGAGAAGTGCGGAAATTTCCTTCGGCGTGGGTAGATCGCTCTTCGCAACCTTGCCACCTTCGTCGGCCGAAATTTCATCGCGAACGATGTCATTACAGAGTTCGATACACTCGTCGCAAATGAACACCGACGGTCCGGCGATGAGTTTCTTGACTTCGTGTTGGCTCTTGCCGCAGAAGGAACAATAGAGCAATTTCTCGCTGCCGCTTTTCTTTTCAGCCATGTCGGCCTACCTCATTCCGTATTGCGTTCGATTGCCGGCCGGGACTCAGACCGCGCTGCGATCAGCCAGGACCTTGTCAATCAAACCGTATTCCGCTGCTTCCTGCGCCGAGAGGAAGTTGTCACGATCGGTATCGCGCTCGATGCGCTCGATCGGCTGCCCCGTGTGATGGGACATGATTTCATTGAGCTTTGCGCGCAGGGACAGAATTTCCTTGGCGTGGATCGCGATGTCCGAGGCTTGACCCTGGAAGCCGCCCATCGGCTGGTGGATCATCACGCGCGAATTTGGCAACGCGAAACGCTTGCCCTTGGCGCCGGCCGTCAAAAGGAACGCACCCATGGAACACGCCTGACCGAGGCAAAGCGTCGACACATCCGGCTTGATGAACTGCATGGTGTCGTAGATCGACAGCCCCGCAGAGACCGAACCACCCGGCGAGTTGATGTAGAAGTGAATGTCCTTGTCGGGATTCTCGGCTTCAAGAAAGAGAAGCTGGGCGACGACCAGATTGGCCGTCACGTCATTGACCGGTCCGACCAGAAAAACGACGCGCTCCTTGAGCAAACGCGAATAGATGTCGTAAGCGCGCTCGCCCCGACCGCTCTGCTCGATGACCATCGGCACCATGCCAAGCGCTTGCGGATCCCAGCGGTTTTCTGATTCGCAACGATCGAAACTCATTCCAGCTCCTCTAGTTGCGGGCAAGCATTCTTGCCCGCGCAGTCCCTTAGGCCTTATGTCCCATCAACTCGTCAAAAGCGATCGGCTTTTCGACAACCTTGGATGCCGAAAGTGCCCAGGCGACGACGTTGTCCTCAATGGCGACGCCTTCAACTTCTTGCAGCCGCTGTGGCTGGGCGTAGTACCAGCGAATCACTTCTTCCGGATGCTCGTAGCTCTGCGCCGATTCCTCGACGATCTTCTTGATCTGATCCGGCTGTGCCTGCAGCTTGTTGACCTTGACGATTTCCGACAGGATCAGCCCGAGGCTGACGCGACGCTTGGCTTGATCAACGAACCATTCGCGCTGCATCGGGAAGTCCTTCATCTTGGCGCCGCCGCGCTGCTCCATGTCCTGACGCGCCGACTGCATCAGACGCTGGATTTCCATCTCGAGGAGCGCATTCGGCACGTCGATCGGGTTGGTCTTGAGCAGCGCTTCCATCACCTGATCCTTAACCTTTGCCTGCAGGCGCTTGCTCACTTCGCGCTTGAGGTTGGTCTCGATCTCGGCGCGCATCTTCTCGACATCGCCATCCTCGACACCGAGTTCCTTGGCGAAGTCAGCATCGATTTCCGGCAGGATCGGCTCGCGCACTTCCTTGACAGTAATCTCGAACGAAACGGCCTGGCCCGCGATTTCCTTCGAGAGGTAATCGGCAGGGAAGGTCATTTCGAAGGTCTTGCTTTCGCCGGCCTTCAGTCCGTAAATGGCATTTTCAAAGTCGGCCAGCATGGAGCCGGCACCCAGCACGAACGGATAATCCTTGGCTTGTCCGCCGGCGAACGGCTCGCCGTCCTTCTTGCCGAGGAAGTCGATCGTCACGCGATCGTCCTTCGCCGCGCCGCGATCGACCGGCTCGTAACGCACGCGCTGCTTGCGCAGGACGGTCATGGTGCTGTCGATTTCGGCGGCGCCGACTTCGAGAACGGGACGCTCGATTTCCACGCTGGACAGATCGCCGAGCTTGACTTCCGGATACACCTCGAAAACGGCCGAGAACTCGAGATGCGTCGTGCTTTCGCTCGTCTTCGGCTCGATCCGCGGATTGCCGGCAACACGCAGTTCCTGCGACTTGGCGGCTTCGCCGAACGCACGCTCGAGCGCTTCATTCAGCGCATCAAAATGCGCCTGCTCGCCATACTGCTGCTTGACGATATTCGCCGGCACCTTGCCCGGACGGAAACCCGGCATCTTGAAGTTCTTGCCGATGCGCTTCAGGCGCTGGTCGATGTCCTTTTCAAGTTCCTCGATCGCCACCAGCAAGTCCAGGCGACGCTCAAGTGCGTTGGTCAGCTGCGCGGCTTCGGTTTCGGCGTTGGTGGTGGTTGCGTTCGTTTCCATTGAGAGTCCTTGAAGTCTTATAAATTCGGGCCGAGTGTTCCCCAAGTACCGCTCGGCGCCGCTCAGTTGATCCGTCAATTTGGTGCGAGAGAAGGGACTCGAACCCCCACGCCTTGCGGCGCTGGAACCTAAATCCAGTGCGTCTACCAATTCCGCCACTCTCGCGCAATCCGGCATCTTACCCGAGATCGACCTATACTGTCAGCCGCTCAAGTTCATTCGTGCGCCGCCCTGGGTTTGCCCAACTCACGCGCCGAGCGCTACACAGACTCCGCCCCATGCCCGTCGACCACTACGAGAACTTTCCTGTCGCTTCGCTGCTGCTGCCTGCCCGCTTGCGCCGTCCGGTAGAAGCAATCTACCGGTTTGCGCGCGGCGCTGACGACATTGCCGACGAAGGAGTACTTGCGGATACGGAGCGGCTGGCGGGACTCGCAGTCTATAGAGCCGAACTCGATCGGATTGAACGCGGCGAAAGCGCGTCGAATCGGCTGTTCGCCGATCTCGCGGACGTTATCCGCACGTGGAAGTTGCCAATCAACCTGTTCCGCGACCTGCTCGACGCGTTTGCACAAGACGTAGTCCAAAAGCGCTACAAGAACTACGGGCAGTTGCTCGACTACTGCCGCCGCTCGGCCAACCCGGTCGGACGGCTTATGCTGCATCTCGTCGGGCGTACCGATGACGATGACCTGCGTCGCTCCGACTGCATTTGCTCGGCGTTGCAGCTGATCAACTTCTGGCAGGACGTCGCAGTTGACTGGGCAAAGGACCGCGTCTATCTGCCGCAGACCGATCTTGCGCATTTCGGCGTTAGTGAAAAGCAGATTGCCGACGGCCATTGTGACGCCCGCTGGACAGCACTACTCGATTTCCAGATCGCGCGCACACGCGCACTCATGCTCGAAGGCGCACCGCTCGTCCGACGCTTACCGGGACGCATGGGCTGGGAGATCCGGCTGACGGTTCAGGGCGGGCTGCGCGTCCTCGAATGCATTCAACGCGTAAGCGGCGATGTATTCCGCCGCCGTCCGCGCCTCGGTCCGACGGACTGGCTGCTGATGGGCGGCCGCTCGTTGCTCATGTGAGCACTGTGTGAAAATCGCGGCTTCCTGAACAGGCGGACAAGATGACTCCTGAAGAATACTGCCAGCAAAAGGCCGCTTCGAGCGGATCGAGCTTCTACTACAGCTTCATGTTCCTGCCCCCGAACCGGCGGCGGGCGATCACCGCGCTCTACGCCTTTTGCCGCGAGGTCGACGACGTCGTTGACGAATGCCATGACTTGCAGATTGCCGGTACCAAGCTCGCCTGGTGGCGGCAGGAAGTCTCCAAACTCTACACCGGCAAGCCAGAGCATCCGGTGACGCAGGCGTTGGTTCCGGTAATCGCCGAGTTCGCTGTTCCACAGGAGCAATTGCTCGAAATCATCGACGGCATGGAGATGGATCTGCAGCAGTCGCGCTACCTCGACTTCAAGGCGCTGTCGCTCTATTGCTACCGCGTCGCCAGCGTCGTTGGCCTGCTCGCCGCCGAGATCTTCGGCTATCAGGACCGCAAGACGCTGAAATACGCGCACGACCTCGGTATGGCCTTCCAGCTGACCAACATCATCCGCGACGTCGGCGAAGATGCGCGCCGCGGGCGCGTCTATCTGCCGATGGATGAACTCAAGCGCTTCGAAGTGCCGGTTGCCGACATCCTGAATGCTCGCCACTCAAACAATTTCCGCAAGCTGATGGAGTTCCAGATAGAGCGCGCCGAGCAGTACTACGCGCAGGCGATGAACACGCTGCCAGCAGTCGACCGCAAGACGCAGCGGCCGGGATTGGTGATGGCCGCGATCTATCGCACGCTGCTCGAAGAGATCAAGAACGACGGCTGCCTCGTGCTCAACCAGCGCACATCGCTGACTCCGATCCGCAAGCTGTGGATCGCTTGGCGCACCTGGATCAAGGGTTGAGCCGAAAGATGAAGGTCGCCGTCATCGGCGGCGGCTGGGCAGGACTTGCGGTGGCAGTTGAACTGGCGACCAAGCATGTCGATGTCACTGTGTTCGAGGCCGCCCGACAGCTCGGCGGGCGCGCGCGCAGCGTCGAGATGAATGGCCTAAACCTCGACAACGGCCAACACATCCTGATCGGCGCCTATCGCGAAACGCTGCGTCTGATCGAGCAAGTGGGAAGTAACCCGGGGCAACTGCTGCAGCGGCTTCCACTGGAACTCAACCATCCGGCGGCCGGATTCCGCCTGAAGTTGCCGCGGCTGCCGGCGCCAGTCAATCTTGCGCTTGGGCTCCTTTGCACTCAAGGGCTGGGTATCGGCGAAAAGTTCTCGGCGGCGCGCTTCATGCGTTCGCTGCAATCGGCCGGATATCGGCTTGAAGACGACTGCTCGGTCACGGCGCTGCTCGATCGTCACCGGCAGTCAGAACGCCTGCGCCGTTTCATGTGGGAGCCGCTTTGCCTAGCCGCCTTGAACACGCCTCCGGAAATCGCCTCGGCCCAGGTTTTCGCCAACGTGCTGCGCGACAGCCTTGGCGGTCAGCAGGCGGACACCGATATTCTCTTGCCGAAGAGCGACCTGAGCCGGCTCTTCCCAAATGCGGCCGGCAAGTTCATCGAGAAAAGCGGCGGTCGTATCTGCCTATCCACCCGCGTTGATGCAATCCGTTCCGACCTGTCGGTTTGTGGAGAACAGTTCAACCACGTCGTGCTCGCCGTCGCCCCGCAACATGCAGCGCCTCTCCTCGGCCAGCTCGAAAGCACTGCACCGATCGCCGACCAACTCGGCCAGTACACCTTCGAGCCGATCGGGACCGTCTATGCCGCGTACACCGGTGAGGTGTTACTGCCCTGCCCGATGCTCGGACTCGATGACGGGACGAGCGGGCGCTTCGGGCAATGGGTATTCACGCGCTCCCAGGAGAGTTCTGGCCGTACAGACGTCGACCAGACGACGCTGGCGTTCGTACTGAGCGCGCGCGGCGCGTGGGACTACGCAGACAACGACACGCTGATGCGGACATTGCACGGCGAGCTCGAACAAACGCTGGCGAGACAACTGCCGCGACCGGCATGGCACCGCGTCATCCGCGAACGCCGCGCGACGTTCTCGTGTCGCCCGAAGCTGCCTCGCCCATCCACGCGAACACCGATTCCCGGGCTCTGGCTCGCCGGTGACTACGTCTGTGCCGACTATCCGGCGACGCTTGAAGGTGCGGTGCGCAGCGGAGTCAGTGCAGCGCGTGAGATTCTGGCGTAAGCCGGGAGATCAGCGCGGCACGTAATCAGGCGGCGCCTCGGTAGACGGTGGCGGCGGATAAATGCCGCTCCGCGTTGGAGCCGCCGGCGACTGCGACAAGTTCTTGGCAAATTCGGCAGAGACCGGCACCTTGTGTCCGCGCCCGTACATGCACTGAATGTAGGCGTGGTCGTACTGGCGTTGCGTTCCGTACGTATAGGCTTGGTTCTTCTCGGCCCCAACCACGCTGCCCATCAGCAGACCGGTTCCGGCGCCGACGGCCGCGCCCTGTTGTCCGCCGATGGCTGCTCCCGCCGCTGCGCCGACGGCAGTCCCGACGACCGCCGACTGCACGCCTGGGTCGGGCACTGGCACGGTGATCTGCCGAGAGGCGTAGAGCCGGCAGTCCTGATCGTCGGCGCGGAACGAGTCAAAACTCCGATTGGTGCCGGGCAGCGCCAGAATGCTCGGCGCCGTGGGTATCGTCGAACAGGCGCCGAGCAACACGAGGAGCGATGCGGCGAGCACGCGTCTTGGCAATTTCACTGTCTGCATGAATCCACCCTGCTTTCTTTGCCTTATCGTCAGCGCAAGTCGCCCGGTTGTGGCTCGATCCGATCCCAGCCTGACGGGCATCGCTGCACATAGGGATAGTAGTTGTTCGATTCCGCGCAGTAGTACCAGTACGCCGGCTGCTGTGCCGGCTGTGGGGCAGCTTGCGGCTGTTCAATATAGACCGGCGGCGACCGCTCGATGATCACCGGCGGATAAGCTGGATAGGGATAAGGATATGGCGGCCCCCAGAACCACGGATCCCAACGCGGCGCAACGACGACGCCGACGCCGTAGCGCACACCTCCGTGCCGGTGATCCGCCCACACACTCGAAACGTTGAGAATAGCCACCGCCGCCAGCAACAACAACGCGGTGCCGCGCCTGGTCAATCTACCAAGATTCACTTCCTGACTCCTGTACAAGCCTATTCCAACAGACTTCTGTGCAGAAAGAACGCGACAAGGGGCAACTCCGTTGACGCGATCGTTCAAACCGCGGGAGTCGAGTTCCCTTGCGCATCGGTGTACATGAATCGCTCGCCTTCAACGGAGAACGTCCCTGCCTGATACGCCTTGCGCAGGTGCAGCACCTTCTTTCCCAGCGTCACATCAACGGCGCCCGCCACTTCCATGCCGACCTCGATCCGCGCTCCCGCGATCAGGGCAAGTTGCCTCTCCAGTTCGTCGCGTTGCGGCAGCAATCGGCCCCACGCCTTGACCGCCTGCTCCCACGACGCCTTCGCGCGCTCGAGCAAAGGCGCCTTGTCGCCCTGGCGTGCGAGGTGCTTGACCAGCTTGTCTAGGTTCTGCTCGTCCTCTCGCTGCTTGTCGATCTTGTGCGCCAGCGCCTGATATTCGGCTTCCAGTACGGGATTGACTCCGAGCAGCAAGCGGGTCACGCCGCCTGTCGCCGAGCCAAGGATAGGCGCACGTATGAGCAGCATCGCGCGCGCCGAACCACCGGCCAGACGGCCGCGCTGCGTCGACTTGAGTCCGACGAGGATCTGGTTGTTGGCCTGCAGTTCGCTCTGCAGCGCCGTATCTTCAATTGCGATGGTTGTACCCGCCGTAACCGACGCGTTCTCGACGAAGCGCACCGACACCGAACCGCCGGCGCGAACGTGCGCCTTGGCAATGACGCCACCGCCGATGCGAATGTCGCCGCCAGCTTCGAGCTCGGCGCCGTCGACGACGCCGCTGATGATGATGTCGCCTGTGGCGCGCACCTTCATCCCCGGCATGACCTCGCCTTCGACATTGACGGTTCCGTCAAAAGAGATATTCCCCGACGCCACGTTGACGTTGCGGATGCGCAGCACCTGCTCGACGTTTACCGTGTTGCCGCAACGAACGGGCTGGCCGCTGAACACAGCGCGCAGGAGGTTGGCATCATCCTTTGCCACGTAGGCGCCGATCAGCTTCTCTGAAAACCCTTCGTTCTTGCCCGGTATCGGCTCGAGGACTTCGCCACGCACATTGCGGCCCGCAGTGCCGGTTGTCGGTGGAATGCGCCGCATCAAAGCATCGTCGGCCGATACGGAAGGAATCGCGCCAAGATCGCGAAAATCGATCAAACCCTGCGCATTGACCCGCGGCGAGCGATCGCGCGCCTCGGCGATGAGCAACTCGAACCGCGTGTCGTCGCCATTGACCGGGGCCGTTCCGGAAGCGATCAGCACGCGCTCGGGATGTTGGAGGGCACAAGCCTCGGTGACCGCCGCCGGATCAATGCCATACGTCACGCCGGCTTCGCCGAGCGCCATGAAAACCGCGTCGGACAACAAGGGCTTGCCGCCCTGTGCCGGGACGACGCTCAGCCAGACCTGCATCGCATCCGCGGCGACTTCGAGCGAGAAGGTGGCGTCCGAAGACTTCGCCAGTTCAATTTCAAGCTCGGCCGATGCATCGGCATAACGATCGAGCAGGATTGCTGTCGACGTTTCGGACAAGACCCACTTCCCGAAACCGGCCTCGTACAGCAGCACCTTCAAGCCATCCGCGTCGAGTGCTAAACGTTCGGCGACCGGCGTTAGCTTCGCGAAAAGACACTCGCCGTTCTGCACCAGATTCAATCCGGAACTCTCTGCCATTACGCTCATCGGTTCCCTTTCATGACGTGGGTCACCTACTCCGCATAACGCTATGCCAAAGGTCATACTTTGGCAAGATCTATTCGGTGTTGCGCGTCAGTCGCCCACGACTTCGGCAATCTCGCCAGCGTGCATGCGCAGTCGACGGCCGCAGCGAGCGGCGATCTCCTCGTCGTGCGTGACGAGAATCAGCGTCGTTCCACGCTCGGCATTGATCGCGAACATCAGTTCGATGATCTGATGGCCGGTGGCCGCGTCGAGGTTGCCTGTCGGCTCGTCGGCAAAAATCAGGCGTGGCTTGGGCGCGAAAGCGCGCGCGAGCGCGACGCGCTGCTGCTCTCCACCGGAGAGGTGCTTCGAGTAATGACGAAGCCGATGCGCAAGGCCGACGCGCTTGAGCCAGAACTCCGCCTCGGCGCGCGCGTTGGCCGTGCCAGCGAGTTCCAGCGGCAACATGACGTTCTCCATCGCATTCAGGGACGGCAAAAGTTGGAACGACTGGAAGACGAAACCGAGCAGACGGCCGCGCAGCATGGCGCGCGCATCTTCGTCGAGGTTGGCGAGCGATTCGCCGGCGAGGCTGACCGAACCGCTGCTGGGCAGATCGAGTCCGGCCAGCAGGCCGAGCAACGTCGACTTGCCGGACCCGGATGCGCCGACGATCGCCACCGTTTCCCCTGCCGCGACGGAAAAGGAATTCTCGTGCAGAATGGTTAACGGTTCGCCGCCGTTGTCCACGCGCTTGGTCAGACGGCTGACTTCGATAACCCTTGATTGATCTGCAACCATGGTGCGTTTTCCTTTTAGTTCGCTCGTTCGATCGCTGATCCGGGTGATGGTTCTGGCCGGGCTGGCCATCAGCGCCTCGACGACGTGGGCCGCTCGCAACATTCTTGTTTTCGGCGACTCGCTCTCGGCCGGCTACGGCATACCTCAGGAAGCCGCCTGGCCGAGCCTGCTCGCCAAGCGTCTTGAGCAAAAGCGGCTCGATTATAGCGTCACCAATGCCAGCATCTCCGGTGAGACCACGAGCGGCGGGCGCACGCGGCTCGCTGCCGCGTTGGACAAAGCCCAACCCGCTGTCGTCGTTATCGCGCTTGGCGCCAACGACGGTCTGCGCGGCCTGCCGATCAAGACGATGCGCGACAACCTGGCGGCGATGGCCGATGCCGCACAGAAGAAGAATGCGCGCGTGCTGATCGTCGGCCAGCGGTTGCCGCCGAACTACGGCCCTTACGCGACGCAGTTCCATGAGGCATTCGCGGCCGTCGCCAAGGAAAAGAAGACCGCGCTCGTCGACTTCCTACTCGACGGCGTCGCCACCCGGCCGGAGCTTTTCCAAGCCGACAACCTGCATCCGACGGCCGAAGCGCAGCCCATGTTGCTCGACACCGTCTGGCAAGGCCTCGCCCCACTTTTGAAATGAAAACAAGAACAGCCAACCAATGAGTACCGGAAGACACGGCGTCATCAAGATCGAACGCCTTGAAGAGTTCAGCCAGTTCGACGAAATCATCGACGTACGTACCCCGGCCGAGTTCGCCGAAGATCACATCCCCGGCTCGATCAACTGCCCGGTACTCGACAACGAGCAACGCATCGAAGTCGGTACCTTGTACAAGCAGGAATCGCCCTTCGCCGCCAAGAAGATCGGCGCGGCGTACGTGGCCGAGAACATCGCCCATCACCTGCGGCACAGCTTTCAGGATCGGCCCAAGGACTGGAAACCGCTGATCGTCTGCTGGCGCGGTGGGCAGCGCAGCGGCTCGATGACACTGATCTTCCGGCGCGTCGGCTGGGACGCGCAACAGTTGCAGGGGGGCTACAAGGAGTATCGACAACTCGTCATCGAACAACTGGCCGAGCTTCCACGCCGGATGTCGTTCAAGGTCGTCTGCGGCGCCACCGGCAGCGGCAAGAGCCGCGTCCTGCAAGCCTTGGCTCAAGCCGGCGAAGCGGTGCTCGATCTCGAGGAACTCGCTTGTCACAAAGGATCGGTGCTCGGCACGCTGCCCGGCACCGAGCAACCATCGCAAAAGATGTTCGAGACGCGCCTGCTCGCCGCCTTGCGTGCGCTCGATCCGACACGCCCGGTGTACGTGGAGGCGGAAAGCCGGCGTATCGGCAAGATTCACGTGCCCGATGCGTTGCTCGAAAGAATGCGCCAAGGCGAGTGCATCAACATCGAAGCGGCGTTCACTGCACGCGTCGACTTCCTGCTGCGCGACTACGACTACTTTCTGCGCGATCCCGACTGGCTGCGCTCACGCCTCGATTCCCTGCGCAAGCTGCAAAGCCGGGAAACGATCGAACGGTGGTTCGGCTACGTCGACGGCGAGCAGTGGCGCGCGCTTGTCGCCGAACTGCTCGAACTGCACTACGACCCGCTCTATCACCGCTCGCAGAACCAGAGCTTCACCGGCCTCGATTCGCCAGCCCGTTTCGCCTGCGACAACCTGACGCCCGAGGGCGTTGAACGACTCGCCACCACGATCCGCAATCACATCCGGAGTAGCAAGCCATGAGCAACGAAACCCACCCGTCCCGCCTGACCGTCAGCGAAAACGGCGCTGGCCGCTACCAGCAGACGGTGCGCAGCGGCCGCCATGAATTAATCGCCGACGAGCCCGTCGATGCGGGTGGCGACGACGCCGGCCTCGCACCGTACGACTTCCTGATGGCGGCGCTCGGCGCCTGCACGTCGATGACCCTGCGCATGTACGCCGAACGCAAGGAACTGCCGCTCACCCGAGTACAGGTCGATCTGCGACACGAGAAGATTCGCGCCGCCGACCAACCGCCGGTTGACCACATCGAACGCGTGATCACGCTTGAGGGCGATCTGACGCCCGAACAACGCCAGCGCATGCTCGAGATCGCCAACAAGTGCCCGGTGTATCGAACATTGACTTCGAACATTCAAATCGAGAGTACGATAGCCGCGTAAAAAGCCGGGCCGGACACACGGCCGATCGACGCAAAAAAGCTGACTAACCGAGGGGTGAACTCCGATGCTCGAACGCCACTATCTCACCAGTCTTTTTGAGCCCAAGACAGTCGCCGTGATCGGCGCTTCGGAACGCGAGAACTCGGTCGGCAGTGTTATTTTCCGAAACATCCTCGATGCCGGCTACAAGGGTCGGCTCTACCCGATCAACCCGAAGCACGAGTCGATTCATGGCATCGCCGCCTACAAGTCGATCGAGGACATCGGTGCGCGCGTCGAACTCGCGGTTATCGCCACCAAGCCAAAGACGGTGCCCGAGATCGTCGAGCAATGCGGACGCAGTGGCATCAAGAACATCATCATCATTTCCGCCGGCTTCTCGGAATCCGGTCATGCCGGCGCGGCGCTGGAGCGCAAGACCCTGGAGATCGCGCGCAGCTACGGCGTGCGCGTGCTGGGCCCCAATTGCCTCGGCATCATCCGGCCGGAAATCGGCCTCAACGCGACCTTCGCCCGCGTCACCGCCAGTGTCGGCAACCTCGCGCTGGTCTCCCAATCCGGCGCCATCTGCTCGGCGGTGCTCGACTGGGCGGCGAGCAACAAGGTCGGCTTCTCGTCGGTCATCTCGCTCGGCAGCACGGCCGACGTCGACTTCGGCGAAATCCTCGACTACCTCGTCTACGACAACCGCTCGCACTACATCCTGCTCTACATCGAAGGCATCCGGAATTCGCGCCGCTTCATGAGCGCGCTGCGTTCGGCCGCACGTATCAAGCCGATCATCCTGCTCAAGGCCGGGCGCCACGCCGCCGGCTCGGCCGCCGTGCAGGTGCATTCTGGCATGCTCGCAGGCTCGGATATCGTCTTCGACGCCGCGATCAGGCGCTCGGGCGTCGTGCGCGTGAAGACCATCGGACAGCTCTTCTATGCCTCGAAGGCGCTCGCCTCGAAGTTCAAGCCGATGGGCAAGCGGCTCGCTATCGTCACCAACGGCGGCGGACCCGGCGCGATGGCGGCCGATCGCGCCGGCGACATGGACATCCCGCTCGCCGAACTGTCGGCCGACACGATGAAGGCGCTCAACAACAAGCTGTCGACCAACTGGTCGCGCAGCAACCCGATCGATATCGTCGGCGACGCATCACCGGAGCACTATCGCGATGCGATCCTGACCGTCGCAGAGGACGATGGCGTAGACGGCGTGCTCGTCATGCTCGCGCCGCAGGCGATGACGCAGCCAACCGAAGTCGCGCAGAGCGTCATCGAGGTCAGCAACGCCACCTCGAAAGCGATCATCGCCTGCTGGATGGGGCAAGAACACGTCGAGGAAGGACGGCTGGCCATGGAGAACGCCGGCATTCCGGCCTTCCGCATGCCCGAGACGGCGGTCGAACTCTACTATCACATCTCGACCTACTACCGGAACCAGACGCTGCTGCTGCAAACACCCTACGGCGCAGCCAGCATTTCGCCGCAGGAAACCGAAGGCGCCAAGATGCTGGTCGAGGCCGTGCTGCAGGAACATCGCAAGGTGCTGTCGGAGATGGAGTCGAAGGCCATCCTGCGCGCCTTCCGCATCCCGGTCGCGCAGACGATGGTCGCACGCACGCCGACCGAAGCCCTGCTGCTTGCCGAGCAGATCGGCTTCCCGGTGGCCATGAAAGTCGACTCGCCCGACCTCGTGCGCAAGAGCGACGCCGGCGGCGTGCGGCTGAACATCACCAACGCGCCGTCGGTACGCAACGCCTACCACGACATCATCGAGGTCGTCCAAAAGCGGCACCCGAACGCGCGCATCAACGGCGTGTCGATCGAGCCCTACCTCGCCCGGCCGAACGGCCGCGAGCTAATGATCGGCGTCGAACGCGACCCGACCTTCGGGCCGATCATCACCTTCGGCGCCGGCGGCACCGAGGTCGAGATCTTCAGCGACCGCGCCGTCGCCCTGCCGCCACTGAACCAGTACCTCGCGCAGGATCTGATCCGCTCGACGCGCGCGGCGATGCTGCTCGGCGAGTTCCGCAACATGCCGCCGATCAACATGGAAGCGCTCGAAGACGTGTTGCTGCACATTTCGGAAATGGTCTGCGAACTGCCGTGGCTGCAGGAACTCGACCTCAACCCGCTGATCGTCGATGAAAACGGCGCCATCGCCGCCGACGCGCGCATCGTCATCGATCACGCGGCAACAAGCGGCGACCGCTACTCGCACATGGCGATCCACCCCTACCCGTCGCACCTCGTGCAGGAATGGGAGCAGCCGAACGGCCTCGTCATCACCATCCGCCCGATCCGCCCGGAAGACGCCGAGATGGAGCAGGACTTCGTCAAGAACCTCTCCGACGAAAGCAAGTACTACCGCTTCATGGACACGCTGCGCGAACTCACGCAATCGATGCTCGTGCGCTTTACCCAGATCGACTACGACCGCGAAATGGCGCTCGTCGCCACGCTGCCGGAGAAGGACGGCAAGACGGTCCAGATCGCCGTCGCACGCTACGTCACCAACCCGGACGGCGAGACCGTCGAGTTCGCTCTCGCCGTCGCCGACGCCTGGCAGAAGCACGGCATCGGTCGCAAGCTGATGAGCGCGCTGATCGAATCGGCCCGGATCAAGGGCTACCGCGCCATCGTCGGCGACGTTCTCTCGCAGAACACCAAGATGTTCCGGCTGATGGGATCGCTCGGTTTCACCATCCACCCGCATCCGGATGATCCGGCAGTCAAACGGGTCATCTGCTCGCTGCATTCGTAGAAAAAGCCGAACCGGACACCCGCGTCCCGCATCTGACAGGAAGTCCCTTGGATCCGAGCCGGCAGGTCCGGGACCAGATGTGCGCCCAGTCAGTCAGTCCGTGCCATGCCCTACCCGGTGATCGGCAACCCAGCTCGCGATCACTTTTCAGCCTCCTCTTCAGTACTTTTTCGACTCAGCAAGAACCTCTCTTTCTGAAGTGCGGCACAACATCAAAGTACTCTCGCACCGCATATTCGACGGACAAAAGAGTTTGCGAGAACCATCAGAAAACAAGAGACTTCGCAGCTCGACGGCGTGTCGTCTCGTCCAATCAGTCATTTGCTCCGTATGAAACGACAGCAAACCGAGCCATTCCATCGCTCTTCCGCGCAACGCGCAGACGCGACCGATACTATTTCCAATCAATACTTGCTTCCATTCTGAATGCGCGACGTCCATTCGAGGCCACCCATGAGAGCATAAAAGTACCGACAAGAAGGAGTGATTGAGTTATCACCCGGCCAAGGTCCGGAGCAATACTTCCCCTCGCCGCAGTTGATCGGCAACAACAATTTTTCCTTCAACAGGGGACAAACATGATGCTCAAGAAGTCACTCCTCCTCGCCGCCTGCCTGGCGGCGACGGGCACTGTTTCTGCAACGGAACTCGTCATCGCGACGGTGAATAACGGTCACATGATCGAGATGCAAAAACTCGGCAAGTTCTTTGAACAAGCCAATCCGGACATCAAGCTCAAATGGGTCACGCTCGAAGAGGGCACGCTGCGTCAGCGCGTCACCACCGACATCGCCACCAAGGGCGGTCAGTTTGACGTGATGACGATCGGCATGTACGAGACCCCGATCTGGGGCAAGAAGGGTTGGCTGCAGGAAGTGAAGACCGACGCCGCCTACGACGTCGACGACCTGCTGCCAGCGATGCGCAACGGACTGTCGTCGGAAGGCAAGCTCTACGCGGTCCCGTTCTACGGCGAAAGCTCGATGCTGATGTATCGCAAGGATCTCGCCGACAAGGCCGGCGTGACGGTCAAGGACAAGCCGACGTGGCCGGAAATCGCCGAACTGGCAGGCAAGATTCACGATCCGGCGAATGGCGTCTATGGCATCTGCCTGCGTGGCAAGCCGGGCTGGGGCGACAACATGGGTTTCATCTCGACGCTCGCCAACACGTTTGGCGGCCAGTGGTTCGACATGAGCTGGAAACCGCAACTCGACACGAAACCCTGGCATGACGCGATCACCTTCTACGTCGACTTGATGAAGAAGTACGGCCCGCCGGGATCGTCCGCCAACAGCTTCAATGAAATTCTCGCTCTCTACAACGAAGGAAAGTGCGGCATGTGGGTCGATGCGACGATCGCCGCTTCGTTCATCAGCGATCCAAAGCAATCGAAGGTGGCCGACAAGGTGGCGTTCGCGCAGGCGCCGACGATGGTGACGTCAAAGGGTGCCAACTGGCTGTGGGCGTGGGCGCTGGCCGTTCCGGCCGGTTCGCAGAAGGTCGAAGCCGCCAACAAGTTCATCACCTGGGCGACCAGCAAGGAGTACATCGACCTCGTCGGCAAGGAAGTGGGCTGGGGCAACATCCCGACCGGTACGCGCAAGAGCACCTACGAGAACGCGGAGTTCCTCAAGGTCGCCAAGTTCGCTGCGGCCGAGAAGGCCGCGATCGACAGCGCCAACCCGAACGACCAGACGCTGCCCAAGTCGCCGTATATGGGCATCCAGTTCGCTGCGATTCCCGAGTTTCAGTCGATCGGGATTGCCGTCGGGCAGCAGATGAGTGCCGCACTGGCCGGCAAGACGACGGTCGAAGCCGCGCTCAAGGCTTCGCAGACGGCGGCCGAGCGTGAGATGAAGAAGGCCGGTTACTACAAGTGAGCGTCCGCAACCCGGGGCGCGAGGCCCTTCAGACGCTCGCGCCCCGCCGCGTCGCCAGATAACAACATGCCCGCGGAAATTCGGGCGTGCCTTTGCGATCTATCTCAAATGTGGGTTTGGGTGAAGCCGCTTTGAGCAGGCAGATAACGGATTACGGGTTCGGTTACCTGCCTGCTGCTTCTTTTCTCACGCCGCGAGCCTCACACCGAGAGCTTATTCGAGACAGCAGTGCTTAGCGGATTGCGTCACCTTATACGCTCTCCCGAAAGACCATACAGCCCCGGTTGTTTTTCTGCAATTTCGTATCACAAATTGACCGATGACGATCACTTGAGCACTCAGGCCAAGCATAAATTGGCTGCCGCTGATGGATTTTTTCATCGGCCTTCAAACCGAACCTAAGAACAGGAGACTGATTCATGAAACTGAAAGC
>JADHEF010000408.1_pt1 | contig 46837 bp, 58 predicted proteins | sample 8952391 | NCBI WGS metagenome assembly JADHEF01 (sample SAMN16124439, study PRJNA663245) | bioreactor sludge metagenome | isolation source: sludge (nitrite) | place: India:Bengaluru | collected 2019-02-28 | reverse complement strand
GGCCTCCCCCCACAACCCCCGTCGATTTGCGAGGGGGACTTGTGGGGGGATGCTTCAACGACGCGGCCGGCGAGCCGTGTTTAACGCTGCCAACCCCCTCACCCCATCCCAACCCTTCCCCTCAAGGTGAAGGGCTATCCCCACCCCCCGCCCGCCCCAAGGCGGGAGCGAGGGAAGCCGAGCGAGAGGATCACTTTTCACAGGAACCAAGAGCATGAAAACCACGGAACCGCGCCCGGTGGAAGTCGGGCAGATCATCGAATGGGAAGGCGACACATGGCGAGTCCTGGGCCTGGGCGTCCGCATTGACGGGAAGGTGAACGCGCACCTTGCGAGCACCACGCGAGGCCGGCAGCAGCGCAACGGCTTCTACCCGGTGCAGATGGCCGACATGATCCCCGAGCTGATCGGCTGACCGTGACCTGTAGCACCTGTAATTCTGTTGTATCATTCGCCTAATAGTGATATACATATATCACCAAAGAGAGGGAAAAGACCGTGGCAATCCAGATCAAGAAAGACGGCATCGAGAGCGGCAAGGCGGCCTACCGCGTCACAGCGACGCGCCTGGGCGGGCCGATGTTTGTGGCCCTGATCCGCTACTTCGACAAAGAGGCGCTTGCCAATGCCGGCAACCAGGACGAGGCGCCGCATTGGGCACTGATGCACTGGACTGGCCGCATTGACCGATTCGACACGCTGGCCGAGGCCAAGGCCGAAGCCCGCAAAACCTACGCATGACCAGGAGGAACGACATGACCACGCAGACCACACCGACCCGCGCAGCGCGCCGTTTGAACGACCACCACGCCCGCACGTCGGCAGGCTTCTATCCGAGCGCCGTTTGCTCGCGCGCCTTTGGCGCCCGCGTGCGCGCCGGCCAGCTCGAGATCACCGACGACTTCGAGGCGTGGCACGCCGTCGACCTCGACAGCATCGAATTCCGCGACCACAACGGCCGCAAGATTTTCCTCTGACCTGACCAGGAGAAACGCCATGAACACCCGACTCCCCCTTGCTCTTGTGCTGGCCGGCCTGCTGGCCGCGTGTGCCCAGGAGGGCAACAAGCCCGCCGTCACCGTGACGATGCCGGAGGCCAAAACCGTCGCCTACTACAAGGCCAACCAGGACGAGCGCAAGGCCAAGCTGGCCGAGTGCCACGACAAGGCCGTGAACACGCTGCAAGACACGACCGAGGCGGCCGAGTGCCGCGCGGCTGGCAAAGCGGCGCAAGACGCCTTTCTGACCGTCGCCGCGAACACCGGCAAGACCTACAAGCGCTTCTGACCATGAGCCAGCCAACCACCTACCAAGGCCGGCTTCTGTTCGGTGACGAGGCCGACGCCGTGGCGTACTGGAAAGACAAGGAATGGAAGAAATGGGCCGTCGACGTGACCGCAGGGCCAGCGAAGCGGCCGACATACCGCAACACCGTCTACGTCAGAGCCAAGACCGCCCAGGATGCCGTCGACTGCGCCAAGCGCAACATGATCGCCAAGCCACCGCGCGGCGTTCGCTTCGCCGCGCGCCTTGCTGGGCCTCGCGAGCTGGGATGCGTGCCGACACCGGAGAAGGGCAACCATCCCCCCGCACGCAGCGCGTGAAAAAAAGTTCTGTAGCACCTGTATTTTCGCTTGTATTGTCGGCTAGATAGTGATATATTTATATCACTGAAACAGGCAACCAACCCCGGAGGATCAAGATGCCGAACACCGCAATCCGCTACGTCGTCAAGGACGAACATACCCTGGGCTACTTGCAAGAAGGTTCGCCCTACATGGGCGTCTTACAGGGTAGCGTTTTGAAGGGAGGCCACGACTGGAAAAACGGCCCGGTGTCCACGTTCGGCGCCACCATCCGCCCGGCAACCAAAGAGGACTTCGAGGCCTACCGTGTAGCCCTGCCGTCCGACTTCAAGCCCGAAACCGTTTAACCCCTTTTTTTTGCCCTTTAGTGATATACATATATCACGAGAAGGGCGCCAACCGGAGGAAGCACCATGCAAACCGTTCAAGCACAGCAAGCCCGTCTGACCCGCGTTTTCCGCCGTGACGGCAACAGCTTCGAGCCTGTCACCGTCAACCTGTCCGACTTCGTGGCCCTGGGCGCACCGACCGCCCTGCCCGCTTCGTCGGGCTATTCGCTTTGCCAAGCCTTCCGCAGCAAGGCCGAGGGCGGCGAGATCGTCTACGCCCCGGCCCTGTTCAAGCTGGGCCGCATCGTCGCCACGCCGGCCGCGATCGACGTGCTCGAGCAGCACGGCAAGACCCCCTTCGACTTCATCGGCCGCCACTTGGCCGGCGACTGGTCGCACCAGACCGAGAGCGATGCGCTCGAGAACGCCGCCAGTGCTGAAAAGGGCTATCGCGTTTTCAGTTCGTACTACCTGACCGACGACCAGGGCGAGGACGCCCCGAAGGTTTGGGTGATTACCGAGCACGACCGCAGCGTGACGACCGTACTGCTGCCTTCCGACTACTGACCCACGCCGACAAGGGCGCCGCGCGCCCTTGTCACCGATCCAGTGACGACGACCAGGAGCTAGACCATGCCCCAGCAAAACAGCATCGAACTCGAGCAGCCCATCAACATCCGCCCGGCCGATTGGCGGCGCCTCCCGGCCTTCTACAAGAAGGTGATCGACGGCGTGCCCAGCGTGCTCGTGCGCCGAGGCCTTCGCGCCGCTTTCGTGCCCGTCCGGTTCGTTCACACCGGCATCTTCTAACCCGACCTCAACGACCAGGAGAACGACCGTGAAGATCACCAAGCAAGAGATCAAGGCAATGGCGGCCAACAGCCTGAACCGCATGGCGATTCTGATGAATCACGCCGAAGCCAAGGGCGCGCGCGACCTTCGCAGCTCGCGCGACGCGGCCAAGATGCGCCGCCGCGCCGAGCGCTACCGCAAGAACTACCAGCGCCTTCACGGCATGGCCGCAGGCTTCTAAGGGGACAACGATGCAAGGACTCTTTGAGCCGCTTTTCCAGCCCATCGTCGACGCGACGGGTGCGGTCTACGCCTATGAAGCCCTGATGCGGTTTCACGGCCACGACGCCAGCCCGGCGCCGTTCGTTCTCCGCTGGGAGAAAACCGGCTTCATCAAGCACGCCGATCGCGCCATGCTCAAGCGCATCGCGGAGATCGTCGGCACCGCCCGGCCGGCCTTGCGGCTGGCCGTGAACGTGTCGATCGCCACGGTGGAGGAAGGCGGCACCGCCTACCTCGAGGCCTTGAAGATGCTCACCCCGCACACGCGCCGCGTGATCGTGGAGCTGACCGAAACCAGCCCGATCCAGGACATGCCCGCGCTGATGCGCTTCATCGGCCACTGCCGCGAGCTGGGTTGCTCGATCGCGCTGGACGATTGCCGGCCGGGCCACCTGTACGGCGATCCGGCGTTCATTGCGCAGATCAAGCCGCAGGCCATCAAGCTCGACGGCGAGTTCCTTCACCACTGCTACAGCACGCGCGAGATCGCGCCGGCCGTTGAGCTGCTGGCCGCCGCGCGCAGCGTGAGTGCCACCGTCATCGCTGAATGCGTCGATAGTCCGGCCATCCGCGACTTCGCGTTTTGGCTGGGCGTGAATCTGGCCCAGGGCCACGCCATCGGCCGCCCGGCCCCACTGCCCGGCGTTGCCAAGCCGGCCGCCGACACCATGCCCGCCCCGCTGGGCAACTGACCAGGAGAACACCCTTGAAAGCCTCGACCCTGCTTTTCAGCATCGCTTGCTTCCTCGCCGCCGTCATCGCCCCGCCTGCACTGGCCGCGAACGTCGCGGCCGGCCTGCTGGGCCTGTTCGTGCTGGGCAACAAGCCGGCCCAGCCCGCGCCCGTCGTCGTCGTGCGTGAAGTCCCGCCGAAGCGCGCGCCGGAACCTCGCGTGTTCCAGGTGCGCGGCGGGATCGTGGTGTTCGAGGATCGCGGCGGCAATACCGTCAGCCGCTTCTATCCGGCATGATGAACATATCTTTCACTACAGAGGGAATACAACAATGCTTTTCTTGAACCGAATCCCCGATCACGCCATGCGGCCGGCCCTGCTGGGCACGCTGGCCGTGTCGGGCGGCATCGTGGCCTATGCCTCGCATACCTCGAACCCGCTGCTGCTGTTTCCCGCGCTGCTTGTTTTCGGCCTGTTTTACGGCCTGATCCTCGAAAACGATTGGCGCAAGTTCCGCGATCGCCGGCACCGTGCCGTGATCGGCACTTTCAAGCAGCTCGACCAGATCGCGGACGGCAAGCGCTGGATCGGCGCACAAAGCACCATCGTCGCCCAGCTCGAGCCGAGCGACATGGAGGGCGTGCCCAGGCCATACCACCGAATGACCTTCCGCTACCCCTTGCTTTGCAAGACGGAGAAAGGCGCGTGGTTTCTCCTGCATGTGCTCACCCACGGCGACAAGGTAATCGAATACGGCATCACCCCAATTGCAGAAGAAAAGGCCGCTGAATTGGTGCAGGACGAACCGGAGATTATGGCCCGGCATTTCAAGCCGCTTAATGCTGTTGAAGTTGCATAACCCATTGAATAAAAACGCTTTTTTATTAGGAAAATCAACGGTTTAGCCTAGATTTTCAAGGCGTCGCGTGATATACTTATAGCGCGTAATAGGAGGCCATCATGTTGAATGGAACCACCGTAAAAGCACCACCCAAAAAGCCCGGTTTCGGGATTTTGGTTTATGCCCTTGCCGCTGCTTTGGCAGTGCTGGCGATCGACTGGTTCTTGCGTGAAGGCGCGCAGGAAGCAAGCGGCCGAGGGGCGGCCATCGTTCACGGCTTGCGCGGGTTGTGGGAACTGGCAGAACCGGCCAGGACTGCGGCCGGCGAATGGCTGGCGACGCACTCGTGGCGGCCGTTCCTGATGGTGACGGGCGGCTTGGCCCTGTTTGGCCTCCTGCTGATGCGCGGAATGCCGCCTTGCCCCAAGCGCAGCTTGATCGACTTCTTCGCCACCACGTCGGCCTTGCTGTTCGTGTTCTCCGGCACGCTCTACGGCGCCTTCCTGCTGACCGGCAACTGGCATAGCGCCAAGCTGGCCGTGGCCGCCTTGATCCTTTTCTTGCTGGGCGCGCGCTTGAAGCGCGTCCGTTGAACCAGGGGGAAATTCATGTTCTTGCAACGACTCACCGATGAACAACTGACACAGACCGCGATCGGATCGGCCGCCGCGTCCATCCTGATCGCCGTTGTGGCTTTCGCCTACGACGGCGGCAAGGCCGGCGCTGTGCTGGCCCCCTTGCTCGCCATCCCGGCGATCTTGACCCTCATCGAGAAGAACGACCGGCGCCTACGCGCTGCCTGGGCGCGCAATGTCCGGGCCGCATTCCACGGCTTCGACCTGTTGCAAGACGGCAAACGCTGGAAGGGCAGCGAAGCCGAACTGGTACACATGGCCGACCCGCAGCACGTCGACAACAAGGATCGACAGCTACAGCTTGCGATCCTGGGCAAGACCAAGCGCGGCGCGTGGTTCATCTTGTCCCTGCTGACCGAGGGCGCTGACGTGATCGGCCTCGAGCTGCGCGAAGTCGACGAGAACGAGGCCAGTACCTTCACCACCAACAAAGAGGCCGCTTTCAAGGCGGCCGAGCTGGCATAACCATCACCAGGGCCGCCCACCAGGAGGCCTTATTTTTTGCCCGAGAGGGCGCGCGGAAAGGAGCAACACCATGCAACAAGCTGACATGAGCACCACCACCTTCGAGCCGGAAACCATCATCGAAATCAACGACACGATGCGCGGCTTTCGCAAGCTCGCCATCGTCGTCGGCGCCGGAAACGCCTACGTCGACCTGCTGGACGACGACACCCCGTTCCCCACCTACACCGCCCTGAACCCGGCGCCGGCTGGCGATCCCCTGTCGTGGAGCTTCGCCCTTGCCGACAAGGGGCCGGAAGCAGCGGGCGCCTTCAACGAGCTGATGGAAGCCTTGCTGGGCGAGCGGCTGGACAGCCTCACCTACTACCGCGCCCTCAAGTGGGCCTTCGACCACCACGAGTTCGACGCCGGCAAAGCCATCCAGGCCGGCCGCGAGGCGACGGCCAAGGTGCGCGAGTCGCGCGACTACATGGATCACACGATCGCCGGGGCGACCGCCTGATGAGCGACGCACAACCCCAAGCCCTCGAGCTGCCCACCTGCCCGGAGTGTCACGGCGTCGTGACCATGCCCCCGCGCATGGGCATGTCGCACCACACCTGCAAGTGCAGCGAATGCGGCAAGACCTTCTCGTTCTTGGCCTTGCTGGGCATCAGCGTCGGCCAGATCGAGCACTTGAACAACCCCGAGCCGCTGCACTAAGCCAGCGACCCCACAAGGAAGGGTGAAAACATGGCAGTACAACAAGAACGCCAAGCCGCCGAGGATCGCATCACCGCGAACTTCGGCCAGGAGTACGACCGCTTCTACAGCGCGCTTTCCAATACGAGCATCCCGGAGGGCCGGAAGGCGCTGGGCGCCGGCCGGCTGGCCCTCGAGCGCGCCGTTCTCAAGACCGCATTGGAAAACGCAGTGCCGCCGCACGCGCTGGCCGGCAAGCTGGGCGATCCAGGGCGAGAGCCGACCACGCTGCAAATGATCCAGAAAGGGCGAGAGGACATGCAGCGAGCCTTCGGGCAAAGCCCGGAAAGCACCGTCGCGATCCTCGCCGGCCGCACGGCCAACGTCGACATGCCGAAAGGCCTGGGCATGTCCGAGGACATGCGCCAACTGGTGAACCAGGGCCGCAAGCTCAACGCCGACATAGTGCTCGAGCAGTTCGGCAACCGTGGCCGCCTGACGATCGACGACGAGCGCCGAGGCACCCACGTAGGGCTTGCCCAGGGCGAGAAACTGCCCGTCATGAAGGAGAAGCTGGTCAATCACATGCTGTTCGTGAACAGCGTGATCGACCACGGCATCAAAACCGGCAAGCTGTCTCCCGACGACGGCAAGTTCTTGCAGGACAACGTGACCAAGATGGTTTTCAACCCCGGCGAGCAGAACGGCTTGTCGCAGGCCTTCAAGGACTTCCAGCAGAGCGTCGGCCCGAGGACGCGCGACGAGATCATGAAGGAGGTTGCCGAGCGCAGCCGTGCCCCGGCCGTGGAGAAGGCAATCGACAAGCTCTACGAGGCCCAGGGCGTGCCGTCGCCTTATCTCAGCCAGTCGAAGCCGGCCGAGGACAAGGGCCAGCAGTTCGCCGGCAAGATCATCGACACCGACGCCAAGCACGTCTACCAGGAGCTGGGCAAGAACAACATCGTTCGCCACGATCGGGCGGCCTTCGACAAGGTTCCCGAGCGCGGCCAGTTCACCAAGATTCAGTACGACGCCGGCAAGGCCCAAGTCGTCGACAAAGGCCATGCTCAAGGCCAGCGCTTGAGTCTTGCGAGATAAGGGCATGGCATACGACAAGGAAGAACAGGGCGGGCGTCGCCTCGCCCTCGAGCGCGGCGTACTCAAGACAGCACTGCAAAGCGGCGTGCCGCCGCACGCGCTGGCCGGCAAGCTGGGCGAGCCGGGGCGCGAGCCGACCGTCGCGCAGATCGCCCAGGCCGGGCGCCGGGAGATAGAACAGACCTTCGGGCAATCGCCCGAGGCCTATTCGGCCAAGCTGGCCGGTCAGTACGACGAACGCCTGATCGTGTCCAACGGCAGCAAGCGCCTCGAGCGTAACTACGGGCGCCAGTGGATCGCCACCAGAGTCGACGACGCCGGCAGTCTGCGCAAGGGCGTCTATCCCTTGCATGAGGCCAAGCCCGTCGCGCGCGAGGCGAAGGAGCTTTTCGCCGGCACCGTGTTGCACGTCGACGGGAAGCACGTCTACCAGGAGCTGGGCAAGAACAACATCGCTCGGCACGATCGGGCGGCCTTCGCAGAGGCGCCGCAGATCGGCGCCTTCACCAAAATCCAGTACGACGCGGGCAAGGCCCGCATCGTTGATCGCGACCAGTCACGAGGCCAGCAACAGGCTATCGGACGCTAACCAAGAAGGAGAAACACCTTGGCATCACAAGCATGGAAAGACCACGCCTATCCCTTGCAACTCATCACGATCGAGCTGCAAGGCACGCGGCATTCTGATCGGGCCGCAATGCTGGCCCAGCTCAAGGAAGTCGTCGCGCGCATCGAGAGCGGCGACACCCAGGGCGAGAGCAGCGACGACGATTTCGGCTACCGCTTCGCACTGTCGTCGCCGGCTGAATCGGTGTTCGATCAACCGGCCTCACAGCGATAAGGAGCGGGCACCGTGCATCCAGTCATCGCTAAGACCTTCGGCGGCCTGTCGAAACCGTACTACTTCCGTCAATTTTTCTTCGGCCTGCTGTTCGTGGCCTTCTTCATGTTCATGGCATCGAAAAGCACCCACGGCGTGCCGATCGGGGCCGCGCTGCTGATGGCGATCAACGCGCTGTTGTACCCCTATTCGCGGTTCGTCTACGAAAGCGTCGTCGGCTTCATCATGGGGAACAACGTGTTCTACGCGAACGCCTTTCTCATGCTGTTCGTGAAGCTCATCACCATGTCGGTGTGCTTCATGTTCGCCGTGTTCATCGCGCCGATCGGACTGGCCTACCTGTACTACCACCACAGCAAGCGCTGATGGTGACAAACGCGAGCTGGCCAGGTGCAAGGCCTGTCACCAGTTCGCCGTTTCTCGCGAGAAACCTACTCTCGCCAGCCTAGCCGGCGCAACCGACTGCGCCGGAACTCGTTGCCGATCGTGCCCGTCTTGTCGGCCATCCACAGCGCGCCATTCAGCGCGGTTTCCCTGCCATACAACAACGCCGCCACGGCGTCGGCCTGATACTCGCGCCCGCGCGCCAGAGGCGGCAGCACGACCAGGAGCGACACCACGGCCAGGACAAGGCACGACCACGCGCCGAGCGCGGGCATGTGCCAGATCGCCGCCAGGGCGAAGCCCAGGGCGCCGAGCCAGTAGAAGAAGTGCAGGAGCGTGTGATTAGCCTGAATGTGGCCGTACTCGTGGCCGACGATGTAGCGGCGCACGTCGTCGGGCGCATCGCGTAGGCCGGGGCCGATGAACACCATGTGAAGGTAGGCCCAGGCACCGACCGGCGCCGGCCACCAGCGCGGCAAGAAGAAGATGCGCGGCCGGGCCAGCCTCGACAACCAGCACGGCAGGCGCTCTTGCGCGTCTGCGAATTCGGCCTGCCACTTGTCCATGCAACCCCCTGTATCCGCTGCGCGCGCACGGCGCGCGAAGAAAGAAAACCTCACCCCTTGCCCTTGAGTCCTCGCCGTTCGATGAACCGCGACAGCGTGGCCTTCGAGCACCCGACGCGAGCGGCGATCTTTGCTTGCGACAGGCCCAGGGCCAGATAACCGGCTATCTCATCGGTGCGTGGATCGAGCTTGAGCGTTTCCGCGTGCCCGGCCGGCCGGCCGAGCTTCTTGCCGTTGAGCTTGGCGACCTGCAAGGCTTCCTTGGTGCGCGCCTTGATGAAGGCCCGTTCAATCTGCGCAACGAGGCCCAGCACCGTCGCCATGATTTCGGCCTGCAACGAGCCATCGAGCACGATGCCTTGTTTCGTTATATGCACCGTGACGCCCTTCTTCACGGCTTCGGCCATGAATTCCAGGACTTGAAGCGCAGAGCCGCCCAGGCGTGAGATTTCGGGCGACAGGATCACATCGCCGGCCGTGGCCTGTTCGAGCAGGGCGCCCAGCCCGCGATCGCGCCAGGACTTCGCCCGGCTGGCCGTGTCCTCGACCAGCTCGATCGGCACGAGGCGCCGGCTGTTGGCGTAGTCCAGCAGGCCGAGCCGTTGGTTCTCCGTCGTTTGATCGTCGCTCGACACCCGAAGGTAGCCGAAGTACCGAGGCACTGCCGGTATCGGTAGTTCGAGCGTCCGCGCATCCTCTGCTTGCTTCATTCCCCTCCCCTTTCGACCCAGGAACAGGCCCACAGCAGGCCCAAAAACCGAGCGTTTCGCGAAAACGTCTAATTGTACTTTTTCGGCACCGTTTCGGCATCAAAAAATCGGCCTTTATGTGGCACGTTTCGACCACCTGAAAACGATCGGTTTCCCGAGGCCGTTTTGCCCCCCGCCGACCTCGAAAACGTCGCATTTCCGCAACTGGTGACAGGAGAGCGGCAGGCCTGCGCGTGCTTGTCACCATGCTTTGCTGTATGATTCTGTATCGACGCTACAAATATACAAAAATGGCTTGCGTTTGTTGTATGTTGTAGTAGAATACAAATACAACATACAACAGGGCGCGATGGTGACAGGGCGCCCACCACCAGGACAAGGCCTGACACCATCACCGAAAGGAGCTTCAACATGACCCAAACCGCCACCGCTGACGCCGGCAAGACCATCGACATGACCCCGACGTGGGGCGAGATCGGCAACCTGTTCATGCGCCTCGCGCTGTCGAACGAGGTGCGCGCCCTCGAGGCGATGAAGTCGGAAGTCGCCCGCGCAATGGCGAGCGCGCAAGCGCTGATCGCCATTCAAAAGACCTTGACCGATGAGCAGCACGCCATCGTCGCCAAGACCATCACCGCAGAACTCGCGAAGCAGGGGTATTGAGCAATGAGCCTCGAACAGACCTTCAAGAAGTACCGCTGCCACCTTCGCAGCGCTCCGGGCATGTGGGCCACCTACGACGGCCATGTAGACGTGTACGCGCCCGACGAGGGCGAGGTTTTCAGCCGCGCAGTGCGCGAGCTGGCACGCACCAGCTTCCCCGATCGGCCCAGCCTGTCGAGCTGGGTGCTCGAGCGGATCGAGCTGCTGGCCGATTAACCATTGACAGGCGGCGCCCATCGTGGCGCCCTACCCCCCTTTTCCGGCGCCAACGGCGGCCGGGCGGATTCAAACCAGGAGCAGGAAAACATGGCGATCTACACGAAAGAAGCGATTTGGGCGGCGGCCGACGAACTCGAGGCGGCCGGCGAGCGGCCTACCCAGGCGAACATCCGGCGCAAGCTGGGCGGCGGCAGCTTCACCACCATTTCGGAGGCGATGAACGAGCGCCGGGCGCAGCGCGAGGCCGCGCAGGCACCGCGCCGGGAACCGGCGCCGGAGCGCGTCGTCACCGCATCCCAGGAATTCGCCGTGATCGTGTGGGACGCGGCGCAAGACGTTGTGAATGGCCGGCTTGCGGCCGAGCGCGAAGCCCTCGAGGCGGCACGCCAAGAGTTCGAGGCCGAGCAGCAGCAGGCCGCCGAGTTCGCTGACCAGCTTTCGGCCGACCTCGAGGCGGCGACCGCCACCGTGCAGGGCTTGACGGCCAAGCTGGAGCAGACCGAGCGCAGCGCAGCGGAAGCCACCGCGCGAGCCGAGCGAGCCGAGGCCACGGCCGCAGAGCGTCAGAGCCACATTGACAGCATCAAGACCGAGCAGGCCCAGCAGCAGACCGAGCACGCGGCCGAGCTGGCCCGCATGGCGACCCAATTGGCCGAGCAGCAGGCGGCATTGACCAAGTGCCAACAGGAACGCGAGGCGCTGACCGGCAAGCTCGCCAAGGCAGAGGCCACGGCCGAGGCCGTGACCGCGCAACTGTCCGAGGTGCAAGCCACGCTGACCAAATGCCAGCAGGAGCGCGAAGCGCTGGCCGGCAAGCTGACGAAGGCAGAGGCCACGGCCGAGGCTGTTAAGGGCCAAGTCGCGGGCCTGCAAGGCCAGCTCGAGGCCGCCCAGGAGCGCTTCGAGCGTGTGACCATCGAGCGCGACGAAGCCCGCTCGAGGGCCGACCGAGCCGAGGCCACGGCGCAGACCGTGATGAAGCAACACAGTGAGCTGATCGCCTCGATCGGCAAGGCCAAGCCGGAGCAGGCCCAGCCCGCCGAGGGCAAGCCCGCCGCGAAGCGCGGCGCCCAGGCCAAGAAGCCGCAGAACTAACAGGGAGGCCACGCCATGACCATCGCGAGCGAATGCGCGAAGCTGGCCGAGTCATTGCCCGAGCTGATCGCCGGCCTTGAGGATGCGCGCAAGGCGACAGCCGACAGCATGGCCGCGCTCAAGCGCGCCGGCCTGATCTACGCCAAGACGCACATGCGCCAAGGCAAATATCTGTACCTGATCTACCCGATGCAGGATGGAGAGCGGAAGCGCGAGTATGTCGGCACCGACGCCAAGAAGATCGAGGAAACCCATGCGGCCATCGAGCGGGCCAAGGAGTACGACGCCTTGAAGGCCCAGCTCGAGCGCATCGAGCAACGGCTATACACCGGCCGGCTTCACATCCGCGAGGCCGTCAACGCCTTGCGCAAGCAATGGTGACGCGATCGACAACCAGGTGCGCGCGATTTGTCACCAATTCGCGGCGCCGGGCGCATGGTGACAAAAACGGCCCGCCGGCGAGCTGGCCATGTCACCAATATGCGAAAATGGTGACACCGCGGCGAGATCCGCACGCGGGCTTTGTCACCACACACAACGCGCTGCATATATGTCACGCCAGCGCATCGGAGTACCATAAACAAAGCGGCCCGGTTGAGTGCGCGAACACTCACCGAGCCTGACCACTGACACCTGACCAGGAGGCGATTCATGGCTAAGAAGAATTCTAAAACGGCACGCGGACAAAAGCCCGGCCATTTCATCGAGGAACCGGCGCAAGGCGACCTGTTCGTGTGCGAGATCGCGAACTGGCCGGTCAAGGACGACATTGCCAGCATGGAGTTCCCTCTGTTCAGCCTCGCGAAACAGAAGGACACCGAGATTCGCGAGTACCGGCGCGGCAACAAAGTCGTTCGGATCGTGCCGTCGTCTGTCGGCGCGGCCACCGTGTTCGACAAAGACCTGTTGCTCTACATCGCGTCGCAGATCGTAGAGGCCAAGAACCAAGGCCTTCCGGTTTCGCGCAACGTCCAGATCGACAGCATCGACTTCCTGCTGGGCACCGAGCGAGGCGACGGCGGCGCCTCGTTCGAGCGCATCATCAACATGCTTCGCCGGCTGCGCGGCACCACGATCGAAACCAACATTCCCACCGGCAAGGACAAGATCACGCAGACCGAGGGCTTCTCGATGATCGACCACTTCAAGGTGCTATCGAGCAAGAAGCGCACGATCACCAACGTCGACAAGAAAAGCGGCAAGCCCGAGGAAACCGAAGTCGAACGGGTGTTCAGCTTCACCGTGACGATCAGCGAATGGCTCTACAACGGCCTGATGGACTTCGAGGTGTTGACCCTCGACCGCGCCTATTTCCGCCTGACGCGCTCGATCGACCGGCGCCTGTACGAGATCGCCCGCAAGCACTGCGGCGATCAAGCCCTTTGGAAAGTGAACATCGACCTGCTGGCCGAGAAGATCGGCACCAGCCGCGAACGCTTCAAGGTGCGCGATGAAATCCGGCAGGCCATCGAGGCCGACGAGCTGCCACAGTACCGCGTCGCGCTCGACACGAAGGCTTCGCCCGACGACGTGGTGTTCTACACCAGGGACACGCGCAAGCTCTCTATGGAGCTGATGCGCTTGCAGAAGATCGAATGGTTCCAGGGCCTCGAGCGGCCCGACAACACGGCCCAATGGCGCAAGCCGAAGCGCCCGAAGGCGCTGGCCGCACCGGCTAACGCGGATGTTTGAAGAAACGAGCGCGGCGGCGATCGCGGATGCCGAACCGGCTATCGCGGATGTTTTTACCGGCTATCGCGGATGCCGCCGAAGGCCGGTAAAACACCAAAAACCCAGGAATGACGGGGCTTTGCAAGCCACCGTCATTTTTTTTGAAGAAACCGGCGCCGGCCGACCACGCGAACCTTACAACCGGCTATCGCGGATGTTCGACCGGCTATCGCGGATGCCTGAAACGGTTATCCACAGGCAACCGGCGAACGCGGATGCAAACACCGGCTATCGCGGATGAAATCGACCGGCGAACGCGGATGCTATCTACCGGCTATCGCGGATAGAAAACGCCTAAAAGGCCATGCAGATCAAGGCCTTGCAAACAGCTAACACGCGCGCGCGTCTCTTAACATTCTTTTATAACGGTTTTAACGCCGTAGCCGCGTCCTGGGGGACTCGGCGCCGCCTCTTAGGGGGCAAGCCCCCTGCCGGCTCCTGCGGGCCGCAAGCGGCCCTCCGCCCGCGCCTTCGGCGCTCCCCGCCCGGCATACCCCCGCGCCGGCTGTAGCCGTCGCAATAAGTGGTTCGCTGCGCTCACAGGATGATTGAGTCCCGGCGCTGCTGCGCCGGGGCGCTCGCCTCCACCACCTGGGCAGATCGAAAAGCATGAACCCCAAGACCTCGATAAGTGGTTCGCTTCGCTCACAAAACTGATTGAAGGGCGCGCAAGCGCGCCTACTCATCCAGTCGTGGGTACTCAAACACCAAAGCACACAGCGTCCGCCTGGGAGTTATCCGCTGCCGCCCCTTGGGCGGGGAAAAGGAAAACCAATCCAGCGCAGAGGCCACAGGAGGGCCGTGGCTGGCCTCAAACGACAACGGACAGGGCAAACCCTGTCCGAGCATGAAAAAACGCCCCGTAGGGCGTTTTTGCGACCGTGCCGAGCTGTTCAGCGCATCATGAGCCGATGCCGCCCGCGACTTCCTGCTGTTGCAGCGTGCGGAAGTCATTGGAGGCGGCCGTCAGGCCGGCATTCTTGCCCTTGGTGTAGCCGTTCGACTGGCAGAAGTTCGTGATCTTGCCCGAGGCGTCCCACTTCACTCCATAGAGCACTTCTTTCGTGCCGGCGTCGCCGTACACGATCTTCTTGCCGTGGTAGAGGTTGTAGTTCGCTTTGGCGGCCGTGTCCTTCGGACGGTTTTGCAGGTTCAGGCGGAACAGATTGGCGCGGCCGTCGACCAACTGGTTCCAGGACTGGACGTAGCCTGTCTTGAAGCCGTCCATGTAGGCCGTCTGATCGCACACGTCGCGATCGGCCGGCACGGACAGATTGGTAGCCTGATAGCCGTTCGCTTCGCCCAGCGTGGCGATCGTGCTGCCCCCGGCCAACGTCTTGTTGGCGGCCTTCAACGACTCGTTGACGCTTTGCAGCACGTTGCCTGTTTGAGCGCAGCCAGCGAGGGCGATGATCGCGCCGATGATTACCAGTTTCCGCATATCTTGTGTTCCTTCCCGAAAGTGAATGGTGACAGGCCTTGCTTGGCCAGGTGGCCGACCTGTCACCATGAGTTCATCAAATCATGCGAGCAAATCCTTGATCTTCTCGCCGTACTCGCCTGCATCGTCAGGCACCGTGCCGCCCAGGTTCTCGATCAAGGCGATCGCGAGATCGGCCGAGAAACGCAGCTCTACCTTGTCCTCGCTCTTGTCGACGAAATGCGGAATCAACCGTTCCACGTCCTCGACCTTGAGCTTGACGCTCACCGGCTTCGGCCCGGCCGGGCCTTTCTCGCCGCTCGAGCTGGAAGTAGCGACGGACGTGCCGCCTTCGTCAGAACCGCCGTCACCGCCAGCTTCACCACCAAAGCCGCCGAGGCCATCCAGGCCGGCGCCTTCACCACCAAAGCCGCCCGCCTCACCGTCGCCGGCAGCGGCACCGGAGAAGTCGGGGAAACCGCCCTCGCCGCCCACGTCAGCGCCGGCCTGTTGGCCGTCGCCCTCGAGCTGGCCGCCGTCGTTGCCACTATCCACAGAAGAACCGGCGCCCGCGCCATCCTCGACGGGCGTGCCGCCTTCGGCATGGCCGCTTTCACCGCTTGCAGCGTCAGCAGCAGGCGCAGCGGATGCCTTTGCAGCCTTGAGATCGTCGAAGTCCGGGCGCGAGATCGGCCGGCCGCCTTCTGCGCGCACCTTCTCGACCAGGGCGAGCTTGTCGTCATCGCTCAAAGCCTTGAAGAACGACACGTCGTTCGCCGTGCGCAGCAAGCCTTCCTCGACGAACTGGATCACATCGTCGTCCAACATGCCGAGCACCTTGGAGATCGTCGCCTTGCTCTTGTTCATTGCCGCAGCAATGTCCTTTTGCTTGATCTTCTTGTTGCTATCGAGCACGCGGCGGATCGACTTCGCCAGCTCGAAGTCGGTCAAGTCCTTGCGGTTGGTGTTCTCGACCACCTGGGCGAGAAACACATCCTCTGCCGCAATGTCGTTGCGCAGCACATAGGGCACTTCTTCCAGGTCAGCGCGCGGCGCTGCGCGCCAACGGCGTTCGCCGGCCAGGATCACGAAGCGCTTGGTGAACGGCGCTTGGCCGTTGGTTTCGCGAAGAACCAACGGCTCGAGGATGCCGACCATCTTGAACGACGAGGCCAGATCATCCAGATCGGCTTCGTCGAACTCGCGGCGCGGCTGTTCGGGATCGGGTTCAATGTCGTCGATCCGCGCCAGGAGAGGCGCGGCCGACACGACCGGAGCCGGCGCAGCGGCCGGCGTCGCGGCCGGAGCCGTCATTTCGCCAAGAATGTCCAGGACGGAGCCGCCTTTAGCTTTTGTCATGTGGCCCCCTCCCCTTACAGCACGCCGAGCAGGCTGGGCAGACCGCGCCAGATGCCGCCCAAGTCTTTGGGCGTGTCCTTGAACTTCCAGACCGGCACGCGGGCCGAGTAGGCCTTGTTGATGAGCGCCTTGCGTTCAGCCAGCGGCACCGGGATCACGATGCCCTTGTAGGACTCCATGAAGCCGTCGACCACCTTTTGCTGTTCAGCGATGCGGCCGTCGACCTTGTTGAACAGGATGCGCCACTTGTAATCGGCGGCCAGCAGGCCTTTCGATTTCAGCAGCTCGACGACTTCCTTCACCTTCATGAAGCCGCGCAGTGCCTTTTCTTCCGGCTCGACCACCACCAGCAGCACGTCGGCCCAGATCATCGCGGCGAACTGCCGCAACTGCAAAGCAGGCGGCGTGTCGATCACGATGTAGTCGTAAGGCAGCGACTTCACATAGTCCCGCAGAGCCAGGGCGTCGGCCGAGGTCTTTTCGCCCTCGTCCAGCTTGCCCAAGTCCAAGTGACCGTGCAGCAGATCGACGCCGCAGGGCGTCGCATCACCGCGCAAGCCTTCCAGGCGATCGAAGATGCGTTCAGCACCGCCCTTTCGGCTGTTGATTGCCTTATCACCACTGATGTAGATCGACGAATGCCCTTGCCCGTCAAGATCGACGTGCAGGACGCTATGCCCTGCCTCTTGCAGAGCGAACGAAATGTGAGCGGAAACCGTCGTTTTGCCGACGCCGCCTTTTTGATTCGTTACCGCGATAACCTTAGCCATGTTGCTCCTTATCTCTGTTTAGCTGGGCTTGGGCTTACCGCTCCCATAAAACCCAATGATGATTGCGTCCAGCAGCGCGCTTGTTGACACGCCGCGTAGCTTGGCGGTAGCCGCCAGTGCTTCATGCACTTCCGGCACGAACTTCACCGATGTGGTGATGAACGTCTGACGGCCGCCGCCCGGCTGTCTCTTTCTTGGTGTGACCTCGATCGCGGCGAAGTCCGTTGCCGCGATCGCGTCACTTATCAATCTCGAAACGTCCCCTTTTCGCTCAACCTTCTTACGCAAGAGGCGATCGGCCCGCTCAGACAGGCGGACGGTGACGAGCTTCACCGCTTCCGGGTTCATGGTCATTTCGGCCTTCTCTGTATCGCTTGTTGTATAAATGTTCCATTCTACAGACCCCTCACTTAAAGGTCGAAGGAAACACAACGTCGCGATTGACCTTGACCACGAAGCGATAGCCGGGGCGAATTTCGATCGTAGGCTGAATCCGCAGGTTCTTGCGCGTGATCTCGATCCCCAACTGGCTCATTTGCGTGCCCACGGCAGCGGCCACGGTTTGCTGACTGGATAGCTGGCCGCCCGTCGTCGTGCTCTGTTGAGGCTGGGAGAGCTGGAACGCGGCCGAGAACAGCGAAGTCATGAGGCCATAGCCGAAGATGCGGCCGTAGTGGTTGTTGACCTGATCGCGGAAGCCGGCGCGGCCACTTTGATCCGATCCGCCCATGCCGCCCAGCTCGAGCGTGGAGGCATCCGGGAAAATCAGTCGCTTCCACACCACAAGCAGCCCTTCTTGCCCATAGGCTACTGCGCTGTCGTAGCTGCCATACAGCTTCGCGCCTTGCGGGATCAGGAGCTTGCTGCCTGTTGCAGTGTCGTAGACGTTCTCCGACACCTGGGCAATCAGCTCGCCGGGCAAATCGGAGTTCACGGCGTCGATCATGACGGCCGGGATCACCGTGCCAGTCTTGATTTCCAGCGGCGACATGGCGGCCTTGCGCACAGACGGCAGGTAGGGCGTGTCCTGCACCGCAGCAGCGCGCTCGAGGAAGGCTTGCTTTTGCGCTTGGCGATTCTGATCCGGTTCTTCACCGTTCGGGCCACCGTTGCCACCGAAGGCCGGGATGCCGGCCGGCGCACCAGGAGCGAGGCCTTGCAGACCTTTCAACTGCGCGGCCAGCGCGGCGGCGGCTGGTTGTTGTTGGCCTTGCTGGTTCGGGTTGCCCGACTGGTACTTCTCGACCGACGTGCCGGCGTTGATCGCGCGCTGACGCTCTTGCTCGCGTTGCTCGCGCAGCTTCTTCGCCGCTAGTTCGGCATCCGACAGAGCCGGCTGACCGTTGGACATGCGCGGCGCAGTGCCTTGCGGGGCACCAGTGCCCGGCGCCGGGCCTTGACCACTCAGATCGGGAACCGCAGGGCCGCCCAGCGGAACGGGCTGACCGACCGGGCCGGCCAGAGGCGCGGCACCGCTGCCAGGAATCGGGGCGAGCACGTTGCCGCCGTCAGCCTGTTGCGGTTGGCCGGCCATGTTGTTCTTGGCCCAGGCCGAGGCCTGACCATCGGGCACGCCGCGCGTCATTTCGGCGCCCACGGCCGTCGCGGCCACGAGCTTCTTGTTCTCCGGCGTTTGATCCACGGCGTTCTTGTCCAGGCCTGCCGGCTTGCGTGTGGCGATGTTGATTGCCACCACCATACCGGCCACGGCCATGAGCAAGATCACCAGGAAGGCCGCCTTCTTGCCGATGCGCAGGCCCGTCTTGGCCTTGCCCTTCACTTCCAGGGCGTCGGGCGACTTGATTTCATTGGTGTCTGCCATAGTCGATCACTCCGAGGCTACGCAAGAGTTGAACCAGTTGCGCTTCGTGCATGTGTCGCGCGTGACCAGCACGCGGTCTTGCGATCCGCCAACCCCGGCGATCAAGGCCGCCTTGGTGAAAAGGCGATCAATGACGTAGTAGCCGTTCTTGAGGCGGTAATTGACGAGCTGTTCCTTGCCTTCGCTGTCCAGGAGCACCACGGCCGGCGCTTCATCGACCTTCATGTTCGGGGACATTTGGAAGTAGGTCTTTTCGCCGTCATCGAACACGCGAACCGGGATGAAGCTGGGCTTGCCCTTGTCGGCCTCGACCGTGTACTTGAAGTTCAGCTTGTCAGCCGACAGCGGCGGCAGATCGGAAACGACGGGCGCCTCTTTCTTCGCCAGCGCCTCGCGCTGGGCGGCCCAGGCCTTCGCCTCGTTCTCCGGGTAGTACCAGCTCACGCGCGTGACGTAGTGCTTGTCCGACGACACAAGGCGCACGAAGTAGGCGCGGCGATCCGTGGGGATCATGAGGTTCGTATCGAGGCCCACATCCTTCGGCTTGACCACGACCAGGACGGTCTTGTTCGGGCCGGAACCAGTGACGGCCGGCTCGATGGCCCAGCGCACCGGATCGCCAGCGTGCGGCTTGTCCAGCACGGTTTCGCCCGGTTCCAGCTCGATCGAGCACACGCGCAGCGTGGAGCAAATCACCGTAGGCGTGGACTGGCCGTAGAGGAACACGATGCGGCCGTCGTCGCCCATCGAAACGATGGTCTTGGGATCGTTCGCCCAGGCTTCGGACTTCTCGACCGCTTCCTTCGCGGCCTTCGGAACGGCGGGCGCCGTATCGACCGGGGCACGCGGGCGCACGACGCGCTTCACGGCCGGCTTCGCGACAGGCTTGGTGCAGTTGCAAGAAGGGCCGGAAGCCGCAGCGGCCGGCGCGTCAGCAGCGGCCGGCTTCGCGGCCGGAGCCGGCGCGGACGTGGGCAACATCGGAACGGAGGCGGCGGGTTGTGCGGCCACCGCAGCCGGCGCGGCCGGCCCAGCGGCAACGGCGCCGGTAGAAGGTGCGGCGATCGCGGATGCCCCGGCGATCGACAGGGCGACAAAGAGAAGCTGCTTTTTCATTGGTTGAATCCCCTCAAGAAGTTAGAGAACTTGCGTCCAGTTCAGATCGGGCAAGAAGATGCCCAACGGATTGATGAGCACCTGCCGCAGATCGGACGGCGGATTGATCGCCACTTGCACCGATGCTTGGTAGCGCGTGGGCGTGCCCAAGATGCCGCCTTGCAGGTTGCGTGTCGTTTCAGTCCATTCGACTTGCCACGTCTTTTCGCTGATCGGCAGCACCGAAGTCACTTCGATTTGCACGGTCTTGCTGGCAGCGGCCTCGAACGGAGAGGCGGCCTTGTAGGACTCGTTGACCTTCGTCAGCGCGGCCGAGCCTTGCGGCAGCATCGAATACACGCGCGTGAGCGCGGCCTTCTGCTGCACCAGATCGGAAGTGACGAACCGGAAGTCGGTGATGAAGCGGCTCAAGTAGGCCTTGATAACGCGCTGATCGGCCGTGCTGGCCTTGTCGGCCGGGCCAACAGCGGCCACGTTGCCGATCTTGTCGACCTCGACCACGTAGGGCGTGATCTTGCTTTGCGACGCGCTCACGGCGAGGCCGACAACGGCGGCCAAGGCCACCAGGATCGCGCCGAAGGCGGCAATGCGCCAGTTCTTCGCCTGGGCGATGTAGTCGCCGTAGCGCTCGAGCCATTCACGGCGCGCTTCCATGTAGGGGTTGAGTGCCGCATCGGATTGCGGCGCTTTCTGCTGCTTGTCTTTCTTGTCCATCGGCTGGTTTCCTTTAAGGTTGGTGATATATGTATATCACGGCTAAGACGAATAGTAGCACGAGGCGAGGCGCTTTCCAACGCCTCTTTGCCTCAATCTTCGGAGTGGTTCAGCTTGATATGCACCGTGCCACCTCCCGCCGAGTCTTGCGGCAGTTGAGGCGGCCGAACGTCTTGCACACCGGCCGTCTTGAAGTCCTTGCCCGGCAGCTCAGGCGTCACGTTGCTCGCCTGGGCGGGCGCCGGAGCTGGGGCGCTAGAGCTGCTTGCCGGCGTGCTCGAGCTGGCCGGCGCTGTTGCCGTCGACGGCGTTTCATTGGCCGGCGTCAGCATTTCTTGACCGAGCTTGTCGGACACGCCCGGCGTCGCCATTTCTTGTTCCAGCGAACCCGCCGCAGGCGCCGCAGGAGCGGAGGAAGCCGGAGCAACATCCGCGATAGCCGGTGCGGCGCTGGCCGTGGCCGCCGCCGCTTCCGAGGCCGCAGCAGGCGCGGCAGAAGCAGGCGCCGAGGCTACAGAGGCACCACCAGGTGCACTACCAGGTGCAGCGCTACCTTTTCCCGCCGCAGCAGGCGGCGCAGCGGATGCAGAACCCCCGGCCGGGGCCGCCGCAGCGGCTGATTCAGCAGCTTGCTTGCGCTGATAGGCCGGCTTGTCCAGGTTCTTGTAGTCAACACTGCCGCCCGACAGCGAGCCATTGGAGCCGCCACCATCCGCGATAGCCGGTGGAGGAACCGCAGCCACAGGCGCGGGCGCGTCGCTTTCAGCCGCCGCAGCCGCACCACCACCAGAACCGCCCGAGGGAGCGCCGGAACTCGGTGCGACCGGCGTGCCGCCTTCGCCACCGCCAGGGCCACCAGAAGGCGGATTGCTCGAGGGCGGCGTCGATCCCGACTTGCCATCGCCAGAACCACCCATCGCAGCGCTTCGTTCGGCCGCAGTGGCCGCGCGCTGATCCAGCGCCTGGGCCGCACGGCCGCCGAGCGTGCTACTGGTGTGCTCCGAGGGCTTCATCAAGCCCACGGCGTCGCCCATGTTGCGCCCGGCTTCGCGCGCCATCTGCGCGCCGGCCGAGCCAAGGCTTGCCACGGCCGAGCCGAGCACACTGCCGCCTTCGGCGCGGTTGGCTTGGTAGCCGGAGGAAATGGCCTGCATACCGCCACGAGCTTCGCGCATTGCCGGAGAAATAACGGCGCCGCCAGCGGCGACCGTACCGGCCGCCACCGTGGCCGCCGTAGAGGCCGCAGCGCCGGCCGTGAGACTTGGCGAACCCGAGAGCATGGCCGCAGCCATCCCCGGAATCTGGAAGGCCAGGAAGGCCAGGATCAACGAGCCGCCGAGCACCGCGAAGATGTTTTCGAGCGAGGCCGTCGCCAGGAGCGCGGCCCACGTCGACGCTTGCGCCATGCCGAGGCCGAGAATCAGGTACAGCATGAACAGCTTGACGCCAGTGGCGAAGGCGTAGCTGACGTACTTTTGCGTGAAGTCCGTCGTCCAGCGGGCGCCGCCGAAGCCGAGGAACAGCACGCCGGCACCGATTGCGATATACGACTCGATCAAGGCGACCATGAGCTGGCCCGCGATCACCACGAAGGCGATCACGATGCCCAGGGCCGAGAGGCCGCCCACCACGATCGTCATAGGGCTGTCGAACAGCGACAGGTCTTTCAAGCCCTCGAGCATGGTGGAGGCCGTGAAGATGCCTTGATCCACAATCGAGGACGGCGACAGGCCGCCGCTGCCGGCCGCATTCTGGCCGGCGATTTTGAGACTGTTCACGATTGCCGGAATCCACGTTCCGGCATTCAGCAGCAGCGCGTAGAAGAAGCTGATCCCCATGATCTTCTTCACCAGCGCAGCCGTGAAGCTGCTCATGTTGTCCTTCTCAAGCGCCCAGGTAATGCCCGACCAAGCCAGCTCGATCGCGGCCAGCAGCCAAAACAGCGTTTGGGCATAGCCTTGCAGTGCGCTAAACCAGCCAGTCGTCGCAGTCTGGTAGCTTTGCGTGATCGTGTCGAAAACATCCGCTCGCGCGCCAGAGGCGGCGAAAAAAAGAACCGCACACAGCGCATAGAACCAGACCCGGCGCACCAGCGAACTCTTGTTATTCGTCATCGTTGAGTGCCCCTTAGAACTTCTTGTATTGCTTCGGCTCGGAGGCCGTCGCAGGTTTCAGAAGCGCGTGATCGGCGGCCTTCCCTGCCGCCCGGCATTCCGCCGCTTCCTCTGTATCGGCCATGCGGTTAATGCCCCGACTGGTGCATTCCGCCAGCTTGGCTTTGCGTTCGGCGTCGTGCTCGACGTAGAACGTCACTCGATCGGCGTCAGGTGCAGCGATCGCGGCCTTCGGGGCCGGATCGCTGGCCTTGTCACCGCAGGCGGCGAGCAACACCGCCAGGAGCGACGCGAACAATGCTTTCGTGAGATTCATGGCGTGTGTTGCTCCCGTTGGTTAGAAGGTCTTGTAGGGCTTGCCACCTGGGTTCGTCTTGACGAAGAACCCTTCTTCGGCTGCCTTACGGTTGTCCTTCTCTTGCTGGTTGCCTGCCATGTAGGCGCTTTGCGCCTGCATTTGGGCCATGATGAGCCCGCGCAGCTTCTGCATTTGCCCGGCCTGTTCGACCGCGATTTGCGAGCCGACTTGCAGCGCTTGAAGCTGGCCGACCGAGCTTTGCGACATGGAGCGCAGCGCCGACAGCGTGCCTTCTTCCGTCGCGAACTGGTTGGCTTGCAGGTTGGCCGCCGCCAGCGACCCCTTGATCGAGTCCATCGAGGTTTTCGACCAATTCTTGTACGCCGTCACGAACTTCGGCGCCTGCTTGAAGCCCTCGTAAGTGTTCTCGAACTGCTGCACCACGTTCGAGGCCGCAAACGACAGCGCTTGCCCCTGCTTCACGACGTTTTGCAGGGCAACCAAGTCCTGCTGAATCGGCCCCCAAATCTGGTTCGGGATGTTTTGCAGGTTGGTCAGCATCGTCTGATACTGCTGCAACTGCGTCGCGAGCTGCTGGGCCTGCTGGGCAACTTGCGTCACCAATTCGGCGTTGTTGAGAAGCTGGGTGATTTCCGTGGCACCCGCGACAGCGCCGGAGGCATGGGCCGCTGGCATCGGCCCGAAGGCCGTGGCCAGGGCCATTACCAGCGCAACTACTTTGCGTTTCTGCATTGCACTTTCTCCTGTTATTGAACACGCATCCAGTAATCCGCCCACTCGGGAGAGGCGTGATTACGCAACCACTCAGCCGGCCATGTTTCGCCGTACTGATCCATGTAGCGGCGCGCTTCCGCGACCGCTTCCTTGCCCGACGCACCGACGAATGCCAGGGCGACCGGGCCAAGCCCGAGTGAGAACCGGCGACGACCGAGCGGCGACTTGTAGTAGTACTCGCGCTTCTTGGTCATGTTGGCGACGATTTCCAGCTCCTTCGCGTTGCAGCCCATCATTTCGTACATGGGCTTCTGCGATTCCTGAGCTTCCGGGTTGGCGAGCAGAATGCGCGTCGGGCAACCGGCCAGGATCACGTCGCGGAGTTCTTCGTAGCGGAACAGCTCGATCGGCTGCTGGGTAGCGATGAGCATGTTGGCGTTCTTCGAGCGCCACGTATTGAGCGCACGACCGATCCAGCGGCGGCCGACTGGATGGCTACCGGCTCGCCACGCCTCATCGCACGGCACGAACGTCGGGTCGCGGCCGTTCAGCCGCTTTTCGATTTGACGGAACAGATAGCCGAGGACGGGCAGCGCGTTCTTGTCGCCCATCTCAAGCAAGTGCTCCATCTCGAACATCATGAAGCGCCCCTTCTTCATGTTGTCCTGCTGACCATCGAGCAGGCCGCCCAAGGGGCCGCTCATGGTGTAAAGGCCGATCGCCTGCCGCAGCTCGTTGCTTTGCACTTCCGAGCAGAACTCGGAAAGCGAGCGCGACGGACTGCGCTTGAAGCGCTCGATCGCCCGTTGCATTTCCTCGCGCAGCGCGGGCGTCGGCGTGATGCCTTGCATTTCGATGCAGCCCTCGAGCCATTCGCTCGCCCATGTCACATCGGCCGTCGTGTCCAGATCGGACAGCGGGCAGAAAGCCATGTCATCCTGACCAGGGCCGCCAATGTCGTAGTAATCGCCACCAGCGGCCTTGCACAGCACATAGGAGCCGTTCTTGTAGTCCAGGCCGATCGTGTTGGCGTTCGGGTAGCGGAAGTGCTGGGCGATCAAGGTGTTGATCGCCGTGGTCTTGCCGGCACCCGTCGGGCCGAGCATGAGGGCGTGGCCCACGTCGTCGACGTGCAGGCACATGCGGAAGGGCGTCGTGCCTGTCGTCGTCGTGTGAATCAGTGGCGGGCTTTTCTTCGGATAGAGCGGGCTGGGGTGAAACTCATTGCCGGCCCACACCGACGTGATCGGCAGCATGTCGGCCAGATTCAGCGTGTGCATGATCGGCCGGCGCACGTTCGGATAGCCATGACCAGGAATCGACCCCAGGTAGGCTTCGACCGAATTAATGTCCTCGATCCGCGCGCCGAAACCCTTGTTCTTGATCGCGGTACGCACTTCTTCGGCGTTCTCGCGAACCCGATCCTCATCCTTGCCGATGAGCACGACGACACTGGTGTAGTAGCCGAATCGCACCAAGTTCGATTCGGCCTCACCCATCGCCGCTTGCACGTCCGCCGTCATTTCCATCGCGTTCAGATCGACGGCACCGCTCGCGGTATTCATCACCTGATCCTTCAAGCCGCGCTGCTTTTGCTGCCAGCGCTTGCGCTGCTTGTCAAGCACCGCTTTTGCTTGGTACGGATCAAGGAAGATGAAGCGCGTAGACCACCGATATTCGCAGTTCAGCTCATCGAGCACATGCAGAATGCCCGGCGTGCTGTCCTGGGGGAAACCGTCGATCGCAACGACCTTCACCAGCTTGTTGTCGATACGCGGCTCGATGCCGCCCGCGAAGGTATGGCCGCCGATGATGGCGTCCAGGTACATCGGGATCGAAGGCAGGCGAACCGGGCGCAGATCGCCGGAAACGCAGAACTCGAGGAATTGGAGCTGTTCATCCTCGACGTACTCACGGCCGAAGTCGTCGGTGTCGCGGATGCCCTTCATGCGGCGAACCGGGAACATGCCCGACAGCACGCCCTCGAACTCGCCAATCCCGCGCTTGAACTTCTGGATCACGCGATCCGCCAGTTCTTGCGCCTTGTCTTGGCCTTTCTGGCCGCCTTCGTAGAGAAAGTCCTTGATCTTCTCGGCGGTCTTGGAATCGGGCATGTAACTCAGCGTCAGGGCATACACGCCTTCCAGGTGTACGCCTTCGGCTTCGTAGAGCTGGCGACGTTCTTCGTCGATCACCAGCGTCGTCCGATCCGGGAATGCGCCGCGCTTGGGGTAGCCGGTGGTGTAGCGGCGGATCAAGTCGGTGTGACTCATCCAGCCGCTTCCGAGGCCGACCAAGGCGGCATTGAGGCGGGCCGAGATCGAGGCAAGTTCACCGTGGGTAGAACTCCCCATGTCCTCGCCTCTGTAGTACCACGAGGCCATAAGGCAACCGTCCTTGCCTTGCACGATCCCATCCTCCGGGGACAGTGCGAAGTTGAGCAAATCCGGCAGCCCGATCGCCTTATCGCGAAATTGTTGTAGCTTGAGCATCGGTTAAGCCTTCCAGGTGCGCACCGGAGCGGGGAGCGCTTGGCTCCCCGTCCGGGCGGGGTAATAGTCCTTGTACTGAATGTGGCGGCGGTACACGTCCGACATTTGCGGATCGGCCTTGCCCATCCGTACAAGCGCCCACATGCACACGATCCAGAACCCCACGCCGCAGACCAACGCAAAGAGCGACATGCCCGAAATGACAATCAGCACGGCGATAAGCCCGGAGAACTGGACAAGGGTGCGCTCGCCGCCGATCAGCATGTGCGGCTGATTCAGCGAGCGATGAATTGGAATGCGGCGTGGTTCGTCCATTTAGATCAACGCCCCCGACACACCGAACACCGTGCTCATGAACGAGGCGCCGAACACCAGGAACGAGATCGCCAGCACGAGCATGATGATCTTGCGGGTGAACTCGGACAGCTCGCCGCCGAACACCAGGGCGCCGCCAGCGGCGGCCATCGCCAGAATGGAGATCGCCAGGGCGACCGGGCCAGTCAGCGACTTCACCACCGTGTCCAGCGGGCCTTCCCAGGGCAGACCACCACCGCCAGTACCGGCGAAGGCAGCGGCGGAGAAAAGGCCGAAGAACATAACGAACAGCACGTTGCTGATGAGAGATTTACGCGATTGCATGTTGAAAAGACTCCTTGATAGGTTGAAGGTCAAAACGACCGTTGGAATAGCCACGAACCAGTGCAACTTCACTTACTAAACGTCCAGGATCACCCTCCCATTTCTCAATAAACAGAACCATGTGAACAGCCGTAGCGACGAGCCGCCCGATGATTTCGGGCGACAACGCTTTCGCGTCAGGCGACTCGTAGATGTAGCTGACCAGCTTATCCAGCCCTTCTTCGGCACTGTCCGCGTGAATCGTCGCAGCGCCGCCAGGGTGTCCACTGTTCCAGCTCTTGAGCAGGGTGAAGGCTTCCGCACCCCGCGTTTCACCGACCACGATCCGGTTGGGACTCAACCGCATCGTTGCCCGGAGAAGTCTTTGCATCGTGCAGTGCTCGCTTGAGCGCAGCAGCACCGCATTCGCAATGTTGACTTGCAGTTCCATCGTGTCCTCGATCGCCACCATGCGATCGTGAGGCGTCAGCAAGCCGATTTCATGAAGCACCGCGTTCACCAGCGTCGTCTTGCCCGAGCCGGTGCCGCCGACGACCAGGATGTTCTTTCTCGCGGACACGGCCGCGCGGATGGCCTCGACTGGATGGCCGAACTCCTGTTCCAGCATGTTCACCTTGCGCGAACGTGGCGGAATGGTGTGCAAGGGGCGGATGATGCCGCGTGCCTTGTAGTCCTCGAAGGTGAAGATCGAAGTCGCCTTCTTGCGGACGGTGAACGTCGGCGCACGCACGACGGGATAAATGAGGCCTTCAAGGCGGGAGCCGTCCAGCGGGAATTCGCCCTCGAGAATCGGGTTCTCCCGCGTGACGCATGTATGCAACATGCTCGCGCACGTCGCAAGCAGCGACTCGGATTGAGCCGGGGCCATCGTTTCCCCTATGTCAGTCCAGCCGCTACCGGCAATGTCGAACCAAAGCCGTCCGTCCGGGTTCAGCGCGATTTCGTTCACCTTCGGAGACTCGAGGCCTTCCATGAACACGATGCCGCATTCCCGACGTAGCTTTTCTTCGAGCAGATGCCGTTGCTTGTCTTTGGTACTGGTCAATTGGTTGTCCCCCTGGGGTGTTCGTGATATAAATATATCACCTCGCATGACGTTGTGCAATCACTCAGACTTGAAAGGAAGATAAATAAATGGCTGATCTGACCGCTGTAGCAGTACAGAGACAGGTGGAGGCAATGGGCTGCGATCGCTTCGAGATCGGCGTCTACGACGCCCGCCGCGAAACGATGCTTATCAAGCAGTGGGACAAGGAAACCGTGCTGCGCTCGATCGACTACTTCCGCGCGCAGAACGTGAACGGCAAGCACATCTACATCCGCCCGGCCGGCGAACATGCCTTGTCGCTTGTCGACGACCTCACCAAAGACGGTGTGGAGCAGATGAAGCGCGACGGCATCGCGCCCGCCCTTGTCGTCGAAACCTCCCCCAAGAACTTCCAGGCGTGGGTAAACCACGGCCAACCACTCCCCACCGATCTTTCCACCGAATGCGCCAAGGAACTCGCGCGCCGCTATGGCGGCGACCCGAGCAGCGCAGACTGGCGACACTTCGGCCGCCTTGCCGGCTTCACCAACTGCAAGCCGAAGCACAAGCTCGACTCCGGCTACTTCCCGTTTGTCATTGTCCGCGAGGCGACGGGTGAAACCTACCCCAAGGCGGGGGAGTTGATCCAGACGGCCCGCGACACCATCCAGACGCGCGAGCGTGAGGAAGCGGAACGCCGGGAGCAGTGGCGCAATGCGCCGCAGAGCCAAAGCCGGGCAGGCGCGCGCAAGTCGATCAACGACTTCCGCAACGACCCCAAATTCCAGGGCGACTACCACCGCGCCGACATGAGCTACGCCGTCTACGCGGTTTCGCGCGGCGTCCCCGACCACGAGATCGAGGGCGCGATCCGCTCGCGCGACCTGTCGCACAAAGGCGGCGAAGCCCGCCAGCGTGACTACATACAACGCACCATCGACGGCGCCCGCAAGTTCGCACAGAACAAAGGCATCGAGCGCTGACTTCTTTTTCCCAGCCCGCAAGGCGGGCGCGCGGATAGCACCCCTTCCCTCACCCGCTCTAAAAGTTTCTCGCGAGAAACTTTTAGAGCGCTGGCCCAGCAGGCCGCAAGGCCGACCCCACGACGAAAACGACAAAAAGCCGGCAGCCCCGGTTTCTCGCGAGAAACCGGAGGACTGCCGGCCCGCTTGCCGTGTCGCTCTTTCCGATCGCCATAACGCCATCGCTACATCCTCACATCCTCTGCATCGCTCCGCGCTGTAGACCCACATCCCCAAACACAAGACCAAAGGCGCCGCCTCTTGGGTGGCACGCCCCCCGCCGGCTCGATCCTCGGCGCTTCGCGCCTCTCCCGCCCGGCATCCCCCTGCTTTGTCCGGCGCTGCGTGCTACGGAAACCACACCCGAGCACAGCATCACCAAACAAAGCATAGTGGAACATAAAGGTTAGGTGCGATTGTGGCCGCGAATGCGGCGTAAGTCAAGGCTGCGCCTTGCTTTTTTGTCGGTTCCATTATACACTTTTTAGCAGCGAATTAGAACCGAACCGATAGAAGGAACCCACATGGCAAAGGCCACTACCGGAGGCAAGACAGGCGGCGGGGCGAAGTACCCGAAGCACACCGTCCAGGTGACAGACCCCGAGTTCAAGGAGGCCGTAGAGAAGGCGGCGAAAGACAAAGGCTGGGCGATTGCGGACGTGTACCGCGAGGCCGTGCGCGAGTACCTGGGCCGCGACAGGCTGCGCGAGGAATTCGCGGAGTTCGAGAAGCGCGTCGCCGCCAGCCATCGCGCAGTGACACGCGAGCAGCGGCGCATCAAGAACGACCTCGAAGTGATGCTGGCCTTGTTCGACCTGTTCACCCGCAGCTTCTTCCTTCACACCCCGGCCGTGCCGCCCGAGGCGATCGACCTTGCATCGAAGGAGGCTTGGGAGCGCTACGAGAAACTGCGCGCCCAGGTGGCCCAAATGGTGCGGGCCGGAAGCGGCGTGCTCGCCATTGCGGCAGAGCTGAATGCGGAGGGCGACGGCGAATGACCCACCCAGCCGCATCGACCAGGACGCGCAAAGTTTCTCGCGAGAAACTTTCGCCGGGCGTGCGCGCTTGCCCCTTTGATCGTCAAGCCAGTTTCTCGCGAGAGACTTCCGGGGGTATGAATGGCTGACGACAGCAAGTTCAAGATCACACCAAGGGCCGGCAAGCGGCCCTCTGATGGTGTTCGCGACATTAAGAAAGTCCGTCGCGAGCTGATGAACCTACTTCGGGAGTCGCCGGGCAAGCGCCGGGCGAGTCCCGAATTTTCTATGGGGGGAGCGCGCGGCAAGGGAGCCGCCGCCGCCAGCACAGTCACCAAGCAGGCCATGCGAACCGCGAACCCGACGCGCCACTTGCAGCGCGCCAGCGTTCGCATGACCTTCGCCGGCAACAAGGGCAATGGGCAATGGAAAGCCCACGGCCGCTACATCGCCCGCGAATCGGCCTCGCTCGAGGCCCAGCAAGAGCGCGGCATTGACGATCCACAACTTGACCAGGAGCTAGACCATGAACGAGAACCCGAACGAGAGCGCGACGACGGAGGAAGCCGTTACGCCGGAATCCCTGTATCCAGTGCTGGCCGGCTTAGAGCCTTACGTCAGTCCTACGCTCGCGCGCTTGCCGAAAAGCCAGAGGCCCAATCCCTCAACAGTGTGCGAAGCCTGTCCGGGATCGGTGTGGTTGGCTTCAGCAAATCAAGTGAAGTGCTACTGCCGGGTAATGCACCTCGTGACGTGGAGCACAGAGGATCAAACAGCGATCCAGCATTGCGACGGGGAGGTGATGGCGAACGTACAAAGGGCAACCGACGCCGGGCTGTAAAGAATCCCGGCTTCGGCAGCGCTGGCGATGCCATGCCGATCGCTGAAACGCTCGACCGCTGGCAGAAGGCCGGCGACGAACGCATGTTCAAGTTCATCCTGTCGCCCGAGTTTGGCGACAAGCTGGACTTGCGGCAGTACACCAAAGACTTCGTGAAGAAGCTCGAGCAGGACTTAGGCACGCCGCTCGAGTGGGTTGGAGTCGATCACTACAACACCGAGCATCCGCACGTCCACCTAGCGGTGCGTGGAAAGGATGAGCACGGCAAGGCCTTGCGCATCGACCCGGCCTACGTCAAGAAAACCATGCGCGAGCGCGCGCAGCAAGTCGCCACGAACCACCTGGGGTTCCGCACCGACAAGGAAGTGACGGAATCGCTGACCCGCCAGATCGACCAGCAGCGCTACACCGAACTCGACCGGATGATCCTCAAGTCCGCGACCAGGATGGCCGGCGACCAGGGATTCGAGGCGAACTACGACGGCAACATTCCGCGATCGCTCAAGCTGCGCGAGTACCGCATCCAGCAGATCAAGCGCCTTGTTCACCTCGAGCAAATGGGCTTGGCCCAGCGCACCGGAAATATGAAGTGGCACTTGCCGCCGAATCTCGAACACGCCTTGAGGCAGAGGCAAATCGGCAACGACCGATTGAAAACACTGTTCCAGCATCGGGCCATGCTGTCCGATCCGCGCTTGCAGATGCAGAACACCGACCTACGTAAAGTGGGCCGCGTGGCCGGGCGCCTGATCGGCACAGGCCTCGACGAAGCGCGCGACCAGCCGTTCATGCTGATTGAAGGAACTGATGGTAAAGTGCATTATATATATCAGTCCAAAGAGGCCGAGAAGGCGAGGGCGGAAGGCTTAAAGACAGGCGAATACGTCGTCTTGCAGGCGTCCCCGTACATCGGCCAGGACGGTAAGGAGCGGGTGAAAGTCCGCTTCGACAGCTACGGCGATGCAGACGCCTTGCTGACCGACAAGAAGCGCCTCATGGGTGAAGTGTTCCGCACGGTGAACACCACGAAGCACCTACCCACCGAGCGCGCCTATGGCGGATGGCTGGGCAAGTACCACCGAGCTTTGGCCGAGACAGGCAAAGAGTTACTGGATCGCGGCGCAATTCGCCCAACGCCGGGAGGCTATGAAATCGCCCCGCGTCGCGAGCCAGCCCACAACCACAAACGGCGGGGCATTTCACGTTGAAAGGAGTTTGCTTTATGAAGTTTCGTTATTTGGCCGGCCTGCTGGCCGCCCTCGCAGTCGGGCCGGCGCTGGCCGACGCGACCGCGACGGTGGAGGAAATCTACAGCGGCTACGGTGAAAACCAAGTTCTGACCGGCCACAAAGTGACCGTGACGATCACACCCAACGCGGCCGATGTGGGGCGCCCCGGCGCCTACTACATCGGCGTCATGCGCAACGGCAACGACCTCGCGTTCTACCAGAACGGCACATGGTTCCCGCCCAGCACTGACGGAAAGAGCAATGTCTATCAGCCGGCCGAGTTCTTCCAGGCAGTGCCCGGAGGCTCGCGCAGCTACGTCGTGCTCAACAACCAGTTGATTTGTTCGCTGGTCGGCACTGGCAACAACGCCGTGGTGTATGCCGGCTACGGCGTGCTTACGCCGCAGTACGAATACCTCGTGCAGAACTACCACGCCACGGCCAACCCGAAAGTGCCGGCCGACCACATCCGCAACACCTACGTTCGGATGGACATGAACAACAGCAAGAAGTACTGGAACGTCTTGAACTGGAATTGCCCGTCCGACAACGGCGGCGGGAGCTAATCACAAGGAGGAAATGCGGCATGAACACTCATGACCAACAAGCCGATCGCAAAGCGATCCTGCCCAGGGCGAAGCTCGCCGGCCGCCCGCTGTCTCAGGACGGCGGCGTATCTGTTGAGGAAGCGGACATGCCGCTTTCTGACCTGTCGGAAACCTATGTGGCCGACGTTGACCAGGAGCCGGTAAATCATGGCGACTGAAAAAGACGACAAGCCCAAGCGCGACTTCCGGCAAGACCTGACCAATCAGATCGTCGACCTGATTGAGCAGGGCGCGGCACCTTGGCAAAAGCCGTGGAATCCCGACGCCGCCAGCAGCTTCCTCGAAATGCCCCACAACGCCACAAGCGGCCGGGCCTATCGCGGCGGCAACGCTCTGTACCTGATGGCGAAAGCCCAGCTCATGGGATCGGATGATCCGCGCTGGTGCACCTTCAAGCAGGCCCAGGCGGAAGGCTGGCAAGTCAAGAAGGGATCGAAAGGCACCAGCGTCGAATACTGGCAATTCGACAAGGAAGAAGAACGCTTCGACCCGACCACCGGCAAGAAGGAAAAGGTGACGGTGAAACTCGAAAACCCGCGCGTGTTCTACGCCACGGTTTTCCACGCCAGCCAGATCGAGGGCATCCCCGAGTACAAGCGCCGCGAGCGGCCTGACGGCTGGAATCCTGTAGAAGAAGCCGACCGCATCCTAACGGGCAGCGGGGCGCGCATCTTCCACGACCAGCAGGATCGCGCCTACTACTCGCCGGGCGCCGATGAAATCCACCTTCCCCCGCGCGAGGCCTTCCCGCAGCCGCTCGACTACTACGAAGTCGCCATGCACGAGCTGGGCCACTGGACGGGCCACGAAAAGCGCCTGAACCGTGACCTGTCGGGCGGCTTCGGCAGTGAGTCGTATGCGCGCGAGGAACTGCGCGCGCAGATGGCGAGCCTCTACCTGTCGGCCGAGCTGGGCGTCCCTTTCAACCCCGACCGCCATGCCGCCTATCAAGCGTCATGGGTGAAGGCCTTGAAGGAGGACAAGCACGAGATTTTCCGCGCGGCCCGCGACGCGGAAATCATGGCCGACTATGTGATCGACCTTGCGCGCGAACGCACCATCGAGAAAGCGCAGGAGCGCACCGCCGAGCCGGCCGTCGCGCGTGCCCTCGAGGTGGACATTGCGGAAGCAATGGCCGACCCGAGCGTGACCTTCGACCACTTCACCGCCTACCAGGGCGCAAGCCTCGACGACGCCCTACGCAGCCGCAACCTTGCGACCGTGGGCGCCGTCACCGGCCACGACCCCGAGAAGTTCTACGAAACGGCGCACGACCGCCTTTCCGCCGTGTTCGGTATCGACCCCGAGCACGACGAAATGGGCAACGCCTATTTGGAACGCAAGGGACTCGCGCAGCACTTTGCCTTGACCGCCGAGCGCTTGACCAAAGCGCTCGAGCTGACGCGCGAGCAGCAGCCGGAGCAGGCCGTCACCCTGCCTACACCTGACCAGGAGCCGCAAGCTATGGAAACCGCGCAACAAGAGGTAGCCGCCACCGGAATCACCAGGATCGACGACAAGGAAGCCAACTCGATCCGCTTCACCCGTTCGCAGCTCGAGGGCGGCGAGCTGGCCTACACCGCCGCCTTCTACAGCGGCAGCAAGATCGTCGCCAAGTTCGAGCAACTGGACGCCGACGCGCTGGCCGACACCGTGGGCGACAAGAACGCCAAGGCCATCATGCAGGCCGAGGCCGACAAGGGCATCTTGAAGGGCGATGCCCTGCATAACGAATACGGGATCAGTCCCGAAGAAAACCAGCGCCGCAGCGCAGCCAAGGAGCAGCGCAAGGCTGTCGAATACGACGCCATGCGGCAGGAGCAGGAAGGCCGCATTCTGGCCGAGCTGCAAACCGATCCGAAGGCCTACCGCGACAACCTTTCGCGTGCCGGCATCGACGAGCTGGAATACCACCGCGACCACCTGACCGGGATGGTTCCGCTCAACACGCAAAACCCCTTCTGGCAGCGCCACGAACTGCCGTTCGAGATCGACGGCCTCGAGCAGAACATCGACAAGGCGCTCGACAAGATCGACGCCTTGATCGACATGCACCGCACGCGCACGCCAGTCGCGGAGCTGACCACCATGCCGGGCGTTGCGCTGACCGTGAACGATCGCAAGGAGCTGATCGCCACGCTGCCCAACAACCAAGAAATCATGTTCGGCGGCACGCCGGCCTTCATCCAGTGGGCCGAGGAAAACAAGCTGACGCGCGCGGAGCGCGATGCAGGCTATCAGGCGCTGGGCGCCATCGCTCGCGACAACCGCGACACCGACCGATCGCTGGCCGCGTACATGGCAAAGACCCCGGAAATGCTGGGCGAGGGCGGCAAGCTCTACTCGCCGCGCCCCGACGCCGCCCGCCAGTACGACGGCAAGTTCATCTATATGAACGAGAACTACGCCGTTCAGCAGATCGGCAAGGACACGGCCATCGTCCACGACCTCGAGAAGATCGGCCGGGGCGAAGCCCTCGAGCGCATCGCCAACAGCATCGAAACCGGCAAGGCCTTGCGCATGGCCTACGAGCCGGGCCGCGATGCGCCGGCCATCGCGGATGCGCCGAGCCTCGAGCAAAACCGCGATCGGCTGTCGCGCGGCTACCAAGAAGTGAAGCAGGCCGTCGCCGCCGAGCTGGGTGCCGAGGCCAAGACCTACATCCCGAATCGCAACGCCCAGGAATACCGGGGCAGCGTGATTTTCGTGAACGAAACCCACGTCGTGCAGCAAGTCGGCAAGGCCACCGCAATCGCGCATCTTCGCGAGAACTTCGACGAAGTGCCCGAGATCGGCGGCCAAATGCGCGTTTCCTACAAAGACGGCCGCATGACCCAGCGCACGACGCCGGGCCAGGAAGCCGAGCTGCAATCGCTCAAGACCGAGCACATGGGCAAGGACGCGAAGCTCCAATTCGCCTACGACAACGAGGGACGCCAAACCTTCGACGGCCCCATCGTCGCGGAAACCGGGAGCTATGTGATCCAGAAGGTGAACGACCAGACCGCCATCGTCCACGCCAAGACCAACTTGCAGAAGGACGTGGAGGTAGGCCACAACCTTTCGATCGTGTACGAGCACGGCAAGGTGTACGCCGAGGAATTGAGCGCCGACAAGCAGCGCGAGCACGCCAAGCATGACGCCCAGGAAAAGGGCCACACCGCCGAGAGTGCCCGCGAGCAAGTGCGCGAGAAGTTCGGCAAGGACGCCAAGATCGTCGACGCAAAGTTCGTCGACGCCGAGCAGGGCAACTTCACCGGCACCGTCGTCGCTCAAGACGACGACCGCGTGATCCAGCGCATCGGCGCCAACAAGTTCATCGCTCACGAGCGCAGCGCGCTCGACGGCGGCGACGTTGGCATCGGCCAGTTCGTGAAGGTTCAGTACAACCAGGGCAAGGCCATCGTGCAGGGCGCGCAGCGACAGCAGCAGCAAGACCGGCAACGCGGCCCCGATCGCGAGATCGCGCGCTGATCCACTAACTAACCGCACCGCCCTTTGCCGAAAGGCAAGGGGCGGGCAAAGGACAAAGGAATGGCAAAGCCCAACCTCGAAAACCCACTCTACAAACTACCCAATAAGCCGACCAACCTGGGCGGCGTTATGTGGATCGCCGTGGCCGTTGGGCTTGGCCTTCTACTGATCGTCGGCATCATCGCGACGCAATACCTCGCCGCCGCCTTCGGCTACCAGGACGCGCTTGGCACGCCCCTTTTCACGCTTGGCAGCGTGCGGGTGTACCACCCCTTCGGGTGGATTAGCTGGATTTGGAAATGGCGCGAACTCGAGAACCCCGTCGTTCGCCACCATTTCACCGTCGCCTACATGATCGTCATCATCGGCAGCGGGCTATCCGTGCTGACGGCCGCCTACATCACCTACCGCCGCACTAGGAACCTGGAATCGGGCGCGGAGCACCTTCACGGTTCCGCCCATTGGGCGACCGAGGAAGAAATCAAGGCGACGACCCTGCTGCCCATGAAAGGGCAGGGCAAGGGCGTCTATGTGGGCGCGTGGAAGAACCCCAAGACCGAAACGATCCACTACCTTCGCCACGACGGCCCCGAGCACATCATGGCCTTCGCCCCGACCCGATCGGGTAAGGGCGTCGGCTTGGTGTTGCCGACCCTCTTGAGCTGGCCCAACAGCGTGTTGGTCTACGACATCAAGGGCGAGAACTGGGCGCTCACCGCAGGATGGCGCCAACAGGAGGCCGGCAACTACGCATTGAAGTTCGAGCCGACCGCGACGGACGGATCGAGCGTGTGCTTCAACCCGCTCGAGGAAATCCGCCTGGGCACCGACAAGGAAGTGTCGGACGTTCAGAACATCGTCACCATGATCGTCGACCCGGACGGCAAAGGCCTGAACGACCATTGGGCCAAGACCGGCCACGCGCTGCTTGTCGGCACCATGCTTCACGTTCTCTACTCCGAGAACGACAAGACCCTGGCCGGCCTCGCGAACTTCCTGTCGGAGCCGACCAGGACGCTCGAGGAAACCTTGCATTACATGCTGGGCACCGAGCACGACCCCGACCGCAAGCGCGGTTGGACGGACAGCGAAGGCAAGCCCACCGGCACGCATCCAGTCGTCGCGGCCAGCGCGCGCGACATGCTCAACAAGTCGGAAAACGAAATGTCGGGCGTGCTATCGACCGCCATGAGCTTCCTGACGCTGTACCGCGATCCTGTCGTCGCCAAGAACACCCGCTACAGCCAATTCAAGGTGCGCGACCTGATGAATGCCGACAAACCTATGTCGCTTTATCTCGTCGTGCCGCCGAGCGACAAAGACCGCTTGAAGCCGCTGATCCGGCTTGTCATCAACCAGGTGGTGCGCTCGCTCACCGAGAAGATGGAATTCAAGGACGGCCGCAGCGTGGCCGGCTACAAGCACAAGCTCTTGCTGCTGATCGACGAATTCCCGTCGCTGGGCAAGCTCGACATTTTCGAGGAATCGCTTGCCTTCATCGCCGGCTACGGCATGAAGGCCTATCTCATCGTGCAGGACATTTCCCAGCTCTGGACGGCCTACGGCAAGGACGAAAGCATCTTCTCGAATTGCCACGTTCGGATCGCCTACGCGCCCAACAAGATCGAAACGGCGAAGCTGCTTTCGGACATGACGGGCACCACGACGATCGTCAAGACGCAGAACAGCTACAGCGGCGACCGGCTGACGCCGATGCTGTCGAACGTGAGCACGTCACAGAACGAAGTGTCGCGCCCACTGCTGACGCCTGACGAGGTGATGCGCCTGCCGGCAGCGAAGAAGGATGCCCAGGGCAACATCCTCGAGGCCGGCGACATGCTGATCTTCGTCGCTGGCCACGCGCCCGTGTACGGCAAGCAAATCCTCTACTTCACCGACCCGACGTTCAGCACGCGGGCCAAAGTCGCCACGCCGGCCGCAAGCGACCGGCTCTACGATGCGCCCATCGTGACCATGCCGCCGATCGCGGCGAAGCCGGCCGACGCCGAGCAAGCGGCGATCGCAGCCGCAAGCGCGGCCAGCCACCTCGCGGCCAACCCGGAGGCAGCGGGCGCAATCAAGGCCGCCGCAGCGGCAGCGCCGGCAGCGGCGCCGGCCGCCGAGGCCGTGGCGCCTACCGATGAAGTGCTCGATGCGATCCTCGACGCCGCGACCGAGGCGCCAGTCGGCGCACCGATCGACGACTTGATCGAAGAAGCACCGGAGGACGTAGGCACGCCAATCGAGCACTACATCGAGCACGATGGCGGCGATCACCACGACGACATGCCGCCGATCGAAGCCTTGGCACAAGGCCCGATCAACGTGGAGCCGACACCGGAGCCGGCCGCGCCGGCAGCGGGCGGCGTCGACGACCTGCTGATGGCGGCCCTCGCGGTATCCGCGAAAGCCGACGAGAGCGACTACAGCATGTTCGACGACATACTGGCCGGCGCACCGACCAGCTCGACGGCCGAGGCCTCGAGCAAGCCCAAGGCTTCGGCCAAGCCGCAGGAAGTCGAACCAGGAATGGACGGCCTCGACGACCTGCTGGCCGAAATCCGCAACGACCCAATGAGCCGCTGACCCCTAGATGCCAGCGGCATTAAGTGATATATTTATATCACTTCAACACATGACCAGGAGCGACATACATGGCACGCATACCCTACAAGAACCGCGTTGAACTCTGCGGCAACGTCGGAAACGACCCGACGATCCGCTACATGCCGAACGGCGATGCCGTTTTGAGCCTTCGCCTCGCCACGCAAGAGTCGTGGAAGGACGCGAAAGACCAGTGGCAGACGCACACCGAATGGCACACCGTCGTGATGTACCGGAAGCTCGCGGAGCGCGCCGAGGGCTACAAGAAGGGCGACTGCATCCACGTCGACGGCCGCAAGTTCACGCGCCAGTGGACGGACGACAAGAACGTGAAGCGCACCAGCGTCGAAATCATCGCGGAGGATCACCACCGCGTCGCGCTCGACCGCGACGACCGCGAGCAAAGCGCACCGCTGCCCGCTGACGCAGGCGAAGAAAGCGACGTGCCGCCGACCTCGATGGACGGCCCCGAGGCCATGAAGCGCTTGGGCTGAAAGGGGAGGGGACTGCATGAATACTCGAAAGCTCATCACCAGGGCGCTCGTGCCCGGCGCCGTCCTGCTGGCGATCGTAGTGATCGGCGGCCTCATGGGCTACCGCCTCAACACGACGGCATCTATGCCGCTGGGCTTGTGGAAGCAGGGCGACACGGTACACCGTGGCGCCTACGCTACCGCCTGCATCGACCACCAGACGCCCACGGCCGCGATGGCCTTCGAGCGCAACTACATGCCCGAGGGCGAATGCCCGAGCGGCTACGCGCCGCTCTTGAAGCAGATCGTCGCCATGCCCGGCGACACCGTGACGCTGACCGACGACGCCGTGATCGTGAACGGCAAGCCGATCCCGAACACCAGGACGAACCGCCACGACAGCAAGGGCCGACCGATGCAGTTCATCGAGCGCGGCACTTACACCGTCGCGCAGGGCGAATACTGGTTGATCGCGAACCAGCACCCGAACAGCTACGACAGCCGCTATTTCGGCCCGGTTCGGGCCAGCGCGATCCTGTCGACCATGCTGCCCGTCGTCACCAAGGCCTACCCCACAGCTACATAGCCAATCACGGCTTGAGGCCGGCGCCTTATCGTGATATATTTATATCACTAGAGGCGCCAATTTTTTGGGGAGTCCGATGCCCGATAACGTGTTGTCACTCGCAGCTACGGCCGCGATCGGCTTTTTGCTGATCGTGGCTTTCGGCTTTGCTTGGAGCAAATACAGCGAGCGACGTGAATCCCGCGCCCGCATCGAGCGCGTGCGTGCCCGTTCCCGGCAACGGGAGGCCGAGCGCGAAGCGGAATTGCAAGCCGAGCTGAAAGCACGGCGGCGGCAACAACAACAACGAAGGAACCATGACAAATGATTCGACTTTTCATCGCTGAAAAGCCCAGCTTGGCCCAGGCCGTCGCGGCCGTGTTGCCCGGCAACCCGGAGAAGCACGGCGTCTACACCAAAGTCGGGGACAACTATTTCGTGCCGCTGGCCGGCCACATCCTCGAGCAAGAAATGCCCGACCACTACCTTCCCGACGACGTGCCGCGCGGCAAGTCGGGGAACAAGGTGTGGCGTGCGCAAGACCTCCCCATCGTCCCGAAGCAGTGGGTGATGAAGCCTCGCGACGACACAAAGCGCAATCTCGCGGCCATCAAGGAGCTGCTACCCAAGTGCGACGAAGTGATCCACCTGGGCGACCCGGACGCCGAGGGCCAGCTTCTTGTCGACGAAGTGCTCTTGTTCCTGGGGAACCGCAAGCCCGTTCGCCGGCTGCTGGTGAACGACTACAACGCCACGAAGGTCAAGCAAGCCCTCGCGGCGATCAAGAGCAACGACGACCCGCAGTTTCGCGGCTGGTACAAGTGGGCGCTGGCCCGATCGCATTACGACTGGCTTTTCGGCCTCAACATCACGCGCGCCGCCACCTTGCGCGCGCGCGAGCTGGGCTACGACGGCGTGCTGACCGTGGGCAGCGTGCAGACGCCGACGCTCAAGATCGTCGTCGACCGCGACCGCGTGATCGAAGGCTTCAAGCCGATCCCCTACTTCACGCTCACCGCCACGCTGCAACACGCGAACGGCGCGTTCCGAGCCAACTGGAAGGCCAAGGAAGGGCAAGCCGGCCTCGACGAAGCCGGCCGCCTTGTCGACGCCGCGATCGCCAAGGGCATCGCCGCCAAAGTGACCGGCAAGCCGGCCACGATCACGCACTACGAGAAGGCCGACAAGAAGGAGGCGCCGCCGCTTCCGCTGTCGTTGAACGAACTCACGATGTTCGCTTGCTCGAAGTACGGCTACACCGCCGAGCAGGTGCTCGACGCCGCCCAAGCCCTCTATGAAACCTACAAGGTGACGACCTACCCGCGCAGCGAGTGCCGCTACCTGTCCGAAGCGCAGCACGACGAGGCGCCCACGATCCTCGCCGCGCTGGCGAAGAACCTGCCGGCAATGGCCGGCGTGATCGGCAAGGCCGACCCGAAACGCAAGTCGCCCGCCTTCGACGACAAAAAGATGGAAGGCAACCCGCACCACGCGATCGTGCCGACCGAAAAGACGGCCGACACGACGGGCTTCTCTCCGATCGAGAAGAACGTCTACGACCTGATCGTTCGCAGCTACCTCGCGCAGTTCTTCCCGGCCGCCGTGTTCAGCGCCACCAAGATCGAGGCCGTGGCCGAGGGCGAGCGCTTCACGGCCAGCGGCAAGACCCCGGTATCTGCCGGATGGCGCGAGGTGTACGCCCCGGCCGACGAGGACGACGGCAAGGGCGACGACCAGGACGAGAAGGAGGGCAAGCAGACGCTTCCGGCCATGCAGAAGGGCGATAGCGCGCCCTGCCAGAAGTGCGACGTGAACAGCAAGCAGACCACGCCGCCGCCGCGCTTCGATGAATCGAGCCTGCTGGACGCGATGATTAACCTTCACAAGTACGTCACCGACGCCAACGCGAAGGCGCGACTCAAGGACGGATCGGGCATCGGCACCAGCGCGACCCGCGCCGGCATCATCAAAGACTTGCGCGAGCGCGGATTCCTCGAGCCGGTCAAGGGCAGCAAGACGAAATTCCAGTCGACCAAGGACGCGCGCGCCCTGATCGACGCACTCCCCGGCCCGGTGAAAGACCCGACGATGGCCGGCATCTTCAAGCTGGCCCTCGACGCGATCGCCAAGGGCGCCTTGCCCTACGAAACCTTCATCGAGCGCAACGTCGGTTTCATCACGAAGGTATGTGGCGACCTTCGCCAAGCCACGATGAACCTGCCGCTCGCGCCGAGCTTCCCTTGCCCGAAGTGCCAGGGCGGCAAGCTGACCATGAAGAAAGGCAGCAAAGGCCCATTCTGGTCTTGCTCGAACTGGAACAGCGAACCCAAGTGCGAAGCGATCTTCAACGACGCCGGAGGCAAGCCGCAGCTCGCCCCGCCGCCCGAGATCACTTGCCCCAAGTGCAAGACGGGCAAGCTGCGCCGCATCAAGGGCAGCAAGGGCTTCTTCTGGTCTTGCTCGAACTACAAGGCCGAGCCGAAATGCGACGCCTCCTACGACGACCGCGCGGGCAAGCCCAACTTCAACCCGGCGCCGCGTAAGCCGGCCGCCAAGGGGGGAAGGAAGTGACCACAGCCCTTCGCCTGTACTACCTCCGCGCCAAGCCGGCCGACGTGTACGGCCTGCTGGTGATCGCGCTGGCCGGCGCCGTGGGCGTGGCCGCATGGGGCGATTACCTGCCCCTGCTGGCTTTCTCCGCGCTCCTGCCCCTGTTGTGGGCAGAAGCGCCGTCGCGGATGATTGCCGGCCTCGCCGCCTTCGCGTACTACCTGGGCGCCGCTCGCGGCTTGCCGACCGGCACGATCATCTTCTTCGGCCCGGAGGCGCCCAGCTATTTCGGCGTCGCCGTGTGGCTCGCCTCGAGCGCCCTGCTGGCCGCGCCCTGGGCGGCCTTGTGGACTAACCGGCCGACGCCGCGCGGCTTCGCGTGGCGCCTGCCGCTGGCCCTCGCGCTTGTGGCGCTTCCGCCGATCGGCTTGGTTGGCTGGGCCAACCCGCTCACGGCGGCCGGCGTGCTGTTCCCGGCCTGGGGATGGTTTGGCCTGCTGGCCTTGCTCGCGCTCATGTGGGCCATGTGCGCGGCCGAAGGCATGTGGCGCGGCGTCGTGGCCGCCGTGTTCGTGGCCGCCCTGGGCCTGCAAGCGACCCAAGGCGAACCGCGTGCCTACTGGACGGCCGTGAACACCGACTACAGCGGCAACCGCTTCAACCCGCTCGACGGGCCGCAGTACTTCATGCGCGCCTACGAGATCAACATCCAACTGATCGGGCACGCGACGGCCCTGCCGCCGCGCACAGTGGCCGTCTATCCCGAGTCGCTTGTCGGCTACTGGAACAGCACGACCGCCGACTTCTGGCAGGACGCAAGCGGCGCGCTCGCGCGCAAAGGCTCGACGGCGCTGCTGGGCGGCTTCCTCAATACAGACGCGAAGCGCATCTACGACAACGCCATCATCGCCGTGGGCGCCGATGCCGGCGTGAAGTACCGCCAGCGCGTGCCAGTGCCGATTTCCATGTGGCGCCCGTTCGCCCAGGACGGCGCACGCGCCCACTGGTTCGATGCGGGCATCTTCACCGTGCAGGGCCGGCCCGTCGCCGGCCTGATCTGCTACGAGCAGCTTCTTGTGTGGCCGGCGCTTGTGTCGCTGGCCCACAAGCCGCAGGCCATCGTCGCGCCCGCGAATGCGTGGTGGAGCAAGACGACCTCGATCCCCGGCATCCAGCGCACGGCGCTGCGCGCCTGGGCGCGTCTATTCGACATTCCGCTCATCGCGGCTTTCAACCAATAACAAGAGGCACCGGACGATGGACTTACCCGCCCTGATTCACGAATGCGCGCCGAACGTCGGCCCCAACACCGTCGCCGCGATCATGCACGTCGAATCGAGCTTCCGGCCCACGGCGATCGGCTACAAGATCGTCGGCCCCGGCCGCGCGGTTCTCACCTTGCAGCGACAGCCCAAGGACGCGGCCGAGGCCGTGAGCTGGGCGCAATGGCTACTCGCCAACGGCTACAAATTCGACGCCGGCATCGTGCAGATCAACAGCACGAACTTCAACAAGCTGGGCCTCACGGCCGAAAACGTGTTCGAGCCTTGCACGAACATCCGGGCCGGCGCCTACCTGCTGACAGAGGCCTACGGCCGCGCGTCGAAGCAGTACGGCCCCGGCACCAAGGCCTTGTATGCGGCCTTGTCCGCATACAACTCCGGCAACTTCACCACCGGCTTCAAGAATGGCTACGTCGCCAAAGTCGCGGCCAAGGCGGGCGCCCCGATCCCTGCCGCGATCATGCCGCCCCTGGGCGGGCAAAGTGTCGTCGCTCGAGCACCGGGAGCGCCGGCCGTCAAAGTGGCCTTTGCCGATCCCGTCGCCTACGAGGCGCCACCGATCCCGCCGAACCCGTACACCGCCGACAGCGGCGTGCAGTCGTTCAAACGGAGCTGGGCCAACCCGAGCGCATGGGCGCCCGAGGCACTGGCCCCCAACGCATCCGGCGCGAAAGCGCCTCAAAACCCGTAACCTGACCAGAAGGAAAACACCGATGAAGAAAACTCCCGTCACCCTCGCGCTCGCCACCGCAATCGCCCTTGGCCTTCCGGGCTGCGCGATGTTCAAGGGCACCGACCAGAACGGCGCGGCAACCGCTACCGCGTCTGACAAGACGGCCGGCGCCTCGCGCTTCCGGTTCAACTACGACGTGTCGAACCGTGCCGGCGTGGGCGTGCTGCGCGCCTTCGACGATCGCACGTCGACGATCATCCAGTTCGTCGACCTCGAGCGGCAGAACCCCGCGATTTACGACAGCAAGGGCAAGACCCTGCCCTACAACCGCATGGGCCAGTACGCGATCGTGAGCGGGCTGCATCCGTGGCTGGCCGTGACCGTGCTGGGCGAGCAGGCCATCGTGACCAACAACGGCTACGACGCCGCCGATCCGGCCGCACAGGTATCCGCGCTGCGCGCGTCGGAAACCGAGAGCGCGGCCAAACTGGCCGCTACCGAAGCGGAGCTGGAGCGGGCCAAGAAGGAGCTGGCCCAGGTGCAGGCCCAGCTTGCGCAGCGCGACGCCGACACCGAGGCGATCAATCGCCAGCTCGACGTGATCGAAACCCGGATCAACGGCCTCGCCGCGAAGCTGGTGCGCGTGCCGTTCGGCTTCGACAGCACCGCCTTCAAGCCCAGCGCCCTCATGAGCGCTTGGCTGATCCCCGCCGCGCAGAAGGCGCAGCAGGTCAACATCATCGGCCACACTGACGCGATCGGCACCACCACCGCCAACCAGAAGATCGCCACCGGCCGCGCGCTGGCCGCGCGCGCCTACCTTGTGCAGAACGGTGTGCCGGCGAACAAGATTCGCGTCAGCGGCAAGGCGTCGGGCGACTTCATTGCGGACAACACCACCGAGGCCGGCCGCGCCAAGAACCGCCGCGTCGACATTGAGCTGATCGGCCACGGCTCGACCTCGACCGTCGCGGTCAAGTAAGCCCGAATGAGCAAGCACGGCCTCCGATCGGCGTTCTCGATCCTCACCGGCAAGGGCGACCCGCTGCAACAGCAGCCGGCCGCCAAGCCTGCCGCTGCGTCGGCAGCAGCCAGTGAGAACGACAAGCCCACTGCCTTCCGCAGCAAGTTCGAGGAGCGGCTTCATGCCTTGCGCCTCGCGCCAGATCGTGCAGCCGTCTTGCAGTCGGTCTTTCAGGTCAAACGCAATGGACGAAAGAAGCTCACCCCGGATCAACACACGAAGGCGCTGGCTTGCACATGCGTCGCCGCGTTCTTCGACAAGTGGGAGCGCGATAGCACCGCGCCCGGCTACATTGATCCAGGGGTTCAAGGCTCGCTTTTCAACACGCGCGCCCACTTCCTTTTCGACCTCCTGCTACGCACGAGCGACGACGAATTCCGTGCCTACATGGCGGGCAGCTATTGCCCGCTCGAACAAGTGGACGGGCCGGAGCTACGCCGAGTCCGCGCGCTGATCGCCTGGGCCATCGCGCCCAACGACTTCGGTGTGGCAAGGGAAATGCTCAAGTCAGGCGCTCACGAGCTGGTGAAGGACGACGAGGGCGATTTCTAGTGGACGCGCCGCTAAGAGGTAGGAACCCCATGCTGCTTACAGCAATCCGCCGCATCCTGGGCCGTGGCCGACCACGGCCGGCGCCACACATACCCGCCGCCACCGTCATCGACGACAGCGGCCCCGTCACCATTTGGGAGCCGTTCAACTTGCACACCACCTTGCCGCCGCGCCTGCCGGCCGTACCCGCACCCGAGCAGAGCTACAAGACGCTGCACGCGATCTTGGCCGCGCCGTCGCTCGACTTCGCGATACGCAAGGCGTTTCGCCTCGACGAGCAGTTCGAGGGCGAAGCGCTGTTCGCCGCTGATGAAAACGTCGTGCTGGCCTCGATCGTGGCCCGCGCGTACATCGGCCGCTTCCTGATCGGCGGCGTCGCCAGGACGGCCGGTTATAGTGACCGCTTGAAGCTGTTGTATGGCGGCCTGATCCGCTCGAACGACGCGGCTTTCCGCACCTTCCTCTCGGAAAGCACTTGCCCCGTCGACAGCTTCGACGACGACCGCTTGAAACGAGTCCGCGAAGTCATCCGCCTGTTTCTCCGCTGATCCCTCCCTGACCTCCCTTTTGCCGCCCACAGAGGCGGCTTTTTTTTGCCCTCGCTACGAGGGCGAGCGGATGCACAGGGCTTGCCCCGGAACTCGCTCGCGTGATGACACCCGGGCGAGATCCAGGCCGGCGCCGTGTCACCAATCGGAGCTTGGTGACAGCAGCAGCTCGCCGGCGCGGCCGAGCTGTCACCAGCTCAACCGCACCAGCTCGAAACTTTGGTGACGGCCGCGGCGACCAGGTGCGCCGCTTTTGTCACCACGAGGGCGGCAGCAACGGCCGCGCCAGGGCCAAGCCCGCGCCAGCGCTGCGCACT